>Ga0315292_10001414_pt1 | contig 12811 bp, 8 predicted proteins | sample YL17G13_0_MG_FD_204029 | JGI IMG/M metagenome (GOLD analysis project Ga0315292, IMG submission 204029) | Sediment microbial communities from Yellowstone Lake, YNP, Wyoming, USA - YL17G13_0 | ecosystem: Environmental > Aquatic > Freshwater > Lake > Sediment | place: USA: Wyoming | collected... | reverse complement strand
CGCCATGAGCCGCAGGTCGCGCACCTGCGACCGCGCGGAGTCTGACGCGGCGTCGTCCAGCATCGCTTGGGCGGCACGTTCGGCAACGAGCCGCGCCCGATAGTGCGTGATCTCCCGCCCGATGGCGTCCTCGCCCCATCCCAGGACGGGAGCCATGAGTCGAGCTGCGTGCTCGACCGCCAGCTCGCCACGGTCGGGCACGTCGAAGCCGATGTGGGTGCGGCGCGTCAGCACGTCGTCAACGTGAAGTGCTCCCTCGTGCAGCGCCGCGTAACGCACCTCGGCGGCGAGGTACTTCTCGGCCCCGCGGACGGGATCGGCCAGACCGGGCTCGTCCACCACCAGGTCCAGGACGTTCGTGGCCAGCGTTCCGTAGCGCCCCACCAGGTGACGCAGGTGTTCCGGCGCCACGCTCGTCGCCCCACGATGGACCCTCACGCGGTACTCGGCGCCGGCCAAGCCGACGGCCCCCAGCAGCGGGAGAGCGGCGGTGCGGCTGGCAGCGACCGCGAAGGGCAGGTCCCGGGCCGCCGCATCGACGGCGTCCCGGGCCATCACCCGGTAGGTCGTGTACTTGCCGCCCGCCACGCTGACGAATCCCGGGGCGCTGCGCCGCACCGCGTGCTCCCGGGACAGCTTGGCCGTGTCGCCGGCCCCTTTCCCGAGCAGAGGACGCAGACCGACGTACACGCCGGTGATGTCGTCGAAGGTCAGCGGGTCCCTCAAGACCGCGTTCACGTGGTCGAGCAGATACTGGATGTCGCCGCGGCTGGCGGAGGGGTGGTCCAGACCGAAGTCCCAGTCGGTGTCGGTCGTGCCGACGATCCACTGGTCTCCCCAGGGCAGCACGAACAGCACGCTCTTCTCCGTGGGGAGGATGAGCGCGCAGTCGGAGTCGAGGCGCGCCTTCGGCACGACGATGTGCACGCCTTTCGACTGGCGGACCAGCAGAGGGGCCTTGACTCCCGCCAGACGCTCCACCTCTGTGGTCCACACGCCGGTGGCGTTGATGACTGTCCGGGCGCGCACCTCGAACTCGTCTCCCGACTCGAGGTCGCGCACGCGGACTCCGGCGATCCTGCCTCCCCGATGGAGAAACGCGACGACGTCCACGGCCGGGGCGCAGAGAGCGCCCTGGGCGGTCGCCGTGCGGGCGAGCATCACCGAGAAACGCGCGTCGTCGACCTGGGCGTCGTAGTAGCGGATGCCGCCGCACAGAGCATCCTCGCGCAGCGCCGGTGCGTCGCGCAGGCACGTCGCCCGCGAGAGATGGCGATGGCGTGGCACCGCCGAGTGCACCCCGGCCAGCGCGTCGTACAGGAAGAGACCCGACCCGATCACCAGGCGATCCCACACAGGTCGCTTCAAGGGGAAGAGGAAGGGCGTGGCCGTGACGAGGTGCGGCGCGATCGTCTCGAGCAGCAGGCGCCGCTCGTGCAGCGCCTCGCGGACCAGCTTCACGTCGAGGTGCTCGAGGTAGCGCAGCCCCCCGTGGATCAGTTTGCTGGAGCGACTGGATGTGCCCGCGGCAAAGTCGCGTTTCTCGACGAGGGCGACGGAGAGACCGCGGCTGGCGGCGTCCAGAGCGACGCCGCACCCGGTCACGCCGCCGCCGATGACCACGACATCGAAGACCTCGGTGGCCAGGCGGACGAGCGTCCGCCTGCGGCTGTCCTGCCCGGGCGCCGGTACGGGCAGATCGCGCTGGGTCAAAGCGTCGCCCTCCTCCGTCTCTGGTATGTACCACATCCGTTGGTATGTACCATGAGCGCTGTGGCATACTCTTGTCAAGCGCCGGCGCGGGTACGTCAAGCCTACTGGAGAACTGATGAAGCACATCGACGAACAGCCTCGGACCACGCCGGTCCTGTGCGAGACCGAGGTCCTTGTCGTGGGCAGCGGGCCGAGCGGCCTTGCCGCGGCGATCGGTGCCGCTCGTGCCGGCGCGCAGACCCTTCTGGTCGACCGCTACGGGTGCTTCGGAGGCGTCATCTCGCAAGTGGGGGTCGACAGCATCGCCTGGTATCGGCACGAAGGCACGGTCGATCTGCAGGGGATCGGCATCGAGTTCGAACAGCGCGCCCGTGCCATGGGCGCCACCGAGCCGGAGTCCCAGTCACTGAGCCAGGCACTGGACCCGGAGATGTTCAAGGTCGTCGCCGATACTCTCGTTCAGGAGGCAGGCGTCGATCCGCTGCTGCATTGCCTGGCCGTCGACGCCATCGTGGACGGGGGGGCCGTCGCGGGGATCGTCATCGAGGGCAAGTCCGGCCGTCAGGCCATCTTGGCGGAGCGTGTCATCGACGCGAGCGGTGACGCCGACATCGCCCGTTTCGCCGGGGCGCCGTGCCGCAAGACTCCGGTGGACGAGATGATGGGCGTCACCGTCATGTTCTCGTGCTCGGGGGTGGACAAGGAGCGCTTCCTCGAGTACGTCGCGGCCACCGGCCCCACCTACGGAGACTGGGGCAAGTGCTGGCAGGTCGAGACGACGGGCAAGGAGGACGAACTCTTCAGCCCGTACCTCCAGGAGCCTTTCGATCTGGCTCGCCGGGAAGGGCTCATCCCCGAGGGCGTGAGCAGCATCGGCGGCACCTGGGGCCGCGTCACCGACACGGGCGAGGCGAGCTCTCTCAACATGGTGGTGATGGGGGGGTACGACTGCACCGACGTGCGGGACCTGACGCGCGCCGAGATCGAGGGACGCCGACAGGCGCTCATGGCCATCGAGGCGCTGCGGCGCTTCACCCCCGGCTTCGAGAACGCCCGGCTGCGCACCTTCGGCATGACCCTCGGTACGCGCGACTCCTGCAAGATCGTCGGCCGCTACGACCTCACCGGGCATGACGTGCGCAACGAGGCGCGCTTCGAGGATTCGGTCGGCATCTTCCCCGAGTTCCTGGACGGGTACGGCACGCTCGTGCTGCCGACCACGGGCCGCTACTTCCAGGTGCCCTACGGGATCCTCGTCCCTCAGGGCGTCGACAACCTCCTGGTCGCCGGACGATGCGTCGCCGGCGACAAGATCTCGCATGCGGCGACTCGCAGTCAGATGTGCTGCGCCGTGACGGGCCAGGCCGCCGGCGTGGCGGCTGCAGTATCGCTCAAGGACGGTCGCAGCACGGGTATGGTGGACGTTCGCCGAGTCCAGGCGGCGCTGCAGCAGCAGGGAGTGCGCCTGGCCTGACCCGGGCCTGGGCGACGAGGGACCCGCCGTTAGGCCGCGCCGCCGTCCACCGGCGCGCTCACGGAGAACTCCGTGCGGTCGCCCCTGTACACGTCGCGGGCCAGCTCCACGACCTCGTCCTCGGCGTCGAAGACCGTCCGCGAGAGGACGAGCGCCGGACTCCCCGGCTTCACCCCCAGCGTCTCGGCCTCGAAGCGGTCGAGCGTGACGGCCACCACCCGAGCGTCGGCCCGGGCCGGGTGTACGTCGTAGCGCGAGCGCAGGATCTCCCACAGCGATCCGGTGAGGTCGTACTCCAGCAAGTCCGGGAAGCGTGCCGCCGACAGATGGATGTTCTCGATGGCGACCGGCTCGCCCTTGGCCGTGCGCAGCCGCTGCAGCAGGTGCACCCGGCCTCCGGCGGGGACGCCGAGCAGGGCGGACATGACCGGGTCCGGGTCGAGCGTGGCGGCCGCCAGCACCTCGGTGCCGGGAGTGCTGGCCGCATCGCTCATGACCCGCGTGAAGCTCCCGACGCTGAACCGCAGCCTGGGTTCGGCCACGAACGTGCCGCGGCGGGGGCTGCGGTAGACGTAGCCCCCGAGCATGAGGGTCTCCAGCGCGTGCCGAGCGGTCATACGGCTGACGCCGTACCGCTCACTCAGGACCCGCTCAGACGGGACCGATCCGTGAGGGTCCAGGCGACCGGACTCGATCTCGTCGCGCAGCAGCGCTGCCATCCACAGGTACAAGGGGCTCGACCGAGCCGGTGTGCGCCCTCTTGCTCCCACCCTAACAACCCTCCAAAGCCACAAAGCAGAGAATCCACGGGGACCGGACCGCCGAATGCCTTGCGGCCGGTCTCTCGGGAGCGTACCATAAGTTCTCATGGTACATACCAGATACCGCCTCCAGAGAGGCGACGGTCAGATTGGCCATGTGGGACTTTGCCGCGGCGTTACGCCGCACATATGTCGGTATGGTTCAGCCTATCAAGATCATCATGCTGGGCAGAATGTGTTTGGGAGACTATTCTCTCGCTGCGGTGTCTCTGCAGCGCTAATTAACCGGTCAATCTCTCTTGATATCTTGACGGCGACGTTGTATGGTGCCTCAATCATGGTTGGGAGCGGTGTCGCGGCGCGGGGTGCCGCGACCGCTCATGTTGCTTCGTGAGCCTACGTCAAGGGGGAGTAGCGAATATGGCCAGTGACCAGTATCGCAGGGACTACGCACACCATCTGATCGAGCAGGTCAACAAGGGGCACATGACGAGGCGACAGCTCCTGATCCGCGCCTCCGTGTTCGGCTTCTCCGCCACGGCCGCCGGCTCGCTGCTGGCCGCCTGCGGGGGCAGCAGCTCGAGCACGAGCTCGCCGGCGGCTAGCGCCAGCGGCCCGCCGGCGCCGGTGATGGGCGGCACGGCCAAAGTCATCATCTCGCCGTCGCTCACTGACATCGACCCGGTCACCATCTACGACCAGGGCGGCATCACGCTCATCTCGCAGTTCTGCGAGTACCTCATCGACCTCAAGGACGACATGACGCTGGAAGGCCGGCTCGCCGAGAGCTGGACGCCCAACGCGAAGGGTGACGTCTGGACCTTCAAACTACGCCAGGGCATCAAGTTCAGCGACGGCAGCCCCTTCGAGGCCCCCGACGTGGTTTCCACGATGGACCGCCTCGTCGATCCCAAGAGCGGCTCGGCCGCCCAGGCCGCTCTGCTCGGCATTCTCTCCGTGGGCGGCACCAAGGCGGTCGACACCTACACGGTCGATTTCAACCTCGACCAGCCCTTTGCGGACTTCCCGTACATGGTGTGCACCTCGTCGTACAACACAGTGATGCTGCCGCGCGCCTACAAGGGCGACTGGGCCAAGAACCCCGTGGGTACGGGTCCCTGGCTGATGAAGGAGTACGTGGTCAAGCAGAAGTGCACCGCCACCAAGAAGCCGGACTACTGGCGCAAGGACGCGCAGGGTCGTCAGCTGCCCTACATGGACGGGGTCGACTGGATCATGGTGGCCGACGAGTCCGCCTCCACGCTACAGCTGCAGTCGGGAGCGGTCGACGTGCAGGCCCAGACCGTCTTCCAGGGCGCGCAGGCGCTGTGGACCGACCCCAACATCAGGGTGGACATCTACCCTTCCCCCGGCATCCGCGAGCTCCAGATGAACACCCTGAAGAAGCCCTTCACCGACGTGAAGGTGCGCCAGGCCGTCGCTCTCAGCCTGGATCGTGACGCCATCAACAAGGCGCTCTTCGACGGCAAGAGCATCGTCGGCAATGACACCTTCTTCCAGACGCCGCCGTACCCCAACCAGCCGCCCACGGTCGCGCGCACCCAGGACCACGCGAAGGCCAAGCAGCTCCTCGCCGACGCCGGCTACCCCAATGGCCTCGACATCACGCTGACCACCGAGGACTACCTCGAGGTGCCGCAGTACGCGCAGCTCATCAAGGCGCAGTGCGAGCCGGCCGGCATCAACGTCACGATCGACATGATCGCTTACGAGAAGTGGTACGCCGGCTCGAACGACAACACGCCGTGGCTCAACGTTCCCTTCGGTATCACCGAGTGGGGTCCGCGGCCCACGCCGGGCGTGTTCGTGCAGGCCATGCTTCTGCCCGACAGCGCCTGGAGCTCGTCGCACTGGAACAACCCGGAGTTCGCCGGCATCTTCAAGCAGTACATGTCGACCACCGACGAGGCTTCGCGGCTCGATCTGGGCACCCAGCTCTCGACCATCCAGCAGAACGACACGCCCATCATCGTGTCCTTCTACATCACTCAGCTGCGCGCGCAGAAGAAGAACGTCTTCGGCATCATCGGCCCGGGCGCCTTCTACTGCGACATGTCCCAGGCCTTCATAGTTGTCTGAGGCGCAGGCTCGCAGAGCAGACGACTGACGTAGGGACCCCCCAGGATGCTCCGACTCATAGGACGCCGGCTCCTCCTTATGGTGCCGACACTGATCCTCGTGTCGATGCTGGTGTTCGCACTCGCCGAAGTGCTCCCCGGCGATGTGGGGCGGTCCATCCTGGGGCCCTACGCCAGCGACGAACAGGTCCAGGCCCTCAACAAGGAGCTGGGCGCCGACAAGCCGATCTACGAGCGCTACGCGAGCTGGGCCGGCGGTTTCGTCACCGGCGACTGGGGCGACTCGCTGCTTCTGAGGGTGCCGGTGTTTCCCGCAGTCATGAAGGCGCTCGGCAACTCGCTCCTGCTCGCCGGCTTCGCGCTCGTGATCATCGTGCCCACCTCCATCTTCCTCGGGGTGTTCGCCGGCCTGCGCCGCGATAGCGCCCTCGATCGCGGCATCACCATCTCCACGCTCTCGATGACCGTGATCCCCGAGTTCGTCTCCGGCGTCGTGCTGCTCTATGTCTTCGCGGTCTGGCTCAAATGGCTGCCGGTGAGCGCGATGCCGCCGGAGGGCTCGCCCTTCGCCGACCGCTTCTACTACCTCATCCTCCCGGCAATACCGCTGATGTTCCTCGAGCTGGGCTACATCGCGCGCATGGCCCGCGTCGGCACCGTGCAGGTGCTGGCCATGCCCTACATCCGCACCGCCGTGCTCAAGGGTCTGCCGCGCCGCCGCGTCATCTTCGGCCACGTGCTGCGCAACGCCATGGTGCCCACAGTGACGGTGATCGGCAGCCAGGTGGGCTGGCTGATCGGCGGCCTCGTGGTCATCGAGACGCTCTTCGTCTACCCCGGCATCGGCAAGCTCATGGTCGACGCCGCGCAGTCGCATGACGTGGTCATGCTCGAGGCCTCCGTGCTCGTCGTGGCCGTGATCTACATGCTCAGCAACCTGATCGCCGACATCGTCGTGGCACTGCTCAACCCGCGCATCCGCATGGGCGGCTGAGGGTGGACATGCGCCCAGCCGATTTGCGCGAACCGGACTTCGACCTCGTCGAGCTGCAGGCCGACGCCGTCGCCGACCGCAGGGATCAGGAGTTCCATGCCGACGCCGCCGCGGCCCTCGAGCAGAAGCGACAGCGGCGCTACCTCGTCCGGGCGCTGCTGCGCAGCCCGACCTTCATGACCGGCCTCATCATCGTCCTCTTCTGGGTCTTCATGGCGCTCTTCTCCACGTACATCACGCAGAGCCCCACCGACCTCGACGCGGCCGCCATTCTGCAGGGGCCCAGCGCGGCCCACTGGTTCGGCACCGACGACCTCGGCCGCGACGTGCTCGCGCGCACCATGGCCGGCGCCCGCACGGTGCTCGTCATCGCGCCGCTGGCCACCCTCTTGGCGCTGCTCTGGGGCGGCATCATCGGTCTCGTCTCCGGCTTCTATCGAGGACTCACCGACGAGATCATCATGCGCCTCGTGGACGTGCTGCTCGCGCTGCCCATCATCATCACCTCGATCCTCATCCTCTCGCTGCTCGGGAAGTCGGTGGCCATCGTCATCGTCGTCATCGGCGCGCTGTTCACGCCGGTGGTCTCGCGCACCATACGCTCGGCGGTCATCGGCGAGCGCGAGCGCGAGTACGTCATGGCGGCGCGCCTGCGCGGCGAGCGCTCGGCGTTCGTCATGGCGCGCGAGATCCTGCCCAACATCACGCAGCCGATCATCGTCGAGGGCACGATTCGCCTCGGCTACGCCGTGTTCACGGCGGCCACGCTGTCGTTCCTCGGCTTCGGCCTGCAGCCGCCCTCGCCGGACTGGGGTCTCACTATCGCCACGGAGAGGGTCTTCCTGCAGATCGCCCCGTGGACGGTACTGTTCCCCGCCGCCGCCCTCGCCACCCTGGTGGTGGGCGTGAACCTCATCACCGACGGATTGAGCCGGGTGTTCTCGAAATGAGCGCCGTGGAGCAACCAGCCAACTCTCCGGACGCAGCGCCCGACGCGCTCGACGTCCGCGACCTCGAGGTCACCTTCCACCGTCGCGGCCGCGACCTGCCGGTGCTCAAGGGCGTGACCCTGCGCATCAAGCCCGGCGAGGCTTACGGCCTTGTCGGCGAGTCGGGCTGCGGCAAGACCACGCTGGCCATGGCCGCCCTGCGCTACCTGGCGGCCAACGGCACGGTCGATGCCGGCCAGGTGCTGGTCGCCGGCCAGGACGTCAGTACGCTCTCCGAAGAGGCGGTGCGCAAGTGGCGCGGCGAGCAGATCGCCATGGTCTACCAGGACCCCGCCACGGCGCTCAGCCCGGCGATGCGCATCGGCGACCAGGTCGCCGAGGTCTTCCGCTACCATGAGGGCCTCGGCAAGACCGAGGCGCGCGAGCGCGCCCGCGAGGCCCTGCGCCGCGTGGCGCTCCCCGACCCCGACGCGACCCTGCGCCGCTACCCCTTCGAGCTCTCCGGTGGCCAGCAACAGCGCGTGGTCATCGCCATGGCGCTGGCGGTCAACCCGCACCTGCTCGTCCTCGACGAGCCCACCACCGGCCTCGACGCCACGGTGGAGGCCGAGATCCTCGACCTCATCGAGGAGCTGCGCGGGCGCATCAACGCGGCCATCCTGCTCATCACCCACAACCTCGGCCTGGTGAGGCGCCTGTGCGAGCGCGTCGGCGTGCTCTACGCCGGACGCCTTGTCGAGGAAGGCCCTGCGCGCGACATCTTCACCGACCCGCGCCACCCCTACACCATGGGCCTGATGCGCTGCGTGCCGCGCTTCGGCATGAACAAGACCGACGCGGCGCTGCAGACGATCCCCGGCACGCTGCCGGCCCTCGGCGAGCCGCTCGAGGGCTGCGTCTACTCGGCGCGCTGCCCCATGGCGAAGCCGGTCTGCACGCGCCGCGAGCCCGACCTCTACGCCTGGCCCGGCGATGCCGGAGCCAAGGGGGCAACGGAGGCCGAGGCCCTGCCGGCCGACCCCGCCGCCTACTCGCCGCACCACGCCAACCCCGTCGGCGAGGGCGCGCGGCATGCGCGCTGCTACTTCTCCGCGCAGGTGCCGGAGATGCCGCGCATGACCCCCGTGCTCGCCACCAGCCTGGAGGCCAGGGGTGCAACGGAGGGCGACGTGCTCGAGATCGGCGACGTGAGTCGCACCTTCAAGGACGGGCGCAAGCGGCTCACCGCCGTGCACGACATCTCGCTGAGCCTCAAGCGCGGCGAGACCTTCGGCCTCGTCGGTGAGTCGGGCAGCGGCAAGACCACCTTGGCCAAGTGCGTCACCGGCCTCATCGCCGCCGACTCCGGAACGGTCACGTTCGAGGGTAAGCTGCTGCGCTCCACCGCCGCGCGCCGCTCGCAGGACGCGCTGCGCGCCATCCAGATGGTCTTCCAGAACCCGGACTCGACGCTGAACCCGGCCTGGAGCACGCGCGCCATCCTCACGCGCGCGGTGCGCAAGCTCGGTAGCGGCGGCTCGGTGCGCGCCAAGGTCGACAAGCTCTCGGCCGACGTGCGCGTGGAGCCGCGCTTCCTACTGCAGAGGCCGACAGATCTCTCGGGTGGCCAGAAGCAGCGCATCGCCATCGCGCGCGCCTTCGCCGGCGACCCCACGCTGGTCGTCTGCGACGAGCCCGCCTCCGCCCTCGACGTCTCCGTGCAGGCGAGCATCCTCAACCTGCTCGTCGAGCTGCAGACCAACGAGCGAGTCTCGTACGTCTTCATCAGCCACGACCTCGCCGTGGTGCGCTACATCAGCGACCGCATCGGGGTCATGTACCTCGCTGAACTCATCGAGGTCGGCTCCGCCGAGGAGGTCTTCAACCCGCCTCATCATCCCTACACTGAGGCGCTGCTCTCCTCGATCCCGAAACTCGACTTCGACAGCGAGCAGCAGCGCATCCCTCTGCGCGGCACCATGCCGAGCCTCTCAGAGCCGCCCTCGGGCTGCCGCTTCCACACGCGCTGCCACCGCATCCTCGGCGACATCTGCGTGAACGAGGTGCCACCGTTCCAGGAAGCTGCCGAGGGGCACACCTACATGTGCCACATCCCGCCGGACGAGCTGCTTCGGCTGCAGACTGCGGAGGAGCCCGCGGCGCCGATCGAGGTGTAGTAGCGCTCCTGCGCGGCCCGGCCAGACACGGCCGACTGTCTCCATGTCGACTCTGACACAGGTCGGTTTCCTCGCAGGCCAGCTTTCTTGGGTAACGGGGCATCTCCGGTGGGCCGGACCTGGCGGGCTGCTGTTCTGCGCGAGCGCCAGATGATAGCGTGGTGGTCGCAGCGCGTCACCGACCGGAAGGGATAGGGACTTGCTCGCCGCCGTGTATGCGCTGCTCGCCAGCCTGTCGTGGGGCAGCTCGGATTTTCTCGCCGGCATCGAATCGCGCCGTTCGGCGTTCTGGGGCGTCGCTCTGCTTAGCCAGGTCGCCGCGCTCGCCGGCGCTACGGTCGTGCTCGTGATCGCCTGGCCCGCGCCGCCGCCAGCCTCGGCGCTGTGGGCCGCGCTTCTTGGCGGCGTCTGCAGCGCCGTCGCCGCCCTCGCCCAGTACCGGGCCTTCGCGCTCATCAAGATGAGCGTCGTGTCTCCGATCATGGCCGGCGCCGCCCTCGTGCCCGTGTCCGTGGGCCTGGCGCGCGGAGAACACCCCGCCCCGCTTCAGCTCTGGGGCGTTGCGCTCACAATCGCCGGGATCGTCATCATTTCGCGCCCGTCTCGCGACGCACCGGCGGAGCACGCGCGTGTGAGTCGCGCCGGCGTGCTGCTGGCCGTGCTGGCCGCCGTGACGGCCGGCCTGTTGCTGGTCACACTCGACTACGCCGGCGATGCCGACCCCTATTGGGCCGTCGCCGCTGTGCGCTTCTCGTCGGTCGTCATCCTGGCGTGTGTGGTCGGCCTGCGCCGCCGAGGGCTGGGACTGCGAGAGGGGGCGGTTCCGCCGATAGTCCTTGTCGGCGTACTGATCGTGGTCGCCAATACGCTCTTCACGACGGCCTCCACGATGGGCTACCTGAGCGTCGTGGCCGTGCTCGGATACCTCAGTCCGGCCATCGTGATCTTCTGGGCCAGGGTCGTGCTTCACGAGCGTCTGCGGCCCGTTCAGTGGGCCGCCGCGGGACTCGTGATCACTGGGGTCACATGCCTGGCGCTGGGATGACCGCACCCTCCGCGCACCCCGGGGGGTGACCTCGCCATGCTGGCCGCGCTGCTAGCCCTCATTGCGAGCCTCTTGTGGGGGACCTCCGACTTCATCGGGGGGCTGGAGTCGCGGCGCTCGACCATCTGGGCCGTCGCGCTGGTCAGCCAGATCGTGGCGTTGGTCGCAGGAGCCGTGGTCCTGGCCATTGTGGCGTCGGCGACGCCGGCGCCTGTCGAGCTGATCGCGCCCGTCGTGGCCGGCCTGGCCATCACGCTGAGCGCCCTGGCCGAGTACCGGGCCATGGAGCTCGCCGAGATGAGCGTGGTAGCGCCGATCTTCGCTGGGGCCGCGATCGTCCCCGTGGTGTGGGGCCTCGCGCTCGGCGAGCGGCCCGAAGTCGCCCAGCTCGTCGGCATGGCGCTGACCATCGCAGGCATCGTGATGATCTCACGCCCCGAGCGCCGCGCGCCTCAGACCAAACAGCGCGTGAGCCGCGCCGGCGTCCTCCTGGCCGTCTTCGCAGCCCTCATGATCGGCGTGGTCCTCGTCGCCTACGACTACGGTGGGGACGTAGACCCCTTCTGGACGGTGGCCGTCGCGCGCTTTTCGGCTCTGCTGACGCTGATCGTCGTGCTGGGCATCCGCAGGCCCGGCGTGCAGCTGAACGCCAAGTCCGTCCCCGCCACCGTCCTGCTCGGCGTGCTCCTGGTGACGGCGAACCTGCTGTTCACGGCGGCCACCACCGTGGGGCTTCTCAGCGTGGTGGCCGTACTGGGCTGGCTGAGCCCGGCGGTGACCGTGTTCTGGGCGCAAGCGCTGTTGCACGAGCGCTTGCGCCCGCTGCAGTGGTTCGCCGCGGCGCTGGTGCTGGCCGGGGTGGTCTGCCTGGCACTGGGGTGAACTCACGGCGACGCAGAGGTCATGCCGCCGCCGCCCTCTTTGTGGATGCCGTCGCACGGGCACGCGAAGACTGGTGGACGCCATCGCGCAGGGCGAAACATGCCAGCTCGAACACAGGGCTCGCGGTGGATCTCGTTTTCGACGTGATGACGTGAGGCACGTCTGCCCACTGTCTCTAGCGACCGCGAACGCCCTCGTGTGTAGAGGGCGAAATCCCGCCGCATCGACGTCGCACCCGCGACTCGACCCGGGCCGTCCGGTGGCCTGCTGCGAGCGGGAGCTCGACCCTCTCGTCGCGGAGGCGAGCGACCGTCTCGTCAGTCGTGCTTGCGTTCCGCGCTGATGATCTGCGCCAGCTCCTCGATGACGACTAGGCCGTCGTCAATGACCGTAGCGTCCGCGTTTCTGACGATCGGGGCATGCTCGTCCGGGTCGATGGCCACGATGAACCCCGCCTTCTCGATGCCCCAGTAGAACGCCGGCGCTCCCGAGGCCCCCGCTACGATGCACAGCTGGGGGGCGGCGCGCGTCCCCGACACGCCGATGAGCCGGTCCATGGGCGCCCAGGCGTTCATGGCGACCGGGCGGGTCACGCCGAAGGCGGCGCCCATCTGGCGGGCCGCCTTCGCGATCCGCTCCACCCCTTGGCGATTCCCGGCCCCAAGCCCCGCCACCACCAGGAAGCGGCTTTCCGCGAGATCTCCGGTCGAAGGCAGGTCGATGAGCTCGAGGTCCTC
>Ga0315292_10001412_pt1 | contig 12816 bp, 10 predicted proteins | sample YL17G13_0_MG_FD_204029 | JGI IMG/M metagenome (GOLD analysis project Ga0315292, IMG submission 204029) | Sediment microbial communities from Yellowstone Lake, YNP, Wyoming, USA - YL17G13_0 | ecosystem: Environmental > Aquatic > Freshwater > Lake > Sediment | place: USA: Wyoming | collected... | reverse complement strand
TTCGGTTTTTGAAAGAACAAAGGAAATCGGAACTATGAAGGCGATCGGTGCGAAACAGACTGCGGTTCTGAAGATGTTCGTTTATGAAGCCATAGCGATTGGATGTTTGGGGGGCGTAATTGGTTTACTTATTGGAGGTTTTTCGTCTTTTGTATTGTCGGAGTTTGCTGGAAGGGTTTTGCCAGCTGTGGGAAGAGTCGGGGCAAGAGTAGTTCCAGTTTTAACCTTGGAGAATCTTGTTCCGAGTTTCATCTTGGGTGTTGCAACTAGCACATTGGCTGGCTTATACCCTGCCTGGAGAGCGGCGCGGATGAAAATTGTGGAGGCATTAAGATATGCTTGAACACATGGTTGAGACGCTTAACCTCAAGAAAACCTATAAGAAGAAAAAGATTTCAGTGGATGCGCTAAGGGGCGTGAATCTGGTTGTCCCCAAGGGAGAGGTTGTTTCGATCATGGGAACATCAGGTTCGGGCAAGACTACTCTGCTAAACATTATTGGAGGAGTAGACCGCCCGACAGTGGGAGAAGTCAAAGTAGACGGCGTTGACATTGCTAGACTTAAAGAGTCCCAGCTTGCAGTTTTTAGACTCGAAAAAATCGGCTTCATTTTCCAATTCTACAACCTATTCCCTATGTTAAGCGCTTTTGAGAATATCGAGTTCCCATTGATTCTCGCAAAGAAATCCAAGATAGAACGTGAGGCTAGAGTTTGGAGTTTGCTTGAAGCTGTTGGTATGAAGGATAGGGCTGATCACAGACCCGATGAACTGAGCGGAGGCGAACAGCAGAGGATAGGTATCGCTAGGGCTCTAGCCAACAATCCTGCGTTAGTTCTCGCTGATGAGCCAACAGGTGATCTTGATTCGGAAAACGCAACGGCATTCATGAAGCTTGTTCGACAGCTCAACAAGACCTACACCCAGACATTCCTAATTGTGACCCATGACCCTATAGTTTCAAAAGAATGCGACAAAATCTATATGATTCGCGATGGAGAACTCCACAAGTCGCAATAACTTAAACGCACGCGCTAGTAAGAAGCAGCTTCCACAGAGGTCGCGCCCGCCAAGACAACCTCAGTTTTTTCCGTGTACTTTTTCTGCAATTAGGCTTATGCTTTTTTCATGCTCCAAAAAGGCTACTCGGAGAGTTTCGCTTTCACTTTGCCCCAACTTTGTGCAGATGTTGTCCAATATCTCCTTATGTTGAGGGCTCAAAACAACCCGTACAATGCAGTTTCTAGGCAACAAATGACCAGCCTATTGCACAATTCACCTTATCTGCCGCAGAATATAATTCTATAGCCTGCTTGTTTGCCGCCTAGAGTGGCGTCAGAGCTGATTCTATGCATAGAAGAAGTGCCGAGAGACTCCTCCTTAGACGCATTCGTTCAACTATCTTTTCCACTTGTTTCTATGATAAAGACAGGCGTGAAATCATCTCAAGAATTACTCGTCGAGATCTGCTCACTTTGATAAACGAGCCCGTTGAAGTGGGTCTTTTCCCAGATGTTGAGAAAGGTGAAGTCTTGGTTGATTCTCGTGGTGAGGGCAGTTTTCAGCGTAGGTAGGAAAAATGGAGTAGGTCGTATTGGTCAAAATCTCTCGCAATAGCATGGTGCTGAGACGGATTCAGCTTTGCAGAACCATCGTGAGAGTGGATAACCGCGCGCGCGGCGCTGTCTTGTCCCGAAATTGGTGCAAAGTGGTCATACTTCTTGCGCGCGCGTCCAGAATCGTTGAATTCCAATCGAAGCCAGAGTTGACCGCCACTATTCCTCCATGTTCAGCAATGCTGTCTAGTTTTACAGCGACTGAGAACGTGGTGCCTAGGGTGAGATGTTCATCCCAAACTCTGGAAGGATCAATGTGGAATAAAACTTGCGCGCGCGAGCCCGAGCTAGGCGTTCACGCAAGAATATTAGGCGAGTGGAAAAAGGAAATTGGTCTCCCACGCCAACAGGGGGTCGATATAACCTTGGAAAAGAAGCGCGCTTCAGGTACCTAACTGAATCAGAATCTGGAGGAGAATACTTAAATTGAAAACATCCACATCTCGAAGTCGAGAGGCGGCAGTCTTTCTGTGCGAGGGCATAAGTTGAAATGGCTGCGAAGGCTTTTTTCGAGTTTCTTACTTGGCGCCCTAACATTCTCAATCCTAGCATTTGCGCTGCACAGCTCACAGGATGTGTTTGCCCAAAGCATAGATGAGTGGCCAATGTTTCGCCACGACCTCCAACACACTGGGTACTCAAACTCGACGCGTGCGCATGCAAACCTGAAACAGTGGAACTACACCACTGGCGATGTGGTTCCCTCTTCTCCAGCAGTCGTCGGTGGCCGACTCTACGTAGGATCTTACGACAATCAAACTTATTGTCTGAACGCTTCAACTGGAGATCTGATATGGCGCTTCGCAACTGGCGGTCAGATTTGGTCTTCTCCCGCCGTTGTTGCGGGAAGAGTGTACATAGGATCATTTGACAACAGAACCTATTGTTTGGACGCTTCAACTGGAGGTCTTATCTGGAACTATACAACGGGCGACGCGATCTGGTCTTCCCCTGCCGTTGTTGGTGATCGACTTTACGTGGGGTCATTTGACAACGTGACATATTGCTTGAACGCCTCGACGGGAACAGAAATTTGGAGCTACAATGCAGGAAGCCCAGTGGTTTCTTCGCCTGCGGTGGCATATGGCTGTGTCTACATTGGGACAGAACATTATAGTTTCTACTGTTTGGACGCTTCAACTGGACTGAAAGTATGGAACTGTACGACCGACGGCTCAATTCTTTCCTCCCCCACTGTCGCGGACGGAAGAGTTTACGTAGGATCTATGCGGCATACTTATGGAAACCCGGCCTCTGTTTTCTATTGCTTGAACGCTTCAACGGGAGACCAGTTGTGGAACTACGTGACTGGGGATAACATAGAGTCTTCACCGGCTGTTGCTTATGGCAACGTCTATGTAGGGTCTGAAGATGACAACGTTTATTGTTTGAACGCTTCGACAGGTACGCTGACATGGAACTTCACAACAGGTGGCGGAATCGACTCATCGCCCGTCGTTGCCGAAGGCGAAGTGTATATAGGATCCAGCGACAACAAAATCTACTGTCTGGATGCTGAAAACGGAACGCAAGTGTGGAATTACACGACAAACGGGCCGATTACTTCTTCACCTGCTATAGTCAACAGTAAGATCTACTTCGGATCCAACGATGGCAACGTTTACTGCCTAGGTTCGAACCAGTATGTGCTGAAAGTCAGAATAACAGGCCAAGGAACCACGAACGCCACAGGTTTAAACTGGCCTGATTCGGGATCGCAGGTTTCTGTCCTAGCCACGCCAAGCAACGGATGGAGTCTGAGTTACTGGTTGCTGGACGGCTCCAACGTTGGTTCAGCTAATCCGTACGCCATAACCGTGGATACAGACAACTTCTTGACCGCAGTTTTCTCCTCTATTCCACCAGAGTACGTGCTGCTCGTTGGGATCAGTGGGTCGGGCACCACTAACGCTACTGGTTCACGTGCATATGATGCGGGTTCTAACATTAGCGTTCAGGCGGTTCCCAGCAATAACTGGATGCTCAGTTATTGGTTGCTCAACGGCTCCAACGCGGGTTCGGCAAACCCGTACACTACAACCATAAACGCGGACGTAAATTTGACCGCGATGTTCACTTCCATCGAGGCCCATGCACTGAGGGATCCTGGAGGCGCCGTCGCATCCATGCAGATAGTTCGAGTGACCGCTAACGCTTCAGAAATCGGAAGCAATGTGAAAAATGCAACTTTGTCGTTCACGACGGACGGAGGAACTTCATGGCTAACTCAATCAATGATCTACAATGTCACGTCTAACCTCTATGAAGGGATAATACCCGGCAAGCAAACTGGCACACAGGTGCAATTCAAAATAACAGTCTACTACGACGCAGGGAACAGCCTGGTCCTCGAGTCGAATTATTCTGTGGGATCTGAAGTCTGGGCTCCGTCAACGCAGGGAGCCGCCGTCGCCGTAACCGTGACCGTTAGCGCAGCAGTCGCTGTCTCGGCACTGGCATCGGCCGCAGGCAGCACAGCCTCGCAGGGCGGCAGCAAAATCGGTGAAAAACTCAGCAGTCTCCTCCCAAGCACGATTAAGAAATGGTTAGGTGACTCTGTCTCTTCTAGGAGCAAGTTAGAAGTCAAAGAGAGGGTTGGGTCGCGTTTTATTCTCACGAAAGCAGAAGTCGTGTCCTACGCTGTGACGGTTTTGATATTAACATTGGCTTTTGCCTACGCAAAGGCATCATCTCTGAACGACATATTATCGTCGATTCCGTTGATACTGGCGACAAGCATCTTTGTGGATTTGGTGAAGACCTACACTATTGCAGCGATCTGCCGGCACTTTGGAGTGTGGACGGAGCATCGCCTGTGGTATTTAGGCATGAGCCTCTTCGCCTTTTCCACGTTGGCGTTCAAGGTTCCGTTCTCTACACCCAGCCGACTTGCCCATCACTCGCCCAAAATGACAAAGCGCATCGGAGGCATACTGGGATCCATTTCGATCCTACTAAGCTTCGTGTTTGCCTTCGTTTTCCTGGTACTATTCATCAGTGGCTACACGTTGATAGGCAACATAGGCGTGATAATGTGTCTAACAGGAGTATTCTTTGACATCATCCCCATCGCTCCAATGGGCGGTAAGGGCATATATGACTGGAACAAGATAGTCTGGCTCGCACTTTTCTTAGCATCAATCTCGGCCTACATAATTGTCATTCTCGTTTTTTGAAGTAAGCCTAAACGGTAGCGCACGTGTCACAACAATTTTTTTTGACGAACTTTTTGTAGCAATTTTGAGAAGTGAGGGATTTCTAGGCAATGTTGAAAGAATGGGAAAGTGTAACACCTCGCTTTGCGCGCGCGGACAGTTATATGAACGTACGTTCTAATAGTTGGAATTATATGTCTCCGTGTTCAATACTGGACTGTGGAGACTTGCCTGTCTTTGAACGCGGGGGACGAGATGAGGCTTGAGTATGCGCTTCGAGGAAAAGACTGGAAGGTCTACTGGCTATTGCTGAAGAATAGTCGCCCGATGAGCGTGCGTAAAGTGCAAAGAGCCTTGCGTTTCAGCAGTCCAAGCGTGGCTCAGCATCATCTTGAACAGCTGCGTGGTTTGGGGCTCGTCAAGAAGGAGGACGTTGGCGGCGACTATTCCTTGACGAGTGAGGTGAAGATTGGGGTGCTGCGCCATTTTGTGAAGTTGGGGAAGCTTCTTTTTCCACGATACTTTTTCTACGCGGTTTTTTCAACGACGTTCTACGGGATCTACCTGTTGATGCTGATGCAGAGTTTCACGCGTGAAAATCTGTTTATCCTCATGTTCGGAGCCATTGTTTCAGCCATTTTCTGGTATGAAGCAGCACGGGTATGGTCTCAAAGACCGTACTAGAAGTTGGAAGCACGCGCCGGAGAGACTCTACGTGAGCAGAGCGTTGTACATTGGCAACCTGCTTCACACGGTTTCGCAGGGAAAGATAAAGCTGAACAGTCTGGTCGACTTGGCCTTTCTGAAAGAGGTAAGCCTAGACTAGACTCTCCCTTCCCCCTTTTTTGTGAACAATAAACGAGGTTCTTGTTACCGGCTGAAGCTGCCTAGGTTGGTTCCATGTGAACAGTGACCGTGGTTTCTTTGAAATGTTCTGCCAAGTGTTCTTCAATTTGTGAAGCTATTCTGTGTGCGTCTTCGACCGAGAGGTGCTTGGTGAAGCTGCAAGTGATGTTTATGTAGCGTTTCTTGCCGGCAACATAGGTTACTATGCCTTTGATTCGGAAGGCGCCCGGATAAGTTTCTGCCGTTTTGAACAGTAGGTTTCTGATTTCTTCCTCGGTGACCATTGCGCCTTTGCGTTTCTTGGAGCTGAAAGGTTCTACGTGGACGGTTACATCTTCAACTTCTTTAATCTGGCCTTCTATCCTGTTTTTGATGCGTTCAGCGATTTCGTGGGCTCTTTCAACAGTTGTTTTGGCGTCGACGTCTGCGTGCATCGTGATGTACAGTTTGCTGTTTGCGTTTACTGTGCTGATTTCATGGACTCCTTTTACGCCTTCTACTTCGTCTGCGAGTTTTTCGACGAGCTTTTCCAGGGGCATTTCTGACTTGCACGGTTCAGTGTGAATTGTGATTTCTACGTTTCCAAGCACGTTTTTTATGCTTGATTCGATTCTTGAGGCTAGATCATGAGCTTCTTCGTGAGTTAGATAGTCTAGAACCTGTATGCTTGCCCTCACGAACGCCTTTTCTCCTGCTTTTCTGATCTTAAGCGAGTCAAGCTTGCAGACTCCTTTTGTTTCTGCGATCGCTTTTGCCACTTGTTCTGCGATGTCTTTAGAAATCGCGTCGGTAAGTTCCATCGCGCTGCTCCATACGAGTTTGACGCTTAGGTATGCCAACAGGGCTCCGAGAGCCATTGAAGCCATAGAGTCTCCGAAGTAGAACCCCAAGGTTGCTAGCCCGAAGCCCATGAAAGCTATTATTGTGGAGCCGAGGTCCGCGATCGCATGGTAGAACCCGGCCTTCATGGTTATACTTCCGCTTTTCCGAGCTTTCACTAGTGTTCCAACTCTGAAGAAGTCTATGCAGAAGGTGTAGCCGATAGCGATGAAACCGACGTATTCCAGTCCCTCCTTGATGTTTTGGCCAGAGAGTATTTTGAGTACAGTTTCGTAGATTATGATGAGTGCCACGATTATGAGGGAAAGTCCTCCGACGAGGCCTCCTATTGACTCGAATTTTTCGTGGCCGTACATGTGCTCTTCGTCTGGAGGTTTGAGGGAGGCTCGTGTTGCGACAAACAAAATCAGCATGGTTAGCGCGTCAAGCAGGGCGTGCAAGCCGTCGCTTATGATTGCGAGGCTGTTGACTGTTAAGCCTAATGCTGCTTCAACGATAACTACACTTGCTATTGCTATTGTGGAACGTTTAAGCGTTCTAAGTTTGTAGGCGCTTTCCAACTGTTTCAGCACGTCTTAGGTCATACTCCCAGTTTGGGAGATTTAAGAATTATGGAGCCAACATCACCTGTTTCATCTGATACTTTATATTCCCATCTTTCAATGGCAACTCAACAGTGAGGCCTGTTTTGAATTTCCGCAGTCGTTACGCATTCATCAGCGGCAATTTTCTGATATTGATCATGTCATGAATCCTCATGAATTTCGCAGGTCCCATTCCAGGAACGTATTCGAGTTTGTATTACAAGAATTTGGGGGCAGACGATTTTCTGCTAGGTGCGATAGGTTTTGCAGCAACTATTGCGTTAGCTCTGGTCCAGTTTCCAGGCGGCTATCTTGCTGACAAGGACGGAAGAAGGAGCCTGGTGGTCACAATGACGTACGGTGTTGCTTTGTCCTATCTTTTCTTGGTGTTTGCACCCTCATGGCAGTTCGTTGTCTTCGGGTTGATAATACAGAATTTCTGCCTTCTGTACCAGCCTGCATTGTTCGCGATCATGCTGGATTCTGTCACTCCTGAACATCGGGGAAAAGGTTTCACTCTACAAGCGGTAATAACAAATCTTGTTACGTTGCCCGCGCCGATCATGGCGCTTTTCTTGGTCACTGCTTTTGAACTGAACCTGGGTATGCGGATAGCCTACGCGATCGCTTTGTTGACCTTTCTTGCGGCTGCTACATTAAGGTTAAAACTTAAGGAGACGCTCTCGCCCAACAAGGCTGGGGGTCTTCCCAACCTTCTTGCGGCCATCCAAGAATATCCGAGGTCTGTGAAGGAAAGTCTGCGTGTGTGGAAGAAAGTGCCGAGTTCAACCTTCTACTTGTTCTTGGCTTATGCGGGGATAACCAGCCTCGTTGCAGGATGCCAAACGTATTTTGTCGTTTATGCAACGTCCTGGCTCCATCTTGACAAGGTTCAGTACGCAATCGCTGTGGCTTTCATGTACGTTAGCATTTCAATTCCCACGATACTGGCCGGGTTCAGAATGGATGTTACCGGGCGCAAACGTTTCCTCATTTTAGGGTTCATACTCTACATTCCTGCGATGATCATATTTGTCAATGCGAGTTTTAGCATGCTGCTTTTGTCTTTCTTCCTGTTCGGGCTTGGACAGATGTTGCAGGGAACTAGCTACAATTCTCTCGTAGGAGACCTGACGCCTAAAGAATTAAGGGGCAAAGTGGTCGGCTGCGGCCAATTCTTCATGTATCTCAGCCAAGCAGTCGCCCAACTGGTAGTGGGAGCCTTTTATGCTTACGTTTCACCACTAACGCCGTTTCTGCTGCTTGCAGCTGGCGCGATACCCTTGTCAGTTATTGTTGCCGTTAAAGTATTCGAGCCTGTTACTAAGGAAGTTTAAAATTCAAGATAGACCTTTAGGTTTGAAGAAAGTATTCAGATGGAAGGCTGACGTGTATGGTCTTCGTTCCTATCAGAAGAATTCTAGACGGACAGTTTGAAGACAAGAAAGTTGCAGTCAGAGGATGGGTTTACCGTAAAAGAGAAGGAAAGCAAATGATTTTCCTGCTCATGCGAGACTCATCCGGAGTCATTCAATGTCCAGTCAAGAAGGAAAGTCCAGCTTGGGGTGAAGCCGAAAAGGCCACGATCGAATCCTCGCTAATTCTTGAGGGAACAGTCAAGAAGGACCCAAGAGCCCCAGGAGGCTACGAGATCGTGTCAGAGAACCTGGCGATAATAGGTTTAGCCGAGCTTTTCCCAATAACGAAAGACAAGAGCGAAGAGTTTCTGAGAGACGTGCGACATCTTTGGCTTCGCAGCCGCCGAATGAACCTTGTTATGAAAGTTCGAAGTGAAGTCCTCAGGCTTACACATGAATTCTTTAAGAAGCAAGAGTTCACTGAGGTTACTCCGCCCATGTTCATAACGAGCGCCTGCGAGGGAGGTTCAACACTGTTCGGACTGAAGTATTTCGACCAGAACATGTACTTGACGCAGAGTGCTCAACTCTACCTTGAGATTCTGATTTACTCTTTGGAGAAAGTCTACTGTATTGCTCCTTCGTTCAGAGCTGAGAAGAGCAGGACGATACGTCACCTGACCGAATATTGGCATATCGAGGCCGAGCAGGCATTTGCAGACATGGACGACCTGATGCGGCTTGAAGAGGAGCTGCTTACGTATGTCTGTCACAGGATCGCTGAGACGTGCAAGCCCGAGTTCACTGAGCTCGGGGCGGACATCTCGAAACTCGCCGCAGTCAAGACGCCTTTTCCGAGAATAACATACACAGAGGCCATAGAGAAACTGAAAGCAAAGGGCATGAAAATCGAGTGGGGAGACGACATGGGTTACGAAGAAGAAAAAGTTCTAGCTGAGGAATATGGCAAACCCTTCTTCGTTCATGATTATCCAAAACAGATCAAAGCATTCTACTGCAAGACTTATCGGGAAAAGCCTGAGCTGGCCATGTCAACGGACATTCTCGTCCCAAGGATAGGAGAGATCTCCACCGGCGGCGCAAGGGAGGATGACAAGCAGAAACTGGTTGACAGACTACTTGAACTGGGCTTGCAGGAGAAAGATTACGACTGGTACATTGACCTGAGACGCTATGGAACCGTGCCCCACGTTGGTTTCGGAATGGGCTTGGAACGGGTTCTCACATGGATGCTTGACCTGGAGAACATCATAGATGCTATACCATTCCCGAGAACGACAAGAAGATTCTATCCCTAGGAAAAAAGACAAGGAAAGAAAAGAAAAGGGAATGAAGAAACAGGGATGACTATTTCTTTTCGAGTTGGCGCTTAAGTTCCTCGTATGTTGCCTTTATCTCATCAACTGAACCTTCGTCTTCCAGCGTTGAAACGTCGCCTAATGGCACACCGGCCAGCAATGCTTTCAAGAGTCTTCTCATGATTTTGCCGCTGCGTGTCTTTGGCAGCTTGTTGACGATGACGACTGCGTCAGGCGTGGCTATAGGACCAATTGTTGACCTGATGTGCTTCACAAGCTCTGCACGTAGTTCTTCTGATGGTGAGAAGCCGCTTCTAAGCACAACGAAAGCCACTGGAACTTCGCCCTTAAGTGCGTCTTCCTTGCCCATAACTGCAGCTTCTGATACGGCAGGATGAGACACGAGCGCACTTTCAAGTTCAACGGTGCCAATTCTGTGTCCAGCGACCTTCAAGACTTCATCCGCTCTTCCGAGCAGCCAGAAGTAGCCGTCGGGGTCCCTAACAGCGTAGTCACCTGTGTAGTAAACGTTTCCGAATCTGCCGAAGTATGTCTGCTTGTACCTTTCAGGGTCTTTCCAAATGGTTTCAAGCATCCCTGGCCACGGAGTTTTGATTACCAGAAAACCTTTTGTGCCCGTCGATGTTGGCTGTCCTTTCTCATCGTAGACTTCTGCGTGGATGCTTGGCAACGGGTTTGTGGCTGAGCCTGGCTTCAATGGAACAAGCTCTAGGCCGGATAGCGGAGCTATCATGAAACCGCCGGTTTCTGTCTGCCACCAAGTGTCTATGATTGAGAGTTTATCTTTGCCTATGACGCGGTAGTACCATCTCCATGCTTCGGGGTTAATGGGTTCACCGACCGTTCCCAGGAGTCTCAAAGTGCTCAGGTCGTGCTTTGCTATCCATTGCTCGCCGAATTTCATGAACATTCTGATTGCTGTTGGTGTAGTGTAGAGTATCGTGACGCCGTGTTTTTCGATTAGTTCCCACCATCGGTCCTGTGCAGGATAATCTGGTGTTCCCTCGAAAATAAACGAGGTTACGCCTGCAGCCAGTGGCGCGTACACGTTGTAGGTGTGTCCAGTGATCCAGCCGATGTCCGCCGTACACCACCATATGTCCTCTTCATTCGGATTGAAACCCCATTTGAGTGTCCAGTACGCCCACACGAGGTAACCGCCTGTGCCGTGTTGAATTCCCTTTGGTTTTCCTGTTGTGCCGGAAGTGTAGAGAATGAAAAGGGGGTCACTTGATTCCATAGGTTCTGGGGCAACATACGCGTTTGCATCAACCTTGGCTGTTGCTTCATGGTACCATACGTCGCGTCCTTCTTTCATCGACACGGGTTGCCCCGTTCTCTTGACGACAACTACGTTTAGAACTGATGGAGCAGTTTGCAGTGCACGGTCTGTCGTGTCTTTCAGGGTGACTGTTTTGCCGCGTCTATAGGCTCCGTCTGCTGTTACGAGGATCTTTGCTCCGGAATCGTTCATTCTGTCTGAAAGTGATTCTGCACTGAAGCCTGAGAACACAACAGTGTGGACTCCGCCGAGTCTGGCAATTGCCAGAAGGGTGATGGGCAATTCTGGAATCATGGGCAGATAGACAATGACCCTGTCGCCTTTCTTGAGACCTAGGTCTTTGAAGACTTGGGCAAGCTTGTTTACTTCTCTGTAAAGCTGGTAGAAAGAATAGGTTCGCACTTCCCCGTCTTCGCCTTCCCAAATGTACGCAAGAGCGTTTTTCCTCGATGTGGTCAGGTGTCTGTCAAGAGCGTTGTAGCATATGTTTAGGACGCCGCCGGTGAACCATTTGTAGAACGGCGGGTTTGAGTCATCCAATACTTTGTCCCATGTTTTGAACCAGTCAATTGCCTTTGCTTTTTCGGCCCAATATTCTTGCGGGTTCTTGATTGACCTTTCCCACTCGCCTTTCAGCGTTTTTCCAGGATACACTCTTTCATTGAACGGTAAGTTTCCTTCTGACATCTCTTAACCTTCCATGAATTTTGTGGTAAAACCATCTTTCGTGGATATAAACTTCTTGGTGTAAAAAAATAGAAGGGAAGATTGAGTCTAAACGAGTTGCCCGATAGGCAACACTGTCTTTCCATGTGCTTCATTAAGCACTTCTGCCAAGGCCAAGTAGAACGCGCTGAATCCAGTGATTATTCCTTCTATGCCGATGATACGTGTGAACAGTTCCAGGTCTGAAGCGGTCAATGAAGTGTACGCAAGGAGACCTGATTTGATTCCAAGCAGGAAGAACAGTATTGTAAGAGTCATGAAGACCATCTGTAGTGTTCGATTAGTCTTTAGAGTGCCAAAGAACATTATCAATGTGAAGAGTCCCCACATGATGAAGTATGCCATCATGGATTCGTTTGAGGGGCTTTGATATCCTGGGAAGAAAATACTCCGCGGCAGCAAATTGATGAACGCGTAAGACCACCAGAAGAGACCATATGAAGTAAAAGCCACAGTGCCGAAAGTGTTTCCCTTCCTGAATTCCAGTACGCCAGCAATTACTTGTGCAAGTCCACCGTAAACTAAGCCCATCCCTAAGATCATGGCATCAACAGAGCCTAACCTTGCATTGTGTACAAAGTTCAGTAGAATCGTTGTCATTCCAAAGCCTAACAGTCCTAAGGGTCCTGGGTTCGCCACTTTTTGAGTTATTCCCATTCAAGTCTTCCTCGTTATTCAGTTTATAAAAAGCTCTTTCATGGTGTTTCAAATTTAAGTCTTTCTAAGTACTTGCCTTTCGTCTCTTGCTTGCAATGTGTTTGCCAGTCTCCAACGAAATGAAGACTATTGCCGTGAACAGTATAGCAAATGCCCAATCAAGGGGTTCGGGTGCGTGTACGTCGAACATTGAGTTGAGACCTGGCACGTAGAGTATCATAAGCTGAAGGGAGAAAGAGGCAGTCACAGCGTACCATAAGAACTTGTTCTTAAAAATGCCGACTTTCCAAACTGGATACTTGAGTGAGCGAGCAGAAATGGCGTTTGCAAGTTCCATGAGGATCATAGCAGTGAGCAGTTGAGTCCGAGCTTCTGCCAGTTGATGTGGGCCTTCCCATGGTCTATAGAAGAAG
>Ga0315292_10001411_pt1 | contig 12817 bp, 10 predicted proteins | sample YL17G13_0_MG_FD_204029 | JGI IMG/M metagenome (GOLD analysis project Ga0315292, IMG submission 204029) | Sediment microbial communities from Yellowstone Lake, YNP, Wyoming, USA - YL17G13_0 | ecosystem: Environmental > Aquatic > Freshwater > Lake > Sediment | place: USA: Wyoming | collected... | reverse complement strand
GCTCGAGCTGTTCCGCGATGGAACGTATACGGGTGCGAATCTCGTCTTGCTGCTCGTCGCACTCGCGATGTTCGGGGTCTTCTTCTTCGTCTCGCTGTACATGCAGAACATCCTCGGCTACTCGCCAGTACAGGCCGGCGCCGCTTTCCTGCCCATGACGATCCTGATCATCCTGGTCGCCCCCGTCGCCGGGAAGACGAGCGATCGGATCGGCTCGCGCGGCCTGATGACGGCTGGCATGGTCCTCATCGCCACGCAGCTCGTGATGTTGTCGAGGCTCAGTGCAGACGCGTCGTACTGGGATCTCTTCCCGGCACTCCTGATCGGCGGTGTCGGGATGTCGCTCACGATGACGCCGAGCACAGCCGCGGCCACGCGGAGCGTTCCGGTCGACAAGGCGGGCGTCGGTTCCGCCGTCTTGAACAGCGCCCGCCAGGTCGGTGGGACGATGGGGATCGCGCTGATGGGGGCGATCATGGCGGAGAAAGCGGGCGGCGAGCGTACCCCCGAGGCGTTCATGCGCGGGTTCGAAAGCGCGCTCCTCGTCGCGGCGGGAATCGCGATCGTTGGTGCAGTCGTCGCCTTCACGCTCGTGCGTCCTCACGACGGCGCTGGTGCACCGGAACGCGCTACGGCTGAGCCAGCTGCCTAAAGACACCGAGCAGTCGTAACGCTGGCGAGGCCGGAGGGCGATTTACTCGCCCGCAGGCCAGATACGGCTCAGCCGTAGTTCACGTCAGGAAAGTGGGCTGTTGGGGGGAAACGTCGTTTCCCCCCAAAAAAACGCCCCCGGCTGCGGCTCCGGGGGCGTTTTCCGTTCGAGGCGACCCCTTCCCGGGGCGGTAAGCCGGAGATTCGTGGCTCTGCGGCCCAGCCACGGTCTTCCTGTGCTCACCGGCGGATCCGGCGGTGGTGCCCGCGCATCCGATCTGGCGTCCGATCGGTTGCGGTGTGGGCCTGACTATAGGAGCCGTGTCCGAAAAAGTCAAGTAGCCTGGTCAAGTGATTTCGGCTAGGGTTACTTCACCCAAAACGGATAGTCGCACATCCCCCGGCAGGGGGAGCGCGGTTAGGCCGAACCCCGGGTTCACTGAAATGGGCATGATCGAAACCGCCGCGACGTCTACGCCTTCTACGGGCTCACGCCTTGGCGAGCGCGTGCGCGCGCTCCGCGTTTCGGTCGGGCTCACGCAGACGCAGCTCGCGGGCGAGCGCTTCTCGAAGGAGTACATCAGCCAGATCGAGCGTGGCAAGACACGCCCGACAGACTCGACCGTCGCCTGGCTTGCGGAGCAGCTTGGAGTGGATGCGGCGCTCCTCGCGTCCGGCGTCTCCACCGAGGAGCGCACGAAGGTCGAGGCGATGCTGGGGCGTGCCGAAGCCCTCACGGAGTCGCACAAGTACGAGGAGGCGACCGAGGCCTTCCGCGAGGCGCGTCCGAGCGTCGACCGCACCGGCGCTTCGACGCTCGAGCTTCGTGCTCTGGCCGGCGAGGCGTGGTCGCTCCAGGAGTCGGGTGACGTACGACATGCGGTTGAACTCCTGCAGCAGGCACGCGGCCTTGTGGAGCGCGCGGACTTCTCTGACGTCGACCGGGCGGACGTGCTGTTCCGACTGGCTGTCTGTCGCTACAAGCTCTCGAGCACCTCGACTGCTATCGCCCTCTTCGACGAAGCGCTCGAGCTCGCCGATCGCTCGGGGCTCCCGTGTGATCTGCTCAGGTCCGACATCCTGCAGCGGCGGTCTCGATGCCATCGGCGCCTACGTGACTACGTCGCCGCGCGCGACGATGTCGAGCGCGCGCTAGAGCTCGCGCAGGACCTGGGCGACCGGGCGGCGATCGCGAACGCGTATTTCCAGGCGTCGCTGGTCTCGCAGCGCCAGGGGCACTATGTCTTGTCACGCAGCTATGCGCAGCGTGCCAAAGAGCTGTACCAACAGCTGAACGACGAGCGAAACGTCGGCCGGCTTCTACTCATGCTCGGCGGTCTCACGCTCCTCCTGGGCGATGAGGAGCACGCCGTCGAGCACTTGAAGGCGTCCTATTCTCGGGCGCTGGACACCGATTCCCCCGCGGACGCTGCACAGGCGCTCGAGGGGATAGCCAGGGTGCACTTGAACCGTGGCGAATACGATCAGGCAGACGAGCTCGCTCGCAAGGCGCTTGCTCTTCTGCAGGGTCGGGAGGACTACCTGCACGAGGTCTGTCCGTCGCAGCTCGTACTGGGACGAGCGTTGATGGAGCGCGGACGACTTGAAGAGGCGGAAGAGTGTTTCCGGGCGGCTGATGCGGCTGCTGAGCAGCTGGCATCGATCAGCCACCGGACGGAGGCGTGGGTCGCACTGGGGGACCTGGCGGCACGGCGTGGTGAAGACCGTGAAGCCGCACGTCTCTACCGGAACGCCGCTGAGGCGCTCCAGGAAATCCGCTTCTAAGAGAGGAGGTCGCCATGAAGGCAAGACTGCTGCTTCTGCTGGTCAACCTCGCGCTGCTTGCGGCGTGGCTCGGGCACTACGGCCTGGACCGCTCCTGGCCCGACGGGAATTAGATGCTCGATCGGAAATTCACGCGGGCCGGATGACGGCCACGACGCTGCGCCGAATCGCCACCCTCGCGCGTCGCACAGGCTTCTAGCCTGCACGACGCGTGAGTGCGACGCCCGGCTTGGTCGTGACCGCCCCCGCCGGCGCGCCAATTTCCGATCAAACATCTAGCAAGCCCACGGCTACACTCGGGCGCGTATGCGCCCTTCTGCGGCACTGACCGTGTTGTCGTGCCTGCTCCTCGTCGGCTGCGGCGGTTCAGGCGGGGATGCAACGACCACGGCCGCTGACCCAGGAGGGGGCATGACGCTCAAGGAGCTTTGGCGCGCGCCGGGCGACGACGTCGCGATCATCGCCGGGACGTCGAACCATGAGCCCGGGGACGTGCGCGTGTCGTTCCTCGTCGTCGATGCCGAGGGCCGTGTCGTCACGCTTCCGACCGCGCGCGTGTGGGTCGCAGACGGGCTCGATTCAGCGCCGTTTCTCGAGACGACGGCGAAGCTCGAGCGGATCGGCGTGCCCGGAGGAGACACAGCCGACGCCAGTCACATCTACGTCGCGCGGCTCCGGCTTCCCCGCGCGGGGAAGTACTGGCTTCTCGCCGAGCCCGAAGGCGGAGCTTCGAAGGTGCAGGCCCTCGGAAACGTCGTCGTGGTGAAGAAGGACTCGGCTCCTGACATCGGCGATCCGGCCGTTGCGTCGGACAACCCCACGGTTGCCTCCACCGGTGGCGACTTCTCGAAGCTCACGACGCGCACGCCGCCCGACGAGTCGCTTCTCGAGCATTCGATCGCCGAGTCGCTCCAGGCCAAGGTGCCCTTCGTCGTCACGTTCTCGACGCCGAAGTTCTGCTCCAGCCGCACATGCGGCCCGGCCGTCGATGTCGTCGAGGAGGTCGCGAGTCGGTTCGATGGTGGCGACGTTCGGTTCATCCATGTCGAGGTCTTCGAGGGCAACGATCCGGCGAAGGGGTACAACCGCTGGATGCAGGAATGGGGGCTCACCACGGAGCCGTGGACGTTCCTCGTCGGCCGTGACGGCAAGATCGTCGAGCGCTATGAGGGCGTTGTCTCGGTGAACGAGCTCGAGCAGGCGGTGCACGACAAGCTTGGCGGTTGAGGTCGGTGACGGCCTTGGTACGCTCGACACAGAACTGCGAAGGAGGGTGGGTATGAGCGTCTCCACGACGAACGCTCTCGTCACGACCGACTGGCTCGCCGAGCGTCTCGCGCAGCCCGGCCTGGTCGTCGCCGAGGTGGACGAGAACCCGGACCTCTACGAGGAGGGGCACATTCCCGGCGCAGTGAAGCTGCACTGGAAGGAGGATCTCCAGGACCCGCTCGTCCGCGATGTCCTGTCCAAGGCATCGTTCGAGCGACTGATGAGCGAACGGGGGATCGGGAACGACACGACCGTGGTGCTGTACGGCGACAAGAACAACTGGTTCTCCGCGTATGCGTACTGGTACCTGAAGGTCTACCGCCACGAGGACGTGCGACTCCTCGACGGTGGGCGCCAGAAGTGGATCGAGGAAGGTCGCGAGCTGACGGTCGCCCCGGTGGCACCGACTCCGCTCGGCTACACCGCGAAGGATCGAGACGAGTCGATTCGCATCCGGCGTGACGAGGTGCTTGCCGGGCTCGTCGATCCGGGAGTCGCGCTCGTCGACGTCCGCAGCCCGCAGGAGTTCGTCGGTGAGCTGATGGCGCCGCCCGGGTACGAGCAGGAAGGTGCGTCGAGAACCGGGCACATCCCCGGCGCTCAGTCGATTCCCTGGGCGACGGCGGTCCGGGACGACGGCACGTTCAAGAGTACGGAGGAGCTCCAGGAGATCTACTCCGCGAAGGGCATCACTCCCGACAAGGAGATCCGTGCCTACTGCCGCATCGGCGAGCGCTCGGCACACACGTGGTTCGTGCTCCGGGAGCTCCTCGGCTACGAGAACGTCCGCAATTACGACGGCTCATGGACCGAGTGGGGCAATCTCGTCGACGTTCCGATCGAGCGCTGACGCCGCGGGTCGCCGGGCGCCCCCGGCCGGCAGAGCCGGCCTCCGCGACCGGCTGACGACGCTCGCTGCGCAATCCTGCGGGCTCGCCGCTGGTCCGTACTGTTGTACTGTCCTGCGCGGCTCGCCCTTGGCTTGCTTGCGAGCGCCGCCCCTGCGACGTCAGCGGGCGTCTGTGATGGTGCTCAGACCGTGTCGCCGACGCGTTCGATGACGATGTTGGGAACCCGCGCGTTCGGGCTGAGGTGCAGCACCGTGCGCACGAGGTCTGCGATGTCTTCGGGCTGGATCTGCTCTTCGACGGGGATGCCGGTCCACTCGGTCATCCGCGTCGCGACGAATCCCGGCGAGATGGCCGTCGCGCGGACTCCGTGCTCGGCCTCCTCGCGGTTGAGCGAGTTCGTGAACGCGATCAGTGCGGCTTTGGTCGCTCCGTAGACGGCGAGACCCGGCGTCGGGATGGTCCCCGCGATCGACGCGAGCGTGATGACGTGACCACGCGCCGCTCGCAGGAGTGGGAGCGCCTCGCGCGTCACGACGAGCGTCCCGAGCAGGTTGACGTCGATCTGGAGGGTGATCTTCTTCGTATCGAGCACGGCGATGTTGCCCCCGATCCCGAGCCCGGCGGAGTTCACGAGGACGTTCATGCCGCCATACCGCTCGGAATGCGCCGCTACGACCCGGACGCACTCGTCGGCATCGCCCAGGTTCGCCGCGACCGAGAAGGCACCGAGCTCAGTCGCCGCCTCCTCGAGCGGCTCCGGGCGGCGTGCGACGAGTGTGAGCTCATAGCCTTCGGCGCGCAGCATCCTTGCGAGAGCGAGGCCCAGTCCTGACGAGCCCCCGGTTACGAGCGCGGATCTCATGGAGGCGAGTATCTCACGACCCGAAAGAGTCAGCGGCCGCCGAGGGGGCGGCGGCCGCTGCGTCAGGGGGAGAGGAGAAGGGGATGGATCTCTCCGGACACGAGAGTTCGCCGTCCCGGGTGGTTCCCCTCCCGCCTACAGTTCACGGAGTGGAGACCGTTCCGCTTACCTCACTCACCCGCACGGGCGGATGTGCCGCCAAGTACGCGGCAGGACGGCTGGAGACGCTTCTCGCCGGCCTCGTCCCGGCCGAGGCCGAGGACCTCATCGTTGGTCTCGACCCTGCCGACGATGCGGCGGTCTATCGCCTCGACGACGAACGGGCCATCGTCTTCACGGTCGACTTCTTCCCGCCGCTCGTAGACGATCCTCGTGCCTTCGGGGCGATTGCTGCGACGAATGCCCTCAATGACGTCTTCGCCATGGGAGGCACGCCGCTCCTCGCACTCTCGGTCGCCGCATTCCCAGAGGAGCTTCCGACGGAGATGCTCGGCGAGATTCTCGCCGGCGCGGACGAGCGTGTTCGCGCGGCCGGGGCGATCCTCGCCGGCGGTCACACGATTCGGGACGCGGAGCCGAAGTACGGGCTCGCCGTCGTCGGGACAGTGCATCCGGATGCAGTCTGGCCAAAAGCCGGCGCACAGCCCGGGGACGTTCTCTTCCTGACGAAAGCGTTGGGAACTGGCATCGTCCTCCAGGGGGTACGCGACGGCGTGGCACCCGCCGGGGCGCTCGACTCAGCGGTCGAGTCGATGTTCGAGCTGAACAAGGCCGCGGCTGACGCGCTCCGGCCGTTCGCTCCCAACGCCGTGACCGACGTCACCGGCTTCGGACTTCTCGGGCATACGCACGAGCTCGCATCGCGGAGTGGCATGCGCGCGATCCTCGACGCCGCGGCCCTTCCGTCTCTACCGAGTGCGCTGGAGCTTGCGCAGGACGGCGTTCGCACCGGTGGAGAGCGAAGGAACCGCGAGTATGCGAGCCCACACGTCCAGAGTCAGGCGGAGCCCGCACTCGAAGCGCTCGCGTACGACCCGCAGACCGCCGGGGGCCTTCTCATCTCGATCCCAAGGGAGCGGGCCCCCGTCCTCGAGGCGACGTTCTTGGCCGAAGGCCTCCTCCTCAGCCGTATCGGTCGGGTCGAAGCCGGCGCGGGCGTCGTCCTGCAGCAGTGAACGTTGCAGTGATCCGAGCGAGAACGTTGTCCGCACGTGGCTTCCTTCGCCTGGCGGGGGCGTCCTGTGCCGTTCTCTTCCTCGTCGTGACGTCGGGGGCGTTCGTCCGGCTCACCGGCTCCGGGCTCGGTTGTGAGAACTGGCCGAGCTGTGGGGACAAGCCGTACCCAGAGGAGGGCTACCACGCTTTCATCGAGTTCGGCAATCGGCTGATCGCTCTCGTCGGCATCGTGCTCACGCTCGTGACGTGGCTCGCCTCGCGACGGGTCGACGGGCTGTCGCGCCACGCCAGGTTGGCGGCACTCGGGGCGTTCCTCGTCGCGGCCGCTCAGATCCCGATGGGTGGAATTACGATCGCGCTCGATCTCCATCCGCTCGCCGTCATGACCCACTTTCTGCTCGGGCTTACCGTCGTCGGCCTTGCCGTGATCGTCGTGCTCGAGGCCTGGAGCCTCGTGGCAGGGCTCGCCGCTCCTGCAGGTGCGCGGTGGCTCCGGCAAGTGGTGGGCTGGATCGGCATACCGGCATGCGCCGCCCTCGTTGTTACGGGTGCCGTCGCCACTGCCTCGGGCCCACATCCGGGCTCGAGCGACGACGTCGAGCGCCTCGGCATCGCCATCACGGAGACGGTGCACGTTCACGTGCGCGTGGCCGCTGCGTTCGGGATCGGCGTTCTCGTCGTCGGCTGGTTCCTCTGGCGGCTGCGTGCGAGCTACCCGGGCGTGGTGTGGCTCTGGGGTCTCGTGCTTGCCGCGCTCGTGGCGCAGGCGATCGTCGGCGAGGTTCAGTACCGAAGTGCGCTGCCCTGGGGGCTCGTGCTCGTCCACGTCTTTCTGGCGGCGACGATCTGGGCGCTGAGCTTGGCGCTTGCGTACGTCCTCTGGAGGCCACCTTCCGCTCTGACTCGCGGTCAGTAAGCTCCTCGAATGGCCCAGGAACTGAGGATCTACGAGCGTCCGACGCTCGAGCGGCCGATCCTCATCGGTGCGTTCAGGGGCTGGAACGACGGCGGTCACGCGGCAACACTCGCCGCGGGTTATCTCGCGCGACTGTGGGGCGCGCGGAAGTTCGCCGACATCGATCCCGAGCTCTTCGTCGACTTCCAGGCGACTCGGCCGATGGTCTCTCTCGAGGAGGGAACCACGCGAAGGATCGAATGGCCTGAGAACACTTTTTTCAGCGCGTCGATTCCCGGAGCGAACCGCGACGCGATCCTGCTCGTGGGCGTCGAGCCCAATTACCGCTGGCGCACGTTCAGCGAGCTGATCGCCGATCTCGCACGCGATCTCGGAGTCGAGCTCGTGGTGACGCTCGGCGCGCTGCTTGCAGATGTGCCACACACTCGACCCTCTCCCGTGACCGGAGCTGCGACCGACCCACAGCTCGTCGACGAGCTCGGCCTACAGCTTTCGCGCTACGAGGGACCGACGGGGATCGTCGGCGTACTGCTCGATGCCTGCCGGCGGGCGAACATCCCATCGGTCAGCCTCTGGGCAGCGGTTCCACACTATGTCCAGCTCGCGCCGAGCCCTCGAGCGGCCCGTGCGCTGTGCGAAAGACTCGCCGCCGTCATCTCGACCGAGATCGACATCGGGGAGCTCGCCGAGGCGGAGGACGAGTACGTCGAACAAGTGTCGCAGGCTGTTGCCACCGACCCCGACACGGCGGCCTACGTCGAGGAGCTCGAGCAACGTGCTGACTCGCTCGACTGGCTCGAGGAATCCGGAGATCTTCCGTCGGGCGATGCGCTCGCCGCCGAGATCACTCGCTTCCTGCGGGAGCGCGAAAAGAACGGAGACGGCGAGCCGGAGACCGGCGGGCCGGGCTGATAGACGCCGCGTAGAAGCTCGAGATTGAGGTACGACGCAAGGGCAGCGGTCGCGAAGCGACCGCCTTCAGGGATGTTCGCGCGATCGGAGCTCCGCGCTAGCGGACTCCGGTCTTGCGCACGATGTCGGACGACTCGGCGACCAGCGCGATCGGCTCCGAGGACCCGTCGCTGTCCGCGGCGACCTCGACGGGCTGGATCTCACCCTGTGCCGGCCCCCTCCGCTTGCGGCGTCTTCGTCGCGACTTGCGTGCCGTCAGCTTCGGAGCCGGAAGGTTGTCGGCGAGGGCGTTCGCAATTTCGCCGGCCGTACCGAGCTCCTCGCGGGCAAGGTCCAAGGCAGCGTTCGCACGCGGTGTGTACCCGTCGGCCGAGGCCAGGAGCGCCGCTCCTACCGGGAGAGGCATCGCACCCGCCACCTGGACGAGTCGATTGACGTTTTCCTCGTGGCGATACCCGCGCGAGTTCGCCGCCGCTCCGAGCAAGCGCTTCGCCTCGGGGAACTCGGTCGAGACGCGACGGTCCTGCACCTTTCGCGTCGTCCGTGCCAGTTTCCATGTCCAGCGGGCGAGGATCTGATCCGGCGCACCAGGTTTTCCGTCGCCGATGGCCCGCAGAAGCACGCGAACACCGGCCGAGCGATCCTTCTCCCAGGTCGGCGCCTGGGTCACGAGTGTGACGAGATCGTCGAAGTCTGCGCGATCTACAGGGGTCGCCACTCGGTCCAGCAGCGCGGTCATGCGTAGGCGGCGGTTGGGGTTCTCGGCTGCGCACGTCGCGAGGAACTGCTCGAGCGCGCCCTTGTCGGCTCGCCCTTCGGCGAACTTGCGCGCGAATTCCACGCGCTGGTCGAATCGGATCTGACGACCCGCGATGGTCGCCCAGAACCGTTGTTCGTCGTCGTCCAGGTACTTCGGGTCGATCCGCTGCCATTCGCGCTGGATCACTGCGAGACGACGACCAACGTCCGGCGTGACCGGGACGAGCCACGGAACCGGCGAGAGCTTGCGGCGCGCGCGTCGCTGTTGCCGCCTGCGGGGAGCTGGAGTCACCCGCGCACCCTCGCGGTAGAAGTCTGCATCGAGCAGAGCGTGGAGCGACACCACCCGGTCGTTGTGGGTCGAGCCCTTGGGCACAAAGTCGACGACGATGCCGGCCTCCTTGCGCGGGTGCATGCGCATGATCCGGCCGATCCGCTGCTGGTAGACGCGGCGAGAAGCTGTCGGCGCGAGGTGGAAGCAAACGGTTGCGCGCGGTGAGTTCCACCCTTCCGCGAGGAGCTGTGCGTTGATGAGGACGTTGATCTCGCCGCGCTCGTAGGCCGCGAGCGTCTCGGCGAGACGCGCGGGAGGCGTCTTTCCGGAGACGGCTTCTGCCTTGAGTCCTGCGGCACGAAACTCCTGGGCAAGGTTGTAGGCATGCTCCACACCGGCCGCGTAGACGATGCCTGGCGTCGAGTCGAAACGGTCGCGATAGAGGCTCGCGGCGGCCTGGTTGAGCGCCTCGTGGTCGAGAGCCGCGGCGAGAGCTCGCTCCTCGAAGTCCCCGCCGACGATCGGGACGGAGTTGATCGCGGCTGCCGGAGGCACCCGGAGGTTGCGCAGCGGCGCGATGAGCCCGCGCCGCGCGGCGTCGCTCAGCGGAAGGTCGTCGACCGAGGCCGGGAAGACGTCGGAAACCTGCTTTGCGATGAGTTGCTCGGTGGCGGTCATCCCGATGTACAGCGGCTCGTGGAACGCGCGGATGGCGCCGCTCGTCTTCTCACCCAAAGCCGTGTGTGCCTCGTCGCAGAGGACGAGGTCGTATGTCTCGCGGTCGAGCTCGCTGCCGTGGCGCGCGAACCATGCGTACGTCTGGATCGTTATCGGGTTGTCGCGCGCGGTCTGCGCGCCCGTGAGAACGGCCGGGGTGAAGCGATCCGCGTACCCCTCGGTCGTGAGGTCGCGCGTGAACTGGGAGACGAGGAGCCGGCGGTGGGTAAGGATCAAGACACCGAGCCCCCGGGCAGCCTCGACGAAGCCTGCGGCAGCGATCGTCTTGCCGGAGGCCGTGGGGTGGCGGAAGCGGTAGCGGCGGACGGCGCCCGGATCCGCACCGTGAAAGCCGGGCTCGAGGTCCTTCTCTTCGATGAAGCCGGCGTCGAAGTCGTCGTCAGCCTCCTCGTCGATCTCGGCGTCCACCAGGACTCCGTTCCCGCCTCCGTTCCCGTTCTCTTCCGCCGAGCGCTGTGTGGCGGCGATCAGCTCCGCGAGCATCCCGGTGAGCGCGTCGACCTGATGGCGGCGAAGCTCGGTGCCCGCCGCTGTGCGAGACGGGCGCTCTGTCAAGACCCGCTCGAGCCCGAGCATCAGTCCGTATCGCACCTTCCACCCCGCGGACGGCTTCTTCAGGCCCGCGTCCATCTCGGCGATCGCGTCGTCGAGTGCAGCCCGTCTGGCGGTGCCGGGAGCGAGCGCTGCGACCGCTTCCTCGTCTGGTTGCAGGAAGGGCTCACCCGCCCAGCTCTCGGCGCGGTGGGCCGCAGCGATCAGGTTTTCAGGGATGTCCGACGTCAGCGTCGGGATGGTCGTAGCCTCGTGCATTCACGCAGCACTACTTTCGTGCCGCTCCTTCCGAAGAGTTGACGCTCACCCGATTACGGGCGAGCCGTACCGGCAGAGCATACCTCAGAGTTCGGGCGGTTTGGTGCCTGACATCCTCGAGCGTCGACCGCGGGCGGCGAGGCGCAGATCGCGGCGAAGCTCCCGATCTGTTGCGGGGGCCCCCGAGACGGGGCCAACGATGCAGGTGGTTGCGGGGCCTGCCTGCCGACGCGCGGCCGGGGCTGCCGCGTTCGGATCGCCTCGCCGGCTGACGTTGACCGTGGCGACGCGGCCGGCGCCGTAGGCTACCCCTCATGACGTCGCCCTCGATCGCCGGTCATGCGCCAGCCCTCCGCGGCTGCTGGCACCCGGTGGCGGAGTCCCGGGAGATCGTTCCGGACACTCCGGTTGCAGTCGACCTGCTCGGTGAGGCGCTCGTGCTCTGGCGGGACAGCACCGGCACCGCTCATGCGTTCCTTGATCTCTGCATTCACCGCGGTACGGCGCTCTCGCTCGGCACCGTCGAGGGAGACGAGATCGTCTGCCCGTACCACGGCTGGCGCTACCGCTCGGACGGGGCCTGTACCCGCATCCCTCAGCTCGGCGATCCGACGCGGGTGCCCGCCAAGGCACGCGCCACGACCTTCCGCTGCGCGGAGCGGTACGGGTTCACGTGGGTTGCTCTCGAGGAGCCGCGCTGGCCGGTGCCCGACGTCCCGGAGCTCGAAGACGACGCCTGGGCGACCGTGCTGTGTGGCCCCTTCACGTGGGCCTGCGACGCCTCTCGGCAAGTCGAGAACTTCACCGACTTCGGTCACTTTCCCTTCGTTCACCCTGGTCTCCTCGGCGATCCGGAGCGGCCGGTCGTCCCAAATCACAAGGTCGAGACCGACAGTGACCACGTCCTCCGCTACGACATCGTCCGGCCGGAGGCCGTGGCCAACGACGACTTCCCCGTGTTCGGTAACGAGGTCGTCGAGGCCCCCGAGCGGCGCAGCCGCTACGAATTGCACCTCCCGTACACGATCGTCCTCCGTCTCGGCTGGGGTGGACAGGCGGGCATGGCCTACTTCTTCGCCTGCCGTCCCGAAGGGCCGGAGCGAACTACAGGCTTCCTCGCGATCGCGCGCAACTACAACCTCGAGCAGCCGGACACGGTCCTGCAGGAGTTCGAGGACGTGATCTTCGCCCAGGACCGACGGATCGTCGAGTCGCAACGTCCCGAGCGGGTGCCGTTCGACCTCGCGGACGAGCTCCATCTCACGTTCGACGCGGTGGCGGTTGCGTACCGTCGCGCGATGCGCAATGCCGGTCTCGCGCTGTAAGCCCGCGCCGAATCCCCCTACTGGGGTTGTGCGACTTCGGCAAGCGGCCGGCCGACGACGCGCTGAGACACCCCGATTTGATCGAGGTGCTTCGTGATCCCGCCCAGCCAGAACGGGTAGCCGGCTCCGAGGAGCAGGCAGGTGTCGATGTCCGCGGCTTCGGCAACGACGCCTTCTTCGATCATGTGTCGGGCCTCGTCGGCCATCGCTTCGAGCACGGCTTCGTGGATCTCGTCGACCGTGCGCGGCGCATGCTCGACGACGACTGGTTCGCCGCCCGCCGCGAGGCTCTCGAGAGTCGCCGAGAGCGCGAATCGATCCGGCCATGCCTCGTGAAGCGTGTGTCGGACGTGATTTGCCACTTTTGGCCCGACGAGCTGGAGGAGCACGGACGGTGCCATCGGCAACCCGAGTCGAAGGACTGCCTCGTCGGTCTCGTCGACCGTGTTTCCGTGGTCGAGAGCGTCGGTGATCACGGAACCCTGCCGG
>Ga0315292_10001408_pt1 | contig 12829 bp, 16 predicted proteins | sample YL17G13_0_MG_FD_204029 | JGI IMG/M metagenome (GOLD analysis project Ga0315292, IMG submission 204029) | Sediment microbial communities from Yellowstone Lake, YNP, Wyoming, USA - YL17G13_0 | ecosystem: Environmental > Aquatic > Freshwater > Lake > Sediment | place: USA: Wyoming | collected... | reverse complement strand
GTACCCCTACGGTACCGGTGGTCGGATCCGTCGTTTACCGCGATGCAAGAACCGACGGATCCGACCACCGGTACCTGCCTGGTACCTGCCTGGTACCTGCCTCGTCGTACCTGACTCAACAACGGCCGATCGATCGCAGGGCTCGACGTCGCCGCGACGAATCTGCGCGCGCGGACGTTCGCCTTACTTCGCGAGTAACCCGAGCCTGCGCATGTCGAATTGGGCCTTGTCGCGCTGCGCTGCGGTCAGCGTATCCGGACCGCCGATGACCATGATCCGCACCGGGCGCACGCCGCAGAGGCCCAATACGTCACTGGCTATGCTGCGGATGCTGCGCGCGCTGCGATCCACCTCGCCGAACAGTGCCGGCATGCCCCTTGTGACGATGATGCGCGCGGAGCGTCCCGTCAGCAGGCGTTTTGGGCGCTGGCCCGCCGGGCGCTCGACGAACCCGAAGCCCGGGCGCATCACCTGCTCGAGAAGACCCTTCAGCTTGGCCGGTACGGTGCCCAGCCAAAGCGGGTACAGGACGACGATGTGGTCGGCCCAGACGATGGACTTCTGCGCAGCCCGGATCGACTCCGGCGGCTTGCCCGAGAGGTAGGCCTTGACGCTGTGGAGCAGCGGAAAGCGCAACTCGCCGACTCGCAACAGCCGCACCGTGTGCCCGCCTTCCTTCGCACCCTGGCGGTAGAAGTCGGCGAGCTCGTGCACGAAGTGCGAACCCCTGGGGTCCGGATGTCCATCGATGATCAGGATTTTTTGACTCAAGAACTGTCTCCCGAAAGACCCGCGGCACGCCTGGCGCGGGATGCCCAAAGTGAGTCGCCAGCAATACGGGGCCGCACCGCCACTGCCCGGAGCGGCTGCTGACACGTTTGAATCAAGGTAACTGGCCCTGACCCGACACACCATTCGTATTCTCTGCAGAGTCAGGAAGCTGCCTGAATGCGTACCGCGTGCTTCTCACGCGGCGGCTGGGACGGGAAGGAGGTGTATGTGCCGGAGGATTGGCGGATCAATGAGACGTTTGTAAGACTGAGGGCAGCGGGAATTCCGAGCCTGGAGCGAGGCGGCCCCGTGCTTGCAGCTACCGCTTGAAGGTACCGGTGGTCGGATCCGTCGGTTTTGGCGGTGCAGTAACCGACCGAACCGACCACCGGTACCTGATGGGCCTAGGCGGCCTTGCCGGCGGCGATGGCGTGAACGTCTGAGGCTCTCAGCGTCTTGCCGCCGATAGCCCAGTCGCCGCCTTCAAATTCCTGAATGCGCACGGTGGTGACTCCGCGCATGTTCTCGCCTTCCACTTCGATCATCGCCGCGGTGACCTTGGCGATCATGTCCTGCTTCTGCTTCGGGGTGAAGAAGTCCTTGATGACATCGATGGTAACGAGGGGCATGTCGTATCTCCTTCACGGGTTGAGTTTCGAGTTGAGGTGATCGATGACGGCGCGCATGGGCCCGGCCGGGCTGAATTCGACGGCTTCATAATCCTGGTCGACCCAGACCGTGTGACCGGGCGGCCAGTAGTAGACGTCACCGGCGCTGACGGTCTCTTCGGTCCCGTCGGCGTAGCGCACGTGTATCGAGCCGCTGAGCACCGTTCCCCAGTGAGGGCACTGGCAGAGGTTCTGCGGCATGCCCTCGAGCAGCGGCGTGGCGTCCGCGCCCTTCGGGAAACGGATGCGCGCCACGTTCAGGTCGGCCCAGTCCTGCGCCTGGATGCAGACGCCACCCGCCGCGAGACGTGTCGGCAGCTTGGTTCGATCCTGTTTCACTGTGATCTCCTCGGTTGTTCCGCCGGTGGAACTGCTCCGCCGCTGGTGAGCAAAGACTTGCACGCCCCGGCCGCCGATGCTTGCAGGTGTCATGGAGATTGCATGGAGGTTGCTGGGAGATCGGGCGGAGCGGCGCTATCCTGATGCCCATGCTTTACCGGTTCGGCCATTTCGAGCTCGATACGGCCAAAGTCGAGCTGCGCGCGGACGGCGAGACCCGCCCCGTGGAGCCGCAGGTGTTCGCCCTGCTCGCCTTGCTGGTCGAAAACCGCGAGCGCCTCGTTTCCAAAGACGAGATCATCGAGAAGGTGTGGGACGGGCGCACCGTTTCCGATTCAGCCGTCGCCAGCCGGGTCAAGTCGGCGCGCCAGGCCCTGGGCGATGACGGCAAGGCCCAGCGCTTCATCAGGACGCTCCACCGCCAGGGCTTCCGGTTCGTGGCGGAGGTGAAGGTCGCACAGTCCGTGCATCTCGCAGACTCTCCCGTCGTGCAAGTCGCCGAACAGGCCTCGCGGCCATCGATCGCCGTGCTGCCGTTCCAACTCATGGGCGTCGCGGGGCCGTATGCGGCCATTGCGGACGCCCTGCCCCATGAACTCATCATGGAGCTGTCGCGCCTGCGCTGGCTCTTCGTCACTGCCCGCGGGTCATCGTTTCGCCTGCGCGCGCCGGATGCCGACATGGGCGAGATCGGCCGCGTGCTCGGCGTGCGTTACTGCCTGTCGGGCACGGTGGAGCTTGCAGGCGCGAGCCTCGCCGTCACGGTCGAGCTCGTCGATACCCGGGACGGCGGCGTCGTCTGGGCAGACCGCTTTGCCGGCTCGATCGACGACGTGCACCCGATCCGTGCCGACATCCGCTCACGGATCCTCGCGGCGCTCGAAATCCAGATCCCACTGCACGAGGCGAACCTGGCGCGCCTGACGGTGACCGAGAATCTCGACGCGTGGTCCGCCTACCATCTCGGCCTGCAGCACATGTACCGCTTCAACCGGAAGGACAATGCTGCGGCCACCGCCCTGTTCCAGCAGGCGGTCGCACGGGATCCCGGCTTCGCGCGCGCCCACGCGGGACTGTCCTTCGTGCATTTCCAGACCGCATTCATGCGGCACACCGACGATATCGCCGGCGAGACGGACCGAGCTCGTCGCTTCGCCCTGCGCGGCCTCGAACTCGACCCGATGGATCCTTTCGTGAATTTCACGATGGGACGCACCTTCTGGCTCGTGGGTGACCTGGAAGGCGGCCTGGCCTGGCTCGAACGCGCGACGTCCATCAGCCCGAACTACGCGCAGGGCCTCTATGCCCGCGCCTGGACCGAGACATTGGCGGGGCGCGGACTCGAGGGCCGTGTGCACACGAATCTCGCGATGCGGTTGAGCCCGCTCGATCCGCTGTATTACGCGATGCTCGGCACGCGGGCCTTCAGCCACATGGTGCTGGGCGAGGACGTCGAGGCGGCAGACTGGGCCGAGCGAGCTGCGCGCTCGCCGGGCGCCCATGTGCTGGTCGCGATGCTCGCGGTGGCCGCCCACGGCCTGGTTGGCGACGACGCCCGCGCCGCAGCCTGGGCAGCCAACGTGCGCGAGCGCGGCCTCTCGCTCACCCGTGACGATTTCTTCCGCGCGTTTCCGATGAAGCCGGAGGTAACGAAGGCGCGGGTCTCGAACGCCCTCTCGCGCTGCGGGTTCTGAGCCCCGGTTTGCCTTACGGAGGTACCGGTACCTCATCCGATTGTGCGCGGGCAGGTCAGGCCCCGACTTCAACTTCGCGAATCGTGGCGCCCGTCAGCTGATCATCGACAGCCGCGAGGCATTCCTCGATCGCCGCCTTGATGTTCTCGAGGGCCTCGCCTTCGGTGCTTCCCTGCGACCAGCAGCCGGGGAGGCCCGGCACTGAAACGGCGTAGCCTTCCTCAGAAGCGAGCAGCGCAACTTTGTACTTCATTCCGTGCATTGCCCTCTCCTCGCTAATATGACCACCGGCGGGTCGATTGCAGCGTCCGATGTCGGCATGGGGCAATGTACGTGGCCGGAGCGTGTGTCGAGCGCTGAAAATCTGCCCCGTTTGGCGAGATATTCATGGGTGCGGGAGGAAAGGGAGGAAAGGTACCGGTGGTCGGATCGGTCGGATCGGTCGGATTGGGCGGTGCCGCATCCGACGGATCCGACCACCGGTACCTCGTTTGCTCATTCATGGGGCAGCCCGACGCCCCCGCCGCCAATCCGGCGGGAGCGCATGCTCGGGCCCGTGCGTCAGGTGATCAGCCTTCGTATTTGAAGGACAACGACACGCGCGCTCGATAGGCAACGACTTTACCGTCCTCGACCTTCATGTCGAGCTTGCCGATTTCGGCAACGCGCAGGTCACGCAGCGACTTGGCGGCCGCCTTGACGGCGCTGTTGGCCGCATCCTCCCAGGATACGGTGCTGGTGCCGATGACTTCCGTCACGCGATAAACGCCGCTGTCCGATTTTTTCTTCGCCATGTTCCTTGCTCCGACTGGTCAGGAGGCTCGGGCCGCGGGCCCTGCGCCTCGGGCCCCAGATGGTACGCCCGCGCGCTAGGTGATTTCATCTTGATGGAGATGAAGTGGAGAAAAGAGAAAAGGTACCGGTGGTCGGATCGGTCGGTTATTGCATCGCGGTAACCGACGGATCCGACCACCGGTACCTAGTGGGCACCACCTGGATTGACTCCCCCGCCCGGACCGCCGCAACATCCCTGCCAGGGGAACAGCCATGACCGACGACCCGGCAACGATCAAGGCGCAGGCGCTCGCCGACTACGCCACCTACAGCAACCCGATGAAGCTGCGCACGCTGCGCCATGCGGGCCTCGAGATCATCGAGGGCCGGCGCGAAGGCGCGCGAACGTGGGACGTCACCGGCGCCGAATACATCGACTGCATCACCTCCGCCGGCAGCATGAACGTCGGGCGCCGCAACCCAGAGGTCATCGCCGCGCTGAAGGACGCACTCGACCGCTACGACGTCGGCGTGTTTCTGCTCGGCTCCAAGCCGAAGGCCGACCTCGCCCGCAAGCTGGCCGCAATCACCCCGGGAAACCTCAAGCTGACGATGTTCGGCGTCGGCGGCGGCGAGGCCAACGACTTCGCGATCAAGCTCGCGCGCGGCTGCACGCGCAAAACCGGGATCATCACGACGGTCAACTGCTACCACGGCCACACCGGCCTCGCGCTCTCGGGCATCGGCCGCGATGCCTACCGCCGTCCGTTCGACCCCCTCGTCCCGGGATTCAAGCTTGTCCCCTTCAACGACCTGGACGCGATGGCCGCCGCGATCACCGACGACACGGCCGCGATCATGATCGAGCCGATCCAGGGCGAAGGCGGCATCCACGTCGGCACCGATGACTACCTGCGCGGCCTGCGCCACCTCTGCGACGAACGCGGAGTGCTGCTGATCTTCGACGAGGTGCAGACCGGCTGGTGCCGCACCGGCCGGATGTTCGCCTGCGAGTATGCTGGCGTCGCGCCCGACATCATGACGCTCGCCAAGTCGATGGGCGGCGGCATTTACCCGATCTCGGCCACGGTATACACCGAGGAACTCGGCGAGTTCCTGATCGCGAACCCGTTCATCCACCTCTCCACCTTCGGCGGCAGCGACCTGGGCTGCGTCGTGGCGCTCAAGGCCATCGAGATCATGGAGCGTGAACGACTATGGGAGGCCGCGCTCGCCCGCGGCGTACAGTTCCGCGCCGGTTTCGACCGCTTGCTGGGCCGCCATGGCGAGATCCTGCGCGAGTACCGCGGCCGCGGCCTGATGATGGGATTGCAGTTCACCAGCTCGAGCCACGGCCCGCGCATGGCGCAGCAGCTCGCGCGCAACGGCGTGATGGCGATGTACTCGGGCAACGAGCCGAGCGTCATGCGGCTGATGCCGTCGCTCGTCATCAGCGAGGCGCAGGTCGATACCGTGCTGCAGGCGCTCGATCGCTCGATGCAGGCGATCAAGGAGCAGGATTCGGGCACTGTGGTAGCGGTGGATGAGGCCCCGGCCGCCAAGAAGCGGCGGCGGCCGCAACGGACTTGAGACTCCGCAGCAGGACACCATGGCGACCCAGCAAGAGATTACTGCGGCCCTCGCGGACTTCCGCAACCAGTGCAACGAGAACGCGCGGTTGCGCAAGATGCAGCGAGACTGGACCAAGGTCCTGCACCTCGTCGCGGAGGACAACAACTCTCGCCACACGATGACGGTGGTCGCAGGCGAAACGACCAAGGTCGAGGAAGGCCTGATCGGCACGCCCGACATCATCGTCACCACGAAAAGCGAGACACTCTGCGACATGTTCTGGGGCGATCTCAACCCGGCGCAAAAATACCTCTCCGGCGAACTGAAGCTCAAGGCGTCGCAGGAAGACGTGATGCGCCTCGACGCGATCAACCTGATCATCTGGCCGGACTAGCAGAACTCCCCGCCCATGGCCGAAGCGCACCTCGCGAAGGTGGTCAAGCTGCGCACCGTCGTTTCGACGGGTGCAGGAATGGCGCTCGCGACCGTCTCCTACAGCGCGAGCATGGAACTCGCCACGCTGGTGCTCGGCGACTCCGCCTGGATCGCGATCCTGGTCGCCGGCGTCCTGTGCATGCTGGCGGGCGCGTGCTTCGCCGAGTTGTCCGGCATGTACCCGACGGCGGCCGGCATCAAGCTGTTCATCCAGCACGCCTTCAACGAGAAGGCCGCGATGCTGTTCGCTACGCTGTACATCGTGGTGGCACTGTCCGTGGTCGGCGCCGAAACGTTCGTGCTCGCGCGCGTGCTGCACGATGGCACGGGGCTGACGGCGATCCCACCCTGGGCGTGGGGCCTCACGTTCCTCGTGCTGGTGCTCGGGCTCAACGTGCTCGGCATCCGCATCGCCGGCACGTTCCAGGACATCCTGGCGTATTCGATGTTCGCGGCACTGATCGCCACCTCGATCTACGCGATCGTCACCGCTCCCGGCCACCTGCACACGCCGATGCTGCCCGGCCCTCCCGCGTCGTTCGCGAAGGCGGTTGCGGTCGGCGTGTTCCTCTACATCGGTTTCGAGTGGGTGACGCCGCTCGCGGAGGAAGTCACCGACCAGAAGCTGATCTCGCGCGGCCTGTTCTGGACGATCTGGCTGCTGTTCCTGACCTACGCGCTGTTCAACGCGGGCCTGACGATGACGATGGCGCCCGCAATCCAGGCGCACCCGCACGACCCGATGTTCGCGCCGCTGATCGACGCCGCGATCCAAAAAGGCGCGTTGCCCGCGGGCCTGGACCGCGCCGCGCTGACGTACGACCAGGCCAAGCAGGCGTTCGGCACGTCGGTGGTGCCGCACGTGCTGTTCTACAAGCACCTGTTCGGCGGCGCCGGGATCGTGCTGATCATCTCGCTGAGCCTGATGGCCTCGGTCACATCGTTCAACGCCGGCACGATCACAGCCTCGCGCTTCATGTATGCGCTGGCGCGCGACGGCAGCCTGCCGAAGATCTTCAGTCGCATCAGCATCCGCTTCGCCACGCCCTACATGGCGATCATCGCGCTGTCGGTGATGTGCATGCTGGTCAGCATCATCGTGTTCGTCAGCGCGCAGTACGACCCGGAGAGTTACGAACTGTTCATCTTCCTGGGCGCGTTCATCGAGTGCCTGATCTACGCGGTGATGGCCTGTGCCGTCATCTCGCTGCGACGGCGACAGCCTGCGCATGCGCGGCCGTACCGTGTGCCGGGCGGCGACGTGATTCCGGTAATCGTCGCGATCTTTTTCGGCTTCCTGATGATCACCATCGTGATCGACAAGCCGCTCGTGGGGGCAGTGGTCGCCGTGGCGGCGGGGCTGGCGGCGTACTACGGCTGGCGCGTCGTGCCCGCCATGCGGGCCAAGGCGCGTGCGGCGCGCAGTGCGCGGGCGCCGCGACGACCCGGGCGGCGGCCGCAGGCGGACTCGAGCGGCGAGTGACTCTCGGTTCCGTCGTCGCGACGTCAGTTGCGCCATCAGCGGCCGCCTGATAATGAACTGAACGATGAACGCAATTCCTGCCAAGACCATCCTCATCACCGGCGCATCGACCGGCATCGGCCGGGCGGCAGCACTTGCCCTGCTCGCGCAGGGCTTCCGCGTCTTTGCCGGCGTGCGCAGCGACCGGGCCGCCGAAACCCTTCGCGGCGCAGCGCCAGCGGGCATCGTGGCGCGGCTCGAAACATTGCATCTCGACGTTACCGACGCCGCGCAGATTCGCTCCGCGCGGGAGCGGGTCGAAGCCGTCGTCGGCGCAGAGGGCTTGTGGGGCCTCTTCAACAATGCGGGCATCAGCGTTGCCGGCCCGCTCGAGCACATTCCGATCGAGCGGCTGCGACGCCAGCTGGAGGTGAACGTCACCGGGCAGGTGGCCGTCACCCAGGCGTTCCTGCCGCTGCTGCGCCGGGCGCGCGGGCGGATCGTCACGACCGGTTCCAACTCCGGCTACTTCGCGACGCCGTGCCTCGCGCCGTATTGCATCTCCAAGTACGCGATGGAGGCGTTCAGCGACGCGTTGCGGCGCGAGTTGCGCCCATGGGGCATCGCGGTGTCGCTGCTCGAGCCCGGGGCGGTCGCCACCGACATCTGGCAGACGAGTACGCTGGAATTCCAGGAGTTCTTGCGTAACCCGCCGTCGGGGATGATCGAGTCGTACGGCGGGCTGCTGGACGGCATCAGCCGGGCGGCCCGCCACGCAGTGCGCCGCGCTGCGTCGGTCGACGTCGTCACTCGGGACGTGATCCACGCATTCACGTCACGGCGGCCGAAGACCCGCTATCGAATGGGGCCGGGCTCCATCTCGCGCAAGTGGCAGTCGTACCTGCCCGATCGCTGGCTCGATGCGATGGTCGCGAAGAAGCTGCGCTGGGGCTGAGGCTGGGGTACGGCTGAGGTACCGGTGGTCGGATCCGTCGGTTATTGCATAGGCTGAAGTACCGGTGCTCGGATCCGTCGGTCATTGCATCGCGGTAACCGACGGATCCGACCACCGGTACCTGTATGCGGGTACCTGTATGCGGGTACGTGTAGGCGCTGGAAACTCCAGGAATCCTGGAACACGTACTGGTTGTTGAGTAGAGCGCTGATGCTCTTGGGAAACTCGGTCCACACCAGCTCCGCGATCTGCCCACGACTGTCGAGCTCGATCAGCTTCTGCAGGAAGTTCCGGAACGTCTCCTGCTCCGAGAGGCGATAGCGTTCGTCGATCTCGGTGGCATACGCCGCGTTGAACGCAATCCACAGGAGGATGAAGCCGCCGTCCGGGTCGTCTGCCAACTGCTCCGCGCGGTTGAGCCAGCTGAGCGCGCGATGCACGCGCAGCAACAGGTTGGGATGGTGGGCATCCCGTTCGGCGCGGTGAGGCTCCTTCAGTGCCTGGTAATCCATCGACTCTCCCGGAGCTGGCTCCGCGGACGCATGTTGATCGGTTCATTGCAAGATTGGCAATCGCAAGGCTCCCCAGGTGAGCCACGCCGCGGCAATTCCAGCTGGAACAGCCGTCAGCAGGAGCCTAGAGTGCCTGTTCGTCGGGATGGGACGAGCCGCGCTCGAGGTCGCATGACATGACTAATAAGCCTGTATGTCGACTCCAGCTTGGAAACTGCGCGGTCATGATCGCCGCCAGCGCCATCGCTCTCGCCGCCACAGCTCCCGCAAATGCCGGGGCACCCCCGATCAAGACTCAACAGTGCAGTGTCTCTCCGCTGCTGCCGGCCGACTTCGCACTGAATGATCGCCTATATGTCGCCAACCGCTCCAACGTCATCACCGGTTACACCGCATTGCTCGCGAATGGTCAGGGCTACCTGACCGGCGCGCCCGACGTGACGCTCGGCGGCATCAACACGCAGCTGAGTCTCGTGTCCAAGAATTACCTGGCGGGAATGGTCCGGGATGGCAGCCGCCGCCTGTACGTTGCCGGCCCCAACGTGAACACCGTGACTGTTTACGCCCCACCCAAAACCGGCCAGAACAATTCGCCGCCAATAGGCTCGCTCTCGAGCGGAGATGGCTTGAGCCAGCCGGCCGGACTGGCGCTCGATGCAGGCAACAGCGTCCTGTACGTCGCCAACACCGGGAACAACACCGTGACGGCGTACGCGGTAACGGCTGCGGACACCAAGGTGACCTTCGCGCGCAAGGCCACACTCTCGGGACTGAGCGCCCCGCTCGGACTCACGCTCAACGGGAACGGCACGCTGCTCTACGTCGCCAACAACGGCAGAACCGCCAACTGGTACAGCGTGACGATCTACGACATCGGGCTGGATGGCAGGCCCGCGGCGGCTGCGAAGCACATCGGCGGGGACAAGACCGGTCTCTGCAATCCTGCGAGCGTTGCGGTCGACCCGACGAGCCACCATCTCTATGTCGCCAATCGCGAGAGCTCCGGCGGCAGCATCACCGTCTACAATCTCAAGGCGGACGGGTCTCTCCAGGTGCCCGCTGGCGCGCCTGCCGACTTCAACGTGCAGCCGGCAACGATGATGCTGCACGACACGCTCAATCAACTGGGTGCGCCTGTCGGGCTGGTTGTCGGCACTGCGTAGTCGTTGCCCGGCGACCGAACGCGATTTACTTATCGACGGTTCTCCCGGAGGTTTTGCCGCACTTCACCACCGGACCGGGCTCGAGCAGGCCGTAGAACTTCGACAATGCGAACGATATCTTCGCGCCCCCCAGTCGCGTCTTCGCCATCGCACCCCCCGTTCACGCCCGTGCACTGCACAGAATACGAATAGTGCCTCGCCATTGAGCGCGCTAGCTTCTGCAGGGAGGCGCCAAGGAGAACGATCATGGATAGAAACCTGGCTTCTTTTCGCACGGCCCGGCTGGTATCGCTCGGGGCCGGCTTTGCGATCGCAGCAGGGGCGGCATTTGCGCAACCGACGGAAGTGGTCACCGTCGAGGCGGCTCGCTCGATCAAGACCCAAGCGCCGAGTTCGGTCGCGACTGCTCGCGAAGTCTCACTCAAGGGCTGGGTGCGTTGCGGCGATCTCGACCTCGCCACGAGCGCCGGCGTGAGCGAACTCGAAAAGCGCGTCGAGCAGACAGCGAAATCGCTCTGCAAGGAGATCGATGACACATACCCGCTCATCGAAGACAGCGGTGACTGCGTGAAGAATGCGGTCAACAGCGCGATGGCTGACGCGCGCAAGGCCATCGACGGAATGCGCGGCGCGGCCAAGACCCCGTAAGTTCGCGGGAACCGCGCAGGAGGAGAACAGATTGAGCACGCTGACCAAAATGGCCCTCGGCGTCATGGGGCAGCTGCGACCGCGCCCCGTGAAAGGCAATGCGGCCACGACCATCAAGCTGCCCGCACCGGGCAAGCGCGGCGGCATGCCGCTAATGGAAGCGCTCGCCAGGCGGCGTTCCTCGCGTGAGTTCGCGCCCAAGCCACTGCCGCTGTCGCTGCTGTCCGCTCTGTTGTGGGCGGCGTTCGGCGCGAACCGGCGCGGCGGTGGCCGCACCGCGCCGTCGGCCATCGACGCGCAGGAGATTGACGTGTACGTGGCGCTGCCCACCGGAGCGTATCGCTACGACGCGAAGACGCATTCCCTGCAGTTGGTCGCCGCCAGCGACCTGCGGCGCGTCACGGGCTACCAGGACTTCGTGGACGAGGCGCCGCTCGATCTCGTCTTCGTTGCCGACCACCGTCGGATGCGCATGGTCCCAGTCGGCCAGCGCGAGTGTTATGCCTCCGCTGCGGCTGGCGCGATCTCGCAGAACGTCTATCTGTTCGCTGCGAGCAACGGACTGGCGACCGTGATTCGTGGGTGGATCGACCGCTCGGCGATCGCCGACGCGCTCGGGCTCAGCCATGACCAGCAGGTGCTGCTCTCGCAAACCGTTGGCTATCCCCGGAAGTAGAGGCCAGGTGCACGCCAGGTACGGGCCCAGGTACCGGTGGTCGGATCCGTCGGTTACCGCGCCGCAAAAACCGACCGATCCGACCACCGGTACCTCGCGGGTACCTCTGAAGACTTCAGACCCTCACTTCACGTCGACCTGGAACGCCGCTGACGTCGTGACACTCACGACCGTCCCGGCCGCCAGGCTCACCTCGCCGCCGGTGGCGTGTGCGGCCGCGGTGCCCGCACCAGCTCCGAGGATGCCGCCCACGACCGAGCCATTCTTGTGATTGATCTGGTGCCCGATGATGGCGCCGGCCGCGGCGCCGCCGACGATTTTCGCGGTATCCTTGCCGGTCTCGCTCTTGCCCTGCTGCACCAGCTGGCCGGTGATCGGCACGGTACCGCCATTCGCAACGACGAGCCCCTCGAAGGCCAAGCCCAACGTGGGCGTACCGCCGATTTTCTTGCTGCCCGAGACGACCTGGGTCACGGACCCATAGACCGTGGCACCAGCCACAGCGGCGCGCCGGCCGCCCACGACGACGTCGGAACTGAGGCGTCCCTCCACGCGGTCGCCAACCGTCGCCGTCTTCGTGCTGACAGGCGTCGTCAGCGCGATGGCCAACTGCGTGCCAGCGGGCACGATGATGGACGGCTGCGGCGTCGCGGCCTTCGGCGCGGTCGATGCTCCCGTCGCGGCGGCGGCCTTGGCCGGGGTCTTCTTGACCGTAGCCGCCTTTGCCTTGGCATTCGCAGCAGCCTCGGCGGCGGCGGTCTCGGCATCACGCCGCGCCAGTTCCGCTTCGAGTTCCTTCTGCTTCATCGCGGTCTCGCGGTCCGCCAGTTCCTTTTCCTTCGCATCCAGTTCTGCCGCCCGCGCCGCGTCGGCCTCGGACGTGTCGGTCACGGATGCGGGGGGAACGGCCGCAGTCGTCGCTTCCGGTGCGGGATTGGGAGAACGCCCGCAGCCCGCGATCGCGATCGCGAGCATGGTCAATGCGGTCACTGCAAACAGGGCTGAGGAACGGGACGGAAGCTGGGTCACCTGGAATCTCCTTGAACGGTTACAGGCCGTTGGACGGTCTGCAGCGCGGTTGGTTCACCACGCGGGGCAGCATTGTCGCAGAAGCTCCCCGGGTGTCGCTCAACGGCCGCGGAATCCTTCGAGCCGCTTCG
>Ga0315292_10001407_pt1 | contig 12832 bp, 5 predicted proteins | sample YL17G13_0_MG_FD_204029 | JGI IMG/M metagenome (GOLD analysis project Ga0315292, IMG submission 204029) | Sediment microbial communities from Yellowstone Lake, YNP, Wyoming, USA - YL17G13_0 | ecosystem: Environmental > Aquatic > Freshwater > Lake > Sediment | place: USA: Wyoming | collected... | reverse complement strand
AGTATGAAGGGAAGAAACCTGTTCGTGTACATACTGTAGTTGTTTCAACACAACATGCATCAAAAGTTTCTCAAAAGAAAATTTTATCGGATATCATTGAGAATGTTGTGAAGGAGGTGATACCGGAAAAAATGCTCGATAAGAAGACACGTTACTTTGTGAATCCAACCGGACTCTTCGAGATTGGCGGACCGCACGGCGACAGTGGATTGACAGGTAGAAAGATTGTTGTCGATACGTACGGCGGACGAGCGCCTCATGGAGGTGGAGCGTTTTCAGGAAAAGATCCGACGAAGGTAGATCGCAGTGCTGCGTACGCTGCGCGACATCTTGCTAAGAATATTGTTGCCGCAGGTTTAGCAAGTGAATGTCTCATTCAAGTCGCGTATGCAATAGGTGTGAAGGAACCCGTCTCGATTCATGCTCAGACATTTGGAACGGGAACAATACCTGACATTGAATTGGAAAAAATCATCAAGCAGAATGCTGTCGAAGGTGGAGCAATTGATCTGACACCAAGAGGGATCATTAAAAGACTTGATCTACGTCGACCGATTTACCAAAAGACCGCAGCGTATGGACATTTTGGAAGAACTGAAAAGGAATTTACGTGGGAGAAACTTGATGTCGTGAAATTGTTTAAAAAATATATTTAAAATCATTTAGTTAGAGAGAACAATGGATTACAAAAAAGGTCGATACAAAGTAAAAGATATAAAATTAGCCAACGACGGACGAAAACTTATTGCTTGGGCGGAATCAAGAATGCCGGTATTGATGGCACTGCGTGAAAAGTATAGGAAGATTAAACCTCTAAAGGGTTATCGCATTGCCGGTTGTTTGCATGTTACGAAAGAAACCGCAGTGCTCGTGAAAACTTTTGTCGAAGCAGGTGCACAGGTAAGCTGGAGCGGATGCAATCCGCTCTCAACGAATGATGCAGCGGCTGCAGCGCTTGCTGCTGATGGAATTTCCATCTTCGCATGGCATGGTATGTCGGTGAAAGAATTTTACTGGTGTATTGAGGAAACATTAAAGATACATCCCAATCTTACGCTCGATGACGGTGCGGATTTGATATTCACTATCCACAAAAAACATCCCGAGTTTGCGAAGAAGTACGTGATTGGTGGGACTGAAGAGACAACTACCGGTGTTCATCGTCTGCGTGCTATGGCAAGAGACGGGGCCTTGAAATATCCAGTAGTTGCTGTGAATGATGCTGAAACAAAATGGGATTTCGATAATGTTTACGGTACAGGACAATCAACACTCGATGGTATCTTGCGTGCGACAAGTATCCTGTTAGCCGGAAAGAATTTTGTAGTTGCCGGTTATGGACATTGTGGCAAGGGCGTAGCAATGCGGGCAAAAGGTCTCGGTGCTAACATTATTGTCACCGAAGTAAAGGCGACTGCCGCACTAAAAGCCACACTTGATGGAATGAGAGTTATGAAGATGGATGAGGCAGCAAAGATTGGTGATGTCTTTGTTACTGCAACCGGTGTAAAGGATATTATCGTTGATCGTCATTTTAGGATGATGAAAGAGGGCGCTATCGTTTGCAACACCGGACATTACGATTGCGAAGTAAATCTCAACCATCTCGGTAAGCTTGCAAAATCGGTTAAAGAGATTCGACCGAATAATGAATTATACACTATGAAAAACGGCAGGCAGATTTATGTTCTTGCAAAAGGTCGGCTTGTGAATCTCGCAGCAGCAGAAGGACATCCATCGGAGGTTATGGATATGTCGTTCGCAAACCAGTTTATGTCGCAGCTTCGGTTGGCTGAGATTCATAAACACGGCAAGCGTCTTGAGAATAAAGTGTACGATATTCCGGTTGAACAAGATCAGGAAATTGCTCGCGTTAAGTTAGCAACTATGGGCTTGAAGATTGATAAGCTGACATCCGAGCAGAAGAAGTATATGGATGATTATAGTGCGGGGACTTGAACGGAGAGCGGGCTCTTGCTTATAATGTAATAAAGGTACATAAATATAGATAAATAAATCCCGTCCTCTTTCGAGAATGGGGTTTTTTATTTCCATCTTATGTTGGGGGAATTGCAGACGAATTTTTCACAAAGCAAAACGATATCTTTACAATGACAAAAAGATGTTATGCAAAGCGATATGATTTAGTAACAATGCGATATAAAATAACGCGATGCGAGACGAGCCGTTAACAATGAGCCGCAAGGGGTTCACAATGCGAGACAGGGTATCAGCAATGAGAAAAATTAGGGATACAATGCCCTGTGAGATGGTGCAATGGTAGACAAAACAAGCGCAATGCTTTTCTCGGCTGACACAATGTAATACGCGATGGACACAATGGCAGACGAAGGAAATGCAACGAGGGACGATTTTACTGCAATGGCGAATGCGATGAAATTATGGCGATTTTATGAAAAGATGTGGGCGGGTTGAAGTAGATGTCAATCCCACGGTGGGAGTAAAGAATTATTACATTTAGCCAAAAAAAACATCCTTTAGATTCAGATTGATTTATCTTGTTTATTATGTCAAATTTGGTTAATTATAGATAGAAATATCATCCAATCATCCTTAATGCATTATAACCAAAGTATGAAGCTATTTCTTTTGCGATTAAATAAAATAATAAGAATTAAAAGATGGATACTGAGTTTTTCCATATAGCTTTACTCTTCTACGGCTTTATGCCACTTATCGGATTATTTTTATTCCCGTTCATTCTTGGATTTATATATTCACTTCTTATTTGTTCAGTTGAACAGGTTTTTGCTGACAACGATAACAATGCTGTTCCCAAAAGATCAAGAAAAGTCAAATGGCATCTCAACAGCAATGATCTGATTTCTAATATCACACTTGCTTTATCTCTTAAAGAGCACAGCCCGCCCAATTCTCTTATCACCAGTTACTAATCTCTACGCAGTATCAGTTATACCGTCGGTTCTTTGTTTAGACTGACGTCCGGTTTCGATAAAAATTATTTTTGTTATTTATTTATTTAAATGGAATTCATTATGAAACACTTGTTTTCGATTTTTTGCATGGGGTTAATGTTTGTCTGTATGTTTTCACTATCTATTGCCCAGTGGTCTGCCAACCCCTCTGCCAACAACGCTATCTCTACCGCTGCTAACAATCAAGCGTCTCCCAGCATTGCGAGTGATGGCATAGGGGGAGCAATTATCACATGGGGAGATTATCGCGGTGGCACAAACCGCGACATCTACGCTCAGCGGATCAATAGTGCAGGCGTGGTGCAGTGGACAGCCGATGGTGTACTGATCTCGAACTCGACAGCAGGAGGCAATCAAGGCGAGCCCATCATCGTGAGTGATGGCGCAGGAGGAGCGATTATCACGTGGCAGGACTATCGCAACGGTAGCGACAATATCTATGCCCAGTTAATCAATAGTTCGGGTGTCGTAAGATGGACTGCGAATGGGATTGCCATCGCGACGGGAGCGGGTGGGCGAGGCACTCCCACGATTATAAGTGACGGTTCAGGCGGCGCCATCATTAGTTGGCAGGACTCTCGTAGTAGTAACTATGATGTTTATGCCCAGCGGATCAATAGTGCAGGTGTTGTGCAATGGACAGCAAATGGTGTGGCAATATCGAACGCGACAAACGATCAAACCGCGCCCACGATTATAAGTGACGGTGCAGCAGGAGCAATTATCACATGGCAAGACGATCACAATGACGTCGGCAACGATAACATTTACGCGCAGCGGATTAATACCTCCGGCATAGTGCAGTGGACAGCAAATGGTGTAGCAATTTCAACGGCATCCAGCTTCCAACGAAATCCCATTATTATTGATGACGGCGCAGGCGGTGCCATTATTACCTGGAAGGACTACCGCAAGAGCAACTTTGACATCTTTGCCCAGCGGATAAATAGTACAGGTGTGGTGCAGTGGACGGCAAATGGTGTGGCAATCTCAACGGCGACAAACGGACAAAGCGCACCCACCATTGTAAGTGACGGTGGAGGAGGAGCGATTATCACATGGCAAGATGAGCGCAATGGCTTCGGCAACGCTGACATTTATGCTCAGCGGGTGAATCCGTCTGGTGCAGTCCAATGGACTGCCAACGGTATTGCTATCTGTGGGGCGTCATTCGATCAATATTCTCCTGTCATCGTCAGCGATGGTGCGGGAGGAGCGATTATCACTTGGACTGACGATCGTGGCGGATCTTCTGACATTTATACGCAGCGGGTAAATGCCTCTGGTGCGCTGCAGTGGATCGCTAATGGTGTTGCTACCTGCTCTGCGACATCAAGTCAATATGGTCCCTCAATTACCAGGTTCGGTGTGGGAGGTGCAATCATTACTTGGTATGACAATCGAAGTGGTACCAACTATGATATCTACGCCCAGAATGTCAATCCGGACGGCACACTTGGGTCAGGTACGCCTATTATCGGTGTTGTCTCGCCAAATGGCGGCGAGGATTGGCCTCTCGGTACATCACAACAAATTACCTGGTGGGCGAATGCAGTCACAAACGTAAAAATTGAACTTTCCACTAATAATGGGACAAGTTGGAGCACAATTGTCGCGAGTACCCCTGCAGCGGCGTCCAGTTATAATTGGGTTGTTTCGGGATCGGTCTCAAGCCATTGCAGGATACGGGTAAGTGATGCATCAAATGCAAGTGTGAACGGTGTGAGCAGCGTTGAATTTACCATCCTTCCCATCCTCAGTGCGCCAGGTAATCTGGTTGCGCTCGCAAACGGGGGGACATACCCAACTTCGACAATTAATCTCACCTGGGCTGATAACTCTAACTATGAGGATGGCTTTAGGATCGAGGCAAAGCTCGGTGCAGGAGGAACTTACTTTTTTGTTGATAATGTTGGTCCAAACGTGCACGCGTACTCCGCCATCGATGCGTTCGACACAAACAAGGTGTATTATTTCAGAGTGATGGCCTTTAAGGGTTCCTCATTATCTGTTCCCTCGAACGAGTTTTATGCCCTCACGATGGCTGACCCTACCTATCGGAGGGCGGTTGCAGTGTCGAGTTCGGAAATTACTGTTATCTGGAGTGATAACGCGCTGGGCGAAACAGGTTACAAGGTAGAACGAAAAACAGGGGTGGGTGGAACGTACAGTGAAATTGCTGATCTTCCCGCAAACAGTACACTGCACCATGATGTGAGTCTTGCAAGTGGAACAACGTACTACTATCGTGTTCGAGCATATGCCCTTTCATATAGTCAGAGTGCTTACAAAAATTTTTCAGGATATTGCGGAGAAGGAATCGCCACTACTAACTTTGCAGTCTCGATCGGGTCCGGCCACCAAGTCTCGCCAGTGATATCGGGTACCGGCCAAGCTGGTGCCACCATCAGCTGGGTTGACCTCCTTGATCCTAATGCACCTAACATTAGAACCGTATTCGTGAGGCCGTCCGCGGCAGGTGGCCTGGTTGGCATTCACTGTGATGGCTGGGGCTTTAGAATCTCTACTCGGGAGGTGGGGGGGTATATCTTGACTGGTATTAGTGTCCCTGATGGTGATGGCGGTGCCATCTTCACTTGGTCGTTCAACGGGGATATCTTTGCCCAGCGGGTCAATGCACGTTGTGAACTGATGTGGTATCCACATGATGGCGTTCCCATCTGTATGGCGGAAGGGGATCAATATCTTCCCAAAATCGTTAGTGACAGGGCGGGAGGTGCGATTATCTCATGGCAGGACTATCGCAACGGCAACGGTGACATCTACGCGCAGCGGATTAATGCAACAGGTAATGAACTATGGGAATCCGACGGCGTAGCTATCTGTACGGCATCTTGGCTCCAGAATGATATCCATATTACCAGTGATGGCTACGGTGGAGCAACCATCGCTTGGAGGGATATCCGTGGTGCCACCCCCGACATTTACGCTAGACGCATAAATAGTGCTGGTGAAGTCCTGTGGAGCGACAACGGTGTGCCGATCTGCACAGCGAGTGGAGAACAATCAATGTACGATATCAAGACTGATTTTGTTAGCGGCGCAGCTATCATCACTTGGTGGGATGTTCCACATAACACTTTTTTTACCAACCGGATTGATGCAACTGGCTCGGTCCAGTGGGGAGATTGTGGTATTGCCCTATGTAACGGCGATTTAGTTGACGATCTCCCTCCTACGATAAATGTTGACCACACTGGTATCACCCACTATTACTGGATGGTCGGATTTTGCAGGTTAAACAATGAGCAGCAGATTACAGCGGCAGGTGAGATACTATTTCCAGGTTGCGGCCGGCACGTCTGCGGTTCTAGCGCGTTGATAAATTCTGCTTCAGGCGGAATGAAAATGCAGGATCATCAAGAGATACCCTTGAAAGTCGGGAATATCATCGCGGATTCTCAAGCCCATGCCACGATTACCAGTGACGGTACTGGCGGAGTGATCATCGCTTGGCAAGACTCGTCAATGAACGGCACCGGTTGGAATATATACGCTCAGCGAATTGACTCCGCAGGTGTGGTGCAGTGGGGAGATAGCGGCATTGCCGTCTCGAATGCAGCGAACGATCAAATCTCTCCCGTAATCGTTGGTGATGGTACCGGGGGTGCAATCATCGCCTGGCAAGACTATCGTAACGGCACCGACTGGGACATCTATGCCCAATATATTGATGCAAATGGAATTTTAGATGGTCCCGCTCGTACATTAGCGCTCAGCATAGGCGACGGTTGGAACCTGATCTCATTGCCATTAACCGTGAATAATTATAGCAAATCAATACTGTATCCCACCGCAGTATCTGAAGCATTCGCCTACGAAGGGTCGTACGTTATCGAACAAACGCTTGCAAATGGCAAGGGATATTGGTTGAAGGTCGATGGCAGTCAGGCGATATCGATTGCGGGATCCTTGCGCTTCCTTGACACAGTTGCCGTAACAAACGGGTGGAATATAATCGGTTCGATTTCCACTCCGGTTGACGTTGCCAACATCACCAGCGAACCACCGGGGATGGTCGTGTCCAACTTCTCAGCATATACTGGTTCGTACGTCGATGCAACTACCATTGAACCGGGGAAAGCCTATTGGGTAAAGGTCGGAGGAAATGGATCACTCATACTCTCATCATCGGCAAGCAATGTTCCCACAGCAGCGAAAATCAAGATCGTCGCAACCGATGAGATGCCGCCTCCCGCGCCGGACGGCAATGTTTTGCATCCCGCATCAGGAATCCCGCATAAATTCGCGCTTGAGCAGAATTATCCAAATCCTTTTAATCCTACGACAACATTTAAATACCAATTACCCACAGATAGCAGAGTTACTCTGAAGATATATAACGTTCTCGGTCAGGTTGTTTCAACAATCACAGATGAAGTACAATCAGCAGGATACAAATCTCAAAACTGGAATGCGAACTCTGTAGCGAGCGGTATGTACTTCTATAGATTAGATGCCTTCAGCGTGTCTGAACCAAGCAAGTCTTTCACACAGGTGAAGAAGATGTTACTATTGAAATAATCGTTTTAAATTAAACACAACTAATCATTAAAATATAATGGAGTTCATCATGAAACACACAATCAACATAATTATTCTCTGTCTTCTACTCAGCACAGTATTATGGAGCCAGATACCTAACAAGATTTCGTATCAGGGATTACTCACAACGGTTTCAGGACCGGTTAACGATGGAAGCTACACGCTTAAGTTCGACGTGTATAACGCACCCTCCAGCGGTACACTAAGGCACACCGAAACGTTTTCCAGTGTAAGCGTTCAGCAAGGGACGTTCAATGTGACGCTGGGCTCTACAACAACTCTCCCAGCTATTTTCAGTGAGTCGTTGTATGTGGAGATTATTGCAACCGCTGGTCCATCGGGACTTACGTATCCTCTAATGTTTTCACCACGCTCTGCTTTGACTGCATCACCCTACTCTCTTGCACCATGGTCAACAAGTAGCAGTAACATATTCTATAACAGCGGCAACGTGGGTATTGGTACGACAGTTCCTTCGCACCGGTTGCATGTGTCTGGTGACGATGATATGGTAAAACTTCAATCTCAAACAGCAGGCTCTATTTTCGACGGTATGGTGTTTTACAACAACACCGGTACCCGGCTGGGAGGTATACGATCTCATACATCTGTTGCACAAGATGGACTCGAAAATGATCTTGAGTTATGGTCTGAATCTGGTGATGTAACTTTTAGTCGCGGCAATGTCGGTATAGGGACAGAGAGTCCAGCGTATCCACTTGATGTCAACGGTGGTATTCGTTCAGGCAGTATCTCTGTTGCACCGTACAATTCTACCATCGATCTTCACGGAACTGGGGTTAGTGGAAATTACTGGAGCTTACAACCTACAGCTTTTGTCGCAAATGATCAATTTGGTATAGTCCGTTATGAGGCAGGAAGTGCTGATGCGAGCAAGTCCATTATCCTTACCGATGGCGGCTGGGTAGGCATCGGGACGGCAACTCCGTCATACAAGCTCGACGTAAACGGCATCGTCAATGCCACAAACATCTACAAAAACGGTTCGCCGTTGAGTACGAGCCAATGGACAACAAATGGATCCAACATCTACTACAACTCTGGCAACGTCGGCATTGGGACGACAACTCCGTCATACAAGCTCGACGTAAACGGCATCGTTAATGCCGCAAACATCTACAAAAACGGTTCGCCGTTGAGTACGAGCCAATGGACAACAAATGGATCCAACATCTACTACAACTCTGGCAAAGTCGGCATCGGAACAAGCACGCCCTCTTCAATACTGGATATCAAGGTCTCATCTGCGACAGACGCCTACCAAGGGATTGGCATCACGCGGCATAGCACGATGCTCGGCACGGATTTGACACTGACGATGAATCAAGGCACTCTCGGTGTGCTCAATTTCACTTACCCTGGTTTTGTAGATCTTGTGACGATGGATTTCAACACTCGACGTGTCGGTATCGGGAGAACAGACCCAATTTCCCGGCTCCATGTAAACGGCGATATAAATACTGATGGCATAGTCTACTCACACGGTACTGCATTGATTTCCGACAAGCAATTCAAAAAGGATATTATTTCCCTCTCAAGTGCACTAAAGAAAGTACAATCTATGCATGGTGTGTATTTCAACTGGAGAAGCGATGAATATCCTGATAGGAGTTTTTCCAAAGACCGACAGATCGGTTTCATTGCGCAAGAAGTCGAAGGGATTGTTCCGGAATTGGTTTCTAAAACACCCGATGGCTATAAAAGTGTTGATTACGCCAAAGTTACTCCTTTGCTCGTTGAAGCGATACAAGAACAACAAAAAGAAATTGATGAGCTAAAATCACTGGTCAAGTCGCTTTTAGCAAACAAGAGTAATTCCATAGAAGGGGGTACGCGGTGAAAATACTTAGAAGCGCTGTTTTGCTAATTGAAGTCATAGTTTTTTGGGGAAGCTTAATCGCTCAGACCCCCAACAAGATCTCGTACCAGGGATTACTCACAACGGTCTCAGGACCAGTAAGCGATGGAAGCTATACACTAAAGTTCGATGTGTACAATGCACCTGCTAGTGGCACACTGCGGCATACCGAAACGTTTTCGGGTGTGAGCGTTCAGCAAGGGACGTTCAATGTGATGCTTGGTTCTACAACAACACTTCCTGCAATTTTCTCAGAGTCGTTGTATGTGGAGGTTACTGCAACTGCCGGTCCTGCAGGATTAAGTTTTCCACTAACGTTTTCACCCCGTTCTGAGTTGACTGCATCACCCTACTCACTTGCACCATGGGCGACGAGCGGCGGCAATCTTTTCTATAACAGCGGCAATGTGGGTATTGGGACAATTGTTCCTTCGCACCGGTTGCATGTGTCTGGTGACGATGATATGGTAAAACTTCAATCTCAAACAGCAGGCTCTAATTTCGACGGTATGGTGTTTTACAACAACACCGGTACCCGGCTGGGAGGTATACGATCTCATACCTCCGTGGTACAAGATGGACTCGAAGATGACCTTGAGCTATGGTCTGAATCTGGTGATGTAACTTTTAGTCGCGGCAACGTGGGTATTGGGACAAGCAGCCCGTCTGATTTGCTCACAGTTGGCAGCCCCTCGACGAGGGGTGTAATAAGGGTCGATGGGTCCTCATTGCTACCACCAGTTTTAGGATTAGCTGATACCAGAGTTAATGGGAAGACTTGGGGGATTTATTCAGGTTCTCCATCAATAGGAGATTTTGGAATCAATGATGCCTCTGCAGGTACTGTTCCCTTCGTGATTAAACAGGGGAGCGGCAACGTCGGTATAGGGACGACGAGTCCGTTAAGCAAACTGGATGTGTATGGCAATGCCACACTGGGCAGCGCAACAAGCAACAATATTGCCCTTGATATTCGGGGTCCCAATGCTCCAACAGATCCAAACAGTGCACAAGATATTCGTTTCAGCTTTTACGCAGCTGGCTCATCAGGGATCAGAGGGTATCGAGGAAACTCGTGGGGTACTTCTCTGCAATTCCTGACCACCCCACTTGATGCAGGTGCAGATAATCCACTTGTGAGAATGCATATTTCAGAGAATGGTAACGTCGGCATCGGGATGACAGAACCCATGGAAAAACTTGTCGTTTTTGGTGATATTAACCAAATCGCAATTATTGGAGTTCCTTTTGGACCTACTGGTGTGGGGGTTGAGGGATGGGATTTATCTGGAGGTGGAGGTAGCACCTTAGCGGGGCGTTTTGTTGGAGATGTCAATGTTACAGGAAAATTGAGCAAGGTAGCCGGTTCCTTCAAAATCGATCATCCTCTTAATCCTGAGAACAAGTATCTCTATCACTCCTTCGTCGAAAGTCCGGATATGAAAAATATCTATGATGGCACTATCACAACAGATGTCAACGGAGATGCAACAATTAGGTTACCTGAATGGTTTGAGGCACTGAACAAAGATTTCCGCTATCAACTCACGGTCCTTGGTCAGTTCGCTCAGGCAATCGTGAGTAAGAAAATCGAAGGTAACAAGTTCTCGATTAAAACGGATAAACCAACCGTCGAAGTCTCATGGCAAGTCACGGGTATCCGGCACGATGCGTATGCAGATGCTCATCGCATACCTATAGAAGAAACAAAACCGGATCGTGAACGTGGGCATTATCAGTTTCCCGATCTATACGGTCAACCCGAAGAGAAAAGTATCGAGTGGGCAACTCACCCTGAGATGATGAAAAGTATGAAAGCTGAAAAAGAAAAACGCTCTATCAAGGGAAAGGAGTGAACCATGAACGTACTCAATATCTTATATCGAAATAGAGACAAACAAAATGTTTCAGTGAAAACAAAAAGGAACAGAGTCATGAAATCAAAATTATTACTCATTGCAGTATGCTCGATATTATTATTAAGCAATCTCTACTCACAAACAGCCACACACCCGTGGCACACCGTAGATAACGGTGGTGGTAAATCCACATCGGGAAGTGTAACACTTCGCTCGTCGTGGGGACAACCGAACGTCCAGAAAATGACTGCCTTAAGTGTAAAATTGGAAAGCGGCTATTTACCGGGTCTTCGCCAGCTTATGAATCCTTCCGGCACAACGGCACCTCCAACTCCAACTCTCGCTTTACCTATGAACAGTGCATTAGATCAGTCGACAACAATTAAGCTTAGCTGGCATCCCGCAACTGGGGCGAGCTCGTATCGGCTTCAAGTATCGGTAAGCTCATCATTTGCAACAACGGCATTTGATGATTCTACAGTTACTGACACATCGCATACGGTGCCATCGCTTTTAAACGACACATTGTACTACTGGCGTGTGAACGCAAAGAACATCGGTGGGACAAGCGGATGGTCGAATATTTGGAGCTTCACTACTATCGGCATACCATCAGTACCAACACTTGTTTCTCCTACAGATAATGCCCAGAATCAACCTACAACGGTGAAACTAATCTGGAATAAATCATCACTTACAAGTACGTATGAAGTGCAAGTATCAACTGATTCCTCATTCGCAATCGTGCTGCGGTTCGATTCATTGCTTGTAGATACAACAGATAATATCGCTGGGTTAACAAATAGTACACAATATTACTGGAGGGCAAGAGCAAAGAATATTGGAGGAGTAAGCGGTTGGTCGAATGTATGGCGGTTTAAAACTATGATTGGTCCACCTTCAACCCCGATTTTAGTTTCTCCGCTTGATAGTTTAACAAATCAGCCAACGACGCTATATCTACGATGGAGAACAACATCGTTGGCAACATCATATCATCTACAGCTTGCGAAAGATTCTGGTTTTACATCTAATGTCATCGTTAATGATTCGACACTTACAGATACATCATTTCAAATGACAGGTTTATCGAACGATACAACATATTATTGGCGGACGAGAGCAAAAGGTGGAGCGGGGTACAGTGCTTGGTCGAGCCCATGGAGATTTACTACCATCATGCTTTTGCCAAATCAGGTTACATTAGTTACACCTTCAAACAATGCAGTTATTGGAACTGATTCGGTGGTTTTTGTATGGTTTCAAAGCCAGCCAAAGGTTACGCGATATTGGTTTGAGTTTGCTGTTGATTCATCCTTTATATTTGTTCAAGTCGATACTAACGTTACTGAAACCTTTCTGGTAAAAAGATCGGTTCATAATCAGGCATATTGGTGGAGAATCAGGGCGTTCAACTTAGCCGGGTGGGGTCCATATAGTGAAGTTAGAAAACTGACTGTGAATGTTACAGATGTTGCAAATGAACGCAGCTTACCAACAGAGTTTGCGCTCGAACAAAACTATCCTAATCCATTCAACCCAAGTACGGTTATCAATTATCAGATACCGGT
>Ga0315292_10001406_pt1 | contig 12837 bp, 12 predicted proteins | sample YL17G13_0_MG_FD_204029 | JGI IMG/M metagenome (GOLD analysis project Ga0315292, IMG submission 204029) | Sediment microbial communities from Yellowstone Lake, YNP, Wyoming, USA - YL17G13_0 | ecosystem: Environmental > Aquatic > Freshwater > Lake > Sediment | place: USA: Wyoming | collected... | reverse complement strand
AACAGGACAAACCTCAACCTCCTTAAAGTCAGAGCTTGACTTTAAGCGGAAATAAAGTCCGGACATCAGCAAATCATGGGCCTCACCTCACTTCTTTTCAGAAGTGAGTGTTCCTCCCACTGACCAGCTGTCCTGCGGCATCGGCTCGAACACCACCCATATGTACTCTTTAGGGAGTTTGGTCGCCTTGCTGACAACCTCGGTAATCCCCTTGGCGATCTCCGCGCGGACTTCTTTTGTCTGGGGAAAGCTCGTTACGCGGACGAATGGCATATGATTCACCTCCCTTCTTCTGTACTACTAACGTTGATGAAATCGTAAAAAGTCCGTAAAATCGTTTTTCTGTCATTCCTGTGGAAACGGGAATCCAGTCTTTTCAATAGGTTTCGTGGGGCCTGGATTCCCGCCTACGCGGGAATGACGACTTTTTACGAGACCATCAACGTTCAAGTTCTTTAAATGTTATGAAGAATCCCCCCCACCCTCTCCCTCCCCCTCGAGGGGGGAAGGTGTGAAAAAATTAAAAAATGGGAATTATGCCTATTGATATCATTGGAAAATTTTCGGAAAAACCCCAGTTTCACCAATTTTTTCACACCTTCGGGGAGGGTAGGGAGGGGGTGATTTTTTTGGTTGCGGCTATGCCGCGCGTGGAACTTTCGTTCCGTCTTCTTTACTCCCACGCCTGACTCTGTTGTACGAGTTCGAGGACGATCCCATCGGGATCGCGGAAATAACACCATTTCCATTCGATCTTACCCAATTCCATATAGGTATTAATGGGAGAGTGAAACTCGACCCCGGCTTCTTCTAATTTCCTTCGCGTCTCCTCGATATTGTCTACCTTGAAGGCCAGATGGGCCGACCCCGCAATGGAAGGATTCTTATGGTAGGACTGTGCTTTCGGATCTTTATATTCGATGAATTCGACCCTCGTGCCCCCGATATTCATCACGGCGAGTTCAAGGTCCGCACGTTGCTGGTGTATCCCCCATTTCGTTCCAAATAGGGCGGCCCCAAGAGTGTCGTATTGATTACGCCCTCTGGATTGAAGCTTTACTCCCAGCATCTTCGTGTAGAATTCAATCGTACGTTCTATGCTCGTGACCGAGAAACTGAAATGATGTACTCCGGAAATCATGTTCGATCCTCCTTTTTATACCGTCACGCTCTTTGAAGTGGCTATCCTACATAAGCCATCGCCCCGGGCACGCCACAGGAGATAAGTTCTTCAATGGGATACCGGAAGATGCGCTCATGGCCCTCTTTTGTGACCACCACCTCCTCTTCGATCCTCGCTGCACCTCTCCCATCTGCCGAGGGGCAGTAGGTCTCCAGGGCAAAGACCATTCCCTCTCGAATCGGGTACGGGTGCTCCAGAGAGAAGAGTCTCGAGATCACCGGCTTTTCCCAGATGCTCAGTCCCACACCATGGCCGAACTGAAGGAGAAAGGCTTCGTTCTCCGTCTTTAAACCGAACTCCCCCGGAGCTGGCCAAGCCTTGGCCACATCAGCCGTCGTGGCTCCCGGTTTAACCGCATCGATGGAATCCTTCAGCCACTTCCACGCTGTGGCGTAGGCCTCTAACTGTTCTCGGGAGGGCTTGCCGCAGATGAAAGTCCGGTAGTAGCATGTGCGATAGCCCATGTAAGAATGCATGATGTCGAGAAAGATCATGTCCCCCGGGCGGATGATCCGATCCGAAAAGGTGTGGGGATGAGGTTTACCCCGCTCTCCCGCCACACTATTGACGCACTCCACAAGCTCCGATCCAAGGGAATAGAGAACCTGGTTGGCAACCGCCACCAGATCATTCTCCCGGTTCCCCGGACGAATGTGACGAACCACTTCCTCGTAGGCGGCATCCACCATGGCGGCTGAAACCTTCAAAAGCTCAATTTCGTCTTTTGTCTTAGTGATCCGTGCTTCCAGCATTACCTCCTGGCCGTCCACAATTTCCAATCCCCTCTTCTCCAGGGTCCGGATCAAAGGGATATCGGCAATATCCATCCCCACCGGTTTCTTATCCACGCCATATTCCTTGAGCCACATAAGGACATCATCCGCCACCTTCTCCACACTCCCGGTCTCGGGTGGAATGGCCCCGCGCATCGATCCGACCGCCGGAAAAACCCGATCCGCAATCCACGGGCAGGAGATCTTCTTCGCTGGCGTGGCCGGATCGAAAAGCAACGGCTCTCCCTCCCTTGGCAAAATGCAGTACCGGTTCATCTTGTTCCGGCACCATTCTCCGACATGGGTTCCCGTAATGTAACGGATGTTATCAAAATCATAACAAACCAACGCTCCCAGGTCGCTAGCGGCCAGAGCGGCTTTCGCTTTGGCCAGGCGTTCGTTCCGTAGTCTTTCAAAATTAACTCTTTCTTCGAAATCAACCCCCATGGTTCCGTAGCGCATAAATTCCTCCTTGATTCAGGAATCGTATCCTGCAATCCCCCCTGACCTCTTCTGGAAAATCCTTTGCTGAAATCCTCCGGAAGGGCATATTTTCCGGGTCCCGGTTTAGCAGGTTGCTGAAAAAGTCCCTTTCGACCTCAGGTCGTCATTCCTGCGGAAGCAGGAATCCAGTCTTTTCAAGACCTCCTGGACTCCGGCTTTCGCCGGAGTGACGGAGAATCGGAGTTTTTCCGCATCCTGTTAGGGCACAAAAAAGCTAACGAATTTTAGCAGGGCAAGAAAGTTTGTCAAGCGGGCTTTTTGGTGTTCGTTTCAAGTATCAATTTCCAAACTCAAGATCTTAAAGAACCACAGTATGTAGTGAGTATTTTCAGATCCTTAAATTGGGGGGCTTGCAACTCGTAACTTTTCTCGCCAAGAATAAAAAAAGCAGGACCATTTCTATTCCTGCCTCTGCATCCTTAATCGAAAACACCAAATATTCTTTAATATAATTTCATATTATTTCTTCCACGTCCGGTTTTTTCTGTCTAAGCTTGGACAGAAAGGATAGGGAAAGAATCAGGCAAGCAATGATCAGAATCCCCGCGGAGATGGGCCGGGTAAAAAAGATGGCAAAGGACCCATCGGAGACAATCAAGGACCGGCGAAGATTTAATTCCAGCAGCGGCCCCAGAACAAAGGCCATCACCAGGGGGGCTCCTTCGTATTTCAGTTTCCTCATCAAATAACCAACAACCCCGAAAATGGTCATGACCAGGATGTCCATGGGCGAATTGTTCAAGCTAAAAGCCCCAACCACGCAAAACAGTACAATTAAAGGGAAGAGAATAGGATAAGGCACCTTCAAAACTTTCACCCAAAGGGGAATCAACGGGAGATTGAGGAAGAGCAGCAGGATATTGCCAATGTACATGCTGGTCACCACTCCCCAAAAAAAATCCGGATGCTCCTTGACCAGGAGCGGCCCAGGCTGAAGGCCGTGAATCATCAGGGCCCCAAAGAGGATGGCCATAGTTACGTTCGGAGGGATCCCCAAGGTAAATAAAGGAATAAAGGCGCCCTGGGCCGAGGCATTATTGGCCGATTCCGGAGCGGCTACCCCTTCGATCAGCCCGGTACCAAATTTCTCCGGATGTTTCGAGATTCTCTTCTCCACCGAATAGGAGACAAAAGAGGAAATCACCGGTCCTGCCCCCGGGAGAATTCCGAGAAAAAAGCCGATGATGGTCCCGCGCAGAATCGCCCCTTTGGATTTTGCCAAATCCTGAAGCGTAGGGAGGATGTTCTTTATCTTCGCTTGCAGAACATCCAGGCGGATCGTCTGTTCCACATTCAGCAAAACCTCGGAAATCCCGAACAAGCCCATGACCATGGGAACAAGATCAAAACCGTCGGAGAGCTCGACCAGCCCGAAAGTGAAGCGCATGGAACCGGTGACGTTATCCGTCCCGACATAAGTCAAAAGCAGGCCAAAGAGGGCCATCATTATGGCTTTGAGCATGGATCCGTGGGCGAGATAAGCCAGGATGACAAGGGCCAGAATCATCAAGGAAAAATATTCCGGGGCGCCAAATTTTAGAGCGACTTCGGAGAAGGGAACGGCCAGAAAGGTTAACCCGAGCAGGCTGATCGTCCCCGCAATAAAGGAACCGATGGCTGCTATTCCCAGAGCCTTGCCAGCCCGGCCTTGCTTGGCCATCTGGTATCCATCCAGACAAGTGATCACCGTGGTTGCCTCTCCGGGGATATTCAGCAGAATCGAAGTCGTGGAGCCGCCATACTGGGCTCCGTAATAAATCCCTGCCAGCATAATGATGGCGGCAATCGGAGTGACCTTAAAAGTAATGGGCAGAAGAATGGAAATGGTGGCCACGGGCCCTATTCCGGGCAGAACTCCGATCAAGGTTCCCAGCAATACGCCCATGAAGCAATATAAAAGATTGATCGGTTGCAAGGCCGATTGAAATCCCATCAAGATGGAACTGAACAAGTCCATTAGCCGAACCCCCAAAATCCCATGGGGAATTGGACCTTCAGCCAGTTATGAAAGACCACATAGCTTATGCCGTTCACAAGCACGGTCATGACAAGGAGGATCCACCATTTTTTGCGCTCATATAAAGAGAATAGAACCAGCATGAGAAAGAAGGTGGCCACCAGATAACCCAAATGGGGCAGCAGGAAGGCATACAGGAGGAGAGAGGCGACAATCCATAATCCTCTCTTCCAGTTGACCTCGCCGATGAAAGCCCCCGCGCGATCTTGAGGCCCCTGCCGGAAAGTTACCTTAATCAAATGGACGATGGCCAGGATCCCGAGAAGAAAGGCGGTCCCGAAGGGCAGGAAGCCAGAGCCGGGTTCGGAGGGGGTACCCAGCTTGAGGATGAATGACCCCCAGCACACCGACACGGCCAAAGTGATCCAGAAAAAACAGGCTACCTGTTCGGCCATTTTCATTGCTATTTGATCCCGTGTTTTATCAGGAACTCTTTGTAAAAGGAAAGCTGTTCTTGAATATACTTGGCGTATTCTGCGCCGCTCATGTAACCCAGTTTGGCGAAGAGTTTGTTTTGAAATTCATCATTGATGGCCGGATCTTGGATGACTTTACGGAAAGTATCCTCAAGTTTTTTCCGCACAGCCTCGGGAATCCCGGCTGGGGCGCCCAATGAAAGATAGGAAGATTGATAAAAATTATAACCACTTTCCAGGATTGTGGGAACCTCAGGGAGATATGGCCAACGATCTCTGTTTGTGACCACCAGAACCTTTAATTTCCCAGCCCGAACATGGGGCATAAGCGCTGCCGGGCTGCCAACCGCAGCATGGACATGGCCACCCAACATGGCGGGGATGATTTCAGAATCCCCTCGGTACGGTACATGCTTCCAGTTCAGATTATTTTCCTGGCCGATGCGCACCATGATCAAGTGATTGGTCGTTCCTATTCCAACCGATCCGTAGATGACTTTCCCCGGGTTCTTGCGGGTAAATTCAACCAGATCTTTTAACGAATTCCAGGGGGCATCCCCTTTTACATAAAGCCCATATTCATAGGGCTGGATTACACAAATATGGGCAATATCTTTTAACGGATCATAAGGAAGATTCTGCATGTGGGGGATAATGGCCAAGGCGGGCATATTCATACAGCCGATTATGTATCCGTCCGGCTTTGACCGAACCACTTCTGCGACCCCCACTGTCCCGCCACCTCCAGTCTTGTTCATACAGACTACAGGCTGCCCCAGATTTTTGGAAACTTCTTCGGCAAGCCTTCGGGCAATAATGTCGGTGGTCGTGCCCGCAGCAAACTGAACGATCAAGGTAATGGGCCGTGTCGGGTAATCCTGGGCTATTGCCGACGAAAAAGTAAGAAGAAGACCCAAGAAAGCCGCTAAAATTATCTTTGTACTTTTCCCTTTCCGTGCCATTTTTAAACCTCCTTCCAGAATTAAGTTCCTTACGTTTTACCCCACTTCCCTTCCACCCTTCTTACTAACGGAAACTCGTGCGGAACTGCCTCGGACGAGAAGAAACGCCTGTTTCATCGTACCCTTCTTTATACCGCGTACTGACTTTATACCGCGTACTGAGTGTTGACTACTGGATATCCTCAATACGGTACTTGTTGATTAGTTTTGCCGTCTTGGAAAACATCGCCGAGGCCGAGCAATATTTGTTCTCGGCCAAGTCCAGCGCGCGCTCCACAGACTCCCTGGAGATCCCTCTTCCCGTAATCACGTGCTCCAGGGTTACTTCGGTGTAAACGCTCGGTGGTTCATCGGCTCTTTGGCCGGTCAGGCGGATCTGGTAGCCCGTGACTTCCTTGCGCATGCGACGCAAGATCATCACCATGTCAAACCCCAGGCAACATCCCAGGCCAAGCAACATAAGTTCCATAGGCCGAAAGCCCGCATTGCTCCCTCCGGCCTCCGCCGGTCCATCGACAGTCAGGCGATGACCCGAATCCGCCACGCCCTCCCACCGGACTTTCTCCTGAAGAGTTACGACCGCACTCATTACCGCCATCTCGTACCTCCCGGTAAAGGCTTCCCTCCCAAATTCAATGCTCCATTTGACCCGCGGCCCCCCTTCCATCGCCAACTTTGGATTGGGGGGAGTCCCTTGTCGAGAAGAATCATTATCTGGCTGCCGGTGCCGTCGACCCGCTGGCGACCTTCTGCTTATTCTTCATGATCGTTTGAGCGGCATGGCGCCCGATCAGCAAGGATTCGATTCGTCTTTAAGAAGCCCGAAATCGTACAGGTAGCCCTGCATCCATTTCTTGTAGTGCTTGGTAGGCCCATATATCGGGGTTGGTTTGGGCCGCTCGCGCACCATCTCGTTCTTTTCAAACAGGTCGTAGGCGATAGCCCCCTGGCTCTGAGCGGGTGGTTGAATTCCCAGTAGGTGACAGAGAGTCGGGGTGACATCAATCAGCCGCATATGACCGAGCTTCTCCACCGGTCTGCTGTAACCCTTTTTGATCCCGGGGCCGGCAATGGCGAAGATCGCCTTCTCCGTCCCGTACCGGGTCTCGCTTGTGGGTTTGATGCGGCCGTGACCCGAGGCGACCTGACCTTTGTTGTCCTCGATTACCGCTTCGCCGACTTTCTTGGCCAACGTATAACCCGTTTCAAGTACCACAACAACATCACCCACCTGGTCTCCCCAAAGGCCAATCATCTCGGCATCCTGTTTGGACAAAGCCATGGCGACCGCCGTCTGATTCGTTTTGTCGTCCACCAAGGTCCGCAGCTCCCGGATCACATCCCGCTGGATGGTCTTGTATTCCTCGGGACTCTTGGCGTTGATGTAGATATTGAAAGGATCCAGAAAGACCCCTTCGTGGAGCCAGACCTTGGTCTTTTTCCAGTCTATTCTCTCATACCAGTCGCGGGCGAAACATGTGGGGGTATCATTGGGATCCTTCATCACTAAAAACCCGCGCTCCTTGAGGAACAGTTCCATTGACACCTTGCGGTTAATGGCCGAGCAGCCGTGGTCCGAAACCATTACCACATAGTCATCCGCCGTAACCCCTGCCAGCAGCGTGGCCATCATGTGATCGATTGCCCGGTAGGCCTGCCGGACCATATCCCAGTGCTTTTCCGCATCCTTCGGGTCGTAGCGAATCCAGGTCGGATCCAGATGCGCCAGATGAAAATGGTTCACGTCGTCAAGGAAGTGCCAGTGGCAGAAGAAGAGGTCACACCCCTTATTCTGCGTGAGATACAGGGCGGCCTTGGAGATCCATTGCCCCTGGTAGTCAGCCTCTTCCACGCACGTGGTGTAGTCGATGATGCCCAAGACGTTGAACATCTGGCTCACATATTCCTGATAGGGGCCGATGACCTGGATCAGCTCCGGGCCGATCTCGTCGGGATCGGAATAATTATTGTATGGCATGATCTGGGAACGATACAGCTTGACGGCTTTGCCATCCGGGGCCAGAGCTGTGAGTTTGAAGCGGACACTCCCCTCGCGTCCCCCGATCGATACGGTGGCCCACTCACTCCACTGGTTCAACTTGCATTCGCCCATGGCGGTCGAAAGATCCTTTTCTCGGCAGATCATGACCCGGTCGTAGCCCTGATCACTGCCCAGCGCAACTGCGTGCCAGGTTGTGCACCACTCCGGGTTCTTGGCACTCACCGGAAGGGATGTGGCGAGAGGCTTTATCCCCGCGCTGGGTAGCCCCTTCCAGCCCTCCGCCGGCTTCAGGACGATCTCCTTAAGACTGTCACTCTCGACGTTTCGGTCCGAGGTGTACGCCTCTGCTGCGGCCAGCTCGAAAGGACAGGCATTGTAGGCCGGGCCGGCGTTGCCGTCGATAATATAGCCATTCTTTAGACGGGAAGGCATACTCCCGGGATAGTGCAGGACTGCACTCCTCAGCCCTTGCCGTTCTGCGGCCTCCCAGATCGTCTCGGCGTTGATGCCCAGGGAAGTCAGGGAGGACACATCTTCGCCGTCGGGCATGCGGATGAACCACGACGAGGCTCCGTGGGTTCCGCTCTGAGCACCGGTAGAGATGACGGCCCAGTTGTTTGGGGTCCAGCATGGAAAGGAAGCCAGCGCCTGCCCATACGAGCTACGCGCGAAGAGCTTCGCGAGCGTAGGGACCGACCCCTCTTTAATGAAATGTTGAGTTAACGGAAGAACCATCTGGTCAACTCCCATTACATAGATCTTGCCTTTAGCCATATTTACCTCCTTTACGATTATCGCCTGTCTCCATATCTAAGCAATCATACGGTCGCGGGCTACCCAACCTCGGCCGTGAATTTCTGAGCTTTCTCTTCGACGCATCACTTCTTTCCCTGGCTATTTATTTCGCCGGGGATCCTTGCGGAGGGCAATCATCCCCTCTAATCGGGTTACCCTTCTGACCAACTGGACAATTTCCTGGCGCCTTTTTTCATCCATCCTTTGAGAAATAGAAGAGACCGTGATCGAGGCAATGACTTCTTTTTTTCGGTTGAAAATCGGCACCCCAATCGAGGTCACGCCCTCGTGGAATAGCCCTTCACTGACAACATATCCATGATGATGGGATATGGCGGCTAATTTCCTGATGTCTTCAGCGGTCAGATTCTTATATTGGGGATAGCGGGAGGCGTTGGCCGAAAGAATGGTTTCAAACTGATCCGCCGGCAGAAAAGTAATCAGGGCTAAACTCCCTGCCCCGACCCCCAAAGGACGGCGAACACCAATATCAATCATGATGGTGCGAATGGGAAATTTACCCTCGACCCGATCGATACATAGGGCATCGTTCCCCGAACGCATCAACAAAAAAACGGTGTCGCCGGTTTCTGCGGCAATGCGCTCTAATGCGGTGCGGAATAGATTTCGAATGGTGAATTGCTGGGCCGCATTCCCCAGCAGGAAAAGGTCAATACCTAAGTAATAAAGCTTGGAAATCGGATCGTGGGTTATGAAGCCTTCCTGTGCTAGAACCGAAAGAATACGATGGGCGGTAGCCACATGAAGTCCTGCTTCTGTGGCAACTCTGGATAGGGATATCCCCCGCTCATTATGCCTGGCTACTGCTCGGATCAGGGAAATGGCCCGCTGGATACTCTGCGCTCCCTTTCTATATTCAGGGCTTTTTATGGAATTCTTCTCCATATGATCGATAATGCGATCTTTGTAAGGGAGTATGCTCCAAAACATCCGTTGCGTGGAATGGTAGCAATAAGAAACCCACAGGTCAAGCGGAAAATACCACAATATAAAAGAAATTTATCACCCTGTGATAAAACCAGGAAGTTTGCAACACTCCGGAGGCTTCGGCGTGCCCCTCTTTTTCACGACCCATCTGCGCAAACGCAGCAGTCTGGTTCATGTGGGCTATCATGTTATCGGGACGGAAGGAAGGTCCGTCTCCAAGGATCTTCCGGCAAGAACCTAAGCCGAGTGGAGATGGGCTGAGCGCAGGCTCCGTTGGCTTCTTCTTGCCGTGTTGGACCCGGGGGTTTCCGGTCTGAAATTACCACGCATTTTTCGAATAACCTCCAGGAAAAAACCATAGAAAGGAAGAGTACGATGCGGCCAGCAAATAACCCTTTCAGTAATCGCCAAGCTCCAAAGAGGAATCATGAAAAAGTTAATTACCACTTGAAAAAAGCGCGAAAGTAATTTTTTTAGAATGACAGAACTTCGGGATACCCTTTAAAGACTAATGGGAATTGCATACGATATTGAAAATGCCTCCCTGGCAGAACATTCCTTAAAAAGGAACATTGTGCCCGATGCCCAAAATGTCTGAGAATTTTACATCTCTCCCTTGGAGAGCGCAATCTGACTCAGTTTGGGGGCATCTTCCTGATTCATCGGTTTTGAAAAAGCCTGACATCAAAATGGCATTTGCAAAAAATTCTTTCCTTCCCTCAACGTTCAACCTATTTTTACCCCCTGGATTTAGTTCTTGCTATCATCTATGGCCTGCGAAAAAAAGATGGATCACATTATTGAGAATATCAGAAAGATGGATACGCTATGATTTTAGGCCATTTGCTAAAAACTTTAGGAATAAGAAGACTGAATCTCCAGTATTTACGCGGGTCCCTTTTTTAAAAAAGTATTTCTCGTGCTTTTTTCAGGTATTACGATTGCCTATCCACTGATCCCATCCACCCATGTCAAGGGGCAAACCCCTTCTCCGCGGGGGAAAATATCGACTCTATGCCCAAAATTCATCAGGATTTATATCTAGGCGCCTAAGACAAGCCCTGATCGCCCCGATCTTTACCTCATCGCCACTACCATGGCAACGAACGGTTGTGGAAGGACCCTTGGTCGTACCCGGGACGGTTGGCCGGACCAGGTATTGTTCACTGCCTTTACCGCGCCCCGAAACCTCTACAACCCCAAATCTCTTGAGCCGCCTCAACAGCTCGTGATAGCGAAGGGAGCTTGGAGGGCTAGACATGACAGATGACTTCCTGAATTTTGAAGATCTTGTCGGGAATTGAAAGATTCTCCTGTTTCACGTCGCAGGATTTATTGTGGGCCAGGACAAAATATTCTGCCCATACTTCCTTGGGAGCCGGAGAAAAAAGGTAATCGAGGTTGTCATTCTGGATTGAGTATTCAATATGCGCCCGGCAGAGATCAACAATGGCCTTCTGGACGCCTTCCAGGGTGTCATCAGTAGCCACCAAGTCGAACTGGAGACAGTGAGCGGTGAAATATTCCTTTTCCTTTTTGATCAAAACATCCAGGCGGAATTCGGGGATTCTTTTAGTCGCCATGACTGACTCACCCCCTTTGTTTTCATAAACCTGACAACCAATTTACGATTAAACCTTAGAATAGAAGAATCTTTTTGTCAAGAAAATTGGTTACCAGGCAGGAATTCCGCAAACGGGGGAATGAAGGGGTATAAAGAGAGGGGCAGAAGCAGGGGAGAAGCGACCAACGGGTGCGAGAGGGTCAAGGGATGGGAGGAAAGGATTTTCGCAGTCCTTTTTTACGGTTGGCAGATGGAAGATTCAGGGGAAAGGCAACACTATTTCTCAGGCCTGTTGAGAAGGCTTTGAAAAAAGTGAAATTTAAGGGAGGGGATCCTGAGTGAGGTTTTATCCCCCTCGTTCCAGCCAGGGGGTAAGCGACTCCAGGGTGGCTAGGCTGAAATATAATTCCCAGGCGAGGCCGATCAAGGTCAGATAGGCCCGGCGTTGGGGTTTGAGGTTTCCTAGGTAAAAGCTCTGCAACAGGACGAAGGCGATGAACAATTTGACGAAATTTTTTCAGGTGGAAAATAAGAAAAGACAGAAAGACCCTAAACAGAATAGGATGGATCAAGTGACAAGAACTGCTTTTAATCCCTTCTCCTGGGCAATTTCATACTGCTTTCGATCTGAGGTAATAAAGGTAACCTCAATCTCCGTCATATCCTGAAATATTAGAGCCGAAGCTATGTGAATGGCATCGAGCGTCCTTGCCATGGAAGTCAATACGATTTCCTCAGATTTACCGAGAACTGAATCGCTGACATTGATGATTTCGACAGACCTTACATCATCTTTCATCATTTTTGCCATCCGCTTCAATTGGCTGCCGTCAATTTCCCTTATTTCTTTCTTGCGCGATAGAGCTGAAAACGATTCCGTCAATAATATGGCAGAAGACAAAACTCGATATTTTCCTATGAGTCTCCGGGCCACTTCCGAGCCACTCTCCCTGACATATAATTTAATCCAAGTGCTGGTGTCTAAATAGGCAAAAGATTGATTGATCAAATCCTTGCCTCCCGATTTTCACTAACGATCTCTGAGAGTTTTCTCCCGCGGAGCGTAACAAGTTTCCGCCGCCGCGGTTTTCCCGCTCCAGCCCGCGTTAGAATTCCCTTTTCCTCCAGTACCTGCAAGCACTTTTCCACAGGTTCTTCCCGCTTCGCAACAGGGCTGATAACCGCAATTGGCTTCCCTCGGTCAGTTAGCATGATGGCGATTCCACCCTTTACCATCTGGATATACTTCGCAAAATGAATGTTAGCCTCCCGCAAGCCCACCCTTTCCATAGACCTCCTCCCATGTAGTATTGTAACTACATTTTCCCATTGAACAAAACAAAAAGTCAACACTTTTTAGGACTTATCCCTGTAATTGCTTCCAGATAATCTGGGTCTGCCCCATGATGAGCAAGCTGCGAGAGAAATTAACTCAACCTCGCAAAAACCGCTCCGCATCATCCTCTTCCCGTCCAGACCACCATTTGTTTCACCAGCTCCATAGGCATTCCCGCGCCTCTCCGCCGCACCCCCAAAGTATAATCATTTCCCGTCGTGCCCACCTGCCGAGTCCGGTGAGGTTCCTTAACTTTTCGCTCACCGAAAAAAGAAGAGAAGGGCGGAAGCGATAAGCTTTGGTGCATATTTCTGATAGTTCAAGCAGGATTCCATAA
>Ga0315292_10001399_pt1 | contig 12848 bp, 10 predicted proteins | sample YL17G13_0_MG_FD_204029 | JGI IMG/M metagenome (GOLD analysis project Ga0315292, IMG submission 204029) | Sediment microbial communities from Yellowstone Lake, YNP, Wyoming, USA - YL17G13_0 | ecosystem: Environmental > Aquatic > Freshwater > Lake > Sediment | place: USA: Wyoming | collected... | reverse complement strand
TCGTCTGGCTCATCTTCGCCCTGATGGTCTTCAAGAAGGTCCTCGAGGCCTCCGGCGCTCTCGACGCGGTCGTCCGGGTCGTCCCGCCCCACGGCCTGTCCGCCTACGTCCTCCTCTTCGCCGCGCCATTCGTCGTCGGTTTGCTGACGGGCGTCAACCAGGCCTTCGTGGCCATCTCGTTCCCCCTCCTCGTCTCCGTCATCGGGACGGGAAAGCCCGACATGGTTTTCATGACCTTTGCCTATGTCAGCGGGTTCGCCGGGATCCTTCTTTCGCCGGCCCATCTCTGTCTGGCCCTGACGGCCGATTATTTCAAGGCTGAGATGCGCGACGTCTACCGGATCCTCGTCTGGCCCGTGGCCGCGGTCTTCGGCGCGGCCCTCCTCGAAGTTTTGGTTTTCCGCGTCTTCTGAACGGGGACATGAACGGGGACATGTACCTTTGGTACGTGTCCCCTGGCTTCTCTTACCGATTCGCAGGGACGGGGACATGTCCCCATTCCCGGTCCTTCTTGATATAATGACGGCGGACGAAGATCCCGATCCCAGGAGCGGTGCCATGCCCGAGACGAAGCGGCTATATTATGAGGATGCCTATCTCATGGAGTTCGACGCCGAGGTCGTCGATCGCCAGGTCCACGAAGGGCTTCCCGCTGTCGTGCTCGACCGGACGGCCTTTTACCCCGAGTCCGGCGGCCAGCCGTGGGACAGGGGTACGCTCGGCGGCGTCGAGGTCCTCAAGGTCCTCGATGTCGACGGAGCCATCCTCCATGTGCTGAAGAGCGAGATCGCGGGCGGAACGGTCCGCGGCCTCGTCGACAGACCGACCCGCTTCGACCACATGCAGCAGCATACCGGACAGCACGTCCTGTCGCAGGCTTTCTACGAGACGCTCAAGGGCGAAACCCTGTCCTTCCATCTCGGCCCGGATGTCTCCTCGCTCGAGATCGGCTTGCGGGCCATCTCGGACTCGGAGTGGGATAAGGTCGAGGACAGGGCCAACGCGATCGTTTGGGAGGACCGCGAAGTCAAAACGTATTTCGTGCCCGAGGAGAAAATAGGGGAGGTGCCCTTGCGAAGGCCGCCCAAGAAACAGGGCCTTCTGCGGGTCGTCGAGGTCGACGGATTCGACTACTCGGCCTGCGGCGGGACGCACTGCCGCCGCACGGGCGAAGTCGGGATGGTCAAACTTACCGGGGTCGAGAAAATACGGGGGAACCTGCGCTTCGAATTCCTCTGCGGGGGGCGGGCCCTTCGGGATCACCGTGGCAAAGACCGGACGGTCCGGAAGCTGGCCGGGGCGTTTTCCTGTTCGGACGGAGACGTGGCCGCTCAAGTGGAAAAACTCGTTGCCGACACGAAGACCCTGAAGAAACGGGCCCGCCGGCTCGAGGAGCGGTTGGCCGCATTCGAGGCCGGCGAGGTCATCCGGGCGACTTCCGGACCCCTCATTGCCGGCGTTCTCGAGGACAAAACCCCCGACGAGGCGCGTTTTTTAGCCTTGAACATAATCAAGTGCGGCCAGTTCGCCGTGGTCTATGGGGTCCGGGGCGAGAACCAGGGGAACCTTATCGCCGCCCGGTCCGATTCCCTGCTGGCGGACCTTCGGAAGCTTGTCCCAGCGGTCGGGGCCGTCGTCCCGTGCAAGGGAGGAGGAGGACCGTCCCTGATCGAGCTGGTTACGCCAGAAAAAGCCCGGCTTCAGGAGGCCGTCGACGCGGCCGTGGATTGGCTCCGGGCGAACGAGGAAAAGCTGAAAGCCTAAAAACCGTCGATGAAGAATATCCTGGTCGTCGGCAGTTCCAATGCGGACATGGTCATCCGTGTTCCGAGGATCCCCAAGCCCGGCGAGACCGTCCTCGGCGGCGAGTTCACGATGGCCCCGGGTGGCAAAGGCGCCAACCAGGCCGTGGCCGCGGCCCGGGCGGGGGGCCACGTGACCTTCGTCGCCCGGGTCGGCGACGACGTCTTCGGCGAGCGGGCGCTTGCGAACTTCGAGGCCGACGGGATCGACACGCGTTTTATATTTCGCACCCCCGACTCGCCATCCGGCATCGCCCTGATCAACGTGGACGGCAGAGGGGAGAACAGCATCTCCGTCGCCTCCGGGGCGAACGCGCTCCTGTCCGCTGGAGACATTGAAAAGGCGGACGAGGCCTTCAACGCGGCCGACATCGTCCTCCTTCAACTCGAAACGCCGATGGAGACCGTCCGCGCCGCGGCGAAAAAAGCCCGGGACCGCGGAGTGCCAGTTATCCTCAACCCGGCTCCGGCTCGCCCGCTCGACGATGACCTTCTCCGCTTGATCGCCGTCCTGACGCCGAACGAGCACGAGGCGGAATTCCTGACGGGGTTACCTGTCCGGGATGAAAGCGGCGCGAGGGAATCGGCCGCCCGGCTCCGGGCCAGGGGAGTTGCCGCCGTCGTCATCACCCTGGGCGAACGCGGCGCTTATGCTTCTTCTCCGGAATTCGAAGGCCTGGTTCCCGCGTTCAAGGTGGACACCGTCGACACCACGGCGGCTGGCGACGTCTTCAACGGAGCCCTGGCCGTCGCCCGCGCCGAGAAAGAGCCGATGAATGAATCGCTCCGCTTCGCGTCCGCCGCCGCAGCCCTATCGGTGACCAGGCCCGGCGCCCAACCCTCCGCACCGGCACGTTCCGAGATCGGGAGTTTTCTAGCCGCGCGCCCTCCGTCGATCGGGCGATGATGACGGCCCATAAAAACGGCCGTGGAAACACGGCGGCGAGCGGATAGCTTAAACAGCTTCGAGCGCCGATCTTTGTGGCTTTTCGTGGCTATTGACCCGTTCGCCGACGCTAAGCCCCACCTTTCAAGGCGGGGATGAGAAGCGAGGCTCAGGGTTAACCCCGAACAAGCCCCGGCATTCATGCCGGGGAGTCAGGGGCCTGTCAAGCCATTTAAAAACCTTACCGTAGAGGGTATCATCTTGCCATTTAAAAATCTTACCCAAGCGGAGAGGGGTGGCGCATCTCCCAGATCCGCTCGAGCTTCCGCCGGATGATCTTCGATAGAGCGAAAGGGTCCAGCCTGGAGCGGAGATGGAGGAGTTGTTCGACCTTACTCTGACCTCCTCAATGAAAGAAGGTAGAGTACGTAGACCCCCGTATCCCTGTCCACCCATGGTAAGATTTTTAAATGGCAAGACATATAGGCCTTCGGTAAGATTTTAGACGGCGCGATTCGGCTTCTTGACTTGTGCCGGCTCCCAGCGATACTATCCTTTCGTAATGGGGGTATCGGTCCCGAGCCTATTGGGGTATGTTCGCAGGCGCCACGAAAAAGGAAATTCCCATCAAAATAAAGATCCCCTTTGCCGAATAGGAGGCTCTCCATGAACGATGTTTTTGAGAAGCATGTGAGGGCTGCAGCAGTCGCAGTCTGGTGGACCCTGCTGATCACCGTCGGGTTTGTTCTGATCCAGTGGATCGTGTACCTGCTGGTCATGTCCGCACGTCCTGCATGGGTGTTGTCCTCGTGGGGTCCGGACGTCACCTGGTCTTTCTTCCAGACTGTGTGGTTCTGGGGCTTAGCGATTCAAAAATTTTGTGTTTGGCTTCTGGCCTTGGCGGCTCTTTGGCTCACGTTATGGGCAAGGCAGTTGAGAAAAAGAACGAATGGTTGAGGGCGAGCGGAAAGGGAGTTCAGATGTTCATTGGCCGGTACTCGAAGGGGGTCGCCGTATTGGCCGGATGGGTCGTTCTCTCCCCGATTCTTGCATCGGCCCAGAAAGCCATCATCATCGACGACGATCTCAGGGCCAACGCCGACGTCCTGAAGGTCAAGATGGGCACCCAGGCGCTGGGAAAGATATGGAAATTCAAGTTCGGCGAATTTGGCGTCGTCTCGAGCAAGATGGGCGCGACCAAGACCACAACAACGGGCGCGTTTCTCAGCCCTGTGGAGAAAAGCCGGACCAAGCAGAAATTCTCGTTCGTCCTGAAAGGGGCTGGCCCCGAGACCGTCAGTGTCAAAGCGGCCCAGAACCTCGAGTCCGAAGCCCTCAACGAGATTGCGATCTCACCCGGGGTCTCGATGAGTGTCGTGGACATATCGGGGACATCCGACAATCTCGTGGCCGAAATAGCATTCGACGGCGAATCCGTAAAACCCTGGACTCTTCTCCTTCAGGTCGCCAGCAGCCTGGCCGTCCTCAAGGAGAAGACCCTGTCATCCTTATTGACCGACGGGACCCGGGAGATCGTCATCTCTCCCGTGACGTCGGACGAACCCGGCGCCAAGCCGAGGGTCCTTCCCGCCCGCGGCTACGAATTTTCCGAGGCTGGACGGGCCCTGGGCGCGGTTCAGTACTGGGGGGGCGGGGTCTTAGGGTTCAACAAGAATGTCGTCCACATGCGTAGGGACCTGGATACGAAGACGAAGCTCCTGCTGGCGGCGGCCATGACAACCATCCTGCAGGTCAAGATCAACGCGCAGGCGTCGTTGGACTGATCATCGTCCGGGCGACCGCTCACTAGATAGCCAGGTCGTGAGAATTCGAGCACCGACAAGGCTCATCCCTTGTCCGACCCGGTCACTAGTCATAGGCTTCGCCCTGCTAGCGAAGGGGTTCTCGTCCCGTCCTTGGTCGAATGTGCTTGCGTTCACAGTGACCAATTTAGCTATTGATGCTGTTGCTTGATCAGAAACGCAAAAAACGTGCTGGACACTCCGAGGGTGAAGGCTTATGAAGGCTGTCGATGAGCACAATTCTGAGCACATCATCCAAAAACGACCACGCAACCCATTCATCTTGCTTCAATTAAGGAGGTGGTCCAGCTGCCTTCTAAGCAGCGGGTCGGGGGTTTGAGTCTCTCCAGACGCGCCGCCATATTCCTCGAGAAAACGGCCATTATGGGCATCATCCCTGGGTCTCAAAGTTGTCGCAATTTTTTACACCTCTACACGGTTTTAGGCATCTGAAGAGCGCATATTTAAGCCATGTGGGACCGCCGGACTGAAGAGCTATAAAACGCCGCCGCCTGCCACGCCGGAGGCAAAGAACTCCACTTCTGGCGGGACCCGTTTTCGGGCGAGGCTCCTCGTTAATCGGTTGACAATCCACATCAACTTGGTTATTTCATATGAGAATTCAAGTTGAAGTGGAGATCTGTGAACGAACCCCTCGGTGCCCCGTAGTCCCCCTCCGGCGTGGGCATCGACAAGGAGCAAGCATGACGACGTTCCCGCGATTCCTCGTTTTCCTCGCGTTCCTGGCCGTCCTGTCGTGGACATGCGCCCCATCGGCGAAACAGCCTCCAAGCACGATCACGTCGGTACCCGACGCGTTGCACGGATATATTAGCTTCTCCGTGTCCCCCCTTGTGGTCCCGTCCGAATATGGTGCCGGCCTGGGCTTCTATGCCGCCGTCTGGTCCTTGGTCGACGAGCCGCTCGCCAATTTCCAGGTCGGCTTGCCGGGCACGTGGATCATCCCGGACAACTCCGACAATACGGACACCCCCCTCGCGCCGGTCGGCACGTACGCCCGTGATAACTGGCCGGAACGGGGACCGACATATGAAACGGTCTTCCAGACCTTGGAGGGCGGCCTGGGCTACTGGGCCGGCAACCACTTCCGCTACGGCCCGCCGAAGTTCAGCATGAACGGCACCCCGCAGTGCTACGATTATGAGATCGCATCTCCCGGCTGGTCTTTTTTCTACGATAACAAAGCTCTGCCGGACAGCCGGCTGGGCATCGCCCAGCTCAGCAACCGCCTGCTCATCCCGCCCGACGGGCTTTCCCTTCAGGGCAACCCCAACGGCCAGTTCCTGGGATACGCGTATATGGCCCTGCCTTTCACCGACCCGGTCGTCGGCGACCCTCCGACCGGCGATCAGTCCTGGACCTGTTTCCTGAGCGCGTCCAATTTCAAGGGCCCGCTCGCCTTCTATATCCCCGAGACATGGAGCAAGATCGGCAAGCTCTTCAACTATCCCTTCATTTACGGGCGGGGCCTGGACACGCGCGCGGGGAACGCGGACGGCGGGGCCATGGAGATCAATACGGTCCCGGGCTATCAGGCCACGGATTCCCGGGGCATCACCTATTTGAAGCTGCCAAAGATGCAGTTTCCGGTGGACGATCAGGGAAGAACCATTCTTGTCCAGGACGTGACCTTCTACGCCAAGACCGCGCTCTATGAGGCCTTCAAGGCCTGGCGCGACGGGGGCCCGATCTGCCCCGGGCGTTTCGACGAGGCCGGAGCGTGGCTGCCTGCGTTGACGACGCAGATTCCGGGCTACGATCAGGCCGGAAAGAAGATCAGTGGCGTGGAAGGGACTTTCGTCCCCAAGGTGTTCGAGTCTCACTTGTGGGGGCTGGAGTGGGTTGACGGCACCCGGAGCGGCATGGGCTTTTTCCCTCAATATTTCCGGTACGACGGGAACGGGCGCCACGCCGTAGCCGCCTCCGAGGTGCCCGCCGAAACCCGCCTCGCGGCTCAGACTTTCCCGCGGGCCGAGACGGGCGCGCCCTACATCTCTCCGGCCGGCGGCGCGTGGGGCTCGCCCGGGCCGGTCAGGGGGCCGTTTCTCGTCAATCTCGCGGACGGATCGATTGTGACTTACTATTGGTATCGCTTTGTCGACCAGCCGTCCTTTCAACAATACGCGTGGAGCGCGGAGAAGAAAGCCAAGCTCCAGGCCTTTGTAGAAAATATCCATGCCACATGGTCGATCGACCGGGATTACATGGCTCCCCTTCGTCGGGGGACGCTCGCGGCCTTGGACCCGGCGCTGTTCGTCGCGCCGCCGCCGGGACTGGAGGTCGGCTACGTCCCGATCGTGACGCACCAGGAAGCGACCGCGCGCGCGGCAAAGGTGGAGTAGCCGGGCTCGATTTTCATATATCCTGTCGGGATTGACATTGCCCATCGGCCGAAGATACATTGCCAATGCGCACAAGACGGGAGATCCATCATGAGCCGAAGACGCGTTCGGACACGCCGCCAATTCCTTAAGGACGCCGGGACGGCCGTGGCCGCCTCGGGGTCGTTGGCGTTTTTTTCAACCCTCGGCCTGACCGGCTGCGCGGGGAAGCCCCGGCGGAAGCCGAACGTGGTCCTGGTCATGACGGACGATCAAGGGTTCGGCGATATCGGCGCGCACGGGAACCGGACCGTCAAAACGCCGACCTTGGACGCCCTCCATGCCAAGAGCGTTCGGCTGACGAATTTCCACACCGACCCTTGCTGCTCTCCGACGCGGGCATCCCTTCTCACGGGCCAATACTCGGCCCGCTCGGGCGTCTGGCACACCATCGGGGGGAGGTCGCTGCTCGCCCGGGACCGGACGACCATGGCCGACCTCTTTCAGTCCGCCGGCTACCGGACCGGCATCTTCGGCAAATGGCACCTCGGAGAGAACTATCCGTTCCGGCCGCAAGACCGCGGCTTCCAGGAGACGCTCGTCCATCGCGGAGGCGCGGTCGGTGCCGCGCCGGATCACTGGGGCAACGACTATTATGACGACACGTATATCCGGAATGGAAAGCCCCAAAAATACGAAGGGTACTGCAACACCGTTTGGTTCGACGAGGCCATCCGGTTCATCCGGACCAACCGAGACCGCCCCTTCTTTTGCTACGTGCCGACAAACCTGCCGCACGCGCCTCTCACCGTCGATGATCGTTATGCCGAGCCTTACCGGTCCCAGGTGTCTGACCGCCTGGCGCACTACTACGGCATGTTGACCGAATTCGACGAAGACCTGGCCCGGTTGTCGGCCGAGATCCGGACCCTGGGGCTTGAGAACGACACGATCTTCATCTTCATGTCCGATAATGGCCCCTGTCCCTGGTACGGAGGCATCGTCATTGACGACGACGGCTATGTCCTCGAGGGATATAGCGCCGGGATGCGCGGCGGCAAGATCTGGGGATACGAGAACGGCCACCGGGTGCCCTGCTATGTTCGTTGGCCGGGCGGCGGGATCGAGGGAGGCAAGGACGTGGACCTGTTGACCGCTCATTTCGACCTGCTGCCGACGCTCCTCGATTGCTGCGGGATCGAGCCGCCGGCCGGGGCCTCATTCGACGGAACAAGTCTCCTCCCTTTGCTCCGCAATCCGGGGACAGCGTGGGCCGAGCGGACTCTTTTCGTGCATAACCAGCGGGTCGACTTTCCGGTGAAATACAAGGAATTCCAGGTGCTGACCGAGCGCTGGCGGCTCGTCAGCCCAACATTGAAGGACGGGGAGGTCGCCGTGCCCCCGGCGGCGGAGATCGGCTCCCTGAAAAGCCTCGAGCTCTACGACATTCGGGCCGATCCGGGACAACGGGAAGACATCGCCGGCCGGCACCCGGAGACGGTCGCTGAGCTCCGTGCGAGGTACGAAGCCTGGTGGAACGACGTTTCCGCGAAGTTCGGCGACTACAACGATATCGTGATAGGGTCGAACCGCGAGAACCCGGCGGTCCTTCACGCCCATGACGCGCACCGCGGGGGCGGGCGGCAGGTTTGGGTGATCGAAGCGGAGCGCGCGGGGGAATACGCGTTCCGGGTCTTCCGTTGGCCTTCCGAGTCGGGGAAAAAGATCCTGGAAACCCGCGATGGCGGCGCGGTCGTCGGCGCGGCCGGAGCCCGGCTGAGGGTCGGCAACGTCGACCGGTCCGTCCCGGTTCTTCCAGAGACGCCGGCGGCCGAATTCACCGTTCATCTTGCCGCGGGCCGGACTTGCCTCGAGGCCTGGTTCGTTCCGCAGGGATCGGAGAAGCCCTGGCTTGCCGCTTCCGTCGCGGTTGAACGGATCGGCCCAGCGGATCCGGAGAAATTAGGAACCTACAGCGCCACTCATCCGGACTCCCTTCTCCGATAAGTGTTCGGCGAGGAGGGGTCAGGTCAAATGCATGTGATCGTTATTTCACGGTTATGACGACATTGCCCTTTTTGTTTCCGCTTTCGGCATATCGGTGGGCTTCGGCCGTTTGCTCTAGCGGAAAGCACCGATCTATGAATGATTTGATCTTCCCCGCCTCAATAAGCTCTTTAATGAAGATCAGGTCTTCGCTCTTTTCGTTGACCAGCACACAAATAACTTTCCTACCGCCGGCCATTGACGTCCGAAGCATCTGGAAAACCTGTTTCATTTTAAAACTGACGTAAAGACAGCGTCCGTCCGGCACGAGTGAGCGCTTACACCGCGCGAACGGACTCTTCCCTAATATGTCAATGATAAAATCATAGGTCTTTTGGCTAGCGGTAAAATCCTCTTTGGTGTAGTCAATGACCAGGTCAGCTCCCAAGGACCTTACATATTCCAATCGTGACGTACCGCATACACCGGTCACGGTCGCCCCAAAGTGATTCACGGCAAGCTGTACCACCGCCGGGCCGATCCCACCCGAAGCTCCATTCACCAAGACCTTTTGGCTTGGCCGGAGATCGATCTTTCTGAGTATATTCAACGCCATGATCGCCCCATAGGGGATGGCGGCGGCTTCCTCATAGCTCATATTGGCCGGTTTGATCGCCACCACACCAGTTCCACGCATACATAGATACTCGGCATTTGCACCCATGCGGGGACCGCAATATCCAAAAACCTGGTCGCCGATCTTGAATCTTGTCACAGCCTTGCCGACGGCCTCGACTTCGCCGGCGAATTCACTCCCCAGAATTGTTATCTTCGGCTTTCTGAAACCAAAGCTCATTTTCCCGATGAGCCAGAAGAGGAATGGCATGTGGAACTTTTTAGGGGAGATCGCCTTGAAATTCCGTATTAACGTATCCGCGAAATTGATCGGTGTCGCATAGATCCTGATCAGGATCTCATTGTGCTTTGGAGTAGGCTTCGTCACCTCTTTGAGTTGAAGAACCTCCGGCGGTCCGTATTTTGTGAGGACGATTGCTTTCATGTGATGCCCTTTCTATTTGTCATCAATAATAATTAACCTGACCTGCCCTCGATCCATAAAGCCCTCTGGGACCGGCGGCCTGGTGCCCAAAGAACCATTTCGAGTCTACGCTTTGACGGTGATGCGGAAGCTGCACCTACTTCCGCCGCGCAGGATCGTTTCCTCGATCTCTGCGGTGACCGGTTTGCCTATTACGGTCGAGAAAGCCTCCTGCTGCCAGCCGAGAGTGCAGTTGCAGAAATCATCCGGAGTTCGGCCGACTTTCACCAGCGGACAGGCGCACGGGCTGGGCTTTCCGATGACACGCAGGATGCCGGCTTTTTCATCGTACTCGGCCTTTTCGACCCAGGCCGTTTTGACCTTGGCCAGAAAACCCTGAAGGTCGCCGCGGTATTTCTGAAAAAGCGCGCTGTAGGCCTGGGCGCATTCGCGGCCCAAGCTCGCCAGGATCCTGTCGCGGGTGGCGCCGTCGAGGTCTTCCCCCATAATGGACACCAATTTGGCGAAGCGCTCGCGCGATCCGTCGAGCTCCTGCTTCAATCGGCTGTTATCGGCCGGGGTCGTCGCTGTCTGCCGTTCCCCGTTTTCGGCCCGGGACGAAAGAGGGGCAAGGAAGCCCAGTATGCCGCAGCCGCAAGCGCCGGCGCCGCACGTTTTCAGAAAATCGCTTCTTTTCATGTCACTCTCCTTATGTGAAGTGTCCCGCTCGGCCCTTATTCATTCTCGGTCTATCGAGAATACGCGGATGCGTGACCTGCCTCCGATCAATGTACCAGCACTTGAGTGAATATTCCAGTCCAATAAGCCCGAGGCCATCAAGGCCGCGGAGGAGGCAGTCGAGTTCGGCGACACCCGGAACAATGGGCCATGCAGAAGAAGCTCGGAGAGCTCATGGACCCAGACGCGCTCTCTTATTCCCCATGAAAGCCCCGCTTGCTGTCCGGCCTGTCAAGCCATTTAAAAACCTTACCGTAGAGGGTATCATCTTGCCATTTAAAAATCTTACCCAAGCGGAGAGGTGTGGCGCATCTCCCAGATTCGCTCGAGCTTCCGCCGGATGATCTTCGATAGAGCGAAAGGGTCCAGCCTGAAGCGGAGATGGAGGAGTTGTTCGACCTTACTCTGACCTCCTCAATGAAAGAAGGTAGAGTACGTAGACCCCCGTATCCCTGTCCACCCATGGTAAGATTTTTAAATGGCAAGACATATAGGCCTTCGGTAAGATTTTAGACGGCGCGATTCGAGCGGATGACAGCTCCGTGCAGCCGGCCATATACTCCCTAGCAGAGTTAGGAGGGTAGATTCTTTGTCCGGAGCAGGAATTCACCAAATCGAAGAAAAAGGAACCAGGAAATCCTGGAAAAAAACAGGATTTTTGTTCGTGCATGAAGGTCGTTAAGGGAAGTACAAAAATTGGTTGACAAGGTGTAGTCAGCAGGCTACAATGATTGTATGGTCGAACTGCGGAAAACTGAGATCTTTGCCAGATGGCTAGATGGTTTGAATGACATCCGGGCCCGGGCCCGCGTCCTGGTCAGAATCGAGCGTTTGGCGATGGGCCATGCCGGCGATGTCAAACCGGTGGGCGAAGGGGTATCGGAAATGCGCATCGACCATGGCCCAGGCTACCGGGTTTACTTTAAACAGCATGGGCAGACTGTGGTGGTTTTGCTGGCCGGGGGTGACAAGCGGACCCAGGACAAGGACATCAAAACCGCATTGCGCCTGGCAAGAAATCTTTAGGAGGAAAAGATGAAAAAGACTGATACCAGCCGATATGAAGTCACCGAGCACCTTCGTACTCCGGAAGAGATGGCCGCCTACTTTGAGGCATGTCTTGAAGAAGCCAATGGCGATGCAGCATTCATTGCCAAAGCACTAGGTGATATCGCCAGAGCCAAAGGTATGACCCAGATCGCAAAAGAAAGCGGGCTTTCCCGGGAGAGTTTGTACCGCGCCCTCTCAGGAGAACGTACACCGAACTTCGACACCATCCTCAAGGTGTTGAATGCCCTGGGCATAAAGTTGCATGCCGAAGCCATCCCGGCGGCCAGATGAACAGGTGATTTGGCAAGGAGCTTGGGGTCGGAAGAGACATCAAGAATCAGGAATCTTTTATTTCAAACTTTCTGTTTAATAGCTCAATCATCCAATTCGGGGGATTTCCCCGCCGTTTCCATTCTCTTGGCCGGGCGTCAACGGCTGTTGACGTTTTCTCGACCTGATTCGCCCTTCCGACACGCTCTTCGAGCGCCGATCTTTGTGGCTGTTCGTGATTATTGACACCGCCGTGCAGCCGGCCATATACTTCCAGCAAAGTTAGTAGGGGAGATTCTTTGTCCGGAGCAGGGATTCACCACATCGAAGAAAAAGGAAATTCTTATCTTTTATCCAGTTTCACTGAAAGGAGGGGGGAATGAAAAGGTACCTTAGTGCCGTTCCTTTGGTTCTCCTTCTTTGTTTCTCTTTCGCCTGCCAGGACAAGGCCGCGCTGGAGAAACCTGGGACTCAGGCGCAAGTCGGGGAACAGGCCATGAAGACCATCCGCATGGAGCAGATGACATGGCCTGAGATCAAACGGGCGATCGAGTCGGGATTCACGACCGTCGTCGTCGCCGTGGGCTCGACCGAGCAGCACGGCCCGCATCTGCCGACGATGACCGACGCGCGGATCGGTGAAGAGTTATCGGAGCGTGTCGCCCGTAAGCTCGGTCACTCGCTTCAGGCGCGCACGATCGATGCCGGCTTTTCGGAGCACCACCTCGCTTTCGCGGGCACGATTTCCCTGAAGCCCGAGACGCTATTGCTGATCCTCCGAGACTACGCGGACAGCCTTGCTCGCCACGGCTTCACTCGCATCGTCTTCATCCCGACGCACGGCGGCAACTTCGCGACGGTGAAGCAAGCCATCGAAGAAGCGCGCAGGGTCCATCCCGAGATCGACGTCACGGGCTTTACGGACATGCTTGG
>Ga0315292_10001397_pt1 | contig 12851 bp, 8 predicted proteins | sample YL17G13_0_MG_FD_204029 | JGI IMG/M metagenome (GOLD analysis project Ga0315292, IMG submission 204029) | Sediment microbial communities from Yellowstone Lake, YNP, Wyoming, USA - YL17G13_0 | ecosystem: Environmental > Aquatic > Freshwater > Lake > Sediment | place: USA: Wyoming | collected... | reverse complement strand
AGCAGAACAACGGTTATCAGCACTGCCACTATTTTTACGGGAATTCGATGCTTCATAATTTCCTGATATACATTTATTCAGAGTCTGAACCTAAAAATAATCTTTATATGTTTTTCTTTTGCATTATTACTATCTAATATTCGGTTGGGATAATGAAAGAACGAATTTATGCTTTAACCCAGTTTTCATGGATAAAAAATAAATTGCATTCAATTCTCTCTAAAATAAAAACAATGATTATATTTAGATATGTCATTGTTATTGCTGCGTATACGGTGTTAACTGTTCTGTTGACGTATCCCGTAGCATTTACCCTGGGGACCCATATCCCCGGTTTAGGTGATGCATTTCAATGGATGAATGCACTCTGGTATACAAATTTTGCACTATCTCATCCTGATATTACTACCCTTACTCATAATAATATGATTTTCTACCCAACGGGCATTCCAACAATGCCTTTCCCGTCAGCCTTCAATCAGATAATTGCTTTAATCCTCCTCCCTATATTTCAAATCCAGGTCATTTATTCCCTCGTCTGGCTTCTTACATTTGTTCTTGCGGCCCTTGGAGCGTTTCTTCTTGTCAGGTATCTGACGCAGAATGATTATGCAGCATTCATTTCAGGGATTATTTTTGCATTTACACCCTATCATTTTGCGCACGGAATGGGACATATCAGTGCGATAACCATTCAGTGGATCCCCTTTTGTGCACTTTTTTTTATGAAAGTGTATCGGGAAGGAGGATTAAAAAATTGTTTTTTTGCAGCATTCTTTTACATCCTCGTCGCAATGAGCGATTTGCAATATATGGTTTATACCGGATTGTTTATCGCGATACTATTTCTTTATGAACATTTTCTTTGCCTTCAAAAAAACAAGAGACTGATTTTTGATTGCCATAGACCAATTTTCATAAAATATCTGATTATCGGAGTTGTTGCATTTTCCGTCATAGTACCATTTATGGTGACCGAAATCAATGTCGCAACATCTGAAAATAATTTCCTCATTCCAAACCAGACAGATATAAGAACCTATTCCACGAATCTCCAGAGTTTCTTTCTTCCCTCTATCTATCACCCTGTTTATGGCAAAATTGTATTGCCGGTCTATCGAAAATTTACCGGGAACTTTTCCGAGACCACAACCTATATTGGGTATTCAGTTCTCATTCTTTCAGTTTTTGCGCTTTATGCACGCCGGAAAGATACTACCGTCCGGTTCTGGGGTATTATTGCACTTCTTTTCTCCTTATTCAGCCTGGGACCTGTGCTTCACTACGGCAATAAAACGGTGCTCCCGTTTTTGAATGTTTCACCCCCGATGCCGTACGTCATTTTACAATCTGTCGTTCCGTTCATCGAAAACAGTCGGACCCCCGGAAGGCTTTTTATTATCGCTGCACTCGCGTTTTCCGTCCTTGCCGGGTACGGCTGCAATGAACTCCTGAAACGGTATAACTCTAAAAAAACAATTATTATTCTTCTTGTCGGCGCCATCATAATTTTTGAATATTTGACTATCCCCGTACCGATCACCGCAGTGGATCAACCGGATTTTTACAAACAAATTGGAAGCGATCCGGGAAAATTTGCCTTAATGGAAATACCAATTACAGCAAATTATACTGCCGGAGTACAAATCATATATTATCAGACAATCCATGGCAAGCCCGTCGTAGGTGGACAGGCGGCACGGGCACCAGAGTACGTGGGAGAATTTGAAAGGACTATTCCTTTCATTGAAGGAATAACTTTTCTGAAACCGGTATCGCCAGACATCATCAATCAGAATCTCTCTGAAACCGGGAACTCGATACTATCTCATTACCATATCCGGTATGTGATTCTTCATATGAATTCTCTGACAGAAGATCAGCTGAATATCGTGAATACGACCCTTTCATCCTCGTTAGGTCAACCGACCATATATTCAAATGACTCTCTTATTGTTTATACGGTAAAAAATGAAACGGTTAATAATTTTATCAATTTGAATGATGGATGGTATCCTGTTGAAAACTGGTCTGGTACTCCCGGACGCTGGATTACTTCCCATGCGACACTTAGTATATTTTCTGATGAAGATCGTCAGACAACGTTTTCAATGGAGGTACTCAGTTTCAACCGTACACGAAACCTTACAATTTCTTTCCCCAATCAGCAACTTAGCCAAATTAACGTGAGAAATGACTACTTCATCAATGTATCCGTTCTCACTGACCTTCGAAAAGGAGAAAACATACTCAGATTTGATACCCCGGATGGTTGCAATAGGCCAAGTGATATCCCTGAACTAAATACTTCTGACAAACGATGTTTAAGTATAGCGGTTCAGAACATTTCTTTCTCATAATCGGGAGAGTTGAAGGTCACATTTTTTAATAATTTCAACAGCTGGTAGACGGGAAATTAAATTGCCTTCAATATTCATAAATAAATTTTTTACCGTAATGAAAATCGATGAAAAAATAATTTTTCGGCTTTGTAGAAATGTTTTAAAAAAAACTTGAACGCACACCGGGGTTTCACCCCCCACCGCTTCAGATCCACCAAATGCGATAACTCATAAAGAGGTAACACGTCATCATCGCTATTAGCGCAGAGGCGGTTTGGGTGACATGCACTGTCCCCTCCTTCGTCTTATTGGTGCTTTATATTAATACCCTGATGAAAGGAATTCTACAGAGCCAATTTTTCAATTATAGTTTTTAAAAAAAATGGGAATACAATTGATTCGTTTATATTTTGAAACATGATCTATTCTCTTGATTTGTTTCCCGATCCCCCAAAAAATGGTATCATGCGAGGGAACAAACCTAATTTTATATTTTTTGTAACAAAATATTCATCCCTCGAAAGAGAAGATCTTCTTTTGGGTAGATTTTCTGAAGCCTCTCGTAATTATTATGCTTCATAAATGTAGGATTTGTAATTCCCGACCATTCGTATGATACTTTTTTTTCAAATATCTGTAATTTTTTTTCAGTGAACAGAGCAAAAAGGTTTATGAAATAATTTCGCCCTTTTCTGTTCAGTCCTGATCTAAAATCTTGAATCATCTCTTCTGGACAATTTGCTGCTCGAATTTTTTGAATATATTCATCTTCGGAGTACACAAGATGTCCCCACGGTTCCGGAAAAAAATCAAACATATGGGAACCTGTATCACAATAGTAAAGAGGATCAAATTGAATGAAAGCAAATCCGCCGGGTTTTAATACACGCCAGATTTCAAGCAACACATTACTGGGGTCCTGAACGTGTTCAAAGGCATTTATACAGTAAACAAAATCAAATAATTCATCCTTAAAAAGAAGATCCTCAGCATTCATACGGATGAATTGACATTTTGAGCCATCAAATGGTTCATTGTTATTGCGAAAAATTTCCAGTAACTTTTCTTTGAAATTTCCTCCCCATAATGTTTCATAGTCCAGGAGATCAACCCCGATAACCTGAGCGCCGTTTCTGACGAGAAATCCGGTATGCAATCCCGCTCCGGAGCAGAGATTGAGGATCATCTTATCCTTAAAGGTAGTATGCGCCTTGATGATCTCAAATGTCCGGTAAAATTCTTCTTTATGGTGTGAAAAATCATCACTTACTACATAATTTTTTAAATTGACCATCTCAATTCCTCATTATGAGATTATTATAACAATTGTAGACCTGATTTGAGATTTTATCCCATGTATACCTTTCAATCACTTTTTGATATCCTCTTTCTCCAAATATCACTGAAGTTTTTTTATCCTCGAGCAATTGGGTTATTGCCAGACTCACTTCTTTTTTGTCCGAACACAATAGTCCATCCCGTTCATGATCTATTAGTGTCGCTACAGCCCCGCAATTTCTGTTGCCTATTACCGGTTTTTTCCTTGACCATGCTTCGCAAAAAACCATACCAAAACTTTCACTTTCTGACATCATTGCAAAAATATCACATGCATCATATGCATCAGCGAGATCTTTTTCCTCCAGTTTTCCCAGATATACTACGTTTTCTGAATTTATCGGTTTTTTATCCTCATCAGGACCAATCATAACAAGCATAACGTCGGGATGATCATTCTTTATTTCTTCAATTGCCTGGATGAGATAGTCATACTGTTTTGTTGGGGATTTTCGGGATACTGTTAAAATTATTTCCTTATCAACAAGGTGGTATTTTTCACGGAATCTGGATCCCTTGATATCACTGTTTAAAAAAATCCCTGTTTCAATTCCTGCTCCAATGGTTATGCACTTTGCGCCAAGAATATCAAAAACCTGCTTTTTTGAAAATAACGTTAGTGAAAAAACACAATCCGCCGATTTGAGCATATCATAATAATGCTTCCAGTGATAAAATTCATCGTCCGCATGCATGAGAGGAAGCAGGATGAGAGGTTTATTGAATTTTTTTGCGATGAATGAATATTTCAGGGTATTAAAAGGTAACATCTGTGCCAAGACGATGTCATAGCTGGATATATTTTTCTCTAACCACCGCTGCATATCCGGAGATCGTGGTCCCCGAAGATAATCAAACATCCAGGAATAGTATTTTGGACGATTATGAGCACATTGCATCAGATGGGGAATATATTTTTTTTGTTTATTCAGGAAAAACCGATAATCATGTTCCATATCGATAATTTTCTCTCCCGATTGGGTTTCATATTTGATATTTGCTATAGCAACGCCTAGTGATCTGAAATCTTTTATCGGATGCCATACTTTCCCGCAATGAATTTTTACCGTAACCAGTCCTGAAACCTTCGCCAGTTGAAATGATATGGTACTCCAATGTGATGGAGACCTGATATTTCTTCGTTCATAATGGCCATCTGCTGATACTTCAATCTGGATAAAAAATGCTTTGGGATTATTCAAAGAAAAACTAATTTTTGAAATATTTGCGTCATTGATCACAAATGCAGCATCGGACTTGGTCCATCGCATGAAAGAGTCCCCGTAACCTTCAAGGTGATTCCATCCATCTGCAAGCATACCTCCTTTTTCGAAAAATGAATTTTTGAAAGTATCTCTGATTTCTGACGAAGATTCTAATTCTTCCCTGTCACGTTGTCTTTGTATCAATTTTTCAAAAATTAATGAAAGATATCGGTTCTGGGATTTCACGGGAAATCTAAAAACTTTGATACCATTTATTGTTTCATTTCCGAGACTGTTATCAAATTCAGTTCCAGATTTTATGAATGGTGTTAGTGTGTGGGTTTGTGTGGTGCAGATATCGATTTCGACACCGTGTTTCTTAAGTTCTTCCGAAAGATGCCTGAAATAAAGTTCCGCCCCCCCATAAACGTCTTTTCCATATCGAAAGGTAATATGCAATGCTTTCATTATTTCTAAATAATATTAAACGAATAGTGTATTAATGCGTGCTATCCTTGCGTTGAGCTTTCATCCCGCATTTACCCCACCGAAAAGTGGAGGCGAGGAAAGACTCTTTTATGTTTTAAGGGGGCTTTCGAGATATAATGATGTAACGCTTGTGAGTTTCACCCATCCCAATAAAGACAATACGATTGAAACGGTTATCCACTCAGAACATTTTAAAGAAATCAGAATTCCCAAGACAAAAATTTCTTCAGTTCTTCATCATTTTGTGGGGAAATATTCCTCAATAAATGAATGTTCTGCCGTAATTACATCAATTGAAAGCAGGTTCAATACAAATTTTAAAAAATGTGTCAAACGAGAATTACCCAAAACGGATATCATTTTCTGTGCATCTCCTTTCCTTTATACATTGCCTCATCATTTTCTTAAGGGAAAAAAAGTCGTGTATGACGCTTATAACAATGAATTCGAATTGATGAAACCTGTTTTTTCGAATTCTGTTATAGGCAAATTTTTCTTAAGATATGTCTATAACATTGAAGGAAAACTAACAAAACAGTGTGATCTGATATTTGTAGTATCAGATGAAGATAAAAACAGTCTCATCGAAATCTATCATGTTAATCCGGAAAAATTTTATCTGGCCTCCAATGGCATTCCCGTTGCAGCATACAATCCAGTTTTTTTCAACCGACAGGGAAATAAAAATCCCCCCCTGTGCCTGTTTATCGGAAGTTACCATCCCCCAAATATTGAAGCTGTTACCCAGATCCTCAAAATTTCAGCACAATTGCCAGAAATTGTTTTTCTTATCGCAGGGAATGTCTCGCTCTATTTTTCAAATCAAAAGGGATTAACCAAACAGTATATTTCTAAAGAACTCCCCATTTTTCGGAATTTAAAGGATATCCGCCTTATTGATGGATTTTACCAGCTTGAATACTGGGAAACCACTCCCATAATATGGGTAAAACCCGAATCAAAGATAGCACTATCGGAAAATATTGAATCAATTTCGATTACGTTATTTTCACCCCACATTCAGACAATTGAGGTAACCGGAAAACCTGCTCATGAGATCTTCCCTCTGGTATCCGGTTGGAATATTCTTACGATCCCTTTCTCTCCGCAACAGGAAACGACACTATCATTCACCTGCGAAAAGGAACTTCGGGATCCCGGCAGAGTATTGGGTGTTGCAATTCAACGAATTGAATATTCAAAAAACGGAGAATCCCACCTCTTTGATTTACAAGATTCGCAGAATCGAATATCTACGTTTATTACCTCAGAAAATGTGTATTTACTGGGTCAGATAAGTGACGAGGAGAAGAAGGAGATTTTAAAAATTTCAGATATCGCGATAAACCCCATGATCAGCGGTTCGGGAACTAATATCAAAGTCCTTGGATATCTTTCCGCGGGAATCCCTACCATTACAACCCCAATGGGAGCACGAGGTCTTGACTTAGTAGATCAAAAGCATGCACTAATCTGTGATATTGCAGATTTTCCCCAAAAAATTCATGATTTGTTATCAGATGATCACCTTGCAGATTCATTGAAAAAAAATGGGCGCAATCTTGTAGAAAAGAGATATGACTGGGAATCTATTGTGCATGATATGTCAGTAAAAATTGCGAGATTCTAATATGAAGAAAATTCTCGTTGTGAATGATTTTCCCATTTTCCCGATTGTTCATGGAGGAAAAGTACGGATATTCAATATTTATCAAAACATATCCTCAAAATTTCAAATAAAATATGTCTGTTTGGGAGAAAACCCAAAAATTCAGAACAAAATTATCTCGGAAAATTTTTGTGAAATTTCTGTCCCCAAGACTTTTTTTTATAAAATGATTATTTTTATTGCAAATCAGGTGATGCGTTCTTCAGTCGATGATTTTGGTGCTCTGTTTTTCGCCTCTTCAAATCGTCAACTCAAAAAATTAATACAAAAAGAAATTGCAGAATGTGATATTGTAATCTTCTCCCATCCTTACATGTATCCTGCAGTTGCTCCCTATATCCGGAATCAACTGGTAATTTATGAAGCGCTCAATGTTGAATACGCTCTTAAAAAGTCTATTCTTCGGGATGGGTTATTAAAAAACATACTACTTCACAGGTTAAAAATGGTCGGTCAGGATCTCTTAAACCGATGCGATCTCTGTTTTGCCATGTCAGAAGATGATAAACAAATTTTCACCCAGATTTATCCTGTGGACACATCAAAAATCCATGTTGCTCCAAATGGTGTGGATGTGGAATCCTATAATGAAGTTTACCAGAATCGATCGTTTAAAAAAGAACAAATCATTTCTGTTCCCTTGATACTTTTTTTGGGGAGTGGACATCCTCCAAATGTTGAATCTGCAAAGCAAATAATTCGAAATATCGCTCCCAAATTACCGAATGCATATTTCCTCATTGCAGGCAGTGTATGCTGGATGATTCGGAGCGAAAACCGTGGAAAAAATGTTGGTCTTGCCTATTTAATCACTGAAGAAGAAAAACGGGAATTATTCAGGGTTACAAATGTTGCCATAAATCCCATGATGAGTGGTTCTGGAACAAATCTGAAAATGCTGGATTACATGGCTGCAGGTCTTCCCGTTGTCTCAACAACGGTTGGTGCACGGGGCATTAATCTTATTAACGGTATTCATGCTATTATTTGCGATATTGACGTGTTTCCTGAAAAAATTTCTGATGTAATCAACGATAAAAATTTTTCTGAGTTCTTATCATCCAATGGGCGGGAGCTTGTCAAGGAGAATTATGTGTGGAAAGAAATTGCCGAATCGATGGTTAAAGTAATTAATAACGCCACAGAAAAAAAATAATTACCGTTTTGTGAAAACTGCCGCGTACTCACAATACAATTCCTTGCCAATATCGTTGAGATTAAGAACATGGAATATTTCTATGTTCCAGATTTTTTCATTTACGAGGCGATTTTTAAATTCTGAAACAGAATATACCCTGCAATGTCGGTTTCCGAAATCTCTTTTAAAAAAAACGGGCACGTTTTCTTCGAAGCGTATTTCGTTTTTTTCTTTTTCGAATATTTTTGGATCGGTAACGATATGATAATTTTCGCCGAAATAAAGCGGAAGTATACAAATTTTGCCAGATTTCTCCAAAACTCTTGAAGATTCAAGGATATAATTTACATCATCGAGATATTCGAAATGTTCGATGCTGCAATGCAGTGTCATCCTGGTGATATAATTATCCCGGAAAGGCAGATTTGCAGCACTCCCTCCAATTAACGGAACATCTGAATCGCGACTAACTGTTATTCCCCGGGGGAATATGAGATCCTGTTTATAGGATTCAATCCCTTTTTTGTGGATGAATTCAGAATAATGTGAACGACTTGCGGCAATATCGATAAAACGATCCTGTACTGAAAAATCCAATAAGAACGTGGATATATAATGCTCTAATAATTTCTCAGTTAAAAAATTTCCAAACAGTTTTCCATACGATCTTGGATAACCAACAGAATCACAAAATTTTTTGAAATCCTTTTGATCAATGAGAATATCATGGACACAAAAATTATTTTTGAGTTCGCTCAAAATAACATCTGGATTGCTTTTAGGTTCTTCCTGATTCATAAGCAGCATGATAGTATCACTTTTTCCCGATTATCGCATAATCCTGCGAACCGAACAGCACAGTATTCAATTTCTCAATATTTTGATTGTACACATCAAAACTATTTTGCGCATATTCACCCATTTCCGCGGTGACCGCGATCTTTTTCAGTCTGCTCTCATCGGAAACCGGAGAGAAAAATTTCTTCTCACTCTCCCGAAATCCTGCAGCACTCAAGAGAAACTGCAGTGTTTCGGGATGAACTGGTCTTTTATGGGTCATATCAATATAGAAATTAACAAAAGAAACAAATGATAGCGGATTGACGGTCTCTACAACGATAAAATATCCGAATTTCAGCTTCTGGTGACAGAGTCCAAGCAGTCGGACGAGATACCCGGGTTCCAGATGCTCTACGACTTGATCGATGAATATTCCATCCAGACTCTTATCTTCCTGTGCCTCAAGATACGTTATCGCATCAGACTGCACAACTGTGAGCTGGCGGGAATGGCAGTAGGCAATCATATCTGCATCAATATCTATTCCGATTCCGCCAATGTTGTGATCCCGGAGAATCTCAAGAAACTCTCCTCTACCACATCCAATATCGAGCACCCGGGAACATTTTTCGAAGTAGGGAAGGAATGACAACTGTCGCAGTTTGATATCTTCCCGGGAACCTCTGAATCGTTCCTCAAAGAGAAAATATGTTGCATCTGGAGGAGAGTTTGATTCCTGGCCTGTGCTTTTTTCGACAAATCCCTTCTGTATTTGTTCTTCAAGAACCTGTGCCAGCGATGCCCGTGTATGGATATCTGCATCCAGCTGCGAAAATAATTCGCGGGCACGAGTTTCAGATCTTGATTCCAGTTCGCGGACTATTTCTTCCAATTTTAAGTCTGATTCAGTCTTTGCATTGTCTATTGCGTCTTTGATATTTTGATCGGTTTCCTGTTTTAAACGGGAAACTGCGTTTTCAAGTTCTGTATGGATCTGAAAATTCCTGACGAGAAGCCGAACTGTGCTTGCATTGAACCTGGTCTGACGGGAGATGATCGGATCCACATAACGCCTTACTTCGCCATTGATAAGATTACGCCCTTTCACGAGAATTCTTCCAAAAAATTTGTGGTGGGAGCTGATATGGTAACTTGAATTGTGGAGATCCCATGTTGAATTGACCGAAGCGAGATCATTCCTGACGGGTTCACTCAATCCTGCACAGGTTTCCTCATTGCAAACGGATGAACTTAATGCATCCAGCTCCTGAGATATTTCATCAGACGTTTTTTTGTGATAAATCTTCTCCCGTATTTTTTGCATGATCTCTTCAGCATTGATATCGTCATTGCAAATTTTAAGGGATTTTTCGTTCATGAATTCACCAGAGTAAAATGTTAATCAGTATAGTTAGCACATATGTTTTTTTAAAACGTTTAATTAATTTATTTTTCATTTGGTTTAGTTTTGATCATCAGAGATATCGGCAGATTTTCAACGATTGTTTCAAACCAGAAACATGATTCCTGAACTAGAGTAACCTGAAGGACATAGTTTCCACTAGTTTTGGGAGCAACAACGTTCATAAAAAAATGTCTGCTTTCACCTTGAAAAAGGGGGTAATGAATCGCAGTTCTGATCCCATCATAGACAATATACTCGCCATTTTCATCGAGCCAGTGGTATGCTAAATGAATTGGATTTGGCTGGAGTGATACCCACCGATCTCCACACAGATTATCCAGAGTAAGACTGATCGAAAAAAGTTCATCTGATATGACACTCGCTGGAAACGAATGAACTGTAATATTTGCGTTAATCCTGTTGATATCCAGTGGTTTTTGGATCAGTTGATTGAGGATACGATCTCGATCAAGAGGAGATTTCGATGCAATTGCAAAAATGCTCCTGGCTTTCAATATCTCACTTGGAGAAAAAGTCCTTCCCAACGAACCTGATATTTCAGGAGCTGTAGCAACCCAGACCATAGAATAGGGAAAATATTTTTCTAGATATATCCTGAGCGACTCAGGTGTCTGCTCATTAATATGCATAAGATCTTCATAATGCGTTCGCGGATTTTTTGGAAGATACCCTCCTATCGAACGGGCGATTGCTCTTTTTTCTTCATAGGGAACACCATAATTCAAAGCATTAGGTGAAGTGTGAAGGATAAACAATCCCCCCGGTTTGAGGAATCCGGCTACTTTTTGTAATACAATATCGAACCGGTTTTTCTCAATATGCTCTACGAAATCGGTAGCAATAATCCGGTCAAACTTTTTATTGGGAGCGAAATTTAGGACATCCTCGCAAATAAATTCAAGTTTGTCTTTGCTGATCGATGCACGGAATGCATTTTCTGCAATTGCGATAGCCGATGGTGAATAATCAATACCTGTTACGAACGCTCCGGTTTGGGCCAGGGCATAACAGAGCTCCCCTCTACCGCATCCGAGATCCAGAATCGACATATCGCGGTTGGGAGTGGCAAGATATAACACCGTAAGAAGTCTTTCATCAGTTAATTGTTTCCCCTTATATTTTTTAAATGAATCATAACCTCCACAATCCTTCAAAAAATAGGTGTTATCATATTCTTTACGCATCTTTTGATCTGCATGCAATTCAAAGGATAATTTAAAATTTTTCGCTGAGTCCTTCGTTTTTATCAGCAAGTCTCCTGCATATGAGGGAATAATAATTGCATATTCGATAAATTTGTTATATTTATTGAGAAAATATGTTGAACTTATCATGTTCTCGGTGGACCAGAAATACCCATCAACGAGAATCCATCTCGCTTTGGGTAAGGCAAGTTCCATATCGTGAAATGTTCCGTCCCCATCCTGTTGCCCATCGATGTGAATAAAATCATAAAAAACCCCGGGAAATTCCTGCATTTTTTGGGTGTCTGCTATGATAAAATCCGCTGAGTATTTTGAAGTAATTTTTTTTGCCCACTCTATTGCTCCCCGGGCTCCTCCAAAAGAATCGGTATTGGTATCAATACCGAGATATGTCGCATTTTCTGATGCGTTTAAAAACGTGATCGCACTGTAACCGTATCTTACCCCTATTTCAAGAATAGACTGCGGATTGATTTCTTTACAGATAGCATATTTCATCCTGTAATAGGGCACCCATTCGGTAAAAAGATATGAAAGTTTATCATCTGGATTTGAAAATACTCGAAAATCAAAATTGGTCTCAGAATATATTTTTTTAATTTTATCGATCATTTCTTAACCATTTGAATGTGAATTTTAAACTATTTTGCGGGTACTTTTTTTTATGTTTTATACTCAAGAGATATTTTTGGATTTATATTAAAAATACCAGAGTACATTATTGATTGATTATTTATTGAAACCTTAATAATATCAATATCATGAATTAAAAGGAAATATTCAATAAAAGATCCTCTATCAAACCCTTTATTTGCCACTCCAACGGAAAACGTGTAATTGCCGGGGGCCAATGGAAATTCCATCAGCCATTCTATTTTAGCAGTCTGACCCCTTGACAGTTTTTCAGTCTTTATTTTCATACAATAAGTATTCGTCTCGAAAATCGAAAGTCCCAGATTATTCCGGATCATCAGACCAAAATGAGGATCATCCAGGTCTTTCAGTGCTTTGACTTCATAGATAATTCTGAGGACACTTTCACTCTGGATATAAGAAACTTCATCCCCTTTTTCATTGCATATTTTAAACGAAATCAGCTCAACCTCTCCTGTTGAAAGGCCGGAATTACTCTTTTTTTGTTCGCTCTCAACTTTTTTTACCTGGACCGTTACCGGCACATCTCCCTGGTGTATCTTTTTCAGCATCATATTCTGGTAAAAATCAACAACATCCCTGGGCTCCCCGGAATCGATTACCCG
>Ga0315292_10001391_pt1 | contig 12875 bp, 18 predicted proteins | sample YL17G13_0_MG_FD_204029 | JGI IMG/M metagenome (GOLD analysis project Ga0315292, IMG submission 204029) | Sediment microbial communities from Yellowstone Lake, YNP, Wyoming, USA - YL17G13_0 | ecosystem: Environmental > Aquatic > Freshwater > Lake > Sediment | place: USA: Wyoming | collected... | reverse complement strand
CTTTTAGTACACCCACGCATCCAAGTCAAGATCAAAAGTGAGTTGACGAAATTCAACACAATCACGGTTCTCGAGAATCGACCAAACACGTGTCGCCTTCTCGAGACTCGTAAATACGAGGGTTTCTTCAAACCCCGCGCCATGGTGAGGCACAAGCATCACCACCTGTTCCTTCTCCAAGGGGCGACCAAACTCGTCCATTGTGAAACAAGGCTCGATATTCTTTAGAGAGGAGGAGTACCCTTGACTGGTGACGGTGAACGCTGCTGTACCTTCGCTTTCATACTGGATGCTTACATAAAGTTGCTGAGCGCGAAAAAGACATCTGATAATGACTTCACCTTCAGAACGCCTCGTAAAAGTCAACGAAGCGTTGAAGCACGCAAGTGGTATTCCCCAAAACAAATGGGACTACGGGAAGTATCGGGAAATGCACGATAACAATCTGAAAGAGGCGCAAAAGAGGCTCGAGGCTCACAAGACCAAAGTATATGAATTCGAGTCCAAGTGCCGTCTTCGTGTTTTTGATGAAGATGAAATTCAGAAAATTGTGTACATTCAATTCTCACAGATGCATATCCAACTTTTGGAGGCGGTCATTGCCGCCAAAAAGACACTGGAGATGATGGACATTGGAACTGTAGAAGAACTCACGCGTCAGAAGATTGCTATTCTCGAAGAGTTGGCTTCATCCTGAAACATTCCCACAGATGGGACGTGCGTTTTGACAACAGTGAAAACTCATCGATCGTGTAGTGGTCACCCATAGACCTGTTGCATTTTGCACAAATGGGACGAAGGTTGTCAATGTCGAGCGTACCGCCTTTGCTTTCCGGAATGTTATGTCCCACTTCAAACATGAATGGCGTCATGATGTTTTCGCACCATGTCACGAGACACTTGTGTTTGAAGTGCTTATCACCGCAGTACAAAAGCCAAACCTGTTCGCGTAACGCACCTGGTATCGTCTGCTTCATTCTTTATTTAAAAAATTTTATCTTTAGATTTGATACAAATGTTACACTATAATTTGTCAAAGTCAAACTCAATAAACTTTTAGATGTTCAATGTCATATGACATATCAAATTTTTCTTGACTAGAATTTCCCAGGAGGGGTACTCTCGTTGGAAATTCCAAAATTTGATACAAGTACAAGACTATAATTTGTTCAGGACAAACTCAAGAAACTTTTGAATGTTGAATGTCATATGACATATCAAATTTTTCTTTACAATTGGATCTAGAACATGACCCCCTCTTTTCTTCCGAAAAATGAAAAATTTGATACAAGTGTTACACTATAATTTACTCAGGACGAAGTCCATAAACTTTTAGATGTTGAATGTCATATCGATATCTAAAATTTTTCATGACTTTGGAAATCCATAAATTATAATGTTGTACTTGTATCAGGAGATGCTTCCTGTCCATAGATATGAAAATGGTAAGGCATCCGTAATACGTCACGTGAAAATAAGTCATGTCGATTCGGTTATATTAAATACGTATATATGGTATCAACACTCTAAAACATATCAGATATTTACCACTTGTGATGGTAAACGTACCTATTTACAAAACATGATCAAGGATCTTAAAGATCCTAAAAATAGTAGATGGGTTCATATAAACGGTGACAAGTCTGATTATCGTCGTGAGAATCTCGTAGAAGTGAACAAGTCATTCCGAACTATAAAAAATAAAGAAACTTCATCCAAAACCGTGGGTGTATGTTACGTGAAAAGTAGGGATAGATGGAAGGCAACTTTATCAAACAAGCTCATAGGATACTTTAAAGCAGAAAGCGAAGCTTGTCATGCGAGACTAAAGTCTTTATTGGTAAGTAATCCAATGATAAGCTTCGTTCAAGAAGGTGCCATTCCAGATGGCCCACATGCGATGCACGTCCCTACGTCGTACACTGAGTATGGAAAACCAGATGTGTATTTTGATTTAGATGACGTCGAGATGTACCCTATGATATATACTCACTCTTTCGTAGGAAGTGACATTCTAAAATACAGAAACCTTGATTCATACGTATCTATTCCCCCACCCAGTGACTAAAGACTCGAACCGTCATTCATGAAATGCTCAGCAACCAATCAGTACGTTCTTGGCTTTTGGGCAATGTGAAAATGTCCAAAATTCAAGAGAATGAGTGGGGTCGCGCACTCGTCGAACAGTATCGTCCCAAAAATTCCAAAGCCAAAGCGTGGTCCGGTATCCTTGGCGAACAGCTCATCCGTGAGTTGTACCCGGACGGTTGGACTCCTGTAAAACTTAACGGGTTCAAGCCCGACTGGGAAACTAAAGACTTTGTCATCGAAGTCAAGACCCAGAGTTGGTTCACGAAAGGGACGGCGGGTGAAAAGATATTCGGAGTCCCGATCAAGTACCGAAACCTTCCAGCTCTATACAAAAAACCACTCGTGATCGTGTGCTTTGGCAGGGCCGAGTCCATCTGGTTCGACATGGAACGCGACGCGTCCCTTGTTCGAATCATCGATTTCTGGAAGTCGATGAACATCACGTATCAACGCGGCTCCGAACTAACACCTCCGTTGTCCGCGCCCCCGGGTTTTTTGAATGAATCGCTCGACGAACTTCAATTTCCCGTACATATGGAAACTCATTCGTAACCAATGGGACTCGCGCATTGCTCATGACCCATGAACACCCGAGCACCTTGATCCGCCTGAAAAACTCGACATGATCAAACTCGCCTCGTACGTAGCTCGTGAATGACGTCAACGTCTCGGGTGCGTACGGCGGGTCCGCATACACAAAATCACCTGGTTGCGTCCTTTCCAGGGCTTGTTCGTACGACTCGCATCGAAACGTCACGTTTTGTATGGCTCGAGATACCGCACGCACATTCTCGGGGTCGCATAAAGCTGGTGGTGTTTTCGGATGTCCGTACGGAACGTTGAACCCGTTCGGACCCTCGCGATACAACCCCCTGAACCCAACTTTATTCAGATAGACGAGCAATGAAGGGGAACCCGTCTCGTTAAACTCTCCCCGACGTGCATAGTACGTCGCTTCTGACGTGTCTTTTTGGAGTTCTTTCAACTCGTGAATCAATCCTTCTGGATCATTCTTTATTTTTTCGTAGAGAGCAATCAGAGCTGGATTGACGTCCGACGCGTACACGTGACCGTGTACGCGTGGTATCGCCGCCAGGAGCACAGATGCTCCACCCACAAATGGCTCGTAATAATCTCCGTGAATCTCTTCTGGAAACTCTTCGAGCACTTGTGGAAGGATTTGTGTCTTTCCACCAACCCATTTTAGGATGGGCTTCATATACCTTTAACGCGCAGTTTCTCTAGAACTCTTCCCCCAAGTCGCGAAGCGACTTGTGTGTCGCGAAGCGACCCCTTGGACTTTTTAGAACTCTTCATCAAACCTGATACCGTCACCCTCGGCAATCATGTGCTTTGAGTAGTCACCGACACGCTTTTCAAAAAAGTTCGTCTTGCCCTCCAATGAGATGTTTTCCATCCAGTCAAACGGGTTGCTGGCCATGATTGAATGTTGAGTCACACCGAGCTGGGTCACCAGACGCTGAGCCACAAATTTAATGTACTCGTTCATCGACTCTGAATCCATACCGATAAGTCTACACGGCAGAGCCTCTGTGATGAATTCCCGCTCAATCTCGAGCGCCTCGATGACAATCTGAAAAACTGTGTTGTCGTCGAGCTTCTCCTTGAGGTGTGAATACAAGGTCACTGCAAACTCCTGGTGAAGTCCCTCGTCCCTCGAAATCAGCTCGTTGCTGAAAGAAAGACCGGGCATGAGACCACGCTTTTTCAGCCAGAAGATGGAACAGAAGGATCCCGAGAAGAAGACGCCTTCCACGCAAGCGAAAGCTACCAGTCTCTGTGCAAAAGGCGATCCCGGTCGCATCCATTTGAGCGCCCATTCCGCCTTTTTCTTGACTGCAGGCACAGTCTCTATGGCCTTGAACAGACGTGCCTTTTCTTCTGGATCCCGTACCAACTTGTCAATCATGAGTGAATACGTCTCGCTGTGAATAGACTCACTGAACCCCTGGTACGCGTAGAACGCACGCGCCTCGGCAATCTGGACATCCTTTGAAAAATTCATATCGATATTCTCCATCACGATGCCGTCACTGGCTGCAAAAAACGCCAGGACCATCTTGATGAAATGCTGTTCGTCCGAGCTGAGTTTGTCCCAATCCTTGAGGTCCCCGGCGAGGTCAATCTCCTCCGCCGTCCAAAACGACCCCACCGCCTTCTTGTACAAGTCCCACAGATCCGAGTAACGAACCGGAAATGTCGTGAATCGTGCGAGACTCGGAGCAAGAATCGGATCCTCCATAGTAGTATACACGACCATTTTTGTTTTAGTTCAGCGCCCGCGCCCGCGTCTGTTCGACAACAGACGCGTCTGTTGGACTTTAAAAATACACTCGCTTACGATATAATGGATCTTAAACGTATCGCTATGCGCATGAAGCTTCATAAGGTTTCTGGTTCAGTGGTCCACCATTGTGCCATTCTGAAGAAGCTCCTGGCTGAGAAGGGAGTCAAGTCGACCGTGGTCCACGGATACTGTATTTCGCCGGGAGAAATCTGCGAACACTACTGGGTTCGTACGGATGACGAGGGTCTTGACCTCGACATCGGTTACGAGTTGGCGTGCATGTACAACCCCGATTTGGCGTCACTCAAGACGTTTTTGTCGGAGGAATTTCCACCGGGCTTGAAGGATGCCGATGGGAAGGAACCAGAGGTTCTTCGTCAGGAGGACAATACCCGATTGTTTGAGTTGTACGAGACGGACCCCATCACGTTTTGGAAGGAGGCACCCAAGGATGTTCGGACCTTCCGTTGAGGGGCACCCGAGTCCAAGTCGCGAAGCGACTTGTCCGTGCCCGTCCTTCGCTGCCGCTGCGCGGCGGTGTCCTCCGGACACCTGAACGGACGTTCCGTTGAGGGGCACCCGAGTCCAAGTCGCGAAGCGACTTGTCCGTGCCCGTCCTTCTCTGCCGCTGCGCGGCGGTGTCCGCTGGACACCTGTTTACCCCAAAAACATCTTTCGGAATTGCCGAACCGACCCCCTGCAAAACGGACACACGTGGAGCGCACTCCGTGTCGAGCATTGATCACATATGACGTGTCCACATGGATCTATAAACTCAGTCACGGGACGTTCGAGACACACAAAACACATGTAGTTTGACATGACGTCAGCATCTTTGCATAACAAAAAGACATTACGGATCGAAAGCATCTTGGTCGTTTTTTCTTTGAGTTTCTCTGCATCTTCGGTTATACATTCGTCACGATCAAACTGCTCAACAACATCGCGCAGCATCTCGACATACTTGACATCCTTGTTTCCAAGCTTGTCCAGTACGCTCAGCATAAGACTCGCCTTTTCCTTCTTCGCATGCATGTTCATGTACCCGATGAGTACTTCAGATACCAAGTCGAGATATTCCTTCTTGAGACTGTCCACTGAATCGAACAGTTCATGCTTCGTGGCTATGGGTTCCTCAAACTCGAGGATGCTTCTCAGTCGAAGAAGACGGTCGTAGGTGTCCATCATGAGGACCTTGGCGCCGTGGTCATCTTCTTCGTCGAGTTCAGCAAAGTTCATGTCTCTGTAAAAATAATGTCACCTCTTTATAAATGAATGCCACCGCCAACAACTCGTTCAATAGCAGTAAGGCTAATATCGCAAAGCTGTTCATGTTGACATTCCTGGGTGTTCAGGGAATTCGTCAACTGGTCCAGGTGAACGGACGGGCGAACGCCGACAAGCCGACCGAGTCCGGCGCTGGTCAGGTGGCGGCATGGATGACAATCACGATGACGGTGCTGATCGGGTTCCTTTTGTACCAGCCAAAAACGGCGTCTGTTATGTCACTCGTGGCTCTTTTCGTCGCCGCGATGGGCAGTGGTATAGCTATGATTTACGATTACTCAGTCAACAAGACTGTTGCGTTGGCAGCTGAGCCGAACCGTCTGTTCTTCGGCATTGCTCACGTTCTTTTTGCCCTTCTTACCCTTGTCTATCTGCTGGTATCTCAGATGTAGAGGACCCTCTGATCACGAGTCGCTTCGCGACTCGGTCTCTCACTTGCTCAGAAGAGAGCCACCGATGCCGCCGTCGATGGTGTAATCGCGCTCCTGGTTACGCACAAAGTCCGCGTCCTTGCACCAGCCACCTGGGGTCAGAGACTTGGAGTAATACGCCGAGTTGGGGTTGAAGCCGCTGGCAGTGCAGCTGATGTCATGCTTCAGACCGAAAATGCTGGATGGACCAGCGGACATACCCGCGCCTGGGGTTGTCGTGAGAGCAGCACCGAAACCGCTGATGCCACGACCCAGCACCTGACGCAGGATGATGAGGAGGAGACCGATGATAACAATGTTCATCACGATCTTAGCAGGCTTCATTTATTAGTATGTGTGGAAAAAAAGCAGGGACGGACAAGGGGGTACCCGAGTCCGTCGGCTTCGCGAAGAACTTTCCACCTGCGGTGGAAAGGGTTGATTGCGTCTAAAGCATAAGACTTCCTTTCTTAAAGGATTACAGGATGGACCTTCTCCCAGAATCGGCTCCTGTGACTTTGACCCTGAACGACGACGAGCGCCGTCTGATGGATGACATCTCCTTTGCACCGGCTGAGCGTGCCGTTCCGGTCCGCAAACCACCACAGGCTCGTCCGTTCCGTCGCGGACCGGCGCAGCCTCAGCAGCAGGCACCACCAGAAGACATGGCTGGTCTAGACATGTTCACCAATCCGAACAAGCGCCAGTCGCAGGGTCCACCGGCGCCTGAGATGTGGGACGGTGGTGATGAACCTGAACCAATGATGGGTGGTGGTGACGAGTACCAGCAGCAGCAGATGGGTGGTGGACAGCAGATGCCGTCCGAGGGTTACAAGACCATCGAGGATGAAAAGGCGGATCTGCTCAACAAGATTGCTCGCCTGGCGAAGAAGGGGATGAACACGTCAGCCCGTCTGACCAGCTACAGCGACATTGAGGAGATTCGTACCGAGTACAAGCGCCTGACGTATGCCATCGAGGCTGAGCGTGCCATTCGGTTCCAGAAGCGCATGCTGGTGGCGTGCGTGACGGGTCTCGAGTTTCTTAACAAGCGTTTCGACCCCTTCGACCTGCAGCTCGACGGCTGGTCGGAGAATGTGATGGAGAACCAGGATGACTACGATGGTGTTTTCGAAGAGCTGTACCAAAAGTACAACACGAAGGTGAACGTAGCACCAGAGGTGAAGCTGATCATGATGGTGGGTGGCTCGGCGATGATGTTCCACTTGACCAACTCGATGTTCAAATCTGCGATGCCGGACATGAACAAGGTGCTCAAGCAGAACCCAGATCTGGTGAAGAACATGGTGGATGCTGTCCAGCGTACTCAGAGCGAGGCGCAGCAGGGCCCTCCGTCCGCAGGTGGTATCTCAGCGGGTCGTCACGAGATGCGTGGACCCGGTCTGGATCTGTCGACGCTGATGGGTGGAATCATCGGTCCACCGCCAGCCATAGGCACACGTGAGCCAGGTCCTCGTGACCCACCTGCAACTCAGGACGAGGATGCCATCTCGGACATTGTGTCGGTCGATTTCGGATCGGACACGAAGGAGGTGACCGTCGGCGGCGGCAAGAAGCGTCGGTCGTCCAAGAAGAAGGAGGTGACTTTGTGAAGAAGTGAGTTGGGCAAATCGGCTGAGCTGGGCATTTTTTAATTCTTAAATTATGGAAAGTCAGTACAACACGTATATACAAAGGGGCTGGCCACCCAGAATAGCGAGCATCTATTCTGGATGGAAAACACCTATTGCACCGAAAGTTTATGTTTTAAAGGTACAATGTATCAGACTAAAAATGTAGCGTATTATTAATAAATGGACTCCCACGAGCTTCTACCTCTACCAGTCACCCAGGACAGTGTTGCTGGTCCCGAAGTCGTGGGTATTGACCCGAATCACGGCGCCGACATTGATGTAGAGACTGTTCCCAAGACGTCGTTTGGCGAAATCGTCACACGTGGTGGGAACAACCCGGATGGGAAGTTTTAAGATCATCGGACTCTGGTGCCCCTTGGACTAAATTTTCTTAGCGTAGATTAGATGGGGTTGTCCTACGCGCCCTTTGACAGAGAGGACCCTCCTTCTCCGCCTTGGAAACCGCAACCCTCAGGCGTCAGCGTCAGTAATGTCCGTCGAGACGGGCTCTTCGTCCTCGGAGGCCCCGACGTCACTGAGTGTAACCACCTCATCATGTTTTTTGTTCTTGGTGTTTTTCTTCTTACTCTTGTTGACGCCATCAGATAAAAGAAACCCGGGCTTGAGGCCACTCGGGGTCTCAGGCTTGACAACAACCGAAGGCGCAGGCGGGCGATTATCCTGCTGAGGCTGCTGAGGCAACTGTGAAGCAATCTGCTGCATCACCATCTGTTTCTGTTCGGGGGTCATATGCGCCCAGTGTTTCTTGAGCTGTGCGCCGTTCGGCATCACCGAACGAATCATCGCGCGGAGCTCGCCGGGTAAATCCCGAAATTCGGCGAGGTCTAGCATAGAAAGAGTCTTTTTCTGAGGACGAGACTCGATTATAAAAAACGCCATGAGTGCAATCAGTGCCAGGGCGCTTACAGTCGCAGCTGACATTCTAATCACAGTAAACATTTCCCTTTGGGGAATTCTCGCGCGGTGTTGTCCCAACAGGCGCCTTGCGCCTGTTGTTCCTCGCGGAGCGACTTGTCAGTCCCTGAAAACCCAGATGCGTTATAGATGACACACCGTTTCTTAAACATTGAATTGAAAACAGACCAACGATCCACGATATCGATGATGAGCGGAGCATTAACCTTGCCTGGTGTTTCTCTCATGATTCGCCCAACAGCCTGCGTCACGTCCGAGTGAGGCGTCGTCATCACAAGTGTATCCAGAACCGGAATGTCGAGTCCTTCCTGGGCCATCGAGTACGTCGCAATAATCACATGATGTTTCGAGGCTGCGTCGAGGTCCTTTTCGCTCATACCTCCGAGATAGACTGCAGACCCCTCGAGGTTGTTTCGAAGCCAAAAACAGTGTTCGCGCCTGTCACTCAAGAGGAGTACACGTCGGGACGAGTCCAATCCACGAACCAGACTGAGAATCTTCTGGTTCCGTGCGTCAATCTCAGTCAACTGAGTCACCATACCAGCCATGTTAATCTTCCCAAACCGGGATACAGGTGGTGCCTCCCGGAACAAAGGGTCGTCGAAAAAAACAGCTTCGACCCGTGTCGTCGCCTGATTCTCACGTTGAACCCTGAAAATCTCGGGACCTAGAAACCAATACAGAATGTTTGTGAGTCCATCCTTGCGTTCTGGCGTGGCTGTCAACCCGAGTGAGTACCGGGGACACAGTTTGAACATCGTCTGTGAAAAGGCGGCGGCACCGATGTGATGCGCCTCGTCCACGATGACAAACCCGAACGAATCGAACGCCTTGGGGTCATTCTCACGGGAACACATGGTTTGGATCATCGCAATGACGAAATCGCATTCGATATCGAACACGTCTTGTTGGACCCGACCTATGGTTGCACCAGGACAAAACTGACCGATGCGTTCCTTCCACTGATTCGCCAAGAATTCTTTGTGAACTATGATCAACGTACGCACCTTGAGATGTCCAGCAAAAGCAAGCGCGCAGGCAGTCTTCCCGTGGCCTGCCGGCAGAGAGAGTACACCACCGCCCACTTCCCGAAACGCCTTTGTACCGGCACGAAACGCCTCGTTCTGTCGCGTCGCATCCCTGAGTTGTCCCACGAATTCGATACGCGCCTGTACCGGTTCGACTCGTCTGTCGACGACTGCTGGTTCGCCGTAAAACCGAGGAATGTACATCGAGCCTGATTTCCCCTCCCGAAACACTTTGAACGATGGGGGGCGAATACCCATTGCATTCTCAACAGCTCGGACCGTCAGTTGACGTTTCAGGTCTGGGTCGCGCGGGACGCATTTTCCGTGACGGGTCAGGAAAGACCCTACGGGGGGGACAGCAGGTCCTTCGGACCTGCTGGACATATACTCTTAAGGACGTAGTACTCTAGACCATCCCATTTAACTGTTCTGATCTCAGCCTTGACATGAGTCCCAGTAGGCATGTCTTGGATGGGAACGTGTCCCTGGACATCGACACCAGTCACACGATTGTATCTGAATGGTACTTTGACCTGGAGTCCATCCAGCTCAATGTACTTGCGACCGTGAATGTCGAAGAACGCCTTGGTGAGCACAAACATGTATTTATTCTATCTTGTAATTTTATTCCTATGTCTACAATAGAATGGCGTCTTTAGAAATGATCAAGGATGTGTCAATGGTCGTCATGCCCGAAAAGGAGTATAGGAAATCAGCTGCAGCCAGGTCAAAAAAGTTGAAGCAGTCTAAACCTAATAAGGGAGATGCCTCTAAAACAACTGGTTCCCCAAAGCAATCAAAGAAATCGAACAAAGGTGAAGGACCCAAACGAAAGAAGGATGCACAAAGCAAGGCTGATGCTTCAAAGAGCAACACAGCCGCCTGGGCAGCACTGGGTATAGGAGCGGCAGCGGCAGCGGCGATAACCGCCAAGGCGCTCGCGTCCTTTGCATCATCAGACGGCGCTAACATCACATTTACTGACATTCAGCCACAAAAATATGGTCTTTGGTCAACCAAGTTGGAAATTTCATGGAAATTCAAAGACAATCCGGAAAACCCAATTGCGATTGCGAGTGAAGTTCGTGTCATCAAAGACGACGAAATCGATATCCGCGGACTTCCGGAACTGAAAGGTATAGATGGTAAGACTGTCACAGTCACTGGAATTAAAGATGACTCTACATTCATTATCGAATCGAACATGTCCTATGATGAGATTAAGAACATTTCGATTCAGAACAAGGGTGAGGGAACTATTCACACATCCTTTGAGGATCGTCTCGAACAGACTGTCGATGATACAGTCGGGAGTATAGCTGACACGCTTGGTCTCGATAAGATATGGGGTTACATGGGACTTGTTGTGGGTGTTATACTCGCTATTGTCGTAGTGTACTTTTTGGTCAAGTTTTATAATAGCTCTAAATCTTCAGCTCCGGCTCAGTAATAGGAACCAGCGTACGGTGTAAGTACGGGTGCACCCGGGAGGTATGTATTTGCTGAGATGGTCGCAGTCAACATATCCGTTGTCAATGCAGCTGTGAACTGGTTACAACCTATATCAGGTCCATACATGAATCCCGTGCATGACGTATTCGAAAAGCACAAAGTACCACACGCTTCAGCGGATGTAACATCCGTCTTTGGTGGAATTGTCGAAAGTACGAGCGTGGCTGTTCCTCCAGCTGCAGCTGTAACATCACTTGTGACTGGATAAGGAATTGTAAAATGAGTCGAGTCTGTGACTGTTACAATGTTCGAACCTGTTGCCACGCTAGTATTAAGCATCAATACACGATTTCCAGATACGAAACTGTGGTTTGTCGTAGTCGTGAACGTTGCTACGTTTGTCGCCGTAGGAATCGAAATGGCTGAGATTGAAATTGGCTGAGGAGTAGCGGGTCCCTTCCCTGCTGTTACGAAATACTGCTTCGACGGTTCACCTCCGTCGACATAGTACATTACATTTGAGTTGGTGACAGGCATGATTCCATCCAACGTCGATGCCAAATAGCACGTGTTGGATGTGGGATCATATCGAAAACCGATACAATCATCATCTGCACCTTCACACGCCAACATGCAATCATCCACTGAAGAGACATTAGACATGGTCTCAGTTGTTGCTGCTGAAAGAGCAATCGTATTCGGTGTATAGGAATATGTACCGGGTGTTATATCAAATGTATCTTTCCAAAAACTGGCGGGCTGAACCCATTTTGGAAATTTATACCACATGGATGAGGAGCTACCACGGTCGCTCACAAATCGGGCATACATCGTTGTTCCCAGACATACAAGGAAGTATATGAAAACTGCAAACACGATACCACCTATGATTGACATGGCGAGATCTATCTTTGAAATCCCAGGTGCTGGTGCCGGTGACGACATATATACATTATTCGCGAAAAAAAATCGAACAAGAAAGTAGTAGTATGGGGACGACAGAAAAGGTGGGAATATTGATACTGTTACTGCTTTTACTGTTGATATTTGCATTTTTTGGAAAAAAACTCGAAGGTCCGACAAGCAATGTTGAAACGGGTCAGGGCGGGTGGAGTGTCCCCAAACCTCCTCCTATAGGTCCAGGTGGAGCATATGATGCTGACATCATGTACAACGAATACAAACCGGTCCTGGGTGCTCTGTTGTTCGAAGCTGCTCTCGAAGCAGCAGGAGAACTCGGAGATAAGTTTGATAAAGGGAAAGAAGAAATTGAACAAAAAATCGAAGCACAAAACGAAATTGATTCAAAAATCAACTCTGAAATTGACACAGATATCAAAAACCAATTTGAAACAGCCGTCGAGGCTGCTTTTAATGAGGCTTTCCAGATGCAGATGAAACTCGTAAGCGACGCAAAAGTCTTGTCAGAGAATCAGCTCCAGACGGCGGTCCAGACGGCTGTCAACACCGCCGTCGAGTCGGCTTTCGAGTCGTCACTCAAGTTTGGTGACGTCCGGGCCTTGGCAGAGAACGAACTCCAAACGGCGGTTCAATCGGCTGTCAACTCCGCGGTCGAGTCGGCGTTCGAGACGACGCTCAAGTTTGGTGACGTCAGAGCCCTGGCGGAGAACCAGCTCCAGACGGCGGTTCAGTCGGCCGTCAACACTGCGGTCGAGTCGGCGTTCGAGGCGTCGCTCAAGTTTGGTGACACGAGAGCACTTGCAGAGAA
>Ga0315292_10001387_pt1 | contig 12901 bp, 12 predicted proteins | sample YL17G13_0_MG_FD_204029 | JGI IMG/M metagenome (GOLD analysis project Ga0315292, IMG submission 204029) | Sediment microbial communities from Yellowstone Lake, YNP, Wyoming, USA - YL17G13_0 | ecosystem: Environmental > Aquatic > Freshwater > Lake > Sediment | place: USA: Wyoming | collected... | reverse complement strand
CCAGTAGTCGTGGGCCTGGAGCAGCATGTAGCTGAACTCGGTGTACGAGATGCCCGTCTCGCCCTCGAGCCGGTTGCGCACCGACTCCTTGGCCATCATCTGGTTGACGGTCACGTGCTTGCCCACGTCCCGGAGGAACTCGAGCAGGGACACGCCCTCGGTCCAGTCCCGGTTGTCGACCAGGATCGCCGCGGCATCGCCCTCGAAGTCGAGGAACTGCGCCAACTGGACCTTGATGGCGGCCGTGTTGGCCCGCAGGGCCTCCGGGTCGAGCAGGTTGCGCTCGTCGGAGCGCCCGCCCGGGTCACCGACCATGCCCGTGGCCCCGCCGGCGAGGACGATCGGCCGGTGGCCGAAGTCCTGGAAGCGGCGCAGGACCAGGAGCGGCACGAGGTTGCCGAGGTGCAGTGAGTCCGCCGTCGGGTCGAAGCCCGCGTAGAGCACGACCGGACCCGCCCCCAGCGCCTCGTGGAGGGCGTCCCGGTCGGTGTGGTCCTGGACGAGGCCGCGGGCCTCGAGGTCGTCGAGCACGTGGGGGGTCCCGGTCACAGCCCAACTCTGCCGCACCGGCCCGGGCCGGGCCCGGACCATTGGCCGTCGGGGCGATTGGACACCCCGACGACCGGGCGCCCACGCTGGGCCCGTGAACAGTGTTGAGGGCTCTTCGCCTGACGGCTCATCGCCTGACGGGCCTGCCCGTCCCGCCGATCGGCTCCGCCGCTCGACCTCCCGTCCCCGTGTCGGCACCGTTCTTGCCGTGTTGGTCGTGGCCGCGACGATCGGCATGTGGGCCTACCTCTTCCTGATCGCCGACCCCGGCATCCCCGACGAGCTGGACGACCCGACCTTCCCCACCGAGGGCCAGGCCATCTGCGCCGAGGCCGTCGCCCGCATCGAGGACCTCCCCCCCGCCCAGGAGGCGACGTCACCGGAGGAGCGGGGCGTCGCTGTGGCCGACGCCAACGAGATCCTCACCGAGATGGTGGCCGACCTGCGGGCCATCGCCCCCGACGGGGGCCAGGACGAGCGCATCACCCGCCTGTGGCTGGAGGACTGGGACACCTACCTGTCCGACCGGGCCGAGTACGCCGACAAGCTGGCCGCCGGCGAGGACGCCGAGCTCCTGGTCACCGCCCGCGGCGCCGGCCAGATCACCGTCACCCTCGACCACTTCGCGGTCGCCAACGACATGGAGGACTGCCAGTCCCCCCTGGACGCGTAACCACCCGGTGGGGCAGGTGATGGGGTCGAGACACCCCATGCGGTGTCTCGCCAACCGCTCGCGGGAACGATCAGGGTTCGGGGACCGGCTCCGGAATCGGGCGGCTGGTCGAGATCACCAGGAGGCCGGAGAGGAGCACCAGGGCGCCCAGGAGGGCTACGGGGCCCGGCCGCTCGCCGAGCACCACCGCGCCCAGGAGCGCGGCCGTCAGGGGCTCGGTGAGGCTCAGGGTGACGACGGTGGACGAGCGCAGGCGGTGGAGGCCGGCGCTGAAGAGCACGTAGGAGACGGCCGTGGTCGCCACCCCGAGCCAGAACACCATGGCGATGCCCCGACCCGTGGCCAGGCCGTCCGTGTCGGCCACCAGCAGGGCGGGGGCCAGCAGCACGGCACCCCCGAGGAAGAACGCGGCCATCACCGTGGGGCCCGGGACGCCGCGGCTCAGGACCGCTTTGGCTGCGACCGTGTAGACGGCATAGGAGAGGCCCGCGCCGAGGGCCAGGCCGAGGCCGACGGCATCGAGCTCGCGGTCGCCACCGGAGGCCAGCAGGAGCCCACAGCCGATGACGGCCATGCCGGTCGCCGGGTACCAGCGGGGCACCGGCCGCTCGCCACTGGCCACGGCGGCCACGATCCCGGTGAAGGCCGGCCCACTGCCGATGGCCACCAGCGTCCCCAGTGCCACCCCCGCCCGGTCCACGGCGGCGAAGAAGCAGGCCTGATACCCCGCCACCGCCACGATCCCCGCCGCCACCGCCCCCGGCGCCCCCCCCATCCCGTTCTGGGACCTGGAGTTTGCGTCCCCACGCGAGTTCCAGGACCCAGAACGGGACAGGACGGCGACCAGGGCGAGGAGGGCCCCGCCGAGGGCGATCCGGGTCACACCGACCACCACGGGGGAGGCGTCGATGTCGGCCAGGTCCTGGGCGGTGCCGGTCGTGCCCCAGAGGACGGCGGCGGCGATGATCAGCAGCTCGGGGCGGAAGCGCTCCATCAGCGGGCCCGGGACACGTTCGGATCGCCGGGGACGAACCACCGCCAGGGATGGTCCAGGGCCACCGAGATGCCGATGCGGGGCGAAACGCCGGGAACCGTCGGCGGCGGAGTCCCGTCGTCGAACACGCCGACCTCGTCGCCGGTCACGAGGTCGACGCCGTCCTGCTCCCGGTCGATCCCGAAGGCCTGGCAGAGCTTGGCCGGGCCGCTGCAGAGGTCTCGGTCCCGACGGGCGGCCGGGCCCCGGGCGGTCCGCATCTCCTCCAGCCCCGTCACAGGAGCCAGAGCCCGCAGGAGGACCGCCGAGGCCTCCCCCACCCCGCCGCACACCGCGTTGGCGCAGAAGTGCATGCCGTAGGTGAAGTAGACGTACAGGTGACCGGCGGGGCCGAACATGACCTCGGTGCGGGGCGTCGGGCCCCGGAATCCGTGGCTGGCGGGGTCCTCCTCGCCGGCGTAGGCCTCGACCTCGACGATGCGTCCGACCCGATCGCCTCGGACCAGGACCTTGTTCAGCAGTTCGGGGGCGACGACCCGGCTGTCCCGGGCGAAGAACGACCGCGGGACGGACTTCACCGACGGGCGTGGTCCTCCGCCAGACGGGCGGCGAACGCCTCGCGCTGGAGAGGGAAGGCCTCCGGGCCACCGCCGCCCCTCGTGGTGCGCATGGTCACGGCCACGCCCGGCTCGAGCAGGGCGGCCGCCTCCAGGCCGAGACGGGGCTCGTCCGCGACCATCTCGGCCAGGTCGTCGCCGTCGTCGATCGAGCGCCGGACGAGTTCCCCCACGACGGCGTGGGCCTCGCGGAAGGCCATACCCGCCTGGACCAGGAACTCGGCCAGGTCGGTGGCGGCCGCGGCCGGGTCGTCAGCGGCGGCGGCCATGCGCTCGGTCTCGAAGGTCAGCTCGGCGAGCATCCCCGTCAGCGCGGCCAGGCCCAGGGCGACCTGGTCGAGGGCGTCGAACAGGGGCTCCTTGTCCTCCTGGAGGTCCCGGTTGTAGGCCAGAGGCAGGCCCTTCAGCGTCGCCAAGAGCCCGGTCAGGTGACCGATGAGGCGACCCGACTTCCCCCGGGCCAGCTCGGCCACGTCGGGGTTCTTCTTCTGGGGCATCATCGAGCTGCCGGTGGCGTAGGTGTCCGAGAGGCGGCAGAAGCCGAACTCCTCGGAGCTCCACAGCACCAGCTCCTCCCCGATGCGCGAGAGGTGCACGCCGAGCAGGGCCAGGGCGAACAGCGCCTCGGCCACGAAGTCCCGATCGCCCACGGCGTCGAGGGAGTTGTCGAAAGCGGCGGCGAAGCCGAGGTCGGCGGCCACACCGGCGGGATCCAGGGGCAGCGACGAGCCCGCCAGGGCCCCGGCGCCCAGCGGCGACACGTCCAGGCGGCGCCGGCAGTCCAGTAGCCGGTCGACGTCCCGGGCCAAGGCCCAGCCGTGGGCCAGCAGGTGATGGCTGAGCAGGACGGGCTGAGCCCTCTGCAGATGCGTGTAGCCGGGCAGGTAGGCGGCGCCCGCCTCGTCGGCCCGCTCGGCCAGCACCTCCTGGAGGGCCAGGATGCGGTCGACGACCACGCCCAGCTCCCGCTTCGTGAACAGGCGCAGGTCGGTGGCCACCTGGTCGTTCCGGCTCCGGCCGGTGTGCAGCTTGGCTCCCGCCGGGCCGGCGAGCTCGGTGACCCGGCGCTCGACCGCGGTATGGATGTCCTCGTCGGACGGCTCGAACTCGAACTCGCCCGAGCCCAGCTCCGCCTCGACCTGGTCGAGGGCGGCGAGTACGGCCGCGGCCTCGTCACCGTCGAGGAGCTCACCCCGGACCAGGCCCCGCACGTGGGCGCGCGAGCCGGCCAGGTCGTCGCCGGCCAGGCGCACGTCGAAGGGCAGGCTGACCGTGTAGGCCAGCAGCTCCTCCGCCGGCCCGTCCCCGAACCGCCCGTGCCACAGCGTCACGACGACATCCTCACCGTTCCGGTGGCCGTCACGGGAGTTCGGCCTTCTGCTCGAGCCGCTTGGCGGCCCAGGTCTCGAGGCCCAGGCCCCAGAGGCGGACGAAGCCGGCGCTGTCCTCGTGGTTGAAGCTGTCCTCGGCGTCGTAGGTGGCGAGGCCGTAGTCGTAGAGCGAGTGGGGGCTGCGCCGACCGGTGACCTCGCACTGACCGGGCGACAGCCGCAGGCGGACGTCGCCGGTGACCAGGTGCTGGCTCTCCTCGACGAAGGCGTCGAAGGCGGCCCGCAGGGGAGAGAACCACAACCCGTCGTAGATCAGCTCGGCGTAGCGGGGCTCCAGCCGGGACTTCTCCCGGGCCAGGTCCCGCTCCAGGGTGATCGACTCGAGGTCGGTGTGGGCCTGGATGAGGGCCAGGGCGGCCGGGCACTCGTAGGTCTCCCGGCTCTTGATGCCGACCCGCCGGTTCTCGACCATGTCGATGCGGCCCCAGCCGTAGGACCCGACCACGTCATTGAGCTTGGCGATGAGCTCGACCAGGCCCAGCTCCTCACCGTCGACTGCGGTGGGCACGCCCTCCACGAAGGAGATCGCCATGTCCCGGGGCTCGGTCTCGGTGGGCACGGTCATCGACCACACGCCCGGGGGCGGCATGGCCCACGGGTCCTCCATCTCGCCGCACTCGATGGCCCGACCCCAGAGGTTGTCGTCGATGGAGTAGCGCTTCTCCTTCGTCGCCGTGATCGGGATCTCGTGGCGGTAGGCGTAGAGGATGGCGTCCTCCCGGGTCATGCCCCAGGTACGGACGGGGGCCAGCACGTCCAGGTTCGGGGCGATGGAGCGCACGCCGACCTCGAAGCGGACCTGGTCGTTGCCCTTGCCCGTGCAGCCGTGAGCCACGGCCGACGCGCCGTACCTGTTGGCCGCCTCCACGAGATGGCGGACGATGACGGGCCGGGACAGGGCCGACACCAGCGGGTAACGGCCCTCGTACAGGGCGTTGGCCCGCAGCGCGGGGACGACGAAGTCCTTGGCGAACTCGCCTCGGACGTCGACCACCTCCGCCTCGACGGCGCCGGCGGCCTTGGCCCGCTCCATGACGGGGCCCCAGTCGCTGCCCTCCTGGCCCACGTCGGCGCAGAGGCACACGACCTCGTAGCCCAGCTCGTCGATCAGCCAGCGCACGGCGACCGATGTGTCCAGGCCGCCGCTGTAGGCGAGCACCACTCTCTTGGCCATCAGGTTCCCGTTCCTCTCAACTGAGGCCGGCCAGCTCACGGAGCTGGTCGGCCAGGGTCGATCCTCCGACCTCTTCGTCGGCCACGACGATGAGGGTGTCGTCACCGGCCACGGTGCCCAGGACCTCGGGCAGCGATGACCGGTCCAGGGCCGAGCCCACCACATGGGCCGACCCCGGGGGGGTGCGCAGGACGACGACGGGGCCGCTGTGGGCCACCTCGACCACCCAGTCCCCGAGGACCCGGCGCAGGTGGTCCTCCGGCGGGACCTGGTCCTTGGGCAGCTCGGGCACGGCGTAGACGGTGACCCCGCCCCGGGCCCGCACCTTGATGGCACCGAGGTCGTCGAGGTCTCGTGACACGGTGGCCTGGGTGGCGGTCACGCCCTCGGTGGCCAGCAGGTCGACGAGCTGGGCCTGGCTGGACACCTCCTCGGACTCGAGGAAGCGGGCGATCTTGTGCTGGCGCTGGGCCTTGGCGCTCATCTCAGACCTGGCCCAGGATCCAGGCCACGGCGCCGCGGGCCGCGTGCATGCGGTTCTCGGCCTGGCGCCACACCCGGCTGCGGTCCCCTTCCAGCACCTCGTGGGAGACCTCCTCACCGCGGTGGGCGGGCAGGCAGTGCAGGAAGATCGCCGACTCGCCGGCGAGGCCCATGACCCGTTCGTCGACCATGAAACCCTCGAAGGCCTGGCGCCGGGCGGCGGCCTCGGTCTCCTGGCCCATCGAGGTCCAGACGTCGGTGTAGACGACGTCGACCCCGACCACCGCCTCGTCGGGACGGTCGAACAGCTCCGGTGCCACCCCGAGGGCGGCGATGCGGTCCCGATCGACATCGGCCAGGGCGTATCCCGGAGGGCTGGCCACCCGGACCTGCATACCGGCCAGGGTGGCGGCGAGGGCCAACGACCGGCACATGTTGTTGCCGTCCCCCACGTAGGCCAGCGTCCGGCCGTTGAGGTCGCCGAACTCGTCGGCCATCGTCAGCAGGTCGGCCACTGCCTGCAACGGGTGGGCGTCGTCGGAGAGCAGGTTGATGATCGGCACCCAGGACACCTTGGCCATGCGCTCCAGCACCGAGTGGTCGAAGACCCGGGCCCCGATGGCGGCGTGGTAGCAGGCCAGGGTGCGGGCCACGTCCTCGGCCGACTCCCGCTGGTCGATGCTGACCTCCTCGCCGCGGATGGCCACCGGGTGGCCCCCGAGGTCCTTCACCGCCATCTCCATGGAGTTGCGGGTCCGGGCCGACGGCTTCTCGAACACCAGGGCCATGCCCTTGCGGGACAGGACCTGGGGCGGGTTGGGGTCGAGGGCGAGGGCGATGACCTCGAACAACTCGTCCCGGGTCAGGTCGTCGATCTCCAGCAGGTGCCGCATCAGGCGAGAATCCCTTCCAGGATCGTCAGGGCTTCGTCGATCTCGGCCTCGTCGACCAGCAGGCTGGGGGCGAGGCGCAGGGCGGTGGGGCTGACCCCGTTGACGACCAGGCCGGCGTCGAGTGCCGCCTTGGCCACCTCCCGACCGTCCCGGCCCTCCAACTCGGCGGCCAGGAGCAGGCCGAGGCCCCGCACGCCGGTGACGTGGGGCAGGGCGAGAAGGCCGTCGGCCAACCGCTTGCCCGCGTCTCGTGCCCGTCCGGGCACGTCCTCGCGTTCCATGACCTCGAGCACCTTGCGGGCGGCGGCGGTGGCCAGGGGCTGGCCTCCGAAGGTGGTGGCGTGATCGCCGGGGACAAACGCCGCGGCCACCGCGGCCTTCGCCCAGCAGGCCCCGATGGGGACGCCGTTGCCCAGCGCCTTGGCCATGGTGACCACGTCGGGCTGGACCCCGAAGTGCTGGAAGCCGAACCACTCCCCCGTCCGGCCGAGCCCGGTCTGGATCTCGTCGACCATGAAGAGGACGCCCCGTTCGTCACAGAGCCGACGCACCCCGGCGAAGTACTCGGTATCGGCCGGGTTGACCCCGCCTTCGCCCTGCACCGGCTCGAGCAGCACCGCGGTCACCGTCGGGTCGAGCGCCGACTCGAGGGCGTCTAGGTCGTACCAGGCGACGTGGCGGAAGCCCTCGGGCAGCGGCTGGAAGGCCTCGTGCTTCTCGGGTTGGCCGGTGGCGTGGAGGGTGGCCAGGGTCCGGCCGTGGAAGGACCCGTAGGCGCTGGCCACGACGTGGCGGCCCCGCCCCCCGAACTTGCGGGCCAGCTTGATGGCGGCCTCGTTGGCCTCGGCCCCGGAGTTGCCGAAGAAGACCTTGCCGCCGCCGCCGAGGAGGCGGTCCAGCGTCGCCGCCACCTCGGGGCCGGGCTCGGTGCCGTAGAGGTTGGAGACGTGCAGCAGGGTCCGGGCCTGCTCGGCGATGGCGTCGGCCACCTCGGGGTGGGCGTGGCCGAGGCTGGTGACGGCCAGGCCGGACAGGAAGTCCAGGTAGCGCTTCCCCTCGGTGTCCCACAGCTCGCTGCCCGCCCCCCGTACGAACGTCACGGCCTGAGGCGGGTAGGTGGACATCAGCGCGCTCATTGCGGGTCCTTCGTGATCATGGTCCCGACCCCCTCGTCGGTGAACAGCTCCAGCAGCAGGACGTGCGGGAGGCGGCCGTCGAGCACGTGGGCCGAGCCCACCCCACCCCGGACGGCGTGCAGGCAGGCGGCCACCTTGGGGATCATGCCCCCCGACACCGTTCCGTCGGCCACGAGCCCGTCCAACCCGTCGGCGTCGACCCGGCTGATCAGCTCGCCGGCGGCGTCGAGCAGGCCGGCCACATCGGTCAGGTAGACGACCTTCTCGGCGCCGAGGGCGGAGGCCACGGCGCCGGCCACGGTGTCGGCATTGATGTTGTAGGCCTGCCCGGCGGCGTCGGAGCCGATGGTCGACAGCACAGGGATCAGGTCCTCGGCCAGCAGCCGCTGCAGGATCGACGGGTCGACCGAGTCGACGTCGCCCACGAAGCCCAGCTCGGGGTCCCGGGCCGAGGCCACGATGAGCCCGGCATCCTCGCCCGAGAGGCCGACCGCCAGGGGGGCGTGGACGTTGATGGCCGACACGATGTCCCGCCCGACCTTGCCCACCAGGACCATCCGGGCGATGTCGAGGGTCTCGGCGTCGGTGACCCGCAGGCCGTCCCGGAACTCCGACTCCTTGCCCAGCTTGGCCATGAGCTCGCCGATCTGGGGGCCGCCGCCGTGGACCACGACCGTGTGCAGGCCGACCGAGCGCATGAGGACGACGTCCTCGGCGAACTGCTGGGCCAGCGCCGGGTCGATCATGGCGTTGCCGCCGTACTTGACCACGACCGTCGAGCCCCAGAAGCGCCGGATGTAGGGCAGGGCCTCGACCAGGATCGTCGCCTTGTCACCGCCGGTGAGGTCGGTCACGACGTCCCCATGTTCTCGTCGACGTAGGCGTGGGTCAGGTCACAGGTCAGCACCGTGGCCCGACCTGCGCCGATGCCCAGGTCGGCGGTCAGCTCGATGTCCCGGCCCGCCAGGTGCTCGGTGACCGTCGCCGTGTCGTGCTCGGCCTCGACCCCGTGGCGACAGACGACGGTGCCGCCGTAGGCCACGGACAGGAGGACCGGGTCGAAGGCGACACCGCACGAGCCGAGGTCACTGCCCACCCGGCCCCAGTAGGGGTCCTCGCCGTACCAGGAGCACTTGGTCAGCTGGCTGGTGGCCACCGCCCGGGCCGCGGTGCGGGCCTCGGCATCGGACCTGGCCCCGGTGACGTGGACCCGGACCAGCTTCGTCGCCCCCTCGGCGTCGGCCACCATCTGCTCGGCCAGGGAGGCGCAGGCCGCGGTGACGGCGTGCTCCAGGGCCTGCGGGTCGACCGGTCCGGCGGCGCCGCCGGCCAGCAGCAGGACGGTGTCGTTGGTGGAGGTGGCCCCGTCGACCGTGATGCAGTTGAACGTGTCCGTGACCGCGTCCCGGAGCACCTGCTGGAGGACGGCGGGCTCGGCCCGGGCGTCCGTGGTGAGCACGGCGAGCATGGTGGCCATGTTCGGGGCGAGCATGGCCGCACCCTTGGCCATACCGCCGACGGTGAAGCCATCGCCGTCGATGACGACCTCCTTGCGCACCGTGTCCGTGGTGAGGATGGCCTGGGCGGCGTCGCCGTCGCCGTCGACCGCCCGCTGGGCGACGAGACCGGGGATGGCCGCCACCATGGGCTCGACGGGGAGCCGGTAGCCGATGAGGCCGGTGGAGCAGATGAGGACCTCGTCGTGGGCGCAGCCCAGTTGCTGGGCCACGTGGGCGCACAGGTCCTCGGCGTCCTGGCTACCGGGCTCGCCGGTGCCCGCATTGGCGTTGCCCGAGTTGAGGAAGACGGCGGCGGCCTGCCCGCTGCTCTGCTTCAGGTGGGCTCGGGAGACGAGAACCGGTGGGGCGGTCATCTTGTTCGTCGTGAAGACGCCGGCCGCGGGCACGGCCCTCCCGTCGGCCGTGGCCACGATGGCGAGGTCGCTCACCCCGTCGGCCTTGAGACCGCCGTGCCCGCCCGCGGCAACGAACCCCTGCGCAGCGGTGACGCTCATGGCTGGACTCCTTCACTCGTTCCGGTGGTCGATTCGGTGGCCATGGCAACCGAATCAGCCGCCGGAACGGACAGATGGGCGGTCACGGGAACATCCCGACGAGGGGGAGGCCCAGGGTCTCGGGGAGGCCGGCCACGACGTTGGCGCACTGGACGGCCTGGCCGGAGGCACCCTTGACCAGGTTGTCGATGGCACACAGGGCCAGGACCCAGCCCGTGCGTTCGTCGGCCCGGGCGGTCACGAAGGCCGAGTTCGACCCCAGCACCGCTTTCGTCGTCGGGGGGCCGACGACGACCTGGACGAAGGGCTCATCGGTGTAGGCGTCCTGCAGCACGCCGAGCACCTCGTCGGTGGTCGTGGGCGAGGTCGGCCGGGCGTAACAGGTGGCCAGGATCCCCCGGGTCATCGGCGCCAGGTGCGGGGTGAACAGCACCTGGGCGCTGTGCTCATGGCTCTTCGGCTGAGGCCTCATCGCTGTGCGAGACGGGTCCCTCCCCATCCCGCCCGGCGTGCTGACGCACGCCGACAGCACTTGCTCCATCTCCGGCGTGTGCCGGTGGTCGAGCAGGCCGTAGGCGGCGAAGTCCTCGTCCACGGTGCAGAACTGGGTGCCGTGCTTGAGCGCCCGACCGGCGCCGGACACCCCCGACGCGGCGTCGACCACGATGCCCATGGTCTCGACCGCACCGGCCCGGACCAGCGGAGCGAGGGCCAGGGAGGCAGCCGTCGGGTAGCAGCCGGCGACGGCGACCCCGGAGGCCCCGACCAGCTCGTCCCGGAACAGCTCGGGCAGCCCGTAGGCGAAGTCGGCCAGCAGCTCGGGCGCCGTGTGCTCGGCCCCGTACCACTGGGGATAGGCCGCCGGGTCCTTCAGCCGGAAGTCGGCCGACAGGTCGAGCACGCAGGTCACCCGGTCCTTGACCTCGGCCACGATGGCCTGGCTGGCTCCGTGCGGCAGGCCGCAGAAGACCAGGTCGAGGCCGTCGACGGCCTCCGGCGTGTACGGCTCGAAGACCAGGTCCCCGTAGACCGGGCGCAGGCTCGGGTACAGGTCGGCCACCGCCGTGCCCGCCTGGGTGTCCCCCGTGGCCAGCACCACCTCCATCTCCGGATGGCCCGCCGCCAGCCTCAGGAGTTCGGCGCCCGTGTACCCCGACGCCCCCACGATCCCTACACGCATACGAGTGAGCATACGGACCTTCGCATGACTATGCAACGTCGTTCTCCAACCACATCCGACCCGTCCATCGGGGCCAACCGACGGCTCACCGGCCGGAACGGATGGGCTCCAGGGCGGTGACGTAGTCGAGCAGCCGCACGGCGATCTCCGTGCCCAGGTCAGCATCGTCGAGGTCGGGATCGGGCCAGGTCTCCGAGATGCGGCGCCAGTTGTCGGCCCGGCCCAGGAACTCCCCCACCACCGCTTCGTCGCCCAGGTCGGGGCGCCACGCCGCCTCCACCGCGACGAGCGCGGCGAGCACGGCCTCGTTGTCGGCGGGCTTGGGGTACTCGCTGTGGAAGCCGACCTCGATGGCCAGGACCTGGGCCTCGGGGACGTCCCGGGCGCCGACGACCTGGGCCTCGTAGTGCTCCTTGGGCGGGGCCGCGGGGCCGAACCAGATCTTGGTGCCGTAACGGTGGGTCTTGTGGCGGAAGGTCCCCAGCTCCGGCGGGACGAGGCCCCGGAGGGCCTCGCCCACCTCCTCGAACAGCTCCACGGCCCCGACCCCGTCAGCCCCGGAGGCTGGCCCCATGGGTGGACTCGACGGCATCGATGACCCGCTGGCGTATCTCGGCCACTTCGCCGTCCTTCAGCGTGCGGTCGGTGGCCTGCAGGCGGAGGGCATAGGCCAGGCTGCGCCGGCCCTCGCCGAGGCTCTCGCCCCGGAACACGTCGAAGAGGCGAACCCGGGCCAGCAGGTCGCCGGCCGAGTCGCGGATCGTGGCCTCGACCGCGCCGGCGGGCACCGCCTCGTCGACCACGAAAGCCAGGTCGATGTCGTTGGACGGGAAGCGGCTGACCGTTCGGTACAGCCGGTCTTGGCGGGGCACGGCGTCGAGAGCGTCCAGATCGACCTCCAGCCACGCCACCCGCTCGGCGATGCCCAGGTCCTCGGCCACCGCGGGGTCGATCTCGCCCACGGCCCCGAGCACGGTGTCGCCGGCCACGATCGCCGCGCTGCGGGTCGGGTGCAGGCCGGCCATCGCCTCGGCCCGCAGGCCGACGCCGTCGACGGCCAACGCGACCACCAGGGCGGTCCAGACGGCCACCGCCTCGGGGGCCTCCCGACCGGCCAGCACCACGGCCAGCATCTCGGGCTCGTCGGGCCGCTCCTGGCCCTCGCCAGGAGGCAGGAAGACCTTGCCCACCTCGAAGAGCCCGGCGCCGTCGTTGCGATGCCTGGCGTTGTAGGCCAGGGCCTTCAGCAGACCGGGGCGCAGCGACGGGCGGACGACCGACTCACGGGCGTCGAGGGGGTTGGTGACCGTGATGCCCGCCGGGTCCAGGCCCGTGCGGGCCAGGTCCTCGGGAGCCAGGAACGGCATGGGCAGGGCCTCGTCCAGCCCGACGCCGACCAGCGTGGAGCGGATCCGACGCCGCTCCTTCTGACGCTCCGTGAGGCGTCCCGTGTGCGGGGACAGCGGCACCGTCTGTGGGAGCTTCGCGTAGCCGTGGTGGCGCGCCACCTCCTCGATGACGTCGATCTCCTCGACGACGTCAGGGCGGAAGCTGGGGACCTCGACCACTTGGGCTCCGTCGGCCTCGTCCCCCACCGTGAAGCCGATGGGCTCGAGCAGGCTCCGCACGGTCGGGGCGTCGAGATCGAGGCCGGTGATCAGGTTCACCCGGTCGGTCCGCACTCGGATCGGCGGGTGCTCGGGCACGTCACCCCGCTCGTCGATGACGTCGGGTGAAGCGACGGCACCGGACTCGGACAGCAGCGAGCAGAAGCGCTCGCCGGCCAGGTCGAGGCCC
>Ga0315292_10001386_pt1 | contig 12901 bp, 7 predicted proteins | sample YL17G13_0_MG_FD_204029 | JGI IMG/M metagenome (GOLD analysis project Ga0315292, IMG submission 204029) | Sediment microbial communities from Yellowstone Lake, YNP, Wyoming, USA - YL17G13_0 | ecosystem: Environmental > Aquatic > Freshwater > Lake > Sediment | place: USA: Wyoming | collected... | reverse complement strand
ACCACCGGCAGCTCGTCAGAACGGGCAAAGACCTCGGTCTCGAAGGTCGCATCGGTCACATCGATCGTCACAGGGCGCAAGGATACGGGGATAGCGTGGCGGTTTCGCACGATCAGGGCAGGACGACCGATTCGGATCGTCGCCCGAAGGGGTATCCAGTGGAATCGGGGCACACCGTGGAGGGCATCGACATCGACGGGGTGACGGCCTGGTTCGAGCAGCACGCCCCCGGGGCGCAGCCACCCCTGCAGTTCGATCTCATCACCGGCGGCCACTCCAACCTCACCTTCAAGGTCAGCGACGCGGCCGGCCACGAATGGGTGCTGCGCCGGCCACCGCTGGGGCAGGTCCTGGCCACCGCACACGACATGGGACGCGAGCATCGCATCATCTCGGCCCTCGCCCCGACCGATGTCCCCGTCCCGACCACCATCGGGCTCTGCCCCGACGACTCGGTCAACGGCGCGCCGTTCTACGTGATGGAGTTCGTCGAGGGCACCATCGTCCGTGACCTGTCAGTGGGCGAATCACTCACCATCGACCAGCGCCGCACGGCGAGCGAGTCGATCGTCGATGTGCTCGCCCGCATCCATGCCGTCGACCTCGAAGCGGTCGGTCTCGCCGACCTCAGCCGACACGAGGGCTACATCGAGCGTCAGCTCAAGCGCTGGTACGGGCAGTTCGAGAAGTCGAAGACGCGTGACCTGCCGGTGCTCGACCAGGTCTACGACTCGTTGCTGAGCCAGGTGCCCGAGCAGGGACCGGCCACCATCGTGCACGGCGACTACCGCCTCGACAACTGCATGATCGGCGCCGACGGCGCGATCAACGCCGTACTCGACTGGGAGATCTGCACACTCGGCGATCCCCTCGCCGACGTCGGGCTGCTGCAGGTGTACTGGAACGACCCCGACGACCCCAATCCGGCCGCCGTCGGCGGGGCCACGACCCTCGACGGGTTCCTGCGACGTGACCAGTTGATGGAGCGCTACGCCGACGCCTCGGGCCTCGACCTGTCGGGCATCGACTACTACGTCGCCTTCGGGTACTGGAAGCTGGCCTGCATCATCGAGGGCGTCTACGCCCGCTACATCGGTGGGGCCATGGGTCAGCGGGGCAACGCGGGTGACTTCGACTTCTTCGGCGAGCAGGTCGTCACGTTGGTCGAGTCCGCACGCCAGGCGATCGGCCGCCTCGAATGAGCGACGCGCCGGGCGACCAGAGCCCAGGCGACCGATTCCCGGACGGTCGGCTCTATGAGTTCGTCGAGAATCCCGATCTCGACTCGCCGGTGCTCGTCGTCGTGCTCGACGGATGGATCGACGCCGGCCTCGGTGCCAGCGCGGCGCTCGAGACCCTCACCGGGGCCTGCTCGCCGGAGCTCGTGGCGTTCTTCGATGCCGACGTTCTGCTCGACCACCGCGCCAGACGCCCCACCATGCACATCGAGGACGGCATTCAGACCGGGCTGAGCTGGCCGAGCATCGAGCTCAAGGCCGGCGCCGACCTCGACGGCAACGACGTGCTCTTCCTGATGGGGGCCGAGCCCGACCACCGGTGGCGGGGGTTCTCCACGGCGGTGGTCAACCTGGCTCTCGAACTGGGCTGTCGCATGTGCGTGGGCCTGGGTGCATATCCCGCACCGGTGCCCCACACCCGACCGACACGCATCGTGGCCACCACGGCGGCTCTCGAACTGGCCGAGCGGGTGGGCATCATCCACGGCCGCATCGATGTGCCCGCCGGTGTGCAGGCCGCGATCGAGGAGCAGGCCGCCCTCATGTTGCTGCCGGCGGTGGGCCTGTGGGCCCAGGTGCCGCACTACGCGTCAGCCATGCCCTACCCCGCGGCCGGTGCCGCCCTCATCGAGTCGCTCAACGACGTCGCCGGCCTGCGCTTCGACACCGGCGGCCTGCACGACGATGCCGTGGCGGCGCGCTCCCGACTCGACGGTCTCATCGCCGACAGCGACGAGCACCAGCAGCTCGTGCGCCAGCTCGAACAGCAGGTCGACGCCCTGGCCGACTCCCACGGCCAGCCCTTGCCGTCAGGCGAAGAACTGGCCGCGGAACTCGAGCGCTTCCTACGTGATCAGGACGGCCGGTAGCCGGCTCATGTACCTGCCGGCGACGGGTAGCTGGGCACCTGCTCGCTGGCCGGTGGCTGCTCATAGATCGCCACGGCGCCGTCGGGATTGAACGCCCGGCTCGTCTCGGTCGGCCACTCCCCGGGCAGGTAGCGCGTGCCGCCGTTCACATATTCGTAGAGCCCCTGGCCCTGACGCTCGATCTCGTCCCGGCCGGAGATCGCCGGGTTCCACCACACCTCGGTGGCGTCGTCGACACCGCTGTAGTCAGGCCGGGGCCAGTACCCCTTGTTGCCGTATGACAGCGAGGGCTGCGTGATGGCGCGGGTGGTGGGGGGAGCGGCGAACAGGGCGTCCTTGAAGTCCTGGGCGGTCACCGTGGGGCCCATCCCCTGCAACACCGGAAACAGCAGCGCGGGGTTGATGACCGACGTGGCCGCCGCCTGCTGCGACGGCGCGTCGCGGCCGAAGTACCACCGGTACAGGAACTTGGTGCCGCTGGTGTCGGGGTTGTTGCGGGCGGCGCCGAAGCTCACCCCGAAGGCGTGGGCCCACTGCTTCTGGTCATACGTGCGGGCAAACGCCGCCGTGTCGGTCAGGGCGCTACCGGTGATGATCCACTCGGGGAAGTAGTCCTGTCCGGTGGCCGCGGCCGTCAACGGCTGGGGTGCCACCGGGTCGCCGACGAACAGCACCGAGGTGACGCCGGCCGACTTGAGTTTGGCGATCACGCCGGACGAATCGGTCTGCAGATCGACGGGAGACTTGTAGGCCACCCGTTCGGCCAGGGTGATGCCGTTGTCGCCCAGGTTCTTCACGAAGGCGTCGGCGACTCTCTCGGAATCGGCGCTCGACGACAGGTAGACCATCCCGAACTTGCGGGGCTGGCCCTGCATGGCCGGGTCTCCGGCGTGCTCGGCGTTGCGACCCTTCACCGATTTGCTGAGGTACTCGACGACGTGGTTCTGGCCCTGCTCGGGCAGGATTCCCAGCCCCCACAGGTACGGCGAGGCCTTGTCGAAGTAGTCGTAGCTGGCGCCGGGCCCGCACGAGATGCAGAGCACCTGGCGGGCGGCCAGTTCGTCGCCGAAGGCGGGCGTCAGGATCGGTCCGCCGAACACGGCGAAGGGCTTGATGTCCTCGGCGATCGTGTTGGCGTCGGCCCGGGCCGCCACCTCGTCGGTCGAGGCGCCGGTGGCCGTGAACGGAACCAGCTCGACCTTCCGGCCGTACGTCTCGTAGTAGTTGTTGTAGAAGGTCATCCAGTCCTTCATGGTGTCGGCAACCTGGGCGTTCGTGTCGTTGACCTTCACCGCCGCGGTGATGTAGTTCAGGACCGGGTCGGATTCCTGCGCCTGGTAGAAGACGACCTTGATGCTGTCGGCGGTGACCCCCGTGGCGGTGGCGCCACCGTTGTCGCCGGTGAAGGGCGCATAGCAGGCCCCGGCGAAGAAGCTCGGGTACTTGAGCTTTCCGGTGGTGGTGTCGCAGCGCTCACCCCAGTTGATCGACTGGGTCGTACCGGCCGCCTCGGCGTCAGCCCACGAGGTGACCCCGGGCCGACTGCTCCCCGGCACGGTGGTCGTCGTCGCCGGACCGGCGGCGGTGTCGTCGTTGCCGCGCTTGGTGATGACCACGGCGGCGACGATGGCGACGACCGCGACGATCGCGATGATCGGCCCGTATCGGCGTAGGGCGCTCGACGACGAGGTCGGTGGCGTGCTCGGTTGCATGGCTGGTTCCTCCGTGGATGGCGGTGGCGTTGAGGTTGTGGGGATAGTGAGGTGAGACGAGGTCGAACGTCTGGGGGCGAACTAGGGGACGACGGGAACGGCGGACGACCGGGGCTGGGCCCCCGAGCGGGCGATGACCGCGTCGGTGTCGCCGAGATACGAGGCGATGACCTCGGGATGGTGGAGCACCTCGTCGGGTGACCCGCTGGTGAGCACCTGACCCTGGTCGAGGGCCACCAGGCGATCGGAGATGCCGGTGATCAGGGGCATGTCGTGTTCGATCACCACGAGGCCGGCGCCGAGGGTGTCGCGGATGCGGATCAGGAGCGGGCCCAGGGCCTCGGCCTCGCGTTGGGCGATGCCGCTCGACGGCTCGTCGAGCAGCACGATCGACGGGTGGTGGGCGACGACGCAGGCCAGGTCGACCACCCGCCGTGAGCCGGTCGAGAGCTCGCGCACGAACTTCGTGCGGAACGCCTCGAGGTTGAGTAACTCGATGAGCTCGTCGACCCGCTGGCCGACCTTCTGCTCGGAGTCGAACGACGCGGGCAGGTGCAGCGCCGAGTTGATCGGGTCCTTCACGTCGACCCACCGGTCGAGCGACACGGCAATGGTCTCCTCGACGGTCAACGCCGGGAACAGCCGGGCGTCCTGGAACGAACGGCCGAGCCCGAGCCGGGCCCGCCGATCAGGCGACAGCCGGGTGACATCGTGACCACCGAGCAGGATGCGTCCGGCGTCGTTGCGGGTGAACCCCGAGATCAGATCGAACAGGGTGGTCTTGCCGGCGCCGTTCGGCCCGATGATGCCGACGATCTCGCCCGAATCGACCGTGAGCGATACCCCGCCCACCGCCTGGATGCCCCCGAAGCGAACCGACACGTCGACGACGTCGAGCACCGCCACGGGGGCCGGGCGGTCGGTCGTGGCATCGAGGTCATGGTCCGGGCCTGTCTTCGGACGGGCCGGTTGCTCCGATGCCGCTGGTCGCGCCGGCTGGGCCGTCACCCCGTTGGTGTGGTCGACGCCGCCGGCCCCCTCGAGAAACACCGATCGCAGGATGTCGGGACGGGCGAGCAGGTCGGCGGTCGGGCCGTGGAACTTGATCTCGCCCTTCTCCATGAAGTACGCGGTCTCGGCGATCGTGAGCGCCAGGTTGACCGACTGCTCGACCAGGATCACGGTGGTGCCCTGCATGCGGATCGCCTCGACGATCGGCAGCAGTTGCTCGACGATGATCGGCGCCAGCCCCAGGCTGAGCTCGTCGATGAGCAGCAGCCGGGGTCGGGCCAGGAACGCCATCCCGAGGGCCAGCATCTGCTGTTGACCACCCGACAGGTTCGCCGCCGGCTCGGTCAGGCGCGCGCCGAGCACCGGGAACAGCTCGAGCACCTCGGCGGTGCGCTCGGCCGCCCGACCGGAGTGGCGGCGGTCGAGCCAGCCGGCGACGCGCAGGTTCTCGGCGACCGACAGGCTGGGGAACACGCCCTGTCCGCCCGGCACCAACGTGATGCCGTGGGCGGCGATCTCGTTCGAGGGCGCGTGCGTCACGTCACGGCCATCGAAGATCACGGCACCCTTGTCGGCCTCGACCACCCCGCAGATGGCCTTCAAGAGCGTCGACTTGCCGGCGCCGTTCGTGCCGAGCAGCGCCACGATCTCGCCCTCGTCGATCTCGAAGTCGACGTCGAACAGCACCTGCACGTTGCCGTAGAACACCTGCAGCCCCCGCACCAGCAGCAGCTTCACGCGGCCCTGGCGTCGCTCGTAGAGCACCTCTGACCGGGCGGCGGCCATGGTCCAGACCTGCTTGATGTCGCGATCGATGACCCGTCCGGCCGTCGAGATCACGAGCCCGCCGACCAGGAAGATCGGCGTCATCACCAACATGCCGATCTCGATGTTGATCGAGTCGGAGATGGCCCCGACGATGGGCAGCACGATGAGCCCGGGGATCACCCAGATCGCCCCCATCGAGAAGCCGAGCGATCGGGCCCGGGCTGGGATGGCGAGCGAGAGCGAGGCGAACACGCCGGGCCCGACGATGGCCAGCGAGGCCGAGATGCCCATGTTGGCGAGGATGCCGACCCACAGGTAGGGCGACAGGGCGAACACCGCGGCGAGGATCGACGTGGCGAAGGCGGTGACCGCGATGAACCGCAGCACCAGCCCGGGGTCGCGCATCATCAGCTTGGTGCCGACCTTGGCGCCGATGATCAGCCCGACGATCTGGGCCGGCTCGGCGGCCGCCGCCACCCAGCCGCGTTGCACTTCGTCGAGACCGAACTTCTGCTCGTACAACAGCGCGGCGAGCGACGAGAACCCGATCAGCGCGGCGGCCAGGAAGGGCAGGGCGTAGAAGATGCGCCGCAGGCTCTCGATCTTCCAGACCATGCGCCAGCCCTCGGCGAACGACGGCGGCGGCTCTTCGGTCATGAGGGCATCGGTGACCCCCATGGCGATGCGTTCCTGTATGCCTCGGCTCGGTTCGGTGAGGCGGATGCCCAACAGCACCAGGACGAAGAGCGGCAGGGCGAAGATGATGAAGGGGGCCCGCCAGCCGAGCCACGCGGCCAGCGCGCCGGCCGAGATGGGGCCGACGAAGGCGCCGACCGCGTTTGCCCCCCGGTGGAACGAGAACACCCGCGGCCGCGAACCGATGGGGAACCAGTCGGCGAGCAGCGAATTGTGGGTCGGTCCGACCGTGGCCTGGCCTACGCCCGACCCGGCTCGCACCAGGGTGAGCATCCAGACCGAGACGGCCAGACCCGTGCCGATCGAGAACGCGGCAAAGACGGCGGCACCGATCAGCATCAGCCGCGTGCGTCGGTACCGGTCGGCCATCTGGGCGATCGGCACCTGCAGCGAGAGGCCGAGCAGGGCCGCCACAGCCACGAGCGACAGGATCCCCTGGTTCGACATGTCGAAGGCATCACGGATGTTCGGCAGCAGCAGACCGAAGGCGGTGCGATCCATCTCGTCGACCATGCTCAGGCCGAACAGGATCATGAGGGCGTAGACGGGCCCGCCCCCGGCGAGATCGGTGATCCATCGGCCCGGGTGGCGGACCGCACCCCGCAGCCGCAGGTGCCACGGTCCGGTGTCACCCGGCGCCATCGGCGGGATCGGGATCATGGCGTCGTCACGATCTCGCCCACCGCGTCGACGTCGGGCGGGGGTTCGGGGTCGGGTCCGGGATCGGCATCGGTCGAGTCGCCGAGATGATGGGCCTCGGCCGATGCCTCGGCGTGCTCGAGCACGTCGGGATCTGGATCGTCGCCCGGCGGGGCGATGTCGGCCAGCAGGCTCGGCACGATGATGCCCCGGCGGGTTGCGACCCAGCGCAACCCGGCGTCGCGGATGCGGTACACGAGGTCGCCGAGGCCCCCCGGCAACACGAGCAGCACCAGGAGCACACCGACCGACGTGGCGAGCGACTGCCACTGCGGCCCCGGCAGGAACCACTGCCCACCGCGCAGGTACACGGCGCCCAGCGCGGCGCCCATCATCGAGCCCAGCCCGCCGACCACGGCCGACGTGAACACGACGAAGCTCTCGCCCGGGCCGTAGACGTTCTCGCTGAACGCCTGCAGCAGGTGCACCAGCAGGCACCCGGCGAAGGCGGCGAGGAAGCCCGAGAGGGCGAACGCCGTGAGCTTCGCCCGCATCACGTTGATGCCGAACGACTGCGCGCCCCGCTCGTTCTCCCGGAGCGCCAGCAGCACCCGGCCGGTACGACTGTGGCGAATGCCCTGCACCGCCAGCGCCAGGAGCGCCAGGCAACTCAGGCTCAGGTAGTAGTACGACGACTGCGAGGTCAGGTCGAAGACGCCGAAGAGCTTCGGCCGGGCGACCCGATCGGCCGGTATCCAATGGAAGTACCGGCGGTTGAGCAGGTAGCTCGACGTGGCCATGGCGAAGGCCAGGGTCGTCACGGCCAGGAACAGGCCGCGTAGCCGAAGGGCCGGCAGTCCGACCACCACCGCGACCACGGCGCCGACCAGGCCCGCGAGCGGCAGCGCCAGGCCGAGGTCGAGGTGCCAGGTCTGGGTCATGTAGGCGCCCGTGGCGGCGCCGAACGCCACGAACGACATCTGCCCCAACGACACCTGGCCCGCCCAGCCGGTGAGCACCCCCACCGACATGGTGATGATCACGAAGATCACCACGGCGCTGGCCTTGACCAGGTTGCCGGTGCTGCCCTCGAGCAGCCGCGGCACGGCGATGAGCGCACCCACCACCACGATGGCACCCGCCCACCGAGTCAGTCGCACCTCGGGGAGCGAGCGCAACTCGCGCGGCAGCGGGCGGACCTCGTCGGCGGCCTGCCACGTCGACGCCGTGTCGGTGTCGGCGCGCGTCGCCCCGATCTTGCGGGCGAGCAGGCTCACGATGATCACCACCGCGAGTATCGGGTCGACCAGTCCCGGGTCGGCCTCGTTCCATCTGATCCCCTGTTCGAGGATGCCGAGGGCGACAGCCGCCGCCGCGATGGTCGGCAACTCGGTGAGCTTGCCCATCGTGAGCGCCGCCAACGCAGTGAGCAGCACGGTGAGCCCGAAGCCGGGGAGCACCGCCAGACCGAGGATGCCGGCCTGCAGGAACACGCCGATGAACGACAGCAGCCCCGCCACGGCCCAGACCACGGTCTGGAGCCGCTTCACCGGCACGCCCAGCAGGCTGGCCCGGTCGGCCTGCTCGGCGCTGGCGCGGATGGCGATGCCGATGCTCGTCGAGCGCAACATGACCGCGACACCAATGAGCGCGAGCGGCGCCACGATCAGGGCGACGAGATGATCGGACGAGAAGATGATCGGCTGGATCTCGAACTTGAAGGCGATCGGGAAGTGGATCTGGTTCGACTGCGACCGCTCGCCCCACATCGACGGGATGAAGATCGCTCCGACGGCGAGTAGCTGCGACAACCCGATGGTGGCCACGGTGAGGATCAGGCGCGGCGCCCGGAAGAACCGGCGGATGATCGCCAGCTCGACCACGCTGCCGAGCACGATCGACGCCAGCACCCCGATGCTCACGGCGAGGAAGTAGTTGAGCCCGCCGTAGACGACGAGCGAGACGGCCAGCACGGTGGGAGCAGCCCCGAGCTCACTCTGGGCGAAGTTGAGGATGCGGTTCGCCCGGTAGATGAGCGCCATGCCGACCGCCACGAGAGCACCGAGGAGGCCCAGGATCAGACCTTGGAAGGCGGCGCCGGCCGGCAGCGGGAAGAACACCAGCTGAACCGCCAGGACCGCCAGCGCGGGGGCGACGACACTGAGAGCGGCGCGTAGCCGGGGCGACTCGAGCAGTGCGGTCAAGCGGGGTGTCCCCTTCTCTCCGTGCCACCGGTCCCCCGACCGGCCGCACGTCCTGCGCGACTCACCCTGGACACGCAGTCGGGGGTGTGTCGGCCGACAGTAGTTGCCCTTGCTCCGCGACGCGTGACGGGGCATCGGGAGGCTCGCGCCGACGGCGGATAGGGTGCGCCCATGAAGGTCGACGGAGGAATCGGGGGCTCACTCGCGCAGGTCGGTGGCGCGGCACGCCAGGCCGAGCAGGTGGGCTACGACGGGGTCTGGACGGCCGAGACGTCGCACGATCCGTTCTTCCCGCTGCTGCTCGCCGCCGAACACACCGAGAAGCTCGAGCTCGGCACCGGCATCGCCGTGGCCTTCGCCCGCAACCCCATGAACCTGGCCAACATCGCCTATGACCTGCAGGCCTACTCGCAGGGCCGGTTCATCCTCGGGCTCGGCTCGCAGATCAAGCCCCACATCACCAAGCGGTTCAGCATGGAATGGTCGCAGCCGGCGGCGCGCATGCGCGAGATGATCCTCGCCATCCGGGCCATCTGGGACTGCTGGAACAACGGCACCCGGCTCGATTTTCAGGGCGACTTCTACACCCACACCCTCATGACTCCGTTCTTCAACCCCGGTCCGAACCCGTTCGGCAACGCCCGCATCTTCCTCGCCGGAGTCGGCGAGCGGATGACCGAGGTCGCCGGCGAGACGTGCGACGGATTCCTGTGCCACGCCTTCACGACCGAGCGATACCTGCGCGAGGTCACCCTGCCGGCGCTCGAACGCGGTCTCGACACGTCCGGTCGCACCCTTGCCGACATCGAGATTTCCGGGCCGGCATTCGTGGCGACGGGCACCAACGACCAGGAGATGGAGGCGTCCATGCAGGGCGTGCGCGAGCAGATCGCGTTCTACGGGTCGACCCCGGCCTATCGGGGCGTGCTCGACAAGCACGGATGGGGCGATCTCCAGACCGAGCTCAACGCCCTGTCGAAGCAGGGCGAGTGGGTCACCATGGGCACGCTGATCGACGACGAGATGCTCGACGCCTTCGCCGTCATCGCCGAGCCCGAGCAGTTGGGCCCCGCGCTCCACGCCCGCTACGGCGACATCGTCGACCGCATCAGCTTCTACGCCCCCTACCAGAGCGACCCCGAGCGCTGGAACGAGGTGCTCGCCAGCCTCAAGGGCTGATCCGCGAGCCTCAGCTCTACCTACTCCCTGCTTCACCCCTTCACCAGTTCTGCCCACCGGTTTGTCGCGCTCAGCGGCACTTCCTGACGCCGAAACGCGTGGATGGGTTCGGGCAGGCGGCGGTCAGTCCGGCGGCACCACCCAGAGGGTGAACCGGCACAGGGTGAGATACCCCATATCGGTGTAGACCGGGCGGCCATCGTCGCTGGCGATGAGCATGGCCGGCAGTTCGGGCTCGATGAGCGTCACCGCCCAGGTGAGCGCCGCGCCGATGCCTCGACCGCGGTGCGAGGGCAACGTGGACACCATTTCGACCACCTGGATTCCATCGGACACGAACCCGGCCGACGTGCCGACCGTCTCGCCGCCCACGGTCGCCACGAAGAACCGCCAGCCCGAGCCGAGCAGCGCCGGCCCGAACAGCGTCGCCGGGGTCATGCCGGCCAACTCCGGGATGGGATACGCGGCAATCAGTACAGACTCGAAGGTCAGCAGGCCCTCCCGGGTGGTGACCTCCTGAATGGTGACCTCATCGGGCGTCGGTGGCATCGACCCGCCCGGCAGTCGCAGCATGAGTGGTGGATGACCGACGGCGACCAGTCCCTGGTGTCGCAGGTCGGATGTCGGCCACGGACTGATCAGCAACACCGGAGCCTGCGCCTCGGTGGCCAGGTCGATGGCCCGGGTGATCCCGTCAGCACCCTGCGGCTCGGTCGCCGGCGCCGTGAGCACCAGAATGTTGGCGAAGGGACTGGGCAACCCGCTCGCTCCGCCGGCCAGGCCCCGACCGGCAGGCCGAATCCAACCCATGGTCGAGGCCAGGACGTCGAAGTGACGGGCATGACTGCGGGCGGCGGCGAGCAGGAACGAATCGCTCGACGCCACCTGTGGTTCCCAACCCTGAGTGAGGCCGGCACCGGGGTGGGCCTCGACCGTGGAGTCATCCATCCGACACCCTCCTGTCTTCATCGTCAGCGGCGCCGCGCCAAGTCATCGTTCCTGCACTGTTGCACCGAAACGGTGCAATCCTGCAGGAACCACCGGACAACCAGCGGCGAACGGGGCGGGCGCTAGGCGACGATGTTGACGAGCTTGGGCGGTTTGGCGATGACCTTGCGCGGCGGGCCGGTCAGGAACGCCGCCACCTTGTCGGACGCCAACGCCAGGCGCTCCGCCTCCGCGGCGTCGATGCCGGCTGGCACCTCGATGCGGTCACGCACCTTGCCGTTCACCTGCACGACCATGGTGACCGTGTCGACCGTGAGCATCGCCGCGTCGGCGACCGGCCACGCCTGCTCGTGGATGTGGGCGGGTCGCCCGGGCGTCGCCGAGGCGTCGGCACCCGCGCCGATGGCAGCGGGAGCGGCTCCGGCCGGGTGGCGGTCGGCCCAGAGCTGCGCGGTGATGTGCGGGGCCATCGGCGCCATCAGCAGCAGCAAGGTGTCGACGGCGAAGTCGAGTGTCTCGGCCCGGCTGCCGTCGGCCGCGAGCACATAGCGGTTCAGTTCGTTGACGAACTCCATGTACGCGGCGACCGCCGTGTTGTACGACCAGCGCTCGTAGTCGTCGGAAACCCTCACGATCAGCCGATGCGTGGCCTTCTCGATGGCGCCATCGGTGGGCAGAGGCTCACGGTCGACCGACGCGGCGGCACCGGCGACCTCGCCGGTGGCCAGCCTCCACAACCGCTGCAGGAAGCGCGCCGTGCCCTCGATCGAGACGCCCTCCCAGTCGACGTCGTCCTCGGGCGGGCCGACGAACAGGTGGGCCAGGCGCAGGGCATCAGCGCCCTCACGGTCGAGGATCTCCTCGGGGGCGACGAGGTTGCCCTTGCTCTTCGACATCTTGTCGCCGTCGAGACGGATCATGCCCTGGGTGAACAGTCGGGCGAAGGGTTCGCGCAGCCCCTTGGGCGCGACCCCGAGATCGGCCAGCGCCTTGGTGAAGAACCGGGCGTACATGAGGTGGAGGATGGCGTGCTCGACCCCGCCGATGTACTGGTCGACCGGCATCCACGACTCGATCGCGGCGTGGGAGAACGGCTCGTCGGTGTTCCACGGGTCGGCGAAGCGCAGGAAGTACCACGATGAGTCGACGAACGTGTCCATCGTGTCGGTCTCGCGTCGGGCGGGGCCGCCACACGACGGGCAGGTCGTGTGCAGGAACCCCTCGTGCAACTGCAGCGGCGACTGGCCCGTGGGTTGGAACTCGACATCGTCGGGAGCGAGCACGGGCAGCTGGTCGTCGGGCACCGGCTGGATGCCGCACGCGTCGCAGTAGACGACAGGGATGGGGCACCCCCAGAAGCGCTGGCGTGACAGCAGCCAGTCGCGCAACCGGTAGTTGGTTCGGCCCTCGCCGATGCCCCGATCCTCGAGCCAGGCGATGGCCGCGGCGATGGACTCGTCCTTGCCCATGCCGTCGAGCCACTCGCTGTTGATGTGCACGCCGTCACCGGTGTACGCCTCGCCGTCCCAATCGTCGGGCGGCTTGATCGTGCGGACGATGGGCAGCCCGTACCCGACGGCGAAGTCCCAGTCACGCTGGTCCTCGGCCGGCACCGCCATGATCGCCCCGGTGCCGTA
>Ga0315292_10001384_pt1 | contig 12909 bp, 9 predicted proteins | sample YL17G13_0_MG_FD_204029 | JGI IMG/M metagenome (GOLD analysis project Ga0315292, IMG submission 204029) | Sediment microbial communities from Yellowstone Lake, YNP, Wyoming, USA - YL17G13_0 | ecosystem: Environmental > Aquatic > Freshwater > Lake > Sediment | place: USA: Wyoming | collected... | reverse complement strand
CGACAGGCTCCACCGTTCCATCCCCGACCTCCTCGCCCCGCCCACGGGCCAAGAGATCAAAAACGCTCGGGATTGTCGATCCCCCCAAGCCCAGACCCTAAGCTGATCGCGTCTCTAGCGGGCGGGTCGTCGGGCGCTCTTGGCCTTCGGCGTCGCAGTTCCGGGCGGCGCCGCTCGTGTCGACGCGCCGTGAACCCGGGCCGCACAATGCCGGGACCCACCTCCTGGCCGTCCAGGTGGCGATATCCGTGCGGCAGGAGTTCCCGACGCGCTGCGTGGCCCTGGAGTGCGTCGGGTCGCAGCTTGCGGAGACACCTGCGCGCCGACGTCGCCGCAGGAAGCGGTGCGGCCCAGGAACGCCGTAGCGCTCCCGGGCCGCTGATGCATCCGCGCGCGTGCGCTACTTGATGAACGTGTAGACGGCGGCGTGCGCCACCGGCGACCCGTTGCTGATCGTCAACTGGGCCTGGTGGCCGCCGCCGGCCGCGCCCTTCGCTTCCTGCATCGTGACCGTCACCGTCGCCGACCCGTTCGCGCCAAGCGAGATGGAGGACGGCGAGACGGAGTAGGCGACACCTCCGCTCCCCGGCCCAACGGACACCGCGTACGACCCGCCGGCACCCGTGAGGTCGGAGATCTGGACGTCGAGTGTCTGTGTCTGCCCCGATCCCGACGGGATCGCGCCGAAGCTGACGCTCACGGGGTCGAGGGCGACCTTCGCCTCGACCGCCGCCAGGAGATTCTCGCGCCCGGCGCCGATGATGTTGACGTTCGTCTCGAGCCCCGTGCCGCTCGACTTCTTGAGCGTGCCCTGGTCGGCCGTGTTGACGATGGCCGAGCGGATCTGGGCCGACGACCAGGTCGGGTGCGCCCACTCGACGACCGCCGCGGAGCCCGCCAGGTGCGGCGTCGCCATCGACGTGCCCTGGAAGAACGCGAAGCACGGCGGGGACGGGCAGAACTGGTGGGGAATCGAGCTGAGCACGTTCACGCCCGGTGCGACGACGTCCGGCTTCACCCGGAAGTCCACGTCGGTGGGGCCCTGGCTGCTGAACGACCCCATGAAATCGTCGTTGCCGGTGATGAAGTACGCCTTCCCGGCGCCGATCGTGACGTTCGTGTCCGTTGCGGCCGCGACCGGGGCGCCGTCATCGAGCGACACCATGTAGGCCGGGATCGTGGGCTGGTTCGGCGTGCCGTCCTGGCCCATCGCGACACCGTCGCCCGCCACGTTGTTCGACACGATCACGGCGATCGCGCCGGCGCTCTGCGCATTGCGGACCTTGGTCGAGAAGCTGCACGTGCCGCGTGCGAGCATCGCTATCTTGCCGTTGAGGCTCCCCGCCGCCAGTGCCGAGCAGACGGTACCGAGCCCGTTGGCGCCAGCGCCCGGGATCGCAGAGAGCATGGCGGTGATGCCCACCGTCTGGGCTCCGAAGTCACCCGCGATCCCAGGGAACGAGTTGCCACCTGCGGAGATCGGCGCAGCGACGAAGTGGCCGACCGTGGCGGCGCCCGCGGTGAGGGCGCGCTGGGCCGACCCCGGGGACTCTACGGTGAAGAGCCCCGGACCGCTGTTGCCCGCCGCCACGGCGACCACCATCCCGGCCTGGTCGAGATTATCCACCGCGATCGTGAGGAGGTCCTGGATTCCATGTGCTCCGCCGCCGAGGCTCATGTTGGCGACGTCGAAGTCGTCGGCGTACGCGGCGTCGAGCGCGTTGAGGATGTCCTCCGACCGCGCGTTCGTGACGTCGCTGGGGAAGATGTTGTAATTCCCGAGGAGCGCCATCGGAGCGACGCCCGTCACGCCCTGGGGAATGGTGACGCCGTCCACGGTCGCGGGCGTGCTGGAGTTGCAGGCGACCGTGCCCGCGACGTGCGTCCCGTGCTCCTGCAGCGCCTCCGCCGTGAAATTCCGGGAGGGCGTCTTGTTGTTGAACACCTTGGCGGCGATGACCTTGTTGTTCGTGAACCGCTTGTCCCCGAGCTGCGTCTGCGAGGCATACCCGGTGTCGCTGAAGCAGGGGTGCGTGACGTCGATGCCGGTGTCCAGGATCGCGACCTTCACGCCCTCGCCGGCGTTCGCGGCGGTGCCACCCGCCGCCCACGCGGCCGGAGCGCTGATGAGCTCCAGATCCGGGTCCAGCGCGACTGGGTAGTAGAGTCCCTGGTATTGCGCGGTCTGTACCTGCGGCGCGCTCGCGACCTTCCCGAGCGTCTCTCCGTTGAGCTTCACCGCGACTGCGTTCAGCGAGATATCATACTCACCGGTGACCTTCGCGTTTGGCGCGTTCGCGTGGAGCCACTGCTTGTAGTCGTTCCTCTGGGCCGATAGCAGCGCCCGGTACGATTTCACCGTCGTGCTGCTGAAGTCGACCTTCTTGCCCTTGGGCGGCTTCGTCCGGGCGCTCGTCGAAAGCGGATCGCCCTTGAGCTGGACGATGGCGTACCCAGTCTCCACGCTGGCCCGGACGCTCGGGCCGTCGGTGGCGTTGCTGATCGCTGCGGCGGCGGCGAGGGGGAGGGCTGCCAGGACCGCGAGGAGGGCCGTTGAGAGACATTGCAGTCGTGCGTGCATGCGGTAACTCCCTTTCTCAGGAGGGCTTTGTCCAGCGATGCGCGCGCCGATCCGTCGTGCGCGAAGGCGTTGGGCCTTAGCCCGAAGTAAGGGGCCCTAATGGTGCTGGTGGTGCCCCCTGTCGGGTCCCATCCGGGGCGTTACCCGTTTGGGTCCTTCGCTCGACGGCGTCTAGACGCGGCGCGTCGTGATCTTGGTGCGTACAGTCCGACGCTATCTAGGCGCCGCCAGCCGGAACTTCTCGAACTCGTCCCCCTTGGTCCAGACCGGCATCGCTGGCGCGTTGCCGATCCGCAGGCCAAGCAGGAGCTGGAGCTGCGCATCCTCCACCGCGCCGGCCAGGTCCCACGACCCGGGAGAGGGCGGATAGGCGTCGCTCGGCTGGTGATAGTCGTTCCGCTCGTACAGTTCCTGCTGCTCCCTGCCCCAGCCCTCCGGCCTGCCGATGAAGTTCGGACCGCCGGCGATGCGCGCGCCGGGCACGCCCACCTTTGCCAGCTCGAAGCTGTCCGAGCGGTAGAAGAATCCGCGATCGAGATAGGGGTCCCCGTGCACGCTGCGCCCCTGCGCCGCTGCCAGCGAGCGGATCACGTCGTCCACAGAGGACTTGCCGAGGCCGATCACCCCCAGGTCGCGGGTGCGCCCCATGTTGTTGACGCCGTCGAGGTTGATGTCGACCGCGATCCGGCCAGGGGGAAGCGTCGGGTGCGTGGCGAAGTAGCGCGAGCCGAGCAGCCCCTGCTCCTCGGCGGTGACGAAGGCGATGATCATCGATCGTTTGGGCGGCGAGGCAGCGGCGGCCCGGGCGATGGTCAGGACGACGGCGCAGCCGGAGGCGTTGTCGAGCGCGCCCGTGTACACGTTCCGCTCGCCTGCAACCGGCGGGCTTCGCTGGCCGAGGTGATCGTGGTGAGCCGTGTAGAGCACCGCATCGCTCTGCAGCCGGGGGTCGGTGCCGGGGAGGATGCCGATCACGTTGGCGCTCTCGATCCGCTCGCGCTTCACCTGCATGTCGAGGGAGGTGGTCACGCCGAGCGGCAGGCTCGGGGCACCCCTGGTCCTCGCGTCCTTCGCGACGGCCTCGTCGGCGGAGAAGTCGCGTCCGGCCAGCAGAAAGAGCTTGCCCACGCCCTCCCGGGAGATCCAGCCCTGGAAGTCGAGACGCGGTTCCCCCTCGGGCGGGAGCGCGAAGGCCTCGGGGCGGTCGGACGAGACCACCACCTGCCAGGGATAGCTGGCCGATTCGGTGGTGTGCACCAGCAGCGCGCCGACCGCGCCGTGGCGCGCGGCCTCCATGTACTTGTAGTCCCAGCGGCCGTACCAGAGGCGGACGCCCTCGCCGGCGAAGGGCGGGTTGAAGTTGAGCAGCACCACGACCTTCCCCTTGACGTCGACGCCCCGGTAGTCGTCCCAGCCGTGCTCGGGCGCGACGATGCCGTAGCCGACGAAGACCAGCCCGGCGCCGCGAACATCGACGTGATCGGTGTCGCCGATCGAGCGGATCGCCACCTCGGCCTTCATCCCCGGACCGGTGGGCAGCACCAGCGAATCGGCGCCGCGCTTGAAGGTGATGTCGGCGGGGATGGCGGTGGTGTACTTCACGAGCGGCACCGGCTGGAACCAGGAGGCGGGCCTGCCGCCCTGGCCGGGGACGCCGGGCTGGTACCCCATGGTCTCGAGTTGCGCTGCCAGGTAGCGGATCCCCACCAACTCCCCGCGGGTGCCCGGAAAGCGTCCTTCGAGCAGGTCGTCGGCTAGGAAGCGGGTGTGGCCGGAGATCTCGGCCGCGGTGATCCGCGCCGCCGCCGCCTTCTCGGCGGGCGAGAAGCCGGGCTTGGGTCCAGCCTGCGCGACGCCGGAGGTGAACAGCAGGGAGGCCAGCGCCAGCGCGAGGCTGGACCTGAGAATCAGGGGACGCGGGTGGGAAGTGGGCATGGGGCAGCAGACTACACGCCCGCCAGTGCCCAGCGGCCGAAAACGCCTCGGGCCGGCAGGCGGACCTGCCAGCCCGAGGGGAACGGCTTGGAGTGCTGCTACGGGTCGACGCGGACGATCGTCGGGTTAGGCAATCCTGCGACTCCGCCGTACACGACGCTGCCGAGGTACTTCGTTCCCGTGGTCAACCCACTGAACGAGAGGTCGATCGCGCCCGTGCCGCCAATGTTTGCCGCTGCCGGAGCGGTGACGGTCATGTTTCCAGCAGCGGTCGAACCGAGCAGCCAGGTGTGGAGCTTGAACGGGCTGGATCCGACCACGCCCCAGCCATGAACGACGACGGTGTAGGTCGCCGCGGCGGGGTTGACGAGATTGACCTCCTCCGCCGACGTTCCGCCGCCACTGGAGCCGACCAGCGTCGTTCCGGAGAACACGCACAGGTCGATGTCGGATCCAGGGTTGACGTCCGCGTCGAACAGGGAGAACCGCGCGTACGTCGTGCCCGCCGGCACCACCGCCGAGATCAGCTGCGCGTTCGGGGAGGTGAGCGAACACGAGCCATCGGTCGGGTCGTCGGCAACCACGCCCGCCGTGATCGCTGCCGGAACCAGGCCGCGCGCCTCTGCCGTGAACGGACCCGTGTAACCGAAGGTCACGTTGTACGAACCGCTGACCTGCGTCGGTGCGGCGAGGGCCACAGGGCGAACGACCATGGGGATGCGCACGTTGTGGATGCCATCCGTCCAGGTCAGCTGCCCGCCGGCGTAGGCGTTCAGGGCTGCCGTCGTCCTGGTGAAGTTGACGGTGAAGGACGCCGTTGCGCCCTTGGCAAGCGTCAACGAGGCCGGGGTGACCACGACACTGAAGCCATCCATCCCGGTGAAGGATGCCGTATAGGTGGCGGCACCGCTGCCGACGTTGGTCACCGAGCGCGTCACGGCCTGGGTCCCGGCCAGGTCGCCGATCGCAATGGACGGCACGTTCAGGTTGCTCGGGTCGATCGGCGTGAAGGCCGAGCAGAACGAACCAGGCTGCGTGCCGCAGATGAAGTTCAGCCAGTCGACGAAGCCTGAGTTGAACACGAGTCCCGGGTCGGCGGCCGAGTTCGGCATCACGTGACCAGCACCCTGGCGGAAGATCACCAGCGGATTGGTGTTCGGGCCGTCGAGGACGTCGTAGCCGGTCGTCATCAGCGCCGACTTGATCATCATCGGTGTCCAGTCCGGATGCAGGCCCTTGAGAAGCGCGCCGAGACCGGCCACGTGCGGGCTCGACATCGAGGTGCCGCTGTAGAGGTCGAAGTCGCGACCTGAGTTACCCGGAGGAGCCACCGCGGCGAGGATGTCCTGGCCGGGCGCGATCAGGTCGGGCTTGAGGAGATCGCCGTTGCCGGCGCGCAGCGGGCCGCGGGACGAGAAGCTGGCAGTGAAGGGGGCCGGGAGGTTGTAGACGACCGTCGCCTGGTTGATCTTCGCCGTCGCGCCCGCGGTCGCCGCGTAGGCCTTGACCGCCGCGCGATCCGTGTTCTGTAGATGCACCGTCGGCACGAAGTGGAAGTCGGCGTTGAGCGAGTTCGCGCTGGTGTTCAGCAGGATCATGCCCAGGCCGCCGGCCTCCTCGACGGCAAGGCTCTTGTTGACGCGGGCGTTGACGCCGCGGTCACACACCACGATCTTCCCGGCCACCTTCGCCGGATCGAGCACGGGAGCCCCGCCGTTGTCCACCGCGGCGAAGCAGAGCGCGACGGCGGTGGGATCCGCGCCCGAAAGGCCGGCGGCCGTGGAGTCGATGAGGGGCGCAGGCCCCACGGCGGTGGCCACCGAGGCACCGGAGTAGGTCACTCCGTTTCCCAGCGTCACGGAACCATCACCGTTTCGGTTGTGCGTGCCCGCCGCGACCGTCGTGAGCCACGGACCCGGGTGCGCCACGGTGCTCGTGGCCGGCCCGCTGTTGCCGGCCGAGGCCGCGACGAACACGCCCGCGTCGGCTGCGTACAGGAAGGCGATCTCGACCGAGTCGCGGAAGTTGGTCGTCGACCCACTGATGGAGAAGTTGATCACGTCCACGCCGTCGGCGACGGCCTGGTCGATCGCCGCGACGCTGTCGGAGGAGAAGCAGCTTCCCCCCGTCGGGGTCTGCCAGCAGACCTTGTAGGTCGCGATGCGGGCGCGAGGGGCGATGCCGCTGACGGGGCCGAACACCGCCGCTGCGCCGGTGGTCGGGACGTTGTTGTTTCCACCAGCCGTTGACGACGTGTGCGTGCCGTGGCCGCCGAAATCGCGCGGCGAGACGTACTCCCAGGGGAGCTGGGCGCGAATGCCGGCGTCGCCTCCCCACCCGGCGTTGAAGAACTGGGCGCCTATCAGCTTCTGGTTGCAGTTCGAGGCGTTGAAGGCGTCGCCGGGAACGCACTTGCCGTGCCAGCCCGGTATCTGCCGGTAGGAGAGCTTGCCGTCCTTGGAGGCATTGCCGTTTGTCCCCGTGCGATCGGAGAAGCTCAGGCTCTCGGGCCAGATCCCGCCGTCGACGATGCCGATGATCACGTTCTCGCCTACGCCTCCGAGCTTCGCCCAGAAGCCGCCCGTGCCACTCAGCCCGAGGAAGGCGGGAGTGGAAGACGTGTCGAGCACGCGCGCCTCGTCCTTGTTGACCGCGAGCACGCCGGGAACCTGGAGCATCTTGGCGACCTGCTCGTCGGTGAGCTCTGCCGCAAAGCCGTTGAAGGAGAAGCGGTAGCTGTAGAGCTTCTTGCCTCCCCCGACCGCGCTCAGCGCTGCGTCGTGACGGGAATCGAGAAAGGCCGCGTAGTTGATGACATGCGAACTGGTCGGATCGATCTTCTGCCCCTTGGACGGCCTCGTGGCGCGGAACCCCGGGATGCCGCCCCGATAGGCCACCACCGGCTCCTCGCTCAACTGGACGATGTAGGCCTTGTTGGAAAGGCCCTTCGCCTGCCCAGGGTTCTCTGCGGACGCGTTGCTCGAAGAAACGAAAAACGCGGCAAGCAGGAACGCCAGAGCGGCGGCACGGATGAACCGATGCGCCATACGATATCTCCTTGGGAAGAACTGTAGTCGTGTGTCGGATGCCCTCGAACCGGGCTGCGCAATTTTGGCGTTCTCCCGCAAAAGTGCAAGGCCCAGGAGGGTCTAATGGACACGGGACAGGTGCATCGCTTTGGTCGGCTGGAGGCGTCAGCTCAACCAGGGCTCGTCGGTTCGGATTTCGCGTTATCCAGGGAGCTGGCGATCAAAATCGCCCTTCGGATTGGATAATTTCAAGTTGCAGAAAATACCATCCTGATTTTGGTAGCCTGAACGTTCCTTCGGTCCCGATAAAGGGGGGGCCATCCAGCTCCCACGCGGGCGCGTACTGGGGCCACCAGTGCGCCAGGCGAGCGAACCTCCCCCGATCTGCGCCCAAGCTGCGCTACCTCCGGAACCCGCCGCCGCCGAGCACGCCGGGGTCGGTTCCGGGCACGATGATCGACGAGGACGACTGGCGGCGAAGTTCCTGGAGCTGCTGGATGGTCCTCTCCACGCCGGCCTTGGCGGCCTCGCCGTAGGCCGCGACCGCGGCGGAGAGGCTCGGCGCGTCGATGTCGAAGCTCACCGGCAGCGGACCGGCCTGCGTCACGATCTGGGCCTCGCCGATGTAGAGCACCTTGCGTGCCAGGTCGGTGGCGCCGTCGGCGGTGACGGGGACGATCGCGCGGATCGTGCCGATCTTGCGGTCGGTATAGACCTCCTCGCGGTACAGCGAGGTGGGGTCCATCTGGATGTCCAGCTCGGGCATGTCGGCCATTCTCGGCTCCGGTTCGTTTGGGGGCTGCTCCGGGATATCACGGGGGAAGGAGGCGCAGGAACTCCGCGGCGAGGCGGGTGGCCTCTCCGCCGGCGCTCTCGCTCGCGTGGGGCGCGTGTCCGGACTGCAGCCAGGCGATGCGGGCGTCGGGCAGTGCATCGCGCGCGGCCTCGATCTCTCCGGGCTCGGTGCGGGGGTCGTGGACGCCGTGGAGCAGCAGCACGGGGCAGGTCACCTCGCCGAGCCGTCCGTCGTAGAGGTCGCCTCCCTCGCGCTCGCCGCGCGAGATGATCCGCAGCCAGGCCCGGGCCCCGTCGCCGATGATCTCCCGCCATCTCGGATCGCCATGGTCGCGGCGCAGGGCCTCGACCTTGTCGGGGCCGAAGTCCTCGGGGCTCGACGCCGCCGCGTCGAAGAAGGGGCGCGACGCCGACTTGGCGCGCCAGAAGTGGAAGGCCTCCAGCACCACGCCGCGGACCCGTCCCGGAGCCTCCATGGCCATCCACGCCGCCACCACCGCGCCGTCGCTGTGCCCCCAGAGCGCGGCCCGCTCGATCCCGAGGGCGTCGAGCACGGCCAGGCACTCCTGCGCGAAGAGCCGGTGGTAGCCGTCGGGGACGGTGGGAAGGCGGGGCGACGCCCCGTATCCGGCCCGGTCCGGCGCCACCACGCGGAAGTCCGCGGCCAGGGCGTCCAGCTGGGCGTCGAACGGGTAGGCCTCCCAGCCCCACCCGCTATGAAGGACCACGATCGGCGGTCCGGCGCCGACGTCGCGCACGTGGATGCGCGACCGGAGGCCCGGGAGCAGCGGCGTCTCGACCTCGAGGAAGGGCATGCGAGGGCGAGGGACTTCAGGCCGGCCTGATCTCGGACTCGCGCACGAAGCGCGCCAGCGCCATGTCGTGCGTGCGGACGTGCTCGAGGAACCAGTGGCGCAGCGCGCTCGCGAACGCCTTGGTGGGCTGGACGTTGCCGGTGGCGAATTCCGACCGGACCCTGTCGATCTGGTCCATGAGCCGGGCGTGCTCGAGCTGGTGGCCCGCGAACTCCAGGTACGCGTAGAGCCGCATCATGATCTCCTCGGTCGCGAAGTGGACGCTCGCGAACTCGGAGAGCTGCTGCAGGAGCGCCTCCACTTGCGGCCGGGGCGCCGAGGCCACGGCACCCTCCAGAGCCCTGACCAGGCCGAGCATGAGGTCGTGCTCGGAGTCGATCTCCTTCACTCCCACGTCGATGTTCTCCGAGCCCTTCCTGGACATCCCGAACCTCCCGGCGGCGCCATGCCGCACTCCCCAATGTAGCGCGGAGACCGCCGGCTGACACGGCTACACTCCCTCTGTGCGCATTCTCTATGGAGTGGTCGGCGAGGGCATGGGGCACGCCATCCGGTCCCGGGTGGTGCTCGACGAGCTCGCCCGCCGCCATGAACTGCAGGTGGTCGTCTCTGGGCGGGCGCACGACTACTTGAAGGCCATCGAGACCGACCGGCTCGGAGTGAACCGCATCTGGGGCCTGTCCATCGTCTACGAGGACAACCGGGTGCGGAACTTCCGCACGCTCCTCGCCAACCTGAAGGGCGCGCTGGTGAAGGGGGGATGGCCCGAGAACATCCGCGCCTTCTTCGACATCGCCGAGCGATTCCGTCCCGAGGTGGTGATCAGCGACTTCGAGTCCTGGAGCTATCTCTTCGCGAAGGCCCAGGGACTTCCGGTCCTCTCCATCGACAACCAGCAGATCGTGGCCCGCTGCGACCTCGCGCCCGAGGTCGTGGCAGGGCACGAGGCCGACTTCCAGCTCACCCGGGCCATCGTGAAGGCCAAGCTGCCCGGCTGCTTCCACTACCTCGTCACCACCTTCTTCCACCCGCCGGTCGTGAAGCCCCGGACGACGCTCGTGCCGCCCATCCTTCGGCCACAGGTCCTCCAGGCGCGACCCGAGGACGGGGAGCACCTGCTCGTCTACCAGACCTCGACGAGCTACGGGGACCTGCTCGAGCACCTTCGGGCCACCGGCGTCGAGTGCCGGATCTACGGCGTGAGGCGGGGAATCGAGAAGGAGGAGCGCGACGGGAAGCTGCGATTCATGCCCTTTTCGGACTCCGGCTTCATCGAGGACCTCCGGACCGCGCGCGGGGTGGTCGCGAACGGCGGCTTCACGCTGCTGGGCGAGGCCGTCTACCTGCGCCGCCCCGTGCTCTCCGTCCCGGTGGGCAAGCAGTTCGAGCAGGTCGTGAATGCGCGTTATCTCGAACTCGAGGGCTACGGCGTGGCGGCCGACGAAGTCACCGGCCTGGTCCTCGGGGATTTTCTCGCCCGAGCCCCGGACCTAGGAAGGAAACTGGCCGGGTACCACCAGGACGGGAACAAGAAGCTTTTCGCTTGCCTGGAGGCAAGACTGGCGGCCGCCGCCGCCGGCGGCGAGAGGGTGGATGGACCTGCCGACGGATAGCCACGCCCCGAATTGGCCGACGCGCCACCTTGCCACGTGCTGCCACCCTGGTACCTTCTGCGTCGGTCCGTGTGGAACGGTGGGAGGCGGCGATGGGCGTGGAGGCGATGGCGATGAATCCGGTCATGGACGTGCCGGGCCTGGTCGATTCGATCATCCGGCATCACGGAGTACACCCCAGCGAACAGGTGAGGTCGCTTCTGGCCGCCGCCGCGGAGCAGCGGATGCGCGAGTACGGGGAAGCCCTCGGTACAGCGGTGCCGCGCGCCATGGCGGCGCTCGTGACCGCGGCCCGGCGCCGCTGAGGCTTGAAAGGGCGCGTCGTCGGGGTCACTTCCCGGCGAGCAGCGCCTCCTTGAGGTCCTCGAGCCCGCCGTCGGTGGGTTTCGGGCCGAGCCAGACGCGGAACAAGGCGTCCGCGAAATCCTTGCCTTCAACCGTGAGCCCCTTCGCGCCCTCGACGCCCAATGTGCTGCCCTGGCCGGGCACGTACGACACGGCGAACACCTGCCCCTCCTTGAACTCGGCCGGGAAGGACTCCTCGACCAGCTTCAGCTTCGGCGCAAGCGCCACGGCCTGGGTGGGGGAGTTGCTCTCGAAGCCGTCCTTCAAGGCGCCCAGCATGCTCGATCGGTCCACGTCGCGCATCAGGGTCATTCGGATGACCTTGGGCGCGTCGAGGGCCACGATGGCGGCGGCGTCGGTGGAGCGCTGCGTCACGTAGAGCGCGCCCACGTAGACCTTCACCTTGAGGAAGGACTTGGTCCGCAGCCCGGCGCCGTTCAGGACGAGCGGCTTTCCGTCGACCTGGATCGAGTCGGGGACCTTCACGCCGGCGACCTCCAGCGCGAAAGCGGGGACGGCGGCGATGAGCAGGGCGAGGGCGAGGCTTCGCATGTGGGGACCTCCGAAGGGGGAGTGGTGCCAGGCACGATAGGATGCCCGGATATGAAGAGCCAGACCCGTTGCCTGACCTTCGAGACCCGGCGCCGCCGGGAACGGCTCGCCCTGGTGCTCGGCGGGGCGCTCCTCGCCGCGGGAGGCGCCTCGGCCGGGGAGTTCCAGGAGTTGATCGTGAAGAAGGGGCTCTTGCGCGGCGACCAGTACCTGGCAGGCGGCACGGTGGACGTCCATGGAAAGGTGGAGGGAGACCTGGTCATGGCGGCGGCCCAGGCCGGCCTCGACGGCATCGTCACCGGTGACGTGGCCGCCATCGGGGCGCTCGTCCACGTGGGCGGCGTGGTGGGCGACGACGTCCGGGTGCTGGGCGGGCGGGTGATCGTGCAGGGTACCGTCGGCGACGGGCTGCTCGCCGGCGGCGGGGAGATCACGCTCACGCCGGGCACGCGAGTCGGAGGCAACGCCATCCTCGGGGGGCGCCGGGTGATGGATCTCGGGGACGTGGACGGCGATCTGCTCGCCGCCGGGCAGTACGTGGAGATCGCCGGCGACGTCCGCGGCCGGACCACGATCCGGGCCGACGAGGTGGTCATCGGGCCGAAGGCGCGGCTCTTCGGCGACCTCGTGGTGCGCAGTCCGAACCCCCCGCGCATCGCCGACGGGGCGAGGATCGCCGGGAAGGTCGTGCTGGACGAGCCTCCCGCGCCCGGCTTCCAGCAGGGGCTCCGGGGCGTCGCCTGGGCGGCGGCGCTGCAGATCGGGCTGCTCCTCGTCGCCTGGGCCTGGATGTTCTTCGCGCCGCGCCTTTCCCGGGAGGCGGCGGTGCTCGAGTGGCGGAAGATGGGGCTCGTGCAGGGCATCGGCTTCGCGGTGGTCGTCGGCCTGCCGCTCGTGGCGGTTCTCCTCGCGATCACGGTGGTCGGCATCCCGGCGGCCATCGGGGTCGCGGCCATCTGGGCGGTGCTGCTCCTGGCTGGCTATGCGTCGACCGCGATCTGCCTCGGCAACTGGCTGCGCGCGCGCCGGGGCGGCGGCGAGGGCGGCGGCCGGCTCGGCGGCCCCTCCGGCGCGAGGCTCGGGGAATCGCTCCTCTGGACGCTGCTGGCGCTCCTGCTCCTCCGGGCCGCCGAGGCCATCCCCTGGATAGGACCGGTGGTGACGGCCGGCGCGGTCTTCTTCGGCGCGGGCGCCGTGGCCCGGGCCGCGCAGGTTGCCCACTGGCGCGGGCGCGTCAGCCGTGG
>Ga0315292_10001382_pt1 | contig 12913 bp, 17 predicted proteins | sample YL17G13_0_MG_FD_204029 | JGI IMG/M metagenome (GOLD analysis project Ga0315292, IMG submission 204029) | Sediment microbial communities from Yellowstone Lake, YNP, Wyoming, USA - YL17G13_0 | ecosystem: Environmental > Aquatic > Freshwater > Lake > Sediment | place: USA: Wyoming | collected... | reverse complement strand
GTGGCGTTGTTTGTGTACCAGTACCAGTTCCCGTGCCAGTTCTCGTGCCAGTTCCCGTCGCTGTACCTGGTCTTCCTGGTGGTTTTACGGTTGGTGTTTGTGGTTTTGTGCCTGGTTCTGGTTTTGGACCTGGCGCTGGTGTTGGTTTTGGACCTGGTGCTGGTGTTGGTTTTGGACCTGGACCTGGTGCTGGTTTTGGACCTGGCGCTGGGGCTGGTGTTGGTTTAATTACTGGTGGTTTAATTACTGGTGGTTTAATTACTGGTGGTTTGATTGGAACAAATGCCCTAATAATTTGTCCAGTTTTTGGATCAGTAAGCACTTTAACTATAAACCCAGCAGGAGCTTTAAGTGCTGATGCATCTCCTGCAAACTCATCAAGAACTTCAACATCTAAAACTTCAGCGCCAAGTTCTTCTCCTAAACGATTTACTAATTGTTGGTGGGACTCTTCCCAGGTGTTAGTATTGTCACATTCGGAGAGTTCGGATTCACTTTCCCATTCATTTTTTTTTTTTCTCCCCCATTTTCTGAGAATCTCATTTCTTTAGGGGTTAACCCAATTTGATTTTCATCAATCTGTATTTCATATCTCCAATCAGAAAGAGATTCTGATCGTACCTTTTTGTTTTTCTTTTTCTTTTTATTAAATTTACCATCTACTTCACCGTCTTCGTATCCTTCTCCATCTCCATCATCATCCCACCATCTTTTGACATGCTTACCTTCACTCACACCGCCAGGTTTGTTACTTGTTTGAGTTGGTGCTTTTTCTGATGATCCAACTTCAACAACAGTTTTATATCTTTTCCTCAATTCTGAAATCTTTTCCCTAGGAACTTTTTTCTCAAACGTTCTACCATCTTCTGTGGTAATTCTTACAAGAACCTTTTCGCTTTCCTCAGCAATCTGCTGACCTTCTGGTTCATAACCAGCAGATAATGCAACCTGACGAATTTGTGATTTCTGTTCACCAGGAAGTTTAGAGTTTGCAATATACTTGTCTAAATACTGTTTGATTTCAAGATCAGTTTTACCCTGCGCTTTCATTTTAGCAACTCTCGATTTTAAATCATATCGAGTTTGTGTCGCGGCAGTTTTGATATCACCACGAAGTTTTCTTCTTTCTTGAAGATCACTCTCATCTAAAATTTCCGATCTAAAATCTTTATATACTTCCGCCCAGGGATTAGACATAGTAACTAAATAAAAAAATCTTTTACTAGACTTATTTATAAGACGACTTAATTTTAATCTTACCACTAAAAGGTTTTATTGGTTGTCCTGGGGTGTATTCTTGTGCATGTTTTCTATATTCACAGGTTCCAACTTCATATACTTCCTTCACATCTGTAATCCATGCCTTAAACATATTTCCATTTTCAGTCACACAAATTAAATGATTAGATCCTCTTCTAGTAACTCTTCCTATTTCCCCAGTATTAATTTTCTCAACTAAAGTTCCCTCATTGAAAATATTACCTGCAACATATTCTTCTCTTATTTGATCTGGAGTTAAATCAAATAAAACTGGTTGAGATAACTTAGTTGACTTTGAAATGAATTCGGAAAAATTTTTCATTTATTATTTAACAACAGATGTATTAATGCTGTTTTTTGTTTGGTGAGTTTGTTTTTTAAATCCTTAGATTTACTTGTTTTAATTTGAGATTCCAAATATTTAATGTAAGAAAAAAGTTCTTTTGATTTTAAATTCATTGTATAAAAAAGTCCTCATCTTTATTTAGATAAGGACAAATTTGAATAATGTATTATTTATATCATACATCTCCATCGTTTCTATTTTCCGATTTATGAACTGAGAATGTTCCTTCGGGATAACGAGCACTTAATTTTTGATAATTGATTTCAAGAATTTCTTCAAAATTAGTATCAAGAGCCATACATGCTTGAGCGATATACCAACAGATATCACCAAGTTCACGTTTCATGTGAAAAACATTATCCTCATTATAAGGTTTTCCTTGCAGTAGAATTTTCTTTACAATCTCAGTAAATTCACCTGCTTCTGCACTAATACCAAGAGCAGCAGTTAGAAGACGAGATACATCAACATCATCATTTACTTCCAGTTCAGTCATGCGTGAAAGAAGTTGTGCAAAATCTTTACTTGCTGGACTTGTAGTGTCTCTAACAAAATCAATATATTTGTTTGTATCAATAACTTGTTCCATTAAAATTTAAATTCCTCGAATGATTTTTTTACGGGTGATGAACTTTTATTATACTCTAGATCTTGTCCACTGTCAACTATCTCTTTTTGTGCTGACTGATCAACATCATATAGTCTCATCTTTGCTCTATCAATTCCTAAAACGAACCTCTTAAATATTGTTGGATCATTATAACGATTCTTAAGTTGTTTGATCATAATCTGTCCAAGGTTTTCTAGTTCTTCGGATGATATTATAGCAAACATCAAGTCAGCAGTAGCAGGAAGTCCAAATGATTCTGATGTGTCGGTTAATTCAACATCTGATGAACTATTATGAGTTAGAATATCATTCGCATAGAACAAGTGATTTCCAGATACTTCAATATCTACCATTTCTCTTTCATCAAGTTCTTCAATTTTTATAATTTTTTTTAGCATCATAGAGTTCTTACCTTCTCATATTATAACAAAACCACTCACAAAAATCAAGGTGAGTGGTTTAATTGATTTTTTTATTTTTTAATCAACCAACAATACTCTCTCTCCAATCTTCACTCATATTCACCATAATTGCTTCTGCTGCTTCTTGAGTATCAGCATAACCCTCATCAAGAAGGTGTGATAGAATGATGTTGTAGAGGTCAAAACTATCAGCAAGTCCAATTCCTGCTATTCCGTATCTTGCTCCACCTCCTATCTTATAGTCACGAGAACGAGCAGCAATTGGTTTTGAATTTGGATCATCAGTTACATCTGGTGCAGAGTTTCCTCCACCACTTTTCAATTTAAAATTTGCTTTACGATAATTAAGATCATCCCTTTCCGAAGAAGATAATTTCTTAACATTTTGTGGTTTTGCTCCTGGCGGAGTTGGAGCATCTTTGAAAAAACGGGAAACATAAGAAGCAGGACCGTTTCTCTCATTTCCAGAAATGCGTTTACCACCATCTGAGCGTCCTGCCATATACTCAGTTGGTGTTTGACCATGCCTTCCAGTATAAAGGTTTGGATTAGATGGCGATGCTTCATCAAGTTGATAAACCTGACTATATGCTTCTTGAAGGGCACGAAGTTCTTGCGAGTTCATTTTACAACTACTTTTTAGTTATTTATATTCTACCTCTCCTCCAACCATTTTCCAAAAACATTTCCAATTCATCCTGTTTTACAAACTTTCTTTCATTCAATTCAGTATTAGAAATCCAAACTCTACCAGAAGAGGATTTAGCAATATTTTTTCTGTGCTCCTGTGATAGTTTTTGCCCTCTCTTACTTTCAGCAATTTTGTCTTTTGTTTCTTGGGAGTGATTTGTATTAAACTTTTTATAAAGTCCAAGAGAGTATCTATGTTTTTTAGTTTTTATCATTTTCTCTTTTGATTGCGAGGAAAAACTTATTCCATAGTTCCACACTCTTCCATTTTTAATGTTCTCTTCTATCTGCTCTTGATTTGCTCCGTGATAATGTTTTTCATAATTACAAGTTTCATATCTCATATTATAACCACACCCATCCATATAATGGGATTTATATTTGCGGATATAATAATCTTCTTTTATTCTTGCCTCACTTTCATCAACTTCTTCCATTACTTCAATAGTAAAGTTTCTTTTACCATATTCAATAATAGCATCAGACAAAAGTTTATTACCTTCGTGCCTTCCAAGAGTAATATGTTCTTGCAATCTTCTATCTAATTTATTTTTTGTTAATCCAACATAATACATATATGGATTAACTGCGGTGTTGGTAATTAGATAAATCTTTACTTTCATATCAGTAAGTTATACTACTATTATTTATAAGAAGTATAACTTACACACACTATTCCTTCGTATAAAGACACATTCCCTCCGTCAAACCCCCTTTGATATTCAGTTCCCCACTTTTAGTTGGGAATAAATGCTCTTCACTACAAATAATTTCTTTACCATCTTCTAAAGTAATCTTATAAGATTTCTTTTTGGTTTTAGGAAAGACATTCATCACTTCATTATAACCAGTATTAGAAAGAACCAAATCTCCAACTTGAATATTAGAAATATCTTTCAGTCCTTGCAGTGTTTGAACTTGTGTTTTCAAGTCCAAGCAAAACCCTGAACGTGTAGTCTGTGTAGCACTCATAATAGGAACATTAAACTCTACAGCAAGACCACGAAGTTCCTCTGCAATTGATTTCACATAGGTGTATGAGTTTACTGCGGAACCCTTATACCTAGATGATGCACAAATATTCAAATAGTCTACAAAAATAATATCAGGTTTAAATGATTTTTTCAGGGATAGTTCATTTAACAAGGATTTGAAATGTCCAGAGTGAGCAGATGCTGTGGGATACTCTTTAATAATCAATTTACCTTGCGTTTTTTTAGATAGTTTAGTAATCTTAGTTTCAAAATCACCATGAGACAAGTTCATAAGAGATTGAATATTTACGTTCAAAAGATTTGCATCAATACGTTCTGCAATCTTTTCTTCAGACATCTCCAGAGTGATATACAAAACATTTTTGTTTTGTAGTAAAACAGAACTGGCAAGATGGCACATAAACAAAGACTTACCCACGCCAGTGCCTGCAAGAGCAACATTGAGAGTCTTATTAGGAAGACCACCTTTTGTGATTTTGTTGAAGAAATCCAAATCAAAAGGAATTTTCTCTTCTTCCCTATGATAGAACTCGAATCTAGATTCAAAGTCTTTAATGTAGTCATGTCCTATATTATGATCAAACGACACCGATAATGCTTCACTTAAAATATGTGGGATAGCATCACGATTTTGTTTCTCAGATTCATCATCAGCAATTTGAATCGATTCCATCAATGCCAAATAAATGGCACGATCACGACACCACTTCTCAGTAGTATCAAGTAACCATTGATAATCCGAAGAGTTATCACTAATATTTTCTACAATTTGATTTGAATCTGCTAATTCAGAATCAGAGATGTCTTTACGATTATCAAGTTCAATATGTAAAATTTCTTTAGTGATCATTTTACCATACTTCACCACAAATTCACAAACAGTTTCAAAGACGACTCTTTCTTTTTTGTCATTGAAATATTGTGTCTTTATAAAAGGAAGAACTTTTCTACAGTACTCCTCATTATAAATCAAATTTGATATGATGGTAGTTTCAATCCTCTCCATCAATTCTCACTTCAGAATTTCCATAACTGTACTCGCTTCTTGCAATTAAGTCAAGTTTTTTCATGACTTCTGGAGTAAAATATTTTTCAGTATTTTTCAAAATTTCTTTAGCATAAATTTTCTTACCATCCATTTCATAACGTCCTGCTACATTTTTCCAGAGTCCACCAAGTTCACCAAGTTCCAGAAGACCGTAGTAACGATCAAGACCGCGCTCATCATAATACAGACGGATTTCAACATCTTGATTCTCCTTACTTAAACGGGACTTTTGAGTCTTTGCCCTGATAATGTTTCCAATAACTTCCGTTCCATCTTTTTCTTTTGACTTAGAAAGATAGATAATTGTGGATGAGGCATATTGCAATCCAGAACCACCAGACATTTGCTTACCACCATAAAGACTCATACTATCATATGTGTGATTTGTCACTAGCATAGGAATCTTTGCCTGACCCAGTTTGAGAGTCAGCATACGGAAGGCACCTTTGATAAGTTGTGCCTTCGTCATATCACGGGTATCCTTCTCTGCCAAAGCATCATTAATTTCTTTATTGGTAGAAAGCATTCCCAGAGAATCTAATACAAAGATACAGGGGTTTCTTTCATCCTCTTTTTTCTTAAGGTAAATATCAACTGCCTTAAGTGCTTTTGTGCGGAATTCCTCAACAGTGACTACATTGACAACCACCAGACGATTTGTGTCAACTCCCCTACTTTCCAGAAGGGATTTTGTGATTGCTGCTTCAGTATCAAAATACAAACAATATCCAGTAGGATTATTATCAAGGAAATTCTTAACGACGGCAAGACTGAAGAAAGTTTTTCCAGTAGAAGTTTCCCCTGCGATTGCAGTAATCTTGTTCCCAGAAACACCACCAAAGATACTCCCACTGACAAGAGCATTAAATATGTACGAACCTGTGTCCACATAAGTTTCAGTTTCATCAATGTCTGACGCCAATTGGGTGTATTCTCCACCAATCTCCTTTACAATATCTTTTAAAAAGTCCATGATTTTTATACAAAAAATGATTCTAGAGTGGAACGTTCTTTATAATCCCATCCAATACAATTAAGAATGGATTTTAGGGGATCTAAAAATGATTTTTCAAATTGCAATTCATAATCAATGTAATTATCAATTCCAATTTCAGTTGGAAATCTTTGAATGAATGCGATTACGTTCTCATGAATTGGGTTTGGTTTTTTCAAATAGCAGAATTTTATCTTCTCCCCATTATGGATCAAAGCATACTTTTTGTCAAGCCCCCCATTCTTAATATAATGATTATATAGAAGTGCCCCACGAACATGAATTGGAGTTCCTTTGGAATAAATCTCATTCACACTTCTATACTTAACAACATCTGATACTGATCTTGGAAATGAAATTTCTTCCGGAGAAAGTTTGTTGAATTCACTTTTACATTTAGAAATAAATTTAATCATATCACTTTCGGTGCCCGCCATAATAACTTTGAGGGCATCCTTAATCATCTGGCGACATGATGCTGGAGTTGATGATTTAACTGCTTCAATACCCATCATCTTAAGTTTAGGTTCAGAATATCGAACACCCTCACTATCATAAACATTAAGAATATATCTTTTTTTAGCAATCCAAATTCCACGATCAGCAATGCACTCACGCTTCATCTGCATTTTTTGTTGATATGCGTTTAGGTATTTTGCCAATTCTTCATAAGAACTTTCAATATACTTTTCAAGTTCCACTTGACAGATCTTATCAAGGAACGAAACAACGCCTTCAGTAGTTTTCTCTCTTCCCTTGTATACAGTTTCAACCAGAGGACCCATATTAAGATAGATGGAGTCAGTATCAGAAGCAATAACATAATCAAAGTCCTTAGTTTTAAGAATTTTATTCATATACTTATTCAGTTTTGCTTCAATCCAACGGATTGCAACTTGACCGGAAGTTGTAATGGCCTCAGCATTTTCAAGTTTATAATACCTGAAGTATTGATTACCTACAGCACCATAAGCAGAGTTGAGTTGAATTTTTTTTGCTAATTGAAAAATCTTTGCCTTAGCAATAGTATTTTTTAATGAAGGATCTTTAGTTTTTTCATATTCTTGTTCAGTAGCAATTTGTAATTTTTTCCAGTTTACACGTTCATCATATTTTGATTGCATAAGTTGAGGAAGAAATCCATAGATATCTTTCCGATACATTGCTCCATTCGGACATATTGCATAATCATCCTCAAGATCAAATTGGAAAGTTTCGTTTAAAACTTTATTCACTGAAATTGAATGATGCTTTCCCTCTACAAGAGTTTCAGGACTTATATTGAATTCCATAATCAGGTGTGGGTATAGGGAGTTCAAGTCAAAGTTTACAACCCAATTATAGATCCCTGGAACTGGTTCTTTTACATATGCACCTTCATACTTATCATCTTTAGACGTATCCTCTTTAGGTGGAATTACAATGTTTCTCTTCTTTAAATAATTATAAATGATAGCATCCCAAGTTCTTACTTGATAAAACACATCATTGAAATTAACTTTAGCATCGAACGCCATCGTAATGGCAAGTTCGATAAGTTTCATTTTATCCTCAAGACGATCTACAAGTTGCACGTCCTTGATATTATATTCAATATATTTTTGCCAATCTTTCGTATAAAACTCTTTGAATGTTTCATACTCAGTGTGATCTAATTTTTTCTCATCAAGTTCAACAAACGCAATGTGATCTAATGAATATCTTTCCTGATTAGTATAAGTAAACTTCTTATACAATTCAAGATAATCTAGAATAGTAATTCCACCAATATCACATATAATATGGTTTTGTCCCTTAATATACGTCTCATCCTGAGTTACAAGTTTCCAAGGAGAAATTCTTTTCATCTCCCTAGTACCCAGAACTTTCTCAAGTCTACCAATTACATATGGAATATCATAAAGAGAACAGTTCCATCCAGTAATAACTTCGGGGGGATTCTCTTCTAACCACAACAAAAGTTTATTCAACAGTTCCTTCTCACTCCAACATTCAAAATATTGAATATTAGGATCTGTGTTTTGAAATTGGCCTATTCCCCAGGTGAATATTTTCTTCGTATTATAGTCCTGAATAGTCACTGCTAGAATCTCTTCTATACATTCTTGTACAGTGGGAAATCCATTTTCAGAAGCAACCTCAATGTCAATGGTCACAAGTTTAATCTTACTTAAATCAAACTTAATTTCATCCTCAGGATATTGATCCGAAATGTATTGATAGATGAATCGATTGTTACCGTATATGTTAAAGTTTTCTACATCCTTATATTTTTTATAAAACTCTCTACAGTCTTTTACCGAACCAGGTTGAATTGGTTCAACATAATTACCCTCAAGAGTTTTATATTTTGTTTTATTATTTGATGGTAGAAACAAAGTTGGAGAATACTTCTCCCTAGTAGTAAAGTGCCTACCATTGTCATATCCACGAACTAGAAAGTCGTCTCCGACCATCTGAACATTAGTATAAAATCGCAATTAATTACTCCGTTGCTTGGATATACGCTTCCAGAAGTTCTGGTTTAGGTTCTACTATTGTAACAATATACTCAGAGAAAATCAAAATTTCGTCATCATTTGTAAACTCCTTCCAGGGATAAATTTCGTATTTGCATTGAGGCAAACTGTTTCCAATTCTCACAATAGGAGCATCTTCAAATGAAGTATCCTCTGAACGACTCTTAAAATCAAATGTAGTATCAATTTGATATGGTTTAATTAATTTACAATTAGGTAAATTCAATTCATAATCTACAGATAATTCTTGAACTTCAGTTATCAACCAATAATGATTCCTCAGCAAGATACACTTTATTACTTTCTCCGGATTCTCCTCCAGTTCCTCCATCATGTCTATCGTTTCCTCTTCCATCTCTTTTCTCCAAATAAGAATTTATAATATCAGAATGTGCATTGTAATGAGTTACCACCCAGTCGGTAGGAATGAAAAATTCCTTATCAATAGATAGTGGTGCCCAAGGATAATATAGAACAGAAATTGGAGGTCGTTTTTCTTGATTCTGTTCCAACAAAACGCTTGGTTCAGTTATTTTAATGACATAAGGTTTTGTAAGTTTGTACGCAATAACTTTTTCATTTCCATTTTCGTCTGGAAGCATTACTTCATGAACATCTGAAATAATGTCTTCTCCAGACTTAAGCATAGTAATCTTAATAGACATAATTTTCTAGTGATAAACTTTGGTCTTCTATTTTCGTAATGTAACTTGATAATTTTTCAAGATACCCATTGTTTCGCAATTCTTTAAATACTAAGTTTTCTATTGAAAACTCTCCGCCTTTGCGAATTGCTGACGAGCGCATCTCTCTAATTTTTTCCTTCAGTTTTTTGAACTCATCTAGATCATCAGATCTGTTACTAATTAGGAAATCTATCTTGTCCATCATAGCACGAGTTTTTCCCTTTAGCAAGGTCTTGTCAATTCCCTTTGACATTTTCTTAGGAGCAACCAACCATCTATCGTATTTTACAGAATAAACACCCTGATCAGCAGGTCTCTTCAAACCTTCTTCTTCGGCATATAATTCAACATCATGATTATAAATTTTGATGTCGTGAGTTAATGCCCACAGTTGTTTCTTATCCTTTAAAAATTCATCTATAAGATCTGGACAATCTGGTAATTTTGTTTTGTCAACGACTAGATGAAGATCTATATCAGAAAATTCTGTGTAATTATAATTGGCATTACCCCCTACAAATATTATATCCTTGATCGATTCTTCTGAAATGTTTGAAAATTTTGCCCACTCTCTTGCAATTCGAATTAATCTCATTTTAACTTTTGAATCTAATTTATTATTAGACCAAAATTTAGGATTGAGCGTATCGTGATATTTGTAGGTGAGTTTTTGATCAACAAACTCCTGTAAGTGCATTTTTAGTTTTACTTAGGAAAAAGGGGAAGGTTGATGATTCTGACCACCCCTTCCCCAGCGGCAACGGTATTCAATTATATTTAGATGTAATCTTTTCGAGTGTGATGTTCTGGGACAATCTTTCCTAGTCGAATGACAAGTAGTCCGTCTTCAAAGGTGACTTCTCGGACTTCGGTATCATCGGAGAGAGTCCACGCCCGTTTAAAACTTCGTTGAGCCAGACCCTTGTGGACAAACGTCCTATCCGATTCTGTATCTGATTTTTGCCCTTCGACAAAAAGTTTTCCATACTCTGTGAAGACATTTACTTCCCCCTTTTTGAATCCTGCAAGTGCAATCTCTAAATGAGATTCAACACTATTTACTTGAATTAAATTATAAGGTGGATAATTATTTGTAGTTTCGTGAAGATTAAACAGACGATCAAAATATTCGTCCATTCCAATACTGTTGCGTGTAATCCTATCCATTAAGGCAGGGAGATCCGACGCAGTATAACGTGCAAGGTTAGTCATTATGGTAGCTCCTTAAAAGCGAGTTTATGTTTTGTGGACCCCGAAGGCATCCAAACATATTTATAGCACGGATAATAAAAAAACGGGGTAGTGATCCCCGTATTTTTTTTATTCCTCAACAGCAACTTTCTTTTTGCCAATATTATACTTTGGTTCAAGAATCCAATCACCCTTGTCTTTAAAAGCAAGAACTTTTATTTGATTAAGGGGTGCAACATTTTGAATTTTTGTAGGATCAACAGGAGTGATTAATCCCCAATCAGCAATGAGTTGAGTAATTGTATTTCTTCTTTGAACATCATTCACAGTTAAATTTGCATGTTTGCCATCCAGAGCAAACAATTCTTTAAAGTGAACAATATAATACTTACCTTGTTTATGTAAAATATGACAAGATTGATAAAGTTTTTTTTCCTTACGAGAAGCTACTCCAATGCGAGTAAGAGTTTCTCTCACTTTCAAAAAATCATCAGGTTCACTTAAAATAATTTGAACCATTTGATCTTGAGACCAATCTACTAGGGACTCAATCACCACACTCATCTTATACCTCCAGTATCCAATTTGGATTTAATGTTTTCTAGTTGTTCTCTATTTAGAATACTCAAAGATTGCTTTGCTTTTTCATTACTATATCCATAGTATGATTTAACTAGTTCAAGATCTTTGATTTTTTCTTTATGCATCCAAGGAGAAAATCTTTTCTTGGACCTAATAGTATTTAGATAAAAATCATATTGTAACTTTTTATCTAGATGTGAATTTATATTCATCTCATTTGAGTACATAATAGTATCAACAAATCCAGATAAACATCTATTAACAATATACGAAGGGTATTCTTTTTCGGATTCCACATCCTCTTGAATAATGTTAATTTTAGATTGATTGATTGATGCCATCCAATCCTTTAGTTCATAAGTCATCGTATAATCTCCAAGTCTTTTCCAAGTTCCCAAAGTTCAAGTTCTGTTCTAAGTTTGTTGCCTTGAAGCAACTTATAATACCTTTGTGTTGCCTTGACTCTCCACCATTCAATTACTTCTTCAGGTTCATATCCAAATTTTGAAAGGTAATACCTTTTCTTTTCAGTAAGAGACTTAGCATGTTCAATGCATTTTCTAAACTCATCTAATTTCAAATCGTCCTGAAGAGACTTTATAATAATTGAAATCATCTTAGTTTGAATTTTCAATTTCTTTGAGGACTTATCTGCTGAAATAAGGCGTTCCCCAGCATTAGCATTATGATTAAACCACCAAAACATTTCACGAAAATAATCGTCATGAAATAAGGGGAGAAATTTACTTTCAGTATCTCCTATATGTCGAATATAAGGTTTAAGACCATCATACATGGATACTCCTTTTGTTGTACCGTATAGTGAAGTTGTTTCAAAGTAATGTAAATCAGTTCCATACTTTGCATCAAATTGTCGTTTGAGTTCATTGGAAGATGCTAACAGTGCTAGAAGTTTTCCACCAAGATAATTGTATCCAAATGGTTGAACGGGAACAATATTAAATCCCATTACAAATTCTTTATTAATTACTTCAAGAGGAAGAACCTCACCAAAGTATTCGTTTCTTGGTTTGGAATTAATTGTAGGAGAACCAAACCTAATTACACCCATTATTGTATCCGTAGTATCTTCAGTAACAATCCATTTTATCGTTCTTCCAGGAATTGCTTCTTCAATTGCATTTGATGCAGTTAGATTGAGAATTTCAGAATATAGATCTTGATTGTACTTGGATTTTGGTTTTGAACTAGTATCAACTTGATGAATAGAAAACTTCATTTCATTGGGAGAAATGTTGAAATTGGAAAAAATTTCATCCTCAGGTCCAAATAATTTACCAGGAGAATTCATTAGTCTACTAGTTTTTACAAATCGCATGTAGTCATCAATGCGATTGAATTTAGAATAATATTCTATAAATTGATCTGCCGCCCATATGGCGTTTTCAGGAGATAACATTATTATTCAATTAAAAATCTATTGTCCTAGACTCATAACAAAATGTTACATCATCATTAGTCATTGGAGTCACAATGTACTGTTTTTCATATTCTAGCAGATTTTTAGGGGTGTCAATCATATTAGTGTCCAAAGGAACTGTTTCCGACC
>Ga0315292_10001381_pt1 | contig 12920 bp, 8 predicted proteins | sample YL17G13_0_MG_FD_204029 | JGI IMG/M metagenome (GOLD analysis project Ga0315292, IMG submission 204029) | Sediment microbial communities from Yellowstone Lake, YNP, Wyoming, USA - YL17G13_0 | ecosystem: Environmental > Aquatic > Freshwater > Lake > Sediment | place: USA: Wyoming | collected... | reverse complement strand
AGCTTGACAAAACACTAAATATGTTCGCTCATCAAACAGATAATCTAATCGAGACGATTAAAAAGCATGCTGCACCTGAATCTTCAACATCGATCAAGGAACGACCCAGACGAGGTACTCACCACCAAATAAGCTCACTTCAAAAAACAGATTTCTTGTATACTTTAAAAATAAAAGACCTGGATCCAATTTCATCTATCATCGGCGGCACCCCTTTTAATGCACAAGCAGTTCTGGAAGGTTACGTCCATGTTAGAGAAAATAATCTTTCTCTAACATGCGATGGAACAATTGATGAGTTTTATTTCGGAACCACAAAAGGTGGAATCCTTTTAAGGGGCGGAAACATTTCGCTCAAACTCGACTCTCTAAGCGACGTTAACACGCTCGAGCAACTCTTAGGCAAGCTCGATCTTTCAATCGATTCAGGATTATTGAATACAAGGAAGTTAGAGGATATAAAGCTTGGACTGAACTATCAGAAAATATCAAGTAATCTTAAAGGTCATTGTATTATTGATTCATTATATGAAATTATAATCTCTGGCAATGTCTCTGTACAGCCGCACACGTATGCGTTTGACTTTGACAGTTTGATTGTATCGTTAGGTGATTTCTCGTGGAGAAACGATCAGGACGTTCAGCTCCGCTTGAATAACGATGGCTTGCGTATCATGCATGGAACAATTAAAAGGGACCTTGAGTCTTTCTCGATAAAAGGTGCGCTGCATCCAAACGGTGAAATCGATCTCACTTCAATATTAAGAAAATTCGATTTAGCAACCCTTGGAGTATGGCTTCGGAATGAGCAGCTGTCTCAAACCGGTCAAGGATTTACAGGGCAAGCTGATCTTGATCTACACGTTACTGGTTCTATGCAATCACCAGTGATTACACTTAGATCGATGTTGGATAACACTTATTTCCGTCAAACACACATCGGACAGGTAACCACAGTAATTGATTATGAAAACCAGATCGCTACAATAGATATGATTGTGAAAGAAAAAATAACTGTTATTAATCCAAGTCTAACACTGAAAGGTACATTACCGATCGACCTCGCTATATCGAATGTTGATGAGCGATTTCCTGATCAGCAGCAACGTTTACAACTGACATCCGATGGATTTAATTTAAGCGTCCTAGATCCCATCATAAAAGATGTAGATAATCTTTCAGGAATTCTGCGCTGCAATGTCACTATGACTGGAACACCACGAGAACCGAATTATCAAGGAACGATTCAAACAAGCGACACTCGTTTTTTATTTATACCAAATAATATTACTTACATCCTTGATGGTGAACTTGAACCACATGAAGATCAGATTCATCTAAAAAAAATTTATATCAAAAATATATCGGATAAAAAGTTGAGTGGTGAAGCATACTTTACTGGCTCACTCTCAATTAGAAATTTTCTGATTGCTTCTTTTGATATAGCTGTACACGGAAAGCTCCTTCTTCTGACGGAAGCATCACGTAAATCAAATCCGAATATGTACGGAACTTTATTTACTGAGATCAGTCCTGAAGGACTTAAATTACAAGGAACACTCGATCATCCATATTTATCTGGCATACTTTATATCAACGAAGCGAATCTTATATTTCCACCGACAAAAAAAATGGAGGCAGCAAACTCGAATCTAACATTGAAACATAAAATAATCGACGATACTACCAAGAACACACCCGTTATTCAAAAGCTATCAAAATTCTACACTGAACATGACTCTATCTATTTAAAGGAGGAAGACCAGCAAAGCTATGAATCCCCCTTGCTCGAACGACTGCGTTACAACCTCGGCATTGAAACGCAGGGACTCACTGCTCTCACAATGATATTTACACCAGCAACAGGTGAAGAATTGTATGCTGAATTAGACGGTAAAGTTAACGCCATCAACGATCAAGGGACACCGAATATTTATGGTGAGATAGAAATATCTCCACGTTCATATTACAATTTCTTCAAGCGGTTTGATGCAACTGGAAAATTGAAATTTGTCGGTAGATGGGATAATCCCGAATTGGATATTCATGCAACCCATGAGGGTTATCGACAAGCACCGCAAGAATTAGCAGATGAAACAAAATCCTTGGCACAAACAAACATTCCGAGCACACAACAAACCACCGAACAGAAAGTGATTGTGGAGCTGAAAATCGGTGGAACACGTTTTGAGCCAAAATTAACTATGGCAATGAAAGTGCAGCTCAAACCGGGTGAAGAACCGATCGATTGGTCGACACAGACAAAAGGCGGTGATGTGCAATCCGATGCTATCGCATTTATTATCACGGGTAAATTCCGAGATCAATTAACACGAAAGGAACAACAGGAATTTACAGACCTTGGCTCTGCAGCGGGTACATCAGTTGCATCAAGTTTACTATCCAGTATATTTTCCGATGTACTAAAAAAAGAATTTCCATTTATCCTCCGTACTGAAGTTAGTTATCGCGGCGGCAGTATCCAAGAGGGTACAAGTTTAAATGTTAGCGCAACGGCATTCAAAGGTCACTTGCGTGTAGGAGGAAAAATTCTGAATGATATCGGCAACACAAATGTTAGCTACCAATTGAGTCTTGGTGACTTTTTAAATTATCTAAAACTCCGCAATCTCTACTTAGAGATTCAACGTAAGGTTGAAGGTGCCAATCCAGAAGATAAGAAGCTCACCAATGAGGCACGAATATTTTACCGATTTTCCTTTTAGACTATGACAAATCCCACTATCGAAGATATCAAAGAGAAGATACTCCGCTTCTTTGTAAAACATCCATCTGAACAATTCAAACCCAATGTGGTCGCGCGGCGGCTTTCGATAAAAAGTCAGGAAGAGCGCCGAATGTTGCAGATGGCATTAAACGAGTTGGATCAGTCGAAATTAATCTCGCGTGCTGAAAGAAAACGTTACGGCCACATTACACCCCCTGCATCTCATCACCTTGTTGGAACACTTACGATTAAGAAAGCTGGCTTAGGTCTTGTTCACCTCCATCCACCTAACGATGGTATCGTCTCAATATCATCACAGTTTCTGAGCACAGCCCTTGGTGGTGACACCGTAAGTGTTGTTTTATTTGCTCATCCAGCTGGAAGTAAAGAGAAGTTTAGTACCGATCATGCTCTTGAGGGTGAGATAGTAGAGGTTATCGAGCGAAGCCGGAAACCGATTGTTGGTGTGTTCGAGAAGAGTAAACATTTCTTTTTCGTCGTGCCTGATGACTCAAAGATTGGGCGTGATATTTATATCCCGGAAGGAAAAACAAGGGGTGCCCGTCCGGGACAAAAAGTTGTAACTCAAATTGAATCTTGGGAATCAAGAAATCTCAATCCGGAAGGTGAGGTCATTGAAGTACTCGGTAAATCCGGTGAAGTACACGCCGAGATGATGTCAGTTGCCAGGGAATTTCGTTTACCGCTTCACTTCCCTAAAAATGTTCTTGCCGAAGTTGAAAAGAGCAGTGAATCCATACCAATAGAAGAATTTAAAAAACGTTTGGACTTGAGAAATCAAATTTGTTTTACAATCGATCCTGAAGATGCAAAAGATTTTGATGATGCAGTTTCGTTGGAAGAATTACCGGATGGCAACTGGCGTCTCGGAGTACATATCGCCGATGTGAGTCATTACGTTTATGAAGATACATCATTAGACAAAGAAGCTCTAAAAAGGGGAACAAGCGTTTACTTAGCTGATGAAGTAATTCCAATGCTACCGGAAAAATTATCCAATAATATTTGCAGTCTTAAGCCAAAAGAGGATCGGCTGACTTATTCGACAGTAATGACTATCAGCCCAAAAGGCACAGTCAAAGAGTACCAAATAGAAAAAAGTATTATCAACAGCAAACGTCGATTCACTTATGAAGAAGTCCAGAAAATTATCGAGACCGGTCGGGGCAATTACGCAGATATTATTCGGCGTATGCACTCACTGAGTCAAACACTTCTAAAAAAAAGGATGAGGGAAGGCAGTATAGATTTTGAATCGACAGAAACAAAATTCCGTTTCGATAAAGAAGGTAAGCCAACAGAAATAATAAAGAAAATGCGGCTAGATTCTCATCGTTTGGTCGAAGAGTTCATGCTGCTTGCTAATCAAACTGTCGCAAAGCATATTGGACTTCATCGGAAGGAAGAAAATATTCATCCCTTTATTTACCGTATTCATGATGCGCCTCCACCAGATAAACTCCAGAATTTTGCATCTTTTGTAGAACATCTCGGATATTCATTGAATACCAGCGGTGGTATATCGACACGCGCACTTCAGAAACTCTTGAGTGATATAAAAGGTAAGGAAGAAGAAAATGTCATTAACGAAGTTGCCATTCGCTCTATGGCAAAGGCAATCTATTCAACAGACAATCTCGGTCACTTTGGATTGGGATTCAAATATTACACTCACTTCACATCACCCATCCGACGTTATCCTGATTTAATTGTACATCGATTGCTAAACGAATATGCTGCTAAGATGCCACATAAACGGCGAGAACATTTGCTCAATACACTGCCAGATATTTGTAAACAATCGTCGGAGATGGAACGGATTGCAATGGAAGCTGAACGAGCATCAGTCAAGGTCATGCAGGTTGAATATATGAGACGCCATGTCGGTGATAAGTTCCATGCAATCATCTCCGGTGTAACCAATTTCGGATTGTTCGTTGAAATAGTCGATTTACTCGTTGAGGGTTTAATCCGTGTTCGAGATATGGAAGACGATTATTATGTCTTCGATGAAAAACGATACTCACTCACAGGCCGCCGAACCAAGAAACGATATCGCCTCGGTGACAAAGTAAATATTCAAGTAGTCAGAGTCGATCCGGAGGAACGCGAGATTGATTTTAACCTGGTTGAGTGAGAATTTAAAATATTTATTTCGCATCTCAAAATTTTTTCTTATATTGCCAACCGTTGTTTATTCTCAAAATGATAACTTCAATAATCAATGTTGGAATTAATTAAGCAGCTATCAGATTTCATCCTTCACATCGATGTTCATCTTCAAGAGATCATCGTCGCATACGGAGTGTGGACGTATGCGATTCTATTTGCCATCATATTTTGTGAGACGGGTCTGGTGGTGACACCATTCCTTCCGGGCGATTCATTGCTTTTTGCCACAGGTGCATTTGCCGCAACCGGATCACTTGATGTAATCTGGATTTTCATACTTCTCTCCCTCGCAGCGATCATTGGAAATATTGTAAACTACTCGATCGGATACTATGTCGGTCCGAATATCATGCAGAAAAAAAATATTCGGTTTATCAATAAAGAATATTTAGAGCGAACGCATAAATTTTATGAAAAACACGGCGGCAAAACGATGGTGATTGCTCGTTTTGTTCCCATTATTCGTACATTCGCTCCCTTCGTAGCTGGTATTGGATTTATGACGTACGGACGATTTATGTTCTTCAATATCGTTGCCGGAATTGCTTGGGTGGGTATATTTGTTTTTGGGGGATATTACTTCGGCAACCTCCCGGCTGTTAAGAATCACTTCACTCTGGTTATAGTTGCAATCATCATAATATCCATGGTACCGGTAGTGATTGAATTTATTCGACATCGTTTTCAATCACAGAAATAAATTTCGCTCCCCACATCTCATCTCACTTCTTTCCCCACTCTATGCTTGCAACTGTATGCACACCACCGCGAATCTTATAATCAGCGATCACCTGCATCCATCTCGGCTTGCAGCATTTAACTAAATCGTTTAAGATTCGGTTAACTGCGTGTTCCTGATAAATCCCAACATTTCGATATGAGAGTAAGTAGTATTTCAGAGATCGTAACTCAAGAATATATTTCTTAGGTATATAGTTGATCTTCATTGTTGCAAAATCAGGAAGTCCGGAGAATGGACACACTGCGGTAAATTCATCCGTGTCGATATTGATAACAACATACTTTTCTGGATACTCGTAAGGGATTGTCTCAAGTATCTTAAAATCAATTGTGTCTACTGTTTCTACATCATACCTTCGGCCAAGACCCGTAAGCTTTTTTTGTTTTTTCATAGCAATTTTTACCATTACGTGTTGAAATATTTTAGGCAAATATAATTCTTTTTTAAATGGAAAGCCAAAGCCAGCAACTACCCCAAATTTTGAACGGAAAGAGCAATTTCCTTTACCCTTGTTGATAAAACTACATTTACTGTTGACATTCCACAAGTATTTCTATATATTTTCCCAGTCAAAGTATAATTAAGAAAGGGGTATTGTGGAAGATCCACAGGATCAAAAACGGTCTGAAGAATTGAAAAATAGAGCGGTAGAAGCAAAGCGAAAAGCATTCGAGGCAGAAGTGCACCACATAGAGACTGAAACAACCAGGCGTGCCCAAGAACTGCTTCAAGCTTTTCGAATGAAAGAGGAACAAGAATTTCGTGAAAAAATAAAACTCGCGGATATAGAACGACAAACTCAGGAAGAAGCTTTAAGAAATCAGGAAACTGAAATCAGCTACAAGTTGGAAGAAGTGCAACAGAAGAGAGCAGAAGAACGACGAGTTGAAGAAGAGTTTGCTCGGAAAAAAGTGCAGGAAGAGGAGCAGCAGCGATTAGAAGAGATTGCACACCTGAAAGCAGAGGACGAGCGACGAAAACGTGAAGAAGAATCACGGCGCCAGTTTGAAGAACAACGTTTGAAAGAAGAGGAGGATAAACGCAAGCGTGAAGAACAGCAAAGACGCATTGAACTTGAACGCCAGCAACGAGAAGAAGAACAGCGCAAACAACAAGAAGAACGCCAGAAGCGGGTACGTACGTTGATCGAAAATGCAGAAAACTTCCTTGCATCCGAAGATTACGAGAACGCGTTAGTGGAAATAGCAAAAGCGTTGGTTAACGACCCAGCTAATCCACGAGCACTTGAGCTAGAAGCATTCATAAAGGGAATCCAAAAAAAAGATATTCAACCTGCACCCGAAATTGAAGTTGAGAAACACAAAAAACAAAAGCAAAAAAAAGTAGCCGAACCATTACCCTCGGAAATTAAACGAACCCGCATACCCATGATTGTGGTGATCTCCATAGCAATCATCATCATCGTCATTATTATTGTCATTCAGATAAATAAACGTGTATTTACATTACCCATAACAGTTGCAGTACTCCCTTGGACGAGTACAACAAACTCGCTTGAAGAGAATATAATCGGTTCGTCCATCGCTGAAGAAGTTGTCAACCGTCTCGAATGTGCAAAACCTATTCATATGATGGGATATTCTTCTGCATATAATCTTGCACATCATGCAAAAGACTACACTCGTGATGCTTTTCGATCTGGCTATTCATACATCTTTCAAGGTAAAGTCACTCGTACAGACGATAATATTTCTGTCGATGTCAAGTTTATTGATTCCCTTGGAAAGGAAGGTTGGCGCGGTCATTATGAAAAACCTTTAAAAGGATTAGCCGACCTGCCCAGAGAGATCTCAAAGGGTTTAGTCAAAGCACTCGACATTTCGGATGAGGATTACTCATTGGGTTTTCTTGCACCACGTACGAATACTAATGCCGACGCTTATCTTCTATACTTGCGCGGGCTGGAACTTCTCCATCGAGAAACATATGAAAGTTACGAAAACGCTTACCTATTATTCCTTCAAGCAGTTCAACAAGATCCCACATTTGCCGAGGGACTTTCTGCCGCTGCCGATGTTTTAGCGTCGATGCTCGATAAGGGCTGGTCACGTGGAGACTCGGTCCATGTGCAATCGATTCATCTTGCAGAAGCATCAATCAGAGCGAATCCTTTACTTTGTCGAGGATATTATACACTTGGAAAATTGTTTTCTTATAAAAAAGAATATCTGAAAGCATTGGCAAATCTGGATTCAGCATTGGTTCTTGCACCAAACAACAATCTGATTTATTTCGAGACAGGCAAGATATATTTGAAAGTCGGAAAATTCAACGATGCAATTAATGCTTTCCTTCAAGCACAAAAAGTAAATTCATACGATCCTGATGTGCTGCGAACCCTCGCTATCGCTCATCAACTTGCAGGTACACCATGGAAGAGCATGCAATATCATGAAGCGGCACTCAAATGTGTTAACGATTCACTATCGTACCTTGCAGGACCGTTTATAAATACGATATTAAGTGATCCAGACCTTCGACTAAAACAAAGCAACCGAATTGTAGCTGCTTGCTTCCGTCTTATCAATAGTAATTCTCAAGATTATGCAGTCCTCTATCAGCTCGCTCACCTCCGTCAGGTAATGGGAGATGTTGAAGGCGAAGATATGCTTAAGAAAACAGAAAATACTATTCAAGACATACTCCGGAAAAACCCTAAAGATACACGTGCATTGGCTTACCTCGCGTTAACACTAACACGCCTGGGTAGATTTTCTGATGCGATTGGGATTGCAGATCGGGCAGTGCTAATGGATCCGATGAATGCCGAGGTCAAGTACCATGTTGCTCAAATGTATTCAATACAAATGTATTCACAAAAAGAAAATAAGCTTGATGAAAAGAAAAAAGAGCTGTCGTTAAAGTATTTAGGTCAAGCGCTCATGCTGAACTACACTCTTGAAGAATTAACAAGCGCTGATTTCTATAATATGTTTGATCGAGCTGAATTTAAGTCGATAATTCAAGACGAATTGAAATAATAAATAAAGTAAATTAATTTTAACGGGTATAACAAGAGTGGCAAAAAAAGAAACATCAAAAATTGATACCGAACTAAAGAGACAAGCAAGCGAGTTGCTGAAGAACGCCGATAAATTATTTAAAGCAGGTGATCTTACAGCAGCATTAAAAGAAGTAGAAAATGCTCTTCAAATCGATCCTGGGAATTTTTATGCGCGCGCATATAAAGACAGGATACTAAGCGCACAGCAACATGCGGTGACAAAATCCGATAAAACACAATCGGAAGAAGAGAATGTTGAAGATCAAGAACGCCGGGAAGAAGTAGAAGAATTTCGGAAAAAACTTCAAACCGAGCAGCACCGATCGGGAGTAGAGAATAAACGCATTGAAGAGGAACGCCAGCGCGCCGAACAAGAGCTTCGCAGGCGTGCATCGGAAGTCGAAACAAACCGTCGGCGGGAAGAAGAAGAACGCCTTAAAACCGAAGAAGCCCGTCGTAAGTTAGAAGAAGAAACTCAGAAAAAACTTGCAGAAGAACGTCTTCGCCTTGAAGCTGAAACTCGACGAAGGATCGAAGAAGAAAAACAGCGGCTTCAGGAAGAAATAAGACACAACGAAGAAATCGCACAGAAAAAAGCTGGAGAAGAAGCGCTTCGGAAAGCAGAAGAACAAGAGCGGAAAAGAAAACAAGATGAGGAGTCACAAAAGAGGAGAGCTGAGGAAGAAGAGAAAAAAAGAATCGAAGCCGAGGAACGACGTAAAGCTGAAGAAGAAAGAAAAAGGAAACTTGAAGAAGAACTGAAAAAACGATCAGAAGAAGAAAGAATCCGAAAACAGGAAGAAGATATCATCCTCAAAGCCAATGCAGAAGGGAAACAAGAAGCTGCCGCCCAAAAGGTAATAGAATATATCGAGCAAGCCAAGCAGTTCATAGTAAACAAATCTTATGACGATGCACTCCTCGTAGTCTATAAAATTAATCTATTAGACCAGCAAAACCCAGAAGCGAAAAACCTCGAGCAACTGATCACAAATGCAAAGCTATCAATTCAAGAAGAAAAGACGAAGGAGGTTAGACAAATACCCCGCCAGGCATACCTGGAGATGTACAAACGGCTTCTAAAAGTTGCCTGGAGTAATGGACGCCCGGGTGAAACAGAACAATCTCATCTGGAAATATTACGCGGTTCTCTTCAGATATCGTCGGAAGAGCATCACGACTTCGAATCGTCAATTAAACCTGAAGTATACACTGTTGCTTTGCGCATCGCCTGGCAGGATGGCACCCTAACACCCGAGAAAGTCACACACCTCGAGCGATTACGACATGAATTAGATATTAATGCTGAAGAACATTTGTCCTTTGAGAAAAAAATACGCAGGGAACTGGGATATTAGAAGGGATATAACTGATCGAAAAATCAGTTATTTTTTTTTGTAAAATTTATAACAGGCGCTTTAGGAAGCTTCAGCGAAGGATTACAATCGGCAGAATACATTCTGAGACAATCGAGCGTCTTCTGAGCAGATTCAACCAACGCCGGCAAGGATGTTGCACAAGCTATACGTTCAAACTCTCTTAATTTCTTAATTGACTTATCGAAGAGATATATCGCGGAACTTATTTTCCCTAATTTAGTAAAACAAAACGCATCTGCAATCTGGGTAAACGTTTCTAAAAATACTTTCCCGTTACCAATTTGCTCTCGCCACATTTCTTCCCAAGCTTCGTGTGCTTCCCAATAGAATCCTTTGTTAAAGAGCTTTGCTCCCTCAATAAATTGACTCGATTGAACTATCTCACAAAGCTCAACTACAAGATCCGGGTCGCTTGGTTTATGAAATTGTATCTGGAGAAAAGTATGTAATTGTTTGTTGTGACCATTTTGTTTTGATTTTACGATTATCTCTTTATACTCCTCGATATGTTTTAGCAGTGGCACAACGGGAACACCAAAATATTCGGGGAGAAACATTTCAAGTTTTGAATAAGCTTTATCAAGATTATTTTCAACGCTTTGATGAATATCGGGTTTGATAATGCTCTGACATGTCGAGGTAAGTTCCATCAATCCCTTTAAGAATTTTTTTGCAGTAGCATTTTTTCGCTCCCACAATAATTCCCATGCATCATAGGAATGCTGGAATTGTGCATTATTGAAATAATTTACTCCGCGCTCGAATTCTTCCCAATCCTCTGGATAAATCTCGACATTCTCGTTTACCGAACGTTTGATATTTTCAATCTTCTTATTCATTGATATATTCATTTCTGCTATCTAAGATAGTAAAAAGATATTCGTCGTGCAATTATATATTTACAAAACCAGACTGCTTCTTCTTGGAACATGCCAAAATCCTGGAATGGTAATACTACACTTCGGACAATGTCCATCCATAATGATATTTTTCAAAATCCTGAACCCTCGCCGCTCAACCAGCAATTCACGACATGCATGGCAATATGTATTCTCATAATTTTTGACACTACCCGGTATATTCCCGGCATAAACGTAATGCAGACCCGCATCGTATCCAATCTCAACTCCTTTTAAAAGAGTTTGAACGGGAGTGCTGCTAACATCCGTCACCTTATAATCTGAATGAAATGCCGTTACGTGCCATGGGATATCCGGTGAGATCGACACAATAAAATTTGCAATATCTTTAAGCTCTGCATCAGAATCATTAAATCCGGGGACGATGAGTGTGACAATCTCGATCCAGAATTTCTTCTCGTATGCTAATTTGATTGTATCCAAAACATTTTGCAAAACACCACCAAGCTCCCGGTACCGTTTATCATCGAAACCTTTAAGATCAATCTTGAACAAGTCGAGCCAGGGTTTAAGATACTCTATAACCTCTGGCGTGCCGTTGCCGTTCGAGACGAACGATGTGATAAGATTGTAACGCCTTGCTAATTTGAATATCTCCACTGCCCACTCACTTGTAATTAGCGGTTCGTTGTAGGTACTTGTAACGATTTGTGCTCGATGTTTACGTGCAAGTGCAACGATATCTTCCGGTGAAATTAATTCAACCGAAGACACCGCATGTGGATCTCGCAGCGTCTGTGAGGTAATCCAGTTCTGACAGAATGAACAATGATAATCACACCCAAGCATACCGAAGCTCATCGCCGTACTTCCCGGTAATGCATGGAAGAAAGGTTTCTTTTCGATTGGATCCAGCGCAAGAGAGCTAACATATCCCCAAGGTATAAACAATTTACCACCGTGATTAAAACGGATTTTGCATATACCCTCTTTACCGTCACCTATCTTGCATCGATGGCCACAAGCATAACACTCGATTCTGCCATCGCCAATATCACGATAGAGTTTACCCTCTCTACTTTTATTGCTTAGTAAGTCTCGCAAGTTATCTTTTGCTTCTTCAACCATGTGTACTTAATTCATACTCTAAATATCAACGATATAAATTAAGTATAATCGGTCATAAAAAAAAATATTGATAGACTTATTGATATGAATGAATAGTCAGGTTGACCAATTGGCTAAACAACAATTTTATTGTTTTTTTATTTTGGCACAAAACCATGACATACAAATTCTTTTTCGTTGCTTTGATCTAATCGAGTAAGATTACATAGAATCTGTTCTTCCTCGTCTTCTGTTTCATCCTTACGACATCCCACACACAAATCTGGCTTAGAGATAAGGTCAGGATTCAGTTCATTTCCATGATCATCAAAGAAGGGCATTTCTTTTCATGCAATTTTTAACAAGATTGCCTATCAGCGTTGCCGATAATGTACGCTTCAACTGTTATCATTTTTCTCTTTCCCCTCACAAAGTTTGATCGGGAGCTTTCAAGACTTCATGTCGACTGAGACGACCACGGATGATCGACAATATACCAACCAGTAATACAGGAACGATTACGGGATTAACGATGACAATGACAAAGCAAATCAGACTACAGATGGATAGGAAGATACCACCGGAGAAAGGTCGAAAAATTGCATAGACTATTACCAAAGAATTTAGGATAAACATTAAGCAAACGCGAGAGTTCTGACCTAAGTAGTCATCAGGGACATCCGGATTAATTAGATTTGCCACTCCAAAGAGCAGTAGAAATAGAGCTATCAGTGATCCTAAAACAATTGTAATAACACTGTGACCTGCCCCCCGAAAAGTGATCCAAAGATAAGTTAGTATATTGAGATCATAGAAAGGGTAAAAGAAGATGAGTAAGAAGCGACACACAGCAGAAACAATAATAACAATGTTGCGAGAAGCGGAA
>Ga0315292_10001378_pt1 | contig 12927 bp, 10 predicted proteins | sample YL17G13_0_MG_FD_204029 | JGI IMG/M metagenome (GOLD analysis project Ga0315292, IMG submission 204029) | Sediment microbial communities from Yellowstone Lake, YNP, Wyoming, USA - YL17G13_0 | ecosystem: Environmental > Aquatic > Freshwater > Lake > Sediment | place: USA: Wyoming | collected... | reverse complement strand
GGAGCAGGAGCGAGCGGCCCACGGTAACTCCGAGATAGCGTCCAAAGATGGAGCCGAGGACCGAGGCTACCGTCGCGACCAGGGCGTACCACAAGGCCCAGGCCGGCCGTAGGGCGCAGAGGGGAATGAGGAGCAGGTCGGGCAGGATGGGCAGGAAAGACGACTCGGCGAAGGAGACCAGGAACAGGCCGATCACTCCGTAGGCGGCGAAGAAGCCGGACAGGGAGTCCAGCCAGACGAGGAAAGAGTGGAGCACCGACACACCCCTAACCAGCGCAGTCCCTATTAGGTCTTCTCAGGTCAATATGGTCTTAGAAGTGATTGTGTCATTGGGGGCGGGGCAAAGCAAGGGCCTCGGCCTCGTTCCTCACCTCGGTGTCCCTTTTCTCTTCCACGCACTTTTTGTCGGATCATAGCCCTCCTGGGGTCGAACGGAGAAGGAGTCTGTCGAATTGTAAGCGAATGTCTAGGCTGTCAATCTCAGGTACGGGTAACTCATCGGGTCTGGGTGCGTAACAAGACACCTCCACTTCGCGGACGGAGGGGTCAAGATGCTCTCAGCCTTCCTAGTGGGAGAGAGTAGCCTTCACGAGTGGCACCTGGCCAAGGCCTTATCGGCCACAAAGCGTGTCCGCGTCGTGGCGTCTTTGTCCACGGCCGCGGCCAGCCACGCCGAAGCCCCCTCAGACGTTGTCATCGTCTGCCTCAGAAGCGGACTGACTCACACCCTCGGTCGCGTGCTCCAGAAGCCCACCCTTTCCCCGTGCCTCGTCGTGGCCGAGCGGCCCTCTTCGGCGCTGGCCCGCGCCTGTGTCAGCCGTCAGGTGTCGTGCCTGGCGGCGCCGGAGTCGCCGGAGCAGATCGTCTCGGCGGCGGAGCTCTGCGTTTGCGGGGTCGTCTTTTACAGCGCCAACCTGGTGGCTCTTCTCCCGACCAAGCCGGCCTCGGGAGGGTGGACCGACGTTGACGTCCAGATCCTTCTTCTCCTGGGAGAGGGGCTTCCCCTTAGGCAAGTCGCCCATCGTCTGAGCTACAGCGAGGGCACGGTCCGAAACATGTGCTCCCGGCTCTACCGGCGCCTGGGAGCCGGCAACCGGCTGGGCGCGCTCCTCGAGGCTCGGAAGATCGGTCTTCTTTAGGTGACATGTGTCATCTGTCGCCTGACACCCGCCAGGTAAGCCCCATGTCCCCCTGTAACCCCCTGGGAGCCACAACTAGAAGCTTGAGGGGTTGTCGGCCGGAAGGAGGTCGGATCAAAAGATGTGTCCCTGTAACGGTGCCTATTGTGCCTTCGCATGCGCGGTCGGATGCGCTGCTTCTTGCGCGCTCCTGGCCGGGGCCCTGATCGCTTGGGGAGCGGCCGGCGGCATCGCCGGTGGCTCTGGAGCCTCGATCTATTACGCGTCGTAATCGACGAAGACTCAGGTTAGCACACCCGTAACCCGATGACCAGGTAGGACCAGTAACCGACAACCCCTCAAGATCAATTGCCTGGATGTCGAAGGTGCTTGGATATCGAAAGCAGGGGAGCGTGAAACTCTTGGAGCACCGTGTCACCCTCAAATTCAGTGTCGACAGCGGCAATCAGTACTTGTACGACGATGCGACGGGAATGACCTTCGTCTGGTCGGACCTCCGGGAGCGGGTCCTCTCCGCCCTCCTAGACGGCAGCCTGGGTGAACGCCGCGCCACCTGGAACAACTACGCTCCCGCCGACATCGACCACGAGGTGCTGTTCATCTCCCGGTGGCGGCAGAAGTACGGGGCCTTCGTCCGCAAGGTCGGTCCCTACCCGCCCGTTCCGCCGCCCGCCGAACTGGAGGCCTGGATCCGGAAGGAAATCCTGATGCAACTCATCCTCGTGGTCACCGAAGACTGCAACCTCCGCTGCCGCTACTGCGCCTTTTCCGATCACTACCCCCTGAACCGCGACCGGACAACCAAATCGATGACCTTCGACATCGCCCGGCGGGCCGTGGACTACTTCTTCGAGTTGGCTCGCCCGGAGATGGAACGCAATCCAAGGCGCCTTTTCGGCGTCACCTTCTACGGCGGAGAGCCGCTCCTGGAGGTCGACCTTATCGCCCGGGTCATCGACTACGCTCGCGAACGCTTTCCAGGTCTGGTCATCCCGGTCATGACCGTCAACGGCACCCTGCTCTCTCCCGAGGTGGCCAAGACTCTGGCCGACCGCGACGTCCACGTCTCGATCAGCCTGGACGGGCCGACCGCCGAACACGATCGGAACCGGGTCTTTCCGTCCGGACAGGGGTCCTATGAGCCCGTGATGCGCAATCTGCGTCGCATCCGCGAGGAAATGCCCGACTTCTTCGCCAACTACGTGACCTCCGTCTCGACCTACGATTGCCGGACCGACGTTGAGGCGGTGAGCGAGTTCTTCTTCTCGTCACCCGACCCCACCCCGCCGGTCCTCTTCGTCAGTAAGGTCGCCACCCGCAACACCGACTACTACGACGCCTTTGGGCCGGAGGACCTCGAGAAGCACATCGCCCAGGTCCGGTGGCTCCGTCAAGACTACAAACAGCGGGTCATCGAGGGGGATCGCTACTCGACCTACGCTCAATCCTATGTGGGGCTGCCCATCGCCACCTGTCTTCTCCGGGGGCGGATGGCCAATCCTCGCCCACCCTTCCTGCCCTTCACCGGGGCCTGCATCCCCGGAACCAAGCTCTGCGTCACGGCCGAGGGGCAGCTCGACGTCTGCGAGAGAGTCAACGGCAGCTTCCCCATCGGTCACCTGGACAGCGGCGGGGTCGACTTCGGCCGTGTGAAGCAGGTCATCGAGAACTACCGGGACTCGATTTGCGACAAGTGCCATGCCTGCCCGGTGACAAGGCTTTGCTCCATGTGCTACTCGACCACGGAGCAGGAAGGGGTCTTCGCCAAGACTCCGGAGGACTGCGCTGAGACAGTGGCCATCACCCGGGGCAGTCTGGCCGACTACTACTCCATTAAAGAGGGAAACCCGTCCGCGGACTTCTCCTACGAGACCGATCGCACTTATCTTGAGCGTCGCCTGATGTTTCTTTAGGGGGGAATGATCGTGTACTTCAGGCTGGCCACCGACTCGTTCCTGGTCTCGGGCAAGACCGATGGGGCGATCTATGACTTGGGGCGAAACCGCCTTCTTCTTCTCGATCCCGGCGCCGCCGCTCTGCTCAAGCGGTGTGAGAGAAACCAGCCCACCGACGATCTGGCGCCCGGCTCGGCGGAAATGGCCCTCCTGGACAAGCTCGTCCAGCGGGGCGTGGGCAACTTCCTGCCCTCGCCACACTTTGTGGAGAAACTGCAGTTCCAGTCTCCCGTGCGCTTCCAGGGGATCGCCGCCGACCCGCCCCGCTTCGACCGCCTCACCTTTCAGATTACCGACCGCTGCGGATTGGCCTGCAAGACCTGCCGGCTCGAAGGCCACCAGGCAACCTGGCAACCCTGCACGGCCTGTCTCATGAGGGCGCTGCCCGGTGAGAGGGCCCACCCGAGCGGAGACGATTTCGACGCCCTCTTCGATGATCTCCGCCGCCTCGAATTCAAGAACCTCCACCTCCGCGGAGGCGACCCCCTGGCCGAACCGGACCTCCTGGCCGACCTTCTCCGCCGCGCGGCCGCCCGCTACCCGGAGCTCATCATCTTTGTCACCACTCCCGGTGAGGGCCACCTGCCCAATCTCGCCACAGTGTCGAACCAGGTCCGTTTCAACGTGGTCCTGCTCGGGACGAGCGCCAAGGACTACGAGGAAGCGGCCGGCTGCGGAGCGGCCTGGGACCGCGTTGTCTCCAACGTCGACAGCCTCCGGGCCGCGGACTCTCAGGGCGCCGGGCGTCTCCTGGTGACCATCCTTCTGACCGAGACCACCCGCGCCCGCAAGGACGAACTCCTGGCCTTCGCCAAGGATCGTTGGGGTCTCACCCCGGGACTGGCCGAGACCTACCCCTACCCCCTTACGGGCTGGGAGGGGCCGCCTCGGTTCTCGCACGTCGGCCCGCGGGCCAAGCCCGTCGCTCCCTTCCGCGACACCTGGGAATTTTTCTTCCGGGCCTACAACAACACGTGCCTCTTCGGGGGGGCGGACCTCGGTCTCGACGGCGGCTTCCGCCCCTGCGCCTGGGTGGATGAGGTCTTCGGCCACTGGCCGGCCGAGTCGCTGCACAAGGCCATGTCCAGACCCCAACCCTACCACTACTGGGAGCTTACCAAGGAGAGCATCGAGGGTTGCCGCGAGTGCGCCCTCCGCTACGCCTGTGCCGATTGCACGGTGGCCGAGCTTGACGGCCAGTTGCTTCCAGGTGTAAGAGAGATGTACTGCCCCCTCAACCTCTCCGAGGACCTGGCGGTGGGCAGGGTGCGGCCGGTCCTGGGGCCGGCGGAGTTCATCGAGGAAATCGTCCTCGCTGAAGGGAGTGGTCATCGTGGCTGACCCGCTCGTCAGTTTCGAGGGGGTCTCCAAACGCTTCGGCTCGATCCAGGCCCTCGACGGGCTGACCTTTGAGGTCGGCCAGGGGGAGCTCTTCGGTTTCGTCGGCCCGAACGGCTGCGGCAAGACAACCACGACCCGCCTGATGCTCGACCTCTATCGCCGCGACGCCGGGGAGATAAGGATCTTCGGCTGCGACCCGGCCGTCGACTTTGCCCGCGTCGGACCCCAACTCGGGGTGACCTTCGACCAGCACGCCCTCTACGAGAGCCTTTCGGCCGAGGAGCATCTTGTCTTCTGGGGCCGCATGTTCGGAGTGAACGGGCGTGAACTCAAGGAGCGCTGCCGGTTTCTCCTCGAGGCGGTCGGCCTGGCCACGCGGATGAAGAGCCCGGCGCGAACCTTCTCCAAGGGCATGCGCCAGCGGCTGGCCTTCGCCCGATCTCTCATCAACCGTCCCCGGCTGGCCATCATGGACGAGCCCTTCGACGGTATCGACGTCGAGACCAAGCGAGATCTGGTCGACCTCCTCCACACCGTGGTCCGCGAGGAGGGCATGACGACTTTCCTGACCTCCCACAACCTGGTGGACATCGAGCGTCTCTGCCGGCGGGTGGCCATCGTCAAGCGTGGCCGCGTCATCGCCTGCGACACGACCGAGAACCTGCGGACCAAGACCCGTAAGCGTCAGGTCCTTGTGGTGACTCTGGGCGAGGGCGCTGACGGCGACCTGGTCCAGGCCGCGGTGCCGGAGGGTTCCTACGACCCCGAGACGCGCTGCCTCAGGGTGGAGTACGTGCCCGACAGTGGTCCGCCCGACGCGGTCGTCCGGCGGCTGATGGAAAGAAACCTGCCCGTCAGCAGCTTCCGCGAGGAAACCCTCAGCCTAGAGGACATCTACCTCAGCCTGACCGGAGGGGGGAAAGAGATATGTGGCTGACCCATGTGCGGGCCCTGGCGGCCAAGGAGGTCCTTGAGGGCTTCCGGGCCGGGTGGCGCTTCGCCCTGCAGATCCTGGCCCTGGCGGGCTTCATGAACTGGTTCATCATCCGGTCCTATGTAGTGTCCGTGGGCAGCGACCCGCTTCAGCTCCGGATCGCCGCCTCGGTGTCCGTGGTCTACGTGGCCATGATCGTCATCCCCTTCCTGGCCAACGGTCACCTCATCCGCAGCCTGGTCGAGGAGCGCCAGAAGCAGAGCATCCTCTCCCTTCTGGCCACGGGCGTCACCCCGCAGGTCATGTGGCTCACGAAGCTGGTCATGGCCTCGGCCCTGAGCTACCTGGTGATGCTGGTGAGCATTGGCCTGCACCTCCTGGTGACCGTCCTTTACTGGCACGTCACGCCCGTCTTCACGACCCAGATCGTGCTTGGGGCCCTGGTCGTCTCCCCTCTCCTAGCCTTTGCGGTTGTGGCCCTAATGGCCTTTTTCTTCTGGTACTTCCGCTACCCGCACATGGTAGCGTCCATTGTTCCGGTATTCGTGGCCATGGCCTCGTGGGGCTACGCCTCGAGGTCGCCCGGGTCCGACATTCTGCGGAACCTGACGATCATCGCCTGCGTGGCCCCGTTCGTGATTACGGCCATCGGGGCCTTTCTCATTGCCCGGTTGTCTAAGCAGCGCATCGCCGGGCTGTAGGTTTCCAGGTGGGAGGTTGGGGGGAATGAGAGTGTCGGCCATTCTGGCCGGATTGGCCCTGGCCGTGGTTATGGCTCTGGCCCTGGCTGGCCTCAGGCGGCTGCCGATTTTCGGCGGCAGGCAGGCGGCCCCGGGCACCGGAGTCGCGCCGCCCCAGGTGGTCTTGACGGTCACGACCGAGGGCGACAAGCGAGTCGGCTCGGATCTGGTCCTACTGTTCTCCGTCAGCAATGCCGGGCAAACCCCGGTGAAACGTCTCCATCTCAGGGCCGATGGTCCCTGGTCCGCCTTCGACGTTCGCCTGGTGGACGTCGACGGATCGTTCGAGACGGAAGGCGGAATGGGCTGGTTTCTGCTGGGGCAGAGCATCCAGCCAGGGGCCGGACGTGAGCCGATAGTTAAGATCGGCCCCCGGGTGGCCGGAACCTACCACTTCGAGTTCCGGGCTTTCGACGGCGATCTGGCCCTCTTCGACCCTTCGGGGCGGCCGGCCACGGCGGTCTTGGACGTGGTCATCGGGCCGTAAGCCTCAGTCTCCCCACCAGCGAGCGGTCAGAGCCGTGGCCAGGGCCTCGGAACGGACTAGGAGGCTCTGGTCGTCGTAGAGGCAAAGAGAGCCCGCCGTCCAGTTGTGCGATCCGCAGAGGATGTCGCGGCCGTCGACGACCAGGACTTTGGCATGGGTCACCCACTCCTGGTTGTCCCACCTCACGTCAACCCCCTGGGATCGGAGGTACCGGTGGGCGGCCCGGTTGATGTGGCGGGACCCGTAAGGATCGGTGGGCCGGTCGAGGTCGAGGATAACCTTGACCTCGCAGCCCCGGCGGCGGGCGGCGACCAACTCCTCTACAAGGGCATTGCCCGGGTGAGTCCCTCCCGGGCGGTAGGTCATGAAGAACATAACCAGGCTCACTTCGCGCTTGGCCGAACGCAGGAGGCGCAGAGCGACGTCGAGGTAGGCCAAGCGGGAAACCAATCCGGCCCAGGCTACGACCGGCTGACCGGGGGTGTTGGTGAAGACCGCCATCGCCGAGGCCCGCTGCTGGAGGCGCCCCAGATAGGCGGCTCTCTCGGGTAGGATGAATGAGCCACCCCCGGGCGCCAGGTCGGAGGCGGCGGTCTCGACGGCCCGCCGGACCTCAGCCACCAGCCTTTCCCCGAGGGATCGCCCTTGCCCTCCGCCGAGGACCGCGCCGATACCCGGGAAGGGGTCAAGTTCCGACTCGTCGGCGGGAGCGGGGTTGACGCCGGGGGGAGAGGTCTGGAGGATGACAGGTGGTCCATCGCCACCGGCCAGCGGGACTTCGCCTTCCTCGACCCAGAAGATGGGAAGCCCGTTCGGGCCGCCTGAGGCTTCGGCCCGCTTTCCCGAATGGCGCCGGAGTCCCTGATCGGCGGCCATGACCGCGTAGGCCGAAAGGCCGTCGGGGTCAACGAGGGGTCCGATGTCCGGGGGCTCGCCCCCAACTAGACCAGCCAACTGATAGAGGGTCGATCCCAGGAGTTTCGCCTGCGCGGGTTCCAGGGCGAGGGCCGGGCGCCAGGTAGCGGCCCAGGCGGCGAGAGCCTTCTCGAGAGTCGCCTGAAGCCCGGCGGGATCGGCCTTGGCATCCGCCAGGCCAGGCGCACGTCCGGTTACCGCTCCTGACGCCGGGGCGGCGTCCGCTCTCGGTTTCGCCGCGGCTTCCCGCCCAGCCGACGTCCCTGCCCGCTCCCATTCGCCCTCGAAAACCGACCTAAGCCGGAGCGAAAGATCCTTCGAGCGGACCGCGAGGGTGAGCTCGTCATCCAGGCAGAGGGCCTGGTGGCTCCAGTTGTGGCTACCAACCACGACGATGTCGTCGATGACCAAATACTTAGAGTGCAAACTCCCGCTGGGACCCTCAGTCGCGTAGGGACGGCAAAGAACGCCGAGGTCGGCAAGGCGGCGGCGGGCCACCCGGTCGGCAAGTTCAATGGCCGGAGTCTGCCGGGAGCTCCCGACAATGACGCGCACGTCGATCCCACGCCAGCGGGCGCGGGCCAAGGTGTCCAGGACAAGACGGACGTTTCCGCCAAGGTCGGTCTCGGGGCGTGGGTCGATGATGAAGATCGTAGCCAGAACGGAGTGCCGGGCCCGGTCGATAAGCGAGAGGAGATAGGGAAGGTAGTCTCGACCCGCCAGCGGGACAGCGTGGTCGACCCGGTGCACGTAGTGGGGCTCCGGTCTTAGGCTCATCTAGTTCCCCTCCATCCGGGAGGCTAGGGCCACCGCCCGGCCCACAAGGGTCTGGGCCCCGGCCCCGACAGTCCGGGCGTGCGCGATGTAGGCGGTCAGGGCCGCCGCTTTGGCGGCGTAAGTCTCCGCGGTCCTGGCCTTCAGCCGGGCCAGGAGTTCCTCGCCCAGACTCTCCGCCTCGGTGGCCGTAGTGGCGACGAGTTGGAGGCGGGAGGCGAGAACCCGAGCCGCCGCCCCGGTAGCCCGGCGAGCTTGGATCGAACCGGACCCGGGGCCGGGCCCCGAGCCCTCGATCGTTTTGGCCATCGCCTCGAGCCCGTCCAGACGATTGGCGCAGGCGGAGGGGGAACCCTTGGACGAGCCGGTCGCCGGACCACCTGTCCCCTGCGCCGAGGAGGCTTGTTCCTCGGACTCTTGGTCCTCGTCCTCGTCCTCGCGCTCCTCCTCTTCCTCCTCCTCGTCCTCGTCCTCGCGCTCCTCCTCTTCCTCCTCCTCGGGAGGTTCGTCGTCCTCCGGGGGCTCGGGTCCGGGAAGTCCGGGGCCAGGCGGCGGGTCTGGACTTCCGCCGGGCTGGCTCCCGCCCCCGCCGAGCGAGGACGCGCCCCCGCTATCGCCCGGAGGGTCGCCGACGTCGTCATCGGGCAAGTCGTCATCGGGGACATCGTCACTCGGACCGTCCCAGGAGGCCGACCCGACCGCAGCCGGGCCCGCTGCGCCGGCCGCATGACCTGTGGCCGCGGCAAAGGCCCCGACTGGGGCGGCGGAGGAGGCCGACCCGACCGCAGACGGACTCGGTGCGCCGGCCGCATGGCCCGTGGCCGCGGACGGGGCCGGAGCGTACCGGCACTGGGTGACCGGGTCGAGCGGGATACCGGCCGGATCGGTGACCTGGTAGTAGACTTTGGCGGCGGCCCCGACAACCTCGCCCGCGCGCACAACCTGCCCGGGCTTCGCGCGGATGCCTTCGAGGTAGACCAACTGATGCAGGTAGGCCCGGCCATCCCTGACCGCGACGCTACCGAGACCGCCTCCAGCAAACTCCACGGTCCCCGAGACGGGCGAGCGCACCTCCGCCGGCCTGTTCATGGTCTCGCTCTCCACGACAAGGCCTGGGTGCAAGCGTCCCTGAGAAAAACCAAACCCGGCCGTAAGACGTCCGCCGCCAATGAGCCGCCCTGGGCTGAACGTGGTCGGTGACGCGGCTTGCCTCTCTGGAGTCACGTTACTTCGCCTCCGGTGGGAAAAGCAGTGTATGCCATTGGTTCCTTATGATCCCAGGGAACCCTGCCGGACGGAGATAGGCGGGCCGAACCGAGACCAGGCTTGGGCCGTGCGCCCGGCGTTCAAGCGTGGTCTAGTGGGCGCGGATGTGCTGGTGGGTTCGCGCCGTCATCCCGACTACGGCGGCAAGTCTAGCCGTAGATGAGATGGTAGACAATGATGTCGCTTACCGCGAGCGGGTTGATCTCCAAGTCGCACCGGAGAACGCAGTTGGCGGGGCACATGTTCCACCCAGCCGGTGTTACGGTTCCATCCATGAACTCCACGGTGTTCACCTCGCTTCCACTACGGGTCGGGACGCCTGGGCGCACGGCTACCGGGCCAGGGCCGGGTTCGGCCGGCGCATGGAGCCGCCATCCGGCCCCAACCCTAGGAGAATGTTCCAGGGGTCGCCCTCTTGTCCTTCCGCCCGGCCGTGGATAGGCCCACACCGCCCCGAGGCGCCACAAAGGCGCGTCGGCCGCCTTGACAGTCGCCCCCACGGCTTGGTAGGGTGACGGCAGAGTATGGAGGTGTGGCTGAGTGACTCCCCTTGGGCGCGGTTCAACGGGGGAGTCACCGGTAGGCGCCCACCGCCTCTTCGTCTCCCACAGTTGCAAGGTTGGCCTCGACCAGACCGACCTCGACGCCATTGCCCGCCTGGCCTCGCCGGAAAGCGGGCTCTGCCCTTCAGTCATCATCCAGGCCGCCCTCCGGAACAAGGTCGCCGGCCACGTCTACTCAAACCTGGGTCGCGTCGCCGCCGCCTTTCCCCACCTCAGTCTGGTCCACGAGATAAGGGAAACCTTGGAGAGCGAGTTCTCTGAGTCCGTGACTCCCACCAGCACCCAGACGCTTCTAGCCGAACTGCCCGCTTTCGCCCGGGCCCTGCGGGCCGCCGGCGTTGCCTGGCTCCCCGTGAAGGGAGGCGCCCTGGCCCTCCTGCGCCTCTATCCCGAGACCGCGCCCAGGTACATGCGCGACCTGGATTTGATGGTCCCCGACACGGCCTCCGCCTGGAAGGCTCTCGGGATACTCCGGCAACTCGGGTACGAACTCCGTCCTCCCATTTTCCTGCAGCGCACGCGCCAGAAACGCCTCCTGGCCATAGCCCAGCTTAGGAAGAGCCAGGATGGAATGTCCCTCAAGGTGGAGATCATGGTTCAGCCCTTCAAGACCACCCGTTTGTCCAACCTGGAGGTCGATCTGTGGTCCGGGGCCCGCGAGGCTGAGTTCCGCGGGGAGACCATTTCCGTGCCGTCGGTGGAGAACCTGATCCTGGTGAGCGCCGGCCACGCCTACCATGAGGGCCCGATGCTCAAGGACGCCAACGACCTGTGGCTGCTCCTGCGGCGCTACGGGGCGGAGATTGACTGGTCCGCCCTGGCCAGGGCCGCCGCCGCCAATGACCTTGTCGGAGGACTCCTGGCCATAGCCGGCCTGACCCTTGGCCTCTACGGACCTGATCCCTATCTTGAGCGGCTCGTCGGAGAACTGCGGCCGACGGCGGGAGAGCGTGCGGTCTCGCGCCTCTTGGCCCGGGGGAGAGGTGGGTTTCCGGCCCCGCTTGTCTGGGCCTATCATGAGTGGCGACACACTGGCGCCAATCCGCTGGGTACGCTGCTCCAAGGGTGGGGTCAGTCCGCGCTCCTCAGGGCTTGGCTCAGCCCTCGCTGCCCAGGCGCCCTGGACCGCTTCATTCGCTTCCGCGAGCGTGGGAGGATCCTCCGCTGGGCCCGGCTGGCCGACGATCGGATGCCCGTCTACCTGGTGCCGTTGCCCGAGGGCGGCGACGCCGGCGGAGGGTCGCCCGAGCCCGCGCTGACCGTCTTCCCCGGAGAGGACATCACCCACGCCTGGGACGACAAGGCGCAGTGCCTGCTGACCCCGGTCGGGCCGTTTCTGCCGACCAGGTACGCCGTGGTGGGCGACAGTCAACTCGATGCTGGGAGCGACCTTGCCTCTAGGGCCTGCTCGCGGCCGGGGTCGTGGCGGTGGCGGCCTGGTGACGGTGCATTGGAGGTGCCAGTGAATGACTTCCTTGGCCCGACGTAGCCGGGGAAACTCGCCGACCGGTCCGGAGCGTCTGTTAGTGGAGCGCTGCTGCAAGATCGGCTTTGACCGGTCCGACCTCGACGTGGTCGCCGGTCTGGCCTCCGGGAGAGGCCGCCTGCGACCCGCAACCATCATTCAGACGGCCCTCGGGCACAAGGTCGCCTCCCATGTCTACGATAGCCTTGGGTCCGTGGCCGCCGCCCACCCCCACCTGGAGACGGTCCGCGACCTACAAAGAGCTTTCGAGACCGACTTCGCGGAGTTCGTGACGCCCGGGCGAACTCAGAAGCTCCTGGCCGAACTGCCTACTCTCGCGCGGGCCATGCGAGCCGCCGGCCTTCACTGGCTTCCCACCAAGGGTGGGGCCCTGACCGTCCTCGGCGTCTACCCCGAGGCCAGGCCCAGGTACATTCGCGACCTGGACCTAATGGTGCCCGATCTACCCTCGGCCTGGCGGACCCTGACTGTCTTGGAGGAACTGGGGTATCAGCTCCAACCTCCCCTTCTCCTGCAGCGCACCCGCCAGGGGCGCTTCCTGGCCATAGCCATCCTGCGAAAGAAGCGGGACGGTGTCTCCCTCAAGATCGAGGTCATGGTCCAGCCCTTCAAGACCACCCTCTTCTCTAACCTTGAGGTCGACCTGTGGGCCGGTGCCCGCGAAGTGGAGTTCGGCGGAGAGGCCATCAGTGTGCCGTCGCCGGAGAACCTCTTTCTGATGACCGCAAGTCACGCCTATCACGACGGTGTGACCCTCAAGGACGCCAACGACATGTGGCTGCTCCTGGGACACTTCGGAACGGTCTGCGACTGGTCGGCCGTGGCCCGCCTGACTGCGGCCAACGGCCTCGCCGCGGGGTTTGGGGCCGTAACCCGAGTGACCGAACGCCTTTACGGCTCGACGCCCCTGCTTAAGCGCCTGGTGCGGGACCTGCGGCCAACGGCGGCAGAGCGCGCGGTCTCGCGGCTACTGGCCCGGGGAGGCGGCAAATCGCGGATCCCTCTCGTGTGGGCCTACCACATCCGGCGGCAAACCGGGGCCAATCCTATCGGCGCCTTTCTCCGTCTGGTCCGGCGATCCGCGCTCTTGCGTGTCCTGACCAGCCCCCGCTGCCCCGAGACTGTCGACCTCTATCTACGTCGGGAAGAGCGGCGGGGACTGCGCGGTTGGGCGAAACTGGCCCTCGCGGGCCTACCTTTCTACCTGGTGCCTCTGTCTTGGGAGGAATCCCCTGCCGGCGGTGGAAATGGCGTCGGCGCTGGGACTAGTGGCGTCGGCGCTGGGACTAGTGGCCGCGACGCGCCCGTGGTGACAGCCTTCGCCGAC
>Ga0315292_10001373_pt1 | contig 12943 bp, 15 predicted proteins | sample YL17G13_0_MG_FD_204029 | JGI IMG/M metagenome (GOLD analysis project Ga0315292, IMG submission 204029) | Sediment microbial communities from Yellowstone Lake, YNP, Wyoming, USA - YL17G13_0 | ecosystem: Environmental > Aquatic > Freshwater > Lake > Sediment | place: USA: Wyoming | collected... | reverse complement strand
AACTCGACGTGCCGATTCGCCTCAATACCAACGAGAATCCGCACGGGCCTTCGTCCGCGCTCGTTGCCAGGATAGGGGCAGACGTCGCAGCGGCTGCCGTTGATCTGAACCGCTACCCGGATCGGGAGGGGGTCGCACTGAGGTCGGAGCTGGCCGACTATCTGACCCGGTCTACGGGTGTGGCCCTTGATCACACGCAAGTCTGGGCGGCCAATGGCAGCAACGAGATCCTGCAGCAGGTCTTGCAGACCTTCGGCGGCCCCGGCCGCACTGCATTGGGCTTCGGACCGACGTACTCCATGCACGCGCTCATCAGTCGCGGCACCGGAACCACGTACGTCGAGCGGCCCCGTCGAGCCGACTTCGCCATCGACGTCGACGACGCGGTGGCGACGATCAAGGCACAGCGACCCGATGTGGTCTTCGTGTGTTCACCGAACAACCCGACCGCTACGGCGGTCGACGACGCAACGATTGCCGCGATCTACGACGCCGTGGTCATGGATGACGGTGTCGAGAGCGACCGTGGCATCGTGGTGGTCGACGAGGCGTACGCGGAGTTCAGCCACCGGCCCTCGGCGATCCAGTTGCTCGAGGGGCGACCTCGACTGCTCGTGACTCGCACGATGAGCAAGGCGTTTGCCTTCGCCGGCGCGCGCGTGGGCTACGTCGCTGCCGACGCCGAGGTGATCGACGCACTCCAACTCGTACGCCTGCCGTACCACCTCTCGGCTCTCACTCAAGCAGCCGCTCGGGCCGCGCTCGCATTCGTGAATGAACTGCTCGGCACTGTTGATGCGGTCAAGGCCCAACGCGACCGACTTGTGCGTGAAATCAGGGGGCTTGGCTGCACGGTCGTCGAGAGCGACGCGAACTTCGTGCTGTTCGGTGGATTCCCGCCTCCGTACGCGACCGACCAAGGTGCGGTGTGGAAGGGGCTCGTGGAGCGCGGCGTACTCGTTCGTGACCTGGGTCTCGACGGCTGGCTGCGGGTCACTGCCGGGACCGAGGACGAAGTGACGGCATTCTTGACCGCATTGACAACAGTCTTGGCGGCTGCGACCAAGGAGAGTGCATGAGTCGGCACGCGAAGGTCACGCGCACCACCAAGGAGAGCGACGTCTTCGTCGAACTTGAGATCGACGGCACCGGCACCACCGAGATCGACACCGGTGTGCCGTTCTACGACCACATGCTCGCCCAGTTGGGCAAGCATGCCGGTTTCGATCTGACCGTACGCACCAAGGGGGACCTGCACATCGATGCTCACCACACCGTCGAGGACACCGCACTCGCCGTAGGGCAGGCGTTGCGTGAAGCCTTGGGGGACAAGGCTGGCATCCGTCGCTTCGGTGATGCACTGGTACCCCTCGACGAGACGCTCGTGCAGGCCGCCGTGGACCTGTCCGGGCGTCCGTACGTCGTACACACCGAGCCTGAACTCATCGAGTTGATCGGCGCGTACGACACGTCGTTGACGCGTCATATCTGGGAATCACTCGTCGCTTCGTCGCAGATCTGCCTGCACATCAACGTGATCAGCGGACGCAACGCGCATCACATCGTGGAAGCACAGTTCAAAGCGGTTGCGCGTGCCTTGCGTGACGCCGTGGCGATCGATGGGCGCGTTGTCGGCATTCCATCGACGAAAGGTTCGCTCTAGGCCATGGTCGCGTCGATTGTGATGGTGTTCGTCGCCGGGATTCTCATCGGTGGGGCGTACACCTTCGTGAAGAGTCAGAGGTTCGTCCTCGCGGTGGTTCTGGGTCTGGCTGCCGCGGGGGCGCTGGCGGGTGCGGTCTTGTGGGCGCCCCAATGAGCGGTGTTGCTGTCGATGAGTCGCGCTGTGAGTGGGCCGTGCTGTGACTAGGCAGTGCTGTGACTAGGCGGTGCTGTGAGTAGGCCTCGCGTGGTTGTGCTCGACTACGGCTCGGGCAATCTGCTGTCCGCGCAGCGCGCGCTGGTACGCGCCGGCGCTGAGGTGGTTGTGACGGCCGAACGTGATGCGGCCTTCGAATGTGATGGGCTCGTTGTGCCTGGGGTTGGGGCGTTTGCGGCCTGCATGGAGGGGCTGCGTCGAGTGCGTGGACCCGAAATCGTCGGACGCAGACTTGCCGGCGGGCGGCCAGTTCTGGGCATCTGTGTGGGCATGCAAGTGATGTTCGAACGAGGGGTCGAACACGGTGTGGTTACGGAAGGCTTCGCCGAATGGCCCGGTGTCGTCGACGAGTTGACGGCGCCGGTGCTCCCGCACATGGGTTGGAACACGGTTGATGCGCCCGTTGACTCTGTGCTTTTCGATGGCGTGCGCGACGAGCGGTTCTACTTCGTGCACTCGTACGCCGCGAGGACTTGGGAGCTCGCAGGGTCGGCGAGCGACGCAGCGAGCGACGCAGCGAGCGAAGCCCCGAGCGAAGCCCCGAGCGACGCAGCGAGCGAAACCCCGAGCGAAACCCCGAGCCGGTTGACCCCGGCCTTGGTGACCTGGACGACACACGGTGAGCCGTTCGTCGCCGCGGTCGAGAACGGACCGCTCGCAGCAACCCAGTTTCACCCCGAGAAGTCCGGTGACGCCGGCCTCACCCTCCTTCGAAACTGGCTCACCACCCTCCGCTGAAAGCGTCACCCCGCGATGAAGGTGCCCCAGGCTGCGCTAGGGGCAGTTCAGCTTCCCCAACGTTCATCGTTCGGTGTCGGTGTGGGCTCGGGCTGGTTCTGTCGAACTGCTGTTGGGGGTTGTGTCGGAGGGGGTCACTAGAGTGAGCAGTGAGTTCGAGGCCGGGGTGTTGACCCGGTTTGTACGACCAATAGAGCGGGCTGGGCCGTCAGGCCGGAAAGCCCTGGGCCACAGCGGATGTGGGCATTTCGCCCATCGACCGGAGCACCTGTGTCGGAGCGATGAATCCACGCGAACTCGATGAAAATCTCGCGATCTCTGTTGACCTTTGAGGGGTGCGCGCGTGGGTGAGGTGGTCAGTAAGGCCTCGACCTGGGGTGACCCTGGCGATGTGCTCGCGCGCTTGGATGACGTGCTCACCGATGTCGCGGCTATCGACCCGGTGGCACTAGGCGATGGTCAACGCCTGGAGATGTTGCGGGTGGTTCTGCGTGCGGCCAGCCAGCTCACTGCCACCGCGGGACGGGTTTCGCTGGCGGTGGATTCATCTGCCCAGTGGGCCGCTGACGGTGCTCGGTCGTCCAGTGCATGGATCGGGCGGCGTACCAAGACCGATTCGTACGTCGTACGACACGAGATGCGGAGCGCGTCCTTGCTGCGCGACGATCTGCCGAAGTTCGCCGAGGCCGTCGCCGATGGCGAGATCAGCTGGGCTCACATACGCGTGATCGCTGGATTCATCGGGACCGACAATGACCGCCGCAGAGCAGTAGTGGCCAGCGAGCCCATCTTGGTTCGCCTTGCTAGTCGGGTCGAGCCGAGCCGGTTGTGGCCTGCCTTGCGACGGATCGGTGACGCCGTCGAGCGTGACGGCGCCGATGGACAGGCCTGGTCGGACAAGCGGTTCCTGAATCTGTCCCGCACGTTGGACGGCTATCACGTCACCGGGTGGCTCGACCTCGTGGACGGTTCGCTGCTGCGTTCGACGTTGCGGTCGATCGTGGAGTCCTCACATCGGCGAGGACCCGAAGGACCGCACGCTCACGGCACGCCAGACCCTGACGGCTCGGCGGAGTCCGATACTCGCGAGACGTCGACCCGGATGATGGATGCGCTGATCCACATGGCCTCCCACTACGCATCGCTCGGTGGTCTCCCCACGTCCGGAGGCTTCCGCCCGCACATCGCGGTGAGCCTGCGCGCGAAGGTGGTGAACGGCTCGCTCACGGGCTTGCGCGACGCCCACCTGCACGGCACCGGCGGACGCCGCGAGCCGGTCGGCCCAGCGGCCGCGGATCGGATCAGTTGTGACGCCACCGTGACGAGGGTGCTGCTCGACCCGGCCGATGTGCCGGTGGCAGTGGGTCGGGCCACCCGAGTGATCGTCCCGGCCCTGCGACTGCTCCTGCGTGAACGTGACGACGGGTGCCGCTTCGCCGACTGTGACCGCCCCTCGGACTGGTGCGACGGTCACCACATCCGCCACTGGTCTCATGGCGGCTCGACGGACCCGGCCAACGTCGTCAATCTTTAATACGACCCCTTGGGTTTGGGGATCTGGGGACGCTGGCCGATCCGATCAATAACCAGCCGCTTGAGACTTCTCAGCAGCCCGAGGCTGCGCGACCACCAACGGGTTGTCGCCGATTCGGACACAGAAGTGTCGTAATCGCTCCCGGCGCCGACCGAGAGAGGAAGACGACTACCGCACGCACAGGGACTCTGACGCAGCGTAGAGACCTCGAGATGACTAAACGGAAGGAGTCCCGCCATCCGCGGTCCGGTGCCATACTGCCGATCATCCTGAACACCACCGCTCACGAAAGGGGATCTGTGATGTGGAAGACGAAGACCCTGGCGGTGCTTTTTGCTGTTCCACTGATGACAGCGATCTGCGCCGCACCCGCGTCCGCGGGCGAGATCAACGGCAACGGCCAGCCACCTGGCGGCGAGGGCCTGGGCGCGGCCCAAGCTAACAGCATCTGTGCGTTCTCCGGTCTGCAGGATGGCGACGGTGCCGGCTTCCCCGGTCCCGGCGGAGCTCCGCCGCAGAACTGGGGACACAGCAAGTCGGACTACGGCTCGACCCCGGCTGAGCGCAAGGCGTCCGGCTTCCAGCCTGGAGACTCGTGCAACGGCCACACCGGCTTCCTGGCCAACGGCGGATAAGGCTAGTCGCTTTAGTTCGGAAGGCCCCGCCCACGATCCCAATCCGCGGACATCGTGGGCGGGGCCTTTGCACGGGCTGTCCCGACGTTGGCTACCGAACCGAAGTACCGGTAGTGCGTGGGTTTGGAGTGCGCCGCCGGCGCTCATTCTTGACTTGAACTAGCAACATAACTCGTTGGCCCAGATCCCCCGTGCTGGCCTTGTGTTCGGTTCGGTCTGCTGCGGCGTTCCCATAGGTGCCGGCTTTTGGGTTCGGGAGGAGGGGGTCAAAGGCGCTTGCGGCGTAGCGGACCCTTGACGACCGGTGGACGGACCCGATCTTGAACCGGCGGGAACGCCGCTTTCCCATGAGTGCGCGTCATCACGAACCCCGGCCACCCGATCGGGTGAACGTGTGACTGTGGTCGGTGTGTTGACGTTGTTGTGTCGGTGGCGTGGTGCACAGTTCCGGCAGGAGGCGCGGGAAGCAGGCCACCACCTATCCCGGTGGTTTGCAGGTACGACTTCAATCGAAGCGCCGCCGTAGAGAGGTACCGGGATAGGCGGCAAACGCTGCTGAGGCCGTGCAGCACCGAGGGCGTAGAGGCGCCGAAGTCGATCCCTGTTGGGTCGTCCTCGGAGGCTTTCGTGCCACTCGCATTGCGTGTTCGTGAACCCGTCATCTTCAAGGCTGGTTGGTTGTTGTCGCTGTATCCGGCGGCGGCTGAGGCCGGCGGGACCTTGGTGTACTCCCACCGCAAGTCGTTCCCGGGTCGGCGGGGTGCTGCCCAAGATGGTGAGCGTTCCCGGTTGGAGGCTGCTCGTCGGGCCCGCGGCAAGCTGCGGCGGTATTGCGCGGCTAATGGTCTGAATCGGTTGGGGACGTTGACGTATGCCCCACCGTTTTGTACCGACCCGCACCAGGTGCGCGCCGATGTGGCGGTGTTCTTTCGTGGTCTTCGCGCTGGGCTGGGCGGCAAGGCGTTGCCGTATGTGTGGGTGCCTGAGCTTCACGCCGATGGGCAGCGGTTCCATGTGCATTTCGCGGTGGGCCGCTTCGTTGCCCGCGGTCTGATCGAGAGCGTCTGGGGTCACGGGTTCGTTCACATCAAGTTGCTCGGTGATCTCCCGGTCGGTTCGGGCCGGTTGGGGGAGGCCCGGGCCGCGGCCGGTTGGGGGAGGCCCGGGCCGCGGCCGGTTACCTGGCCAAGTACGTCGGTAAGGCTCTCGCGGACGAATCCCACGGCCGGCGTCCCTTCGGAGGGCACCGTTACGAGGTGGGGCAGGGGTTCACCCCGGTGGTGGAACGCATCACCGGGCGCACCGCCGGGGAAGTTCTCGATGCTGCCAGCGACCGCATGGGTGGCTCACCCGTGCGCCAGTGGAACTCCGTCACGCAGGAGAACTGGAAGGGCTCCCCGGCGGTGTGGGCGCAGTGGAACCGGTGATCACCGTCGGGTTCCAGCAGTGGCTGATCGCGTCGTGTGAGGGGCAAGGGGTGGCGGTGAAAGTGGGTGATCCGGGGGTGATCCGGTCGATCGTGGTGTTGCTCGGGGGGTGGGTCGAGTCGGACCGGGCGCGGTCGCGCAGCACGCGCCGGGCCGACACGTCGGTCCCGTCACAGCAACCAGTGGGGTTGGACGCGATTGATGTCCAGGGATCGGGCCCCGTTGGTTCCGGGCAGGATCACGATGTGATCGACCACGGTTCTGATGATCGCGGCTTGCCGGTCCAGGTTCAGGGTGGACCACTGGGTGCGTAGTTGGGCCCCGGTGCCGATGAGGTCGATCAACGCGGTGGCGTTGACGTGTTCGGCGATCTGGGCGCGGCCGCGTTGAATGCGTGCCTCGATCGGGTTGCGGGCGGTCATCCATTCCGTCGCGGTGATCGCCTTGGCGGCATAAAGGGCGGCTAGTTCATCGCGTTGGGCTTCATCGGCGGCTAGTTCCTCGGCCAGGGCAGCGCTGTGGGTGGACCCGTCACCACCGCGCAGCGCAGCAGCTAACTGCGGGGAGTCCAACCGGAACAACACTGCGTCGGTGATCAACTCTTCCACCGGTTGCGCGACCACGGTCAAACGACCACACCCGCGATGGTCAGGACCCGACAGGCACACGTAACGACGGGATCCCTGACGTGCCGCGGAGTACAACGTGCCCCCGCACTTGGCGCAGCGCAGCATTCCGGACAGCACATACCGTCGAGGTGCTCGACGCCCCGAGGTGGTGCGGGCGTGGATGCGGGCCGCGATTTGTTGTTGCTGGGTGGGGGTCAGGATCGGTTTCCACACCGCCGGGCCGACGACCTCACCGCGGTGGGTACGCAACCCGACCAGTCGCGGGTTCAGCATCATCAACCGCACCGTTTGGGTCCGCCACGGCGCACCATTGACGGTGGGCACTTCGGTGGCGTCGAGCCACGCAGTCAGGCTGCGCAGACTCTCCCCCGCGATCAACCGGGCAGCGCACTGGCGAATGACTTTAGCCTCCGCCTTGTCGATCGTGATCCGATCCTGCTGGTAACCAAACGGTCGAGTAGAGCCACCGTGGGGCATCCCCGACTCGGCGACCTGCTCCAACTTCCGCCTGATCCGCCGGCTCTTAGCCGCGGACTCATTCGCCGCGACCGCAGCACCGATACGTGCGATCAACAACCCATCCCCGGTCCCGAGGTTCACATCCCCGGACACAGTGGCCAGGTTCGTGATCCCCACCCGATCGCACAGCTCGACGAACTCCTCCAACTCCTTGGGACGGCGGGTTAGCCGATCCAAGTGATACACGAGCACCGCGTTCACCCGACCCTCACCCATCGCCGTGAGCATTCGCTCATACTGCGGGCGGGCCTTACCCGAGAACGCAGACACGTCGTTGTCAACGAACTCCTCCACCACCGACCAACCCCGCGACGACGCCAACGCCCGGCAATCCGTCAACTGCCGCGCGACCCCCAACCCCGAACCGTCCTGATCGCTACTAATCCGCGCATAGATGGCCGCCGCCACAACCCTCGACATAAGAGGTCACATTAGCGAAATCTAACTAACGTCGTCCTGCTCTGCGCGCACCACCACAAATGCGTGCACGAAGGCGGATTCACCCTGCACGGCGACCCAGGGCGAGCGATCCAGACCCGAAGACCCGACGGCGAACTCATCGGAACCACCCACCCACACCGATCCCCAGCGAGCCGCAGTCCCTAGGGTGTCGCGCATGGCTGACTACCTGGAGTTGCTGCCCGCTGTCGACGTTGCCGACGGTCAAGCCGTCCGGCTCGTTCAAGGCGCGGTCGGAAGCGAGACCACCTACGGCGACCCGCTTGCTGCCGCCCTTCAGTGGCAGAACGACGGGGCCGAGTGGGTGCACCTTGTGGACCTCGATGCTGCGTTCGGCCGGGGGTCCAACCGCGAGCTCCTCGCCAAGGTCGTCGCTGTGCTCGATGTCCAGGTCGAACTCAGTGGCGGTATACGCGATGACGAATCGCTGACGGCGGCATTGGCCACCGGATGCACACGGGTCAATCTCGGCACCGCGGCACTGGAGACGCCTGACTGGTGCGCAAAGGTCATCGCCGAACACGGCGACCGCATCGCTGTGGGGCTCGACGTGCGCGACCACACCTTGGCCGCACGTGGCTGGACCCTGGAAGGCGGCGAACTGTTCGAGGTGCTGAAGCGCTTGAACTCCGAGGGTTGCGCTCGGTACGTCGTGACGGACGTGACGAAGGACGGCACGCTCACCGGGCCCAACCTGCATCTGCTTCGCGAGGTGTGTGAGGCGACCGATCGGCCGGTGATCGCTTCCGGGGGAGTCGGCAGTCTCGAGGACCTGCACTCCATCGCCGAGCTCGTGCACCTCGGCGTCGAGGGAGCGATCATCGGCAAGGCGCTCTACGCGGGTGCGTTCACCCTGCCCGAGGCTCTGGCAGCCGTGGCCCCGCGTCGCAACTTCATGTAGACCGTGATGACTGTGCGGCGCATCTCGAGCGGCGGGCCGTGGGAGGAAGTCGTCGGCTACTCGCGCGCGGTGGTGGCCGGGCCGTTCGTGCTCGTCTCCGGCAGTACCGCGACGGTCGACGGTGTGGTGCAGCACCCCGGGGACGCCTACCAGCAGGCGCTAACGGCATTCGGAGTCGCCCGGACCGCGTTACAGAGGGCCGGGCTCGACCTCGCCGACGTCGTACGGACCCGGATGTACCTGCGCGACATCGCTGACAAGGACGCCGTGGGTCGCGCGCACAGGGAGTTGTTCGACCACGTGCGGCCGGCCGCGACGATGATCGCGGTGGCCGGCTTCGTGGACGACGCCATGCTGGTGGAGGTCGAGGTGGACGCCTACCGCGGCTGAGCAGTCACCACTCGCGCTACGCCGTCGCCCGCCGCTCGTTGCCAGCGCGTCACCTTGATGACCGACAACACGCCAAGCGATACCCAGGGTGATCTCAAACTGGGAGTTCTCGTTCAGAGGGGGCCTTGACTGCGAGAACAGGGCAGTCGGCATCCAGCAGGATGCGCTGAGAGATGCTCCCCAAGATGAACTTGCCGACCCCCGTGCGCCTGCGCAACCCGATCACGACCACGTCGGGTGCTGTCTCTACCATCGCCGCGAGGATGGCGTCGGCTGTGTCCGGGGCAGGCGGGAGCTGGCGTACTTCGACATCGACTCCCGATGCCGCGAAGAGCGCCGTGACCGCGTCCAGGCCCTGCTCGGCCGAGAACGGCGAGTCGACCTCCTGCGCCGGACGGGTCACGTTGACGACAACCGCGTCGGTCGACCGACGAATTGCCTCCTCAGCCGCAGTGTTGAGGGCCGCATCGCCCTCGGGTGTGCGGATATACGCGAGCAAGACAGTCACGGGGCCTCCGGATGGCGGTTCAATGAGCCTTAAGGGTCCCAGCGTGCCACCTCTGCCGTCGAGTTGAACCTCTGGCACGACCGAGGCACGGAGTTGACCCGCGAGCGTGCGTCGCTGAGGGCACATGCGATGTGTCGATGTTGGACTGTTGGTCCTTCATCTGCGGCAGTACGCTCCGCGCACTATCTCGGCGCGAATGCGCAGAGCGCAGCCCAAGGAGCCGTCATGCCGACCGTCATCGGGCACCACGATGTTAACGACACAGACCACTGGCTTGCCTCGCCGAAGCGCGAAGAGGTCTTCGGGCCGCTCGGGGTCACAAACATCCGGACATTCGTCAACCCCCAGAACCGCACCCAAGTCGCAGTGCTGATGGACGTGGCTGACATGGACGTCGTCATGGCCGCCATGCAGAGCGAAGAGCTGGCCGACGCGATGGCGTACGACGGTGTTCTGCCTGAGACGCTGGTGCTTCTCGTCGAGGCGTAGTTCCCTCAGATCTACGCCTTTCTCGTCAGCGAGACCGAGTTGGACGACATCCTTGGACGCATCCGCGTGCGTGACCTTCCCTACGGGGCCGACCCCGGGCAGAAGCGGCCCAGCGAGGTCAACATCAACGACGACGGCCGCGGCGTCTACTGGGAGGACCCCAGCGGCCACATTCTCGAGATCATCACCCGCCCGCACGGAGGCTGACGATCCACCGACCGCACCGACCGCACCGACCGCACCGACCGCACCGACCGCACCGACCAAGGTCGCCCGAGGCATACCGAGAGCGGACGGTCGGTGCCAGAGTCACGTCATGACTAGGGGATCTGCTGTCCCATCCAAGAAGCCCGAAGACGCCCTAGCCCGGGACAGCGCGAAGGCGACTCACTAGCCCTCCGGGGCAGGACGTATTGGAGCGCGCGTGTCGCAGGAGAATCGGCCCACGTCGACGATCAGCGAGACTGATCGGCACGCGACAAACATCGAGCTGTTCCTCGATCTGGTCTTCGTCTTCGCGGTGGCCCAGATCGTGACGGTGCTCGCGGCGGACCCAACACCGGCCGGGTTCGGGCGAGGACTCCTGCTGGCTTGGTTGGTGTGGTGGTTGTGGTCGCAGTTCGCCTGGTTGGGAACAGCGATCGACCTGGGCCGTAGTTCGCGGAATCAGATATCGGTGCTCGTCGCGGTGCCCCTGACACTCCTGATGGCCATCGCTATCCCCAATGCCTATGAGGGCTCAGGACTGCAGTTCGCTGCGGCGTACCTGGTTGTCAACCTGTGGTGTCTCGCGATTCAGGGTCAAGCCGTGTGGTCAGATCCGGTCACACGGACAGCCTGGCTGCAGTACGCCCCGATCGCATCGGTTGCTCCGCTGCTGCTGCTGGCCGGCGCATTGCTGAACGGCAACGCCCGAGTCATAGGGTGGTGTGGAGTCGCAGCAATCACGATCGCTAGCGCGCTCGCAGCATCGCGCAACAACGAGGAAGGCAAGACCGCCTGGAGCGTGAATGCCGCTCATTTCGCTGAACGACATGCGCTCTTCGTGATCATCTCCCTCGGCGAAGTGATGGTTGCGATCGGAGTGGCGGCGTCCCTTGCGGCGGCCGGAGTCGATGTTGTGATTGGCCTTGGGGTGCTGGCAACTGCTGCGCTCGCGTGTTCGTTGTGGTGGGCCTACTTCGCATTTGTGCCGCGTGCCGTTGAGCATGCACTGGCGATCGCACCGGATCACGAGCGTGGCAGGGTCGCACGAGACCTGTTCACGTTCGGGCACTTCCCTATCGTGTTCGGGATCCTTCTGTACGCGCTAACGGCAAAGCACGTCGTGATCGACCCAACCCATCAGCTCGGCGCACCGGATCTGTTCGCCCTCGCCGCTGCGGTGGCACTGTTCGCCGGTGGCCTTACAGCTCTGCGGTGGCGCATCATCCGCAGCGTGGGTCCTGAACGGCCCATCGCCATCGTCGTGGTTGCGGCGTTGTGTGCTGGAGTCGGGCCGCGAGTGCCGGGGACCGTCATTGTTGCCTTGGTAGCCCTGGTGATTGTGATCATGCAGTCGGTCACCCTCTGGCGGATCCAGGCAAGGACGTCGCGCAGCTGACCATGGATCAGTCCGCCACCCCGGAGATACCTACAGCACGGAGAGGCCTACCGGCTGAGCGTTGGTGACTCGCGCTGGGTCGCAGCGCGCCGAACGTTGTCGGCGTGGAGTTCGGCCATGCCCTCGAGACCGCGTCGCGGGTCGTCAGAGTCGCCCCGGGTGAGCAGGTCGTCGAGGTATCGGCGGTCGGCGTCGACTCGGGCCATCGGATCGGTGGTCGGCGAACCGTGCCCGGGCACGAGCATCGTGCAGCGCCCGGCGACCTCGGCGAGCCGGTCGAGCCCGGCGAGGTACGCGACCAGATCGGGGTTGTCGTCGTCTGGCATCGGCAGTTCGACGTCACTGAGCATGTCGCCCGCGAGCATGAGTGCGCGGTCGACCACCTCGACGGCCACATGAGCGGGAGCGTGTGCGTCGTGCTCATGCAGAAGCACTTCGCGACCCGGCCACCTCAGGGCGTACGGCTCGGGCAGGGCGGTCACTGGTCGTGGGGTGGCGGCGTCGGGCACCTCGTCGGGCGCACGACCGCCGGGCACCGCCACGAGTAGCCCGGCGATGGCGATGAGTTCCTCGGAGATGTCGCCCACGAGCGGTCGCAGCACCCGTTCGCGGCGTTCGACGACGGCCCAGGCGGTCCAGCGAGAGGCGTGCCGTGGGGGAGTGCCGAGGTCCGGGTGCCAGAGAACATGGTCGTAATGCACGTGCGTGGCCAGGCCGGCGGTGCAGCGGGCGCCGAGCGCGGCGAGGTCGGCTGGGATCGCGGCGAGCTCGTCGGCGTCCCACGACGGGTCGACCACGAGCGCCGTGCCATCGTCGCCGAGCAGCACGGTGGAGTTGGTGTCGAAGCGGCGCGACTGGCCGACCCAGACCGACGGGCCCACCTCCACCAGGCGGGTCAGTACCGTCATGGCCGCGCCAGCGTCATGACCCCTGCGGAGTGCTCACGGGCCGAGCGTACGGGGCGGGCCCTGGTGACACGAGCGCTCACTCGTAGCCTGGGCCCATGCCCGTCGCCGTCCGCGTCATCGCGTGCCTTGACGTCGACGCGGGCCGCGTGGTCAAGGGCGTCAACTTCGTCGACCTGCGTGATGCCGGTGATCCAGTCGAACTCGCGCGCGCCTACGACGCCGAAGGTGTCGACGAGTTGGTCTTTCTCGACATCACGGCGAGCAGCGGTGATCGTTCGACCATGTACGACGTGGTGCGTCGCACGGCTGAGCAGGTCTTCATCC
>Ga0315292_10001369_pt1 | contig 12954 bp, 25 predicted proteins | sample YL17G13_0_MG_FD_204029 | JGI IMG/M metagenome (GOLD analysis project Ga0315292, IMG submission 204029) | Sediment microbial communities from Yellowstone Lake, YNP, Wyoming, USA - YL17G13_0 | ecosystem: Environmental > Aquatic > Freshwater > Lake > Sediment | place: USA: Wyoming | collected... | reverse complement strand
GTCGCGTCTCTGTGGCCGAGTCCCCACCGATTGAAGTGCCCCCCTGGGCTGCCGGGTTACCCGCCATCATGTTGAACCATGACATCATCGAACCTAATGCCGCTTCATTGCTGTTCTGCTGACCCCCGAAACTTTTGACCTGCACGCCATCGGGATCATCGCACTTAACCGTGTCCCCATCCCTCGCTTGTTGCAACTCCTCCGCATCGTCCGCCGCCGACCCCCGATACGCAACCACGTCTTTCTGTCGGGTCGCTTGGTCGATGATCTTCTTCGCCATCTTGTTTGCCAGGATATGTAGGTCATTCCATATCCCAACGGCGGGAACGGGCAGAGGATTGCCCGGAACCGGAGGAGTTAGAGAAAGCAGGGTGTACGGACCATCGTCTAAACCATAATACTCATCGACCCGTAGATAGTCGTCAAAGGCCGCGTTGGGACCAATCGGCACTGTGACGATGGCTTTGGCTCCTGGCACCCAGAGTTCCGCGATCTCAACCTCATCCTCCATTGTCCAGATGTCTTCCGCCTTCAATTCCCGCATACTGAGGCCGTGCGCCCGTTCATCCTGTTGTTTACTGGAGACACACGAAAGCTTCTCCACCAAATCGTTTTTGTATAATCCACTATCCAGGAGCACAGAACGGGGGACATACATAGAATCGCCTAGGAACCGAGCGTCACGGAACAGATGATCGCGGCTTGATGGATCAACACAGAAATGGTCGAAATCAACGGCTTCGGTATATACAGTGCCGGCTTCAATCCGATCCCCCTCATCCAACCCGTACACACTGTCGCTCGCCGCGAGCCCAGTCTTCAACACCCCCAAGGTAAAGATCGCGTCAACGATCCACCGCCGATACACGGAATCAATGTCAATCTCCTGGGAGTGCTGATTCAAAGCGAGACTCAGCAACTCACCATAGTCCCTTGCCATCAGGTACTTAGATCGCACGTTGAACGTCGGAAAGTTCATCACGACATATGGGAGTAAGATACGAATCGCGTTGAAGATCAGATTGAGCGGTTCACCCCCAATCCCACCTTTTTCCTGATCGTAGTATTGCCCGACGTAATTACGCAGGAACATCAATCTCGCACTCCTGAAATTACTAAACCGTTCTCGCCCCTTGAGAACGGCTTCTTGCACCTGTTTTGGACTGATGTTCATCGGCATAGCTACACTCAATGTGAAAAGTCAAACGTGGTTTGCGGTTGTCTCGCGGCCTTCTTCTGTTTTTGGAACTCCCGGAATCGCCCACCGATAGAATGTTTCGGGGTCGCCTGTTCTTGTTTACGAAACTTGGGCATATCCCCCCTTCCCACGACACACAGCATATCCGCTATCACCCTGTCCCCATGACACTTACGGGCCGAATCCGACTCTTCTACCAGTTCCGCCGGACCAATCCCGCCCCCCTCATAGTGGACATAGGTAAGGGCTTCATTCAGAGCCTCTTCGCTGTGGTTGATGAAGGAACCACGCGCGTAGACTCTTCGCAAGAGTCCCAAACACGTAGCCTTTTTCTCGGGAGTGGATCGCCAGCCATACCTCCTACCCCGTTTTTCCGAGATCGTTCCCACTACCCGGTCAAAGAAGATGTTGGGGTAGTTGTACTTGTGAACAATGATATTTCCAAAGTCAAATCCGGGGTCGCCATTATTTTCCCAGATCAGGAGGGGACGACTGCGGCCCCCAGCCCACAACAATGCCGCACAGGCCAACTTCGCCAATTCATAGGGGGGCGTGTTCGCGTCGGCATACTCGGCAACCTTCTCCTTCGTCTCATTGCAGAGAAGGGACATTATGCTATTGCTAGCCCCCTGCCCCTTGCTGATATCTACCCCTAGTGTATAGCTCTTCGTCTGATCGGGTCGCCCGTTTTCCAACTGACACCACACACGCCACGGACCCTCTCGCGGCCCCCGACGTTCGATATCTTGATACCGCCGCCGGACCAGTGCATCCCTCACCTTGTCATCGGAGATCGTCTTCTTGAAGTTGAGATGCAACTTGTAGAGTGGGGGACGGGCGAACAGTTTCTTATGTTGTTCAAGGATCATCGCCTCGAAAAAGGTATCGCCCGAACCAATATGATCCATGTCAACGTCAACGGCCAATTCCTTCGGCGTTCGCTCCTTTTCCTCATTGTCGTACCACGGGGAGCGAATCTTGAACCGCCCGAGGGCATCCTTGCCGACATATCGCCCCAACCCCTTCTCGGGATGTTCCCACCACGGCAGTACAAACACGGGGATCGTGCCGCTCAACCGCCATTTACTAAACGCCGTGCCCGCTCCGTGCGGGGTGGAACACGGGAGACGACAGGCACTTACGTCACGGGTACTCCGCTTAATCGACTCCCCCTCTTCCATTTTGGCCATTTCGTCAAGGAAGACGGAGGTACGCCGATCAGACGAACCCGCCGTCGCATTTGACGATTCGCCGTCGATACGGGTGCGGGTATCGAGGTTGACCAGGTGCATTTTCTTTCGGGTCATCCGGGGCAGCATCCACTCGGGCAGGCGATTGAGCATGTAATCAATCTTACCGAATAGAGTGCCGGGATCAGCCAGGGACCCGTGCGGGTAATTCTTGGGCATCCCGTCCAACTGGTCAACCGCGTCTTCTTTACGCGAGATCATCAGATGTGTTTCGTCATTGTGGAAGAGGAAGCGGTGGGTGTAAACCCCAAGGTGATCCCAGGTTGCGCCCATGTCACGGCTCTTATCCGACAATCCTTCCTGCCCCTTGTCTATCTTCTCCTGAATCCAGAGGACGTGTTTATCCTGCAAATCCCACGTTATAAACGGAAGATGCGCGTATTCTGCTTGTCGCACCTTTCCCCCTACCCCCGGTTCAAAAATACGAAGAGTAAAAACAAAGGCATTGACAAAAAAGAGAACTGACTTTGAACTTGCGGTCATCAGGTCGATCTGAAAGTCGGTGTCCGTCTCCGCCGCCGCAAGTAACTCAGCCCGCCATCGGAGATTCGCTCCGGGGTGTTTAGGGACCGAGAGGCCGGTGATCGGACAGGTCCAGAGCCGTACCCCCCGTGGGAACGGGGTTGGGAGTTCGGGCTGTGTTGCAAAGACGTTGGGCATATCAGGGTTTAGGTCTATGCACGGGGGGTCCGATCACCGATGCCGCCATCTTATTCAACCTCTGCTTGGCTAGCTCTCTGACCTTATCGGCGGCACGGATTCTTGTGTCGTCTTCCGGGACGGCGGTCGTAGCTCTCCCCTCCAAACGGTCATAGAGAAACTGGCCAGCCCATGCGACGGGAGGATGAGTCACGTCTTTGAGCGTCCCATTCTCGTCCCTGACCTTTTCCGTGTACCCAAGAGCAAGGTTCCAAAGTAGCCGAGCAAGGGACTCGGCTCGGGTGATCGGCGTCCCATCATCGGTGACGGAGAACGCCTCCTCGGCTAGCTTTCTAACCTCAGTCGTCAAAGCTCTAGGCGAGAACCTTTGCGCCATTAGTCCAACTTCCAGCTAGGCTTGACCCCGGCAGTGTCGCTGTCAAGTGATGTGAGCCGAACCTGTAACCATCACAATTCCCGCTGCGGCGGCTTTAACTTCGGGGATAAAACCCTTCTTTAGAGCAAATCCCTCGGGGCCTCCCTCAAAGACGCTAGAGCCGTTACCAAACCCCGCGATCAGGCAACCCGCGTCGTAGTCACCGTCTGCATCTCGATCCTCAAGCACTTGGGCTGAGGTCACAGCCGCAACCGCGAATAGACAGAGGCTGTCAATCAGCAGTTGCTCAGTGGACTTGAGCGTAACTACCGTCCCATTCTCATCATATAGGATGACGGGAGCCGATGCCGCCGAACAATCAGCACTGTAGAACTCAACCCGCACGAATTTTCCTCTTGCACCCATATTTCACTCTCTTCGGTTTGCCCGCAAAAACTCTGTCCCAATTCTTAGCGTAAACCCCATACGCTACAGACATTGGACGCTGAAGATCACCCTTACCATTTCCACTCGTATTCGACCCAGATTCCGATGTCTCTCCACGTGACATCTCCACACACCTCCATCTGAAATGGCTCGGCCGCCAAACACCTGGACGAACACCCCGCTGAAGCCAGCAGAATTAGGACGATAAAGCACACGCATAGCCACTTCTGCATCAGGTCGCCTCGATGGACACGAATTCGTAGATGCTGCCCACGATTTGGGGTTCTGCACGTATCCCGGATGTGTCTTCAACGTTTTTATCAGGCGTGAGCCACACATTGTTGAGCGCGTGCCATACTCCGGGGATATTCAAGCGAACCCCAGAGGGATTGCAGGTTAGAAAAACTATGGGACGATTAGGATATAACCTTTTTAGTTCAAGGGCTTTGTCACGAACACGGACAGGAATACAACCGGGGGTCTCTGGATACATATACCAGTCCTCGGCATTCTTCACGATCTCCTTACCCTGATTGCCGTGGCACACCACCACCAAAGCAGTCGGAAATCTGCGTGCCACTTCTCGCTTCCATTGCTCGATAACGAGCGTGTACTGGGGGCCTTCCACGTAGAGTTCGGCTTTGATGCCGTCGTAGACGTAGACAGGTGCGGGTTGAAGAAGATACCCCAGGCCGATTCCACTCCACAGTAGGAGGTTCAACCACAGGAACATGTTCACCTTCGGATGGGAAAAGAAACGGCTACACTCCCCTCGGAGGTGACGGATGAATCGCCAATATCTCGCACCCCATTGCGAATAGTCATAATCATCACACTGCATCGTATTCACCGCTTCTTTTTTGTCTTACAGATTGACTGAAGTGTCAGAGATTAAACAACCTCATCCTCATCCACCGAATCATCTGGATCAGGTTGAGAATCCCAGAATAGTCGCATATTTTCCTCGCGATAAGGGACAAGGAAAAAAGAAAAGAACACTCTATTATACCACATAACCAGCCCCGTGTCCAGTAAAAACCGGATTATTTTGCAGATTCACACGGACTACCCTTACGGGGGGAATGAAAGTTATACCGTATAAGTTGTATAACTCAGAAAACGTAAATCCTTACTGGTAATAGATATAAAGATCGGAGTCCCGCGAAAGAAAAAGTGAGGGTCATACCGGCGGGGGTCCGATAGCAAGGTCAACGTCCGATAATAACGCATGGGATTGTGGGCATAGGATAGAGTATCCAGCGCCTAATGTGTGCTAAACCCAGCAGCATCAGGTAGTTATCTTATCGCATGGGCATGGATGATACTCTAAGACGATACTCCCAGACTCCCAGGATGCCAAAGGTAGGTTTATGACGGCATGATGCCAAAACACCACATGATGATGCCTAAACGCCACATGACGAGAGTGAATGATGCCTAAACGCCTCAATAGTCACCCCGCGACTGCAAAAATTGCAGTGTCCTATACGCCCTATACAGTAATTGTCTAACTGTTAGGTTAGCGTTAGTAAGTGAGGGGGTGAATACGGTTTGACACCATTCCCACTCCCCCTCTATGTGCGCATGTGTGTGTGTGTCGCGTACATGTATGTATGTATTATTTTTCTTCACGCGTAGAGAAGTAGATATGGTGTCAAGGAGTATTCACCCCATGACTTACTACCTTTAACCTAACCTATGGGTTATAGGGTTTGTTTTGGGTTATAGGGCATGGCGATTGCTCTTCGCCAGACACGTCCACATTGTCGCATTCAACGGATTGGGGCCTGGGAGTCGATTTGCGGGCTTTGGGGCATGGGGTGATACTTTGAGTCGTTTGCGGTTGAGTTTGTGCCCCACCGATGACGCTATGCCCCCTATTTTGGGTTTTGAGGGAGTCCGCGAACGTCCGCTCTCCCTGATTGAGTTATTGAAGAATGAGCTTGTTTGCTCCCTTCCCCAACGTAGGGTATAATTCGAGCATGACTACCCAGCAGAAGATTACTGATAGCCCTCCTATCCGCGAATTTGACTGTCGCGTATTCTCTGTAGCGTCTGATTCAATCACGATTGATGGCAGAATCACACGGCGGATTGCTGAGTTAGCCGAGGCTAGGGCGAAAATACTCCTAGCGATTGATACACTCCGGCCTGTAAATGGGAAGGATTATCGGCGCATAAGTGAAGCATCAAAAGAGATTGTGAAAAATGCGATTGCTCAAGCCGACTACGTGACTGGGGGGGGGTTTTTCATCGCTTCCCCGAAATTGGAGAACACAATCTCGCTACTCCCGTGGGAAGAATTTTGTCGGGAAACACAATGCCTTATCGAGGAATTAGACGCAATCCGCCATTTGCCAGAATTGCATGAAATTGTTCCTTTACAAAAAAGATTGCGGATTTGCCGCGAAAGGCTAAATACGCTAGTATCTCGCCGGGGGATGGTTGAGTTATCCTGTTTGAAAGTAGTATGAAAAACAAGTATACCCTACCTGCGCTTGAACGTGCTGCCGCATTGTGCGGAGCGACCGTTGTGGCGTTAGCTACCATCATGGCTAGCAGCTATAACACTGCCCATTGCTTGCTTGAGCGGGCGGGTAGGGTACACGGCGAGGGGTTTAATCTGTGGCAATGGCTGTACCGATCTTACAATCAACGTACTGGCGTTATCCGTCTCTTGACATGATCCCTGCAAGGCATGGGAGGGTTTGACCGAACACTAACAAAAGGAAAGCTATGTTTGACGCCGATCTTAGCGGCTGGAGTGTAACGGGTGGGGTGGCAGAACCGATGAGTATGAGCGAGCTATCCGTGTTTGATCCTAGAGTAAACGACGTTTACCGAACGGCATATGACAAACATATCAGCGAGAATGGGCCCATCGACGTAAATCGGCATCGTGGAGTACAAGTTGATGAAGCGGATAAGGCCGGTCGTCGGGCAGTACGCCGATACGCCAAGAGGATGGGAATTACACTTACGGATTAGCTAAACTGTAAAATCCCCTCTATGAAAAACAAATGCGTTATCTGCGGCCGTGAATGGAAATCCCCCAAGCACAAGCTCTGTTGCTCTTCAGCTTGCTTCACCGAGTACCACCATGATAAGGGGTGGATCAGCGGATACGAGTATGAAGAGAGAATCAAGCGAAGGGAAGGGAATCGCCTTGCGTGTCAACGTTACCATGATCGGGGGGATCGTCCACCACGCGACGATAGACCAGTACCCCGCCCTGCGTATTGCCGCGTGTGCAAGCGCTGCTACATGCCGCGTACTAACACTGTGACGTGTGGTTTGCCTGATTGCAGACGCGAGTACAAGCGAGCTAATCAACAAGCGAAGCGTCAAGGGCAGAGCAATGCCTGCCGTATGGCTCGCGGGGACGAAATAGACGATTTGTAACTTGACGCTAACTGGATTGTGTGGTATATGATTGCATCGGGGATACACTGTTGAGAGGAAAAAAGAATGGAAACGTACGAAGTGACTTTCGAGAATGGCGAAAAGGAGCGAGTAGTGGCGTCCGATCTATCCGAGGCCGTTCAAGAGGCAATAGATGCGATAATCGTCCGCCTCAAGCTAACTAGCGAGATTAAGGTAGTTATGGCCCTAGGAGTCGATTTAAGGGCTACGGCGTGTCGCGTCTAGCACATTTTCCCCCCCCTCCCTCATCCGCCTAACCCCGCAAGGTGCGGATGAGTTTGTTCTGCTGAGTTTAACAAGAGAGGAAACATGGCAAGGCTTAGCTGTCCTGATTGCGAGATAATGAGCATTAACGGACACGTCTGCCATGAGGCAGGTTGCCCGTCTAGCTGGATTGATCCATGTATGGGCGAAGGATACGAGCAGGAATGCAAATGGTGTGGCAGTTTGTTTGTGCCTAAAGATAAGGATCAAGCATTTTGCGACGAGTCTTGTGCAGAGTCCTATAACAGTTAAAGGAAAAACATGGCGACGAAAAAGCAATTGAAAGAGCAAGAGAGGGCGGAAGCAATCATGCAATTACGCAAACTCCTGCGTCCGGGTAGCAAGGTCTACACCATACTCCGGTCAGTATCGGCATCGGGCATGACGCGACGTATCAACTTGTACACTGTCTACAAAGGGGGAATGGCGTTCTTGACGGGTTACGCAGCCAAAGCTCTAGGCTATAGGTATGACTACAAGCGGGGTGGGCTTGTAGTGGGAGGGTGCGGTATGGATATGGGTTATCACGTTGTTTATTCACTTAGTCGTGCCCTATTCCCCAAAGGCTTTATCCCCGCAAAGGCGGGCAGACAAGGGCGGAATGGTACTCCCGCGATTGAGCGGGATACCGATGGGGGATATGCTCTTAATCAATCGTGGCTCTAGAGTTGTTGTGACAATACAGGTGGATTGTAATTGTTGACCGGGGTGCACGCGAGATATGGCCTACACCAAAAAACAGCGAAGAGTGTACAACGCAGCCTATCGACTCACTCCGACAGGCCGGGCCGCCCGCGCTCATGCTGCTATCCGTGCTGCTGTCCGACAACGGTTGCTTTATCCCGATCAGGTGGCCGCCCATCATGCAGTCAACAACGCTATTCGTGGTGGATATCTTATTCGCTTGCCATGTGAGGTTTGCGGCGAACCGAAGAGTGAGGGTCATCATTTTCTTGGGCATGTGAAAGAACACTGGTTCGATATTCAATGGTTGTGCAAGAAGCATCATAGCGAATTACACAAAGGAGAAAACAAATGCGACTTAGCAAACGCGACAACGGGAATGGGTATGTAATGTGGCTGAGTGCAAGGGATACCTACGCATGGGCGAACACGCCCGGAACCATGTGGCCATGCAGCAAAGTAGCTGGGCATCGCCTGGTTGTGGCAGTAGACAGGAATGGTCTATATGAGCTTACATTTGATGGGCATCGGGAGAACGTGGGGCTTGATGGGAATGAGCTTGACGCGATTGTCGCGGATCATCTACCCAAAGGGTTAAGGCATTTGTGGCCAACATGGGAGCAAGCGGAAGCAGCATAGCCCTCCTCTCTTGCCCCTCTCTGATCCCCGCAAGGCAGATAGGGGCTTTTCGCTGAATCCTACAAGAGGCGTCAATCATGCTAATGAGATACTGGTGGATAGAAAAGGACTTGGACGTTGTGAAGCAAGGCCGGACGGGCAGCTACAAGCGCATTTGCACCCTAACCGATGCGGCGTATAGGCAGGGGGCAAAGCTGTTCTATTCATACTCAGAAGAGGCACGGGCAAGATGCTTGCGTGAGCTAGCGGGAGAACCCGTCTGCCCACCGCCTGCATTGCACTCGATTACAGTAAAGGAACATACATGTTAGTAGAGGATCAATTATTATTGGGTGAATCGGGTAATCTCCCCGCACCAAAACTATTTCGGTGCGATAGGCCAGACGCCCCCAGTCTAGTGACACACGCTGAACTGAGAGCGTTTTTTGCCGGAGCGGATATTCTTCATCCGTGTAATCCGTCGCTGGGGGATTACCTGTGTAGAGAGCGCGATCTGGAGGAAAAAGACATGCCCTCAACCCCCGGACGAGTTGTACTCGTCTGCCAATTAAAGAGGAATGGGTCCGGGTTTATCCAAGTACGATGGGGTGAAGCATTCACGCGAGGGTCGATTCTCGCGGAATATCACTTTGCTGCGAGTGAAACAATCGAGAGCGGTAACTAATGGCGCACATGATATTTTACGCCAACAACATAACACAAACAGACGATCCCGTCTGCCCACCGCCCACATTGCACTCGATTACAGTAAAGGAACATTAAATGGGCGAAGAGTATTATAACGATATCGCTGACAGTTTGCGTGACTGGAATAGGGTGCGTATGCCCGATGGGGGGTATGACGAAAAGTTACGGGCAGTAGGGGAATCCCTCGCCGATGCGTTTGATACATATCCTACCGATGGGCTTGGAGAGGGATACAACCGAGGGGCTTTCCTAAAGCGGGCGGGAATCACTGAGGAGCAAATGGTATGAGCAAGGTAACAATGACGGAAGCATTGGCTCGTGACATCGCCGCCGATGCTGCTAATGCACAAATGCGGGCAGCGGGGCGAAAGAAATGGGATCGGGACGACTACAACCTAGCGGTGCGGGGGTATGTCAAACTTTGGCCCGCTGAGGAAAGAATGCCCGCTATGGACAAAGCGGAAATGCTACATCGCATCGGGGAGAACCTAAATAGGCCAGTATCAGAGCAAGGCGATGGTGGAATCAAATTGCGGTTGTTTAACCGGGAAAGTGAAAAGGCATGACCTGTGAGCGATGTAAGAGACACCATCTACCGGGTGATCCTCGGCGTTTGAAATTTCGTCGTGGGCGGGGGGTTGCTGATCCCGTGCTGGTGGGGGGAGAGTTCCTAGCCCGCGTGGACAGGGGGATTATCCGGTTTACTTGGGACTTTTATCTATGTGACGATTGCGACAGGGCAGATATCTACAATTCCATTCCTGTTGAGCGTGTCACCCACCCCCGATGGAACAACTACCTTGCGGAAGATATCTGCGGTGTCCTTTTCTTTGCGTGGCACAAACCAGGAGTAGCAGACCATTGCCGATGGATTGCAGGGCAACTACAAAAGCTGCTGGGGGTGGGGAATGAGTAAGGGTTATCCGGAGATACGATTTACCCCTACAGGGATGAGGGTGATGAGCAAATTCTATTGGTGGGTTTACCATGGGCGTGTAATTCTGAAGATGGGGGTATGTCGCCGCAATTCTGGCTTGAATCGGTGGATTAGGTGGGCGCACAAACAAGGCGCACAGCTAGCCTACGTCTATTCCCTGGATGGGGCAGAGCGGGCGTCAATCATCGAAGAGGAAAATGCAATGACACAAGAGCAATGGGAGAAATACAATGCCTAACGGGAGAAGTATGGATAGTAAACTAATCCCGTTTCCATGTCGCATACGCTACCAGTGTCCGGGGGGTGACGTGGTAGCGGTTTGGGACACATGCCCGCCTTACGGCTTTCAGGGATACTGGATTGAAGATGCCCAGACGGGAAAGCGGCTGACCCCCCGGTATTGGAAGTCATCGGCAGAGGCGCGTATGCAGCTTGCTGAGCTTATTAATCTTTACGGGGGCGAGATAATTGGAGGTGAGCGGTGAAACTCCCTAATCAGATGACACTCGCGGAAGTGACCGACTGGGCATCAGGGAAGATGGTAGAGCAGCATCATGCGCACAAACCCCCGTTCTCTAAGGACAATCCCGCGACAATAGATAGGGCAGACGTGCGAGAATGGATAGATAAGCTGGCTGCTTTAGAAGCCCAGCAAGGTGCCGTGCGACGTGCTCTATGGGCAGCAGCAGGCTTGCCGAAAAGGTCATCGTGGTATGAGTCAGAATGGCAGGGGGTATCGTTCGCTCTTGCATACGCCCGACTGCTGAAGGGCGAGAATGCTTGAGCTTTTGACCGAATTGGAAGTATGGGGGGTGCCCCCGGATTGCTTGACATTCGCTCAATGGAGGGAATGCGTGCACAGACGGCTGGAAGAAATCATGCACACTCTAGAACGGGAGCGAGTACATCCGGGCTACGGGTATGCCCTACGCCAGGCTCGCGCTCAAGTGTGCAGGGGGTTAGAAGATGCTTGAACTTTTAACTGAGGCACAAGTTGCCGCTCTAGCTCAAGTGCATCCTCGCACGATACGGCGTTTGATTGATAGGGGCAAGTTGCCCGCTCTGAATTTTGGGAACGGACGGCGGAAAGTCTATCGTATAGACCCCGCTGCTTTGCTGAATGTGCAACCAGTACATCTGCCCCTCCCCCGTGAGAGGTATCGAAGGAGTCAACCTGCGTCGATACTGGGGGGTGTGGAATTGCGTGCTTGAAACAGCCTACGATAGATCGTCATGGCGAGGCGCTTCAGCCTGGCAAGGGGGAATTGCCCTTTGATATACGTCTGATCCCGCCCGGCCAATCGCTGCCCCATCATACGCTTTGCGGCATTATCATCGTCGCAATGGGCGGCAACGGTGCGGGCCGTGCGGCGTAGGGTGTAAGGAGTAATCCCCGATAGCCTCGCAGACTCGGCAAGCTCGCGGAAGGGTCGGCTAATGCGGTTAGACCGATGCACGCGGACACGCTGCTGCTGAACAGCGTTTAGCTCCGATACCATCTCAACATCGACCAGGGGCTTGCCATTCGCTCGCGTGAATACGAGATCACCCGATACGGGCAGTAGCGCCTTTAGGGATTTCCGGGTTCGCTTCCACAAATAGCACTCTTGCCAGATGCCCGTCTTCCATCGGCGTCTTCGTAGTCTACCTGATTCAAGGTTGAAATCATCCCAGCGTAGGCGGGCAAGTTCGGCGGGGTTGATCGCTGTGTTGAGCATCAGGAGGATCATCGCACGCCATCTAGGTTTATCGCGTGTGGCTCTAAGTAGTTTGCGCACAGAGCGGCGGCCTAGAATAACCTCAGTGCGATTCTCTTGCCCCCGTCGTAGGTGATGAAGGGCAACAGACTCGCTATCAGTGTTGGGGGCGGCGAACTCCCGGCCAAAGCGAACGGGCGTAATCCATTCCTGATCCATTGCGTAGTTGAAAGCCGCCTTGATACAGGCTATAACTCGCTTCGTTGCGTGCGGCCCGAGCTTGCGAGTTTCAAGGGTTGCTCGATACGTTGCGAAGTGGCTGGGTTTGAGACTGGCAGCATTTGCTCCTGGTCCGATAACTTTGGAGAAGTCGCTAAGATTGGTGTCGTAATCACGGTAGGTTTCTGGTGCGAGATGCTTGTTAGTCACGTCCTTAGAGCGGGCGAGAAGGTAATCCCCCATGAGCTTTCCCACGGTGATATCGCCTACGACCATGTTGCTGACGCCGGCAATATGGTCCAGACCCGCGTAGATGCCGTCCTTGCGAGTAAGCCACGCGATCAGGGCTTGCTCGCCCTGGGGGTCAGATCGCCACGAGCCAAAGTAGTACGCCCGCTTGTTCACGATCTTACGCCAAAGCCCGTTAGGGCAGGGCGTGAGCGGAAAATCAGGTCGGGGTTTAGCGGGGTGTTTCATGCTGGGTAGACCAATCC
>Ga0315292_10001368_pt1 | contig 12956 bp, 10 predicted proteins | sample YL17G13_0_MG_FD_204029 | JGI IMG/M metagenome (GOLD analysis project Ga0315292, IMG submission 204029) | Sediment microbial communities from Yellowstone Lake, YNP, Wyoming, USA - YL17G13_0 | ecosystem: Environmental > Aquatic > Freshwater > Lake > Sediment | place: USA: Wyoming | collected... | reverse complement strand
CGACCGAGATCGGAGGCGCCCAGGTTGTGACGCTTGCTGAACGGTCAAAGGCCTCAGCCGAGTTGGGTAGACCCGGTGAGGACGTCCAGTAAGCTTTCAGGACGCTGGCATAAGGCTGACCGACGAACAGGAAGGCACGATCGGAGGCCGAGCGCACGAGTTGGTGCGGGATCACGTCCACATACCCGGCGCCCACAGGGAACGACACCGATGGGATTGCGGTCGGGGTAGGACCGGCCGGCATCGGAGTGACGGCTGGGAACGCGCCCAGAGCGAGAGCCTTGGTCACCGGAGCCGTGGCGGGGAGGCCGGTCGGATCGACCGCCGCCGCCGGCTTGGGGATCCCGCCGCCCGCCGGGTCACTCGCCCGTAGGCGCAGCAGGGAAAGCAGGATCAAGACCAAGATGCCCACCGGCATCCAGAGCCTTGCGGTTCCCCAGCCTGGTCTCTTCGTCTCGCCGGGACTGCCCGTCATGATGACTCCGTCTTGCCCCGGCCTGTTCCGATGGCTTCGATCTTCATGCACCCCACGACCGGATCGCGTTCACCCGGGCGGCGCGCCTCGATAGACATACAGGTACCTCGGCCACGCGAGCGAGTAGCGCTTGGGGAGTGCCGAGAGCGCAGAGAAGCGGGGCCCGAGGTCGGACGCCAGAGCGTAGTTGTCGCCCAGGAAAGAGACGGCACTATCCCTCTCTAGCGGGAAGTTCGTCAGGAGGTAGGCGCGACCCACGGGATGAGTGACCGGATCCATCAGCGAACGGATCGTCGGGTCATTGGCCAGATCCTTGCCCGCCCCGCGAACCAGGTCGGTCATGGGTACCCAATGGATGGCCGGCGAGAACTCGAAGCCGTCCTGGAGGGGGCCGATCCAGGGTGCATACACTGCGCCATCGAGGGATCGAAGGTATCCCTGAAGGTCGGTGTAGGCCTCACCAGCGTGCGACGAGACGATCACCGTGAGCGGGTTGAAGACCAGGAGGACGAAGGACGCACCCACCACGAGCGAGGGCAGATTCCACCGGCCGATCCAGGAGACACCGTCCGTCGACCGGTGAAGGGCGATCACGCCGGTCAGGATCAGCCACGCGGCAAGAGGAATGAATACATTGTTGTTGGACTCGGAATCCATCGCCCCCGAGAGCGCGGTGAGAGCGGCAAAGGGCAGCAGGAAGAACCAGACGCTCCGCAGCTGCGATTTCCGCAGGCTGGCGAGCCATCCGATGCCACTTGAGGCCGCGAGCAACGCGAAGTTGCGGCCGAAGTACTCCACCAGGCGTCGGAGGGTTCCGAGGTTGAAGGACAGCCATTGGCGGGGGATCACCCAAGTGTATTCGTGGAGCAGAGGCCCTGCCCAGCCTGCGGGCGCGAACCCAAAGAGCACGGGTCCGAGGAGGATAGCCGCCAGCCAGTAGGGCCAGGCCGCTCGGGTTCCTTCCCGCACGGTCAAGAAGACGACCAGTCCGACCGTGAACGCCGCACCCGGCTGCTTGAACCAGAAGGATGCCGCGGCGATGGTGATCCCAAGCAGGTTCGCGGCCCTCGATCGTTGAAGGGATATCAGGTAGGCGGCGAACAGCGCTGTGAAGAGCATCCACGAGTCGGCGTGGGCGTTGTCCAGGTAGGTATCCATGCTGCGGTAGGCGGCGGCGAAGAGCCCCACGGCAAGGATTGCCCACCAGGCCGAACTCGTCTCACGCCGGACGGCCAGAAATATGACCGCACCGCAACCCAGCGTCCCGGCGATCGCCTCCAACCGCATAGCCAACAACGTCGGGCCGAAGACCCATGTGAAGGGAACCGCCAGGAAGTAGAAGAGCGGATTGTAGGCCAGTGGAGTGAACGCGGCAGAGGGCGGCACGTAGATGGGCAGGCCCGCGAGAACCCGCCGCGTCGTGGCCAGGACGGTCAGCTCCATGGCTTCAAGATTGAGCGGGAATGCGGCGTGGTTGATCCAAAGGTAGACGACAAGGCCAATCTGCAAGAGCGCGTAGGCGCCGATCAGGGCGGGGAGCAGTTGCCGCAACCTGGCTCCTGGTCTCCGCCGGGTCAACCATTGCGCCGCCCAGCCCGCGCCGAGGAGGCCTGTCAAGCCGAGTTGCAGGATTCTTGGGCTGATGTCGGCGAAGTCCATAACGCTCACTGTGAGGGCAGTGCGAAGAAATCCGGAGGCGTGCTCAGCCGGAAGGCGAAGGCCTTGCCAATGCTACGCTTCGGGTCGATATAGCCGGCGGTTGCGGAGGCGAAGAACCACCCATGTGCCCCCCGCCAGGAACACGGCCAGCGCCAATCCACTCGCCAGCCAGTGCGCCTTGATCCAATAGTAGGTCGGACGTACGACCGGCTTGACGGCACACACCGTTTCTTGAACGGCAATCTGTCCCGCCTGTCGGACCCTGTCCAGCAGCATGGCCGGAGGCACTTGGAACTCCTGGATGTCGGAGATCCCGAACTGGTCTCCTTGTCCAGCGGCAACAACCACGTAGTGGTACGCGGCACCGGATGCCAGCGAGGTGAAGACCGCCCGGTGCGACAGACCATCCGCCGAGTCTTCCGCCACGGTAGGCCCGCCACCCTGGATCCGAGTCAGCGTCGCGCCTTTGTCTGTCACCAGCCAGGCTTCTCCGCGGGCAGGCTGATCGGTCCGCCATTGAATCACTGCCGACGAGCCATCGACGGAGGATTTCACCTCTTGAACGCCGATCTCGATTGTGGCGTCCGTTTTCCCGACTGCGGGCGACACATGCCCTTCGGCGGGAGGCACGGCACCATCCAGAAGGAGGGTAGAAGACGGAGTGGCCGGCTGGATCCCCATGTCGGAGAATAGGTTGTACGTGATCTGCTGGATGCGGCGGTCCGGTTCGACAATGGCCAGGCCCCAGGACCACTGGATCGTGCCGGCAGCAAACACCATCGCGCCATCTGCCGTGGTGTAGCGCGAAGCATTCGACACGGCCGTCCCGACGCGGTAGCTCTCGATCCCCCCTGTGGCTATGTCCCCATAGGCCGGGCTGGCGGACAGGAGGGTGAGGCCGGGAGGGGTCAGACCGTTGGGTGTCAGTCCATCCCACTCCCAACCTACAAGTTCCTCTCCGATGTCCACGTGCGTGCCTGGAGGCAGCTGCTGAAGCCCGGTGTTACGGAAGACCTGGTCCTTGGCCAACCCCGAAGGTATCCGCAAGGGAAAGTAACGGTTGTCGTTGTCCCCCACGAACTGGATCCCGACCAACTCGTTCTCGGGTTGATTGGGCCCCGCCGGGTCCCGCCATAAAGACGTTGGCTCGCCGGTCGGATCAGCGGGACCCCCTTCCGCCGTTTTGTAGGTCACCATGGTCAGATCCGGCTGGCCGGTCCATGGGTCGGGTTCCAGGCGGATCTTCCAATAGCCGGTATTGCCCGTGAGATAGGCCAAGTGAACGCCGGCGTCGCGGGCCTCGGTCATTGCAGCCCGCATCTCCCCGCTCCAGTACTCGTCGTGTCCGACGGCCAGGAAGATCCGGTGATCCAGCAGAGCATTGTGCTGGCCGGGAGAGCCCGAGCGATGTGTGTCAAAGCTGGTGGAATAGCTGACGTCGTAGCCTTGTTCCTCCAGCCAGTACACCATCGGGTAGTCGACGCGGAAGTAACTGGTGGGATCCATCGGCGGGACAATGTGCGGCCGGGCAAGTGAGACCTTGACCGCGCGCGGCGCGCCCGCCACCGTGTCGCACAGTCCGCTGTTGAAGCTGTACAGCGACTTGCCGCCATAGTTGTTGTAGGCCTGATAGGTAGACAGGCTGTACTGATACAGGATGTCCGGCTGGCGCAGGTCGTCACGGACAATGAATGTTAGTGTGCTCTGCCGCCCATCGTCGCCGCGTGTCAGCACCGCCAGGTAGATTCCGGATACCCAATCGACGGGAATATCCAAGCTGTAGGACATGGTCCAGTTGGTGCAGCTGCGCAGGCCGGTGGATGGATCATCGAGACACGGAGCCTGCACTTTGCCATGTAGGCCGTTGACACGGGTGATCAGCCGTGCGCCCCTGCCCCCGTAGTAGCCGCTGCGGTAGATGAGGATGTCGAACTGCGGCGCGTCGGTGGATGCGTAGAAGTTGACCACCCCGCCCGCCGGCACACTCGTCGGGAGCGGGAATCCGGCAATGGTGTACGACGGCTCGGCGACCTGCCAGCCATCGCTCCCCGGAAGGCAGTTCTCCCGGACGATTGGGTTGCTCGGAGCGTCACAGTCGGACGTCCGGGGCGTGCCAAGGGGCATTGACCCATTCGGTCCGGGCGCCTGGTCCTGTCCAAGGAGCGTGACAGATGAATGGAGCCTGGTGAAGGCGGCCGTCCCCATCACCAGGAAGACCAAGCTCAAGAACCGCAACTTGGCTCCAGGTCGATCGACGCGAAGGGCGTTGCGCTGTCTCAGCATGCGGAAGATATGGGAAGGGGCAGATTGAGTGGCGCGCATCGTGTGGACTCGGTCTTCTTGGCGAGACGGCCGTGCCGGAAGTGCCCGGGCTAGCGGAGTCCGTAGAGCTCATACCCACCGATGGTAGTGACCAGCCGGTAGTCCTTCGCCAATTCCTCCGCCGGATACATGTCAACCCAGCGGGCGAATCCCCCTACCAGCACATAGGCAGGCTTCTCGGGTAGTTCGAAGTTGTAGCGCGAGGAAGGAGAGGCGCTTCCTAGCCAGATGTACCCGACGGCCGCACTTAGGAGTTCCTCCGGCGGGAAGTGATAGGCGTGGTCCGTGAGGAACCCCATCTCCGGCTCCCAGGTTTCAACGATCGTCGCTGTAGCCACATGTGCGTTCATGTACTCGGCCATCGCCGCCGGAGCATTGAAGGGCGGTCGGACAAGATCGTTCAAAGTCTGAACAAGCGGCACGACGATGATCAGGGCCAGCCAACCCAGCGCAGTCCAGCGGATGGCCTGGCCCGCCAGCGGCTCCCGGGCCTGCCCGTTCACGGAAGGGGTCTGCTCCCCCCTCCAACGGAACCCTCCCGTCAGGTCCTGGAAGAGTTTGGCGATCAACAGTGCACTGATCACAAGTCCTGGAAACGCATACCGAAGCCAGCTGACCGAACCCAAAACATACCAGATCAGATTGACGCCGACCAGGGTCGTCAGCAGTCCCCAGCGCAGTGCCTGCGGCGTACGGTCTTTCGCAAGCAGGGCACCATACAAGATGGCCGGCGTCAGGGCGCCAAGATAGACCCTGGCTTCCAGTAGATTGCGGATCGACTGTTGCATGAGATCGGGCGAGAACACCAAGGCGGCGCCGCCAGCAGCCTGGCGAAACAGGCGCAGGTTCTCTGCGACGGAGGAGGATGACAGAAAGACGATCAGCGTCGCCTGCCACCCGGCATAGATCGCCACCGAGAGCACTGCAGGGACGATGAATGCCCTCTGCGGAGCGGACCTGTAGTAGAGCAGGTTGGCCAGCCAGCCGATCCCGAGGGTTGGCGCAAGCAGGATCAGGAATTGCTGTTTGGTGACCATGGCGAGGCCGAAGAGGGCCCCCGCCATGACCGACCTCGCCAGCGACGGGCGCGTAAGACTGTTGAACCAGACGATCAAGCCGGTCACCAGAAAGAGGACCGCCGGCACCTCACCCAACACCTGCCGCCCGTACTCCAGCAACGGGGCCCCTCGAGAAGCAACCAGCAGGGCCGTCGCCACCCAGGCGAAGCGGTGGCCGCCCAGCTGGCGGGCGAGTGCATGGAAGGCAAGGATGCACGCCAGAAGGTAGATCGCCATGACTACACGCGCTTGTGTCAAGCCGATGCCAAACGCCGAGAACGCAGCCGCGATCGGAAGCATGACGGTAGGTCCGACGCCGGTTGTCGGTCCGAAATAACGGAAGCCCTCGCTGCTGTAGTCCGCGTACACGCCGTAGCGCACGAGCGCCTTCGGCACATGCAGGTGCGAGCCCTCGTCGAACCACGTCAGTGGGAAGGCGCCCAGGCGGTAGAAGGATAGGAAAGCGACGACGGTCAGCGAAGCCCATAGCACCAGCTGGCGCCGGCCGACCGCCAATCGGGCCTTGCGCCAGGTCACGACCGAAGCCAAACCGCCTTGGGCGCTGGTCGGTCTCAAGGCATCTTGCTGTACTCGGATTGCTTCGTGACTCATGTTTCCATCTCTGGGAGTTCCATTGTGCGGCCGGAGGGTTCCGGGATGTCCTGCCTGCGAAGCGTGCCGCCGTTCGAGATCGAGGCGCTATGGGCTAACCCCGTTGGGGAGAGTGTCTGCCTTCCATGGGATCGGCGCGTCGGACAGTTGACGGTCCAGTGTGGTCAGGATTCGTTCCGCAGCCTGTGAGGCATGGCGGGTTACCGATTCACCGTTGGTCAAACCGGGGTAGATCTGGGCCGTGGTCGCCAGGAACAACCCCCGGATCGGGGTTTCCAACCGCGGGATGCGATCCATCTGGCTCAGGCCGTGAAGCGGCTCGACCAGGCGCTCCCGGTGAACCAGGAAGTACTGCACCGAATCCGGCCGGAAGGAGGGAAACATCCGCTGCAGATTCTCGAGCCAGGTGGCCTTGATCTCCTCGTCCGACGACTGCTGATACCGGCTCCCGGGGGCTGTGTACTTGGGCAGGTATACCAGGTGATGTCCGCCGACGAACGCGGGATCGATGTAAGCGGTCGTCTCAATCACGCCGGTGAACGGGACCGACGCGTCGGTGATGTTGAGCGTCCAGTAGCCCGTCAGCGGCCGATCGAGCACGAGCACGGGGCAGATGATCCCCAGGTACGTCGTCTCGTCCAGGAAGGCCAGGTACTCAGGATCCGCAGTGGGGATCAGGCGGCGGAAGATAGGCGCCTGCATGGTTGTCACGATCGTGGTGAAGGGGCGGACTTCCCCGGCGATCCGTAGCCCGGCGGCTCGCCCTCGCTCGATCACGATCTCTTCGATCGCGCTGCAGAGATGAATGGCACCGCCCGCGGCCTGAATCCTTTCGGCCATGGCGCGCAGCAGCGTAGCGTAGCCCCCCACCAGATGACCCGCCTCCTCGCGCTGGTTCGCCCCGCCCCGGGTGGACTTCATCCGCACAAGCCGCGACCAGATGTAGGTGGCCGGCGTCTGGTCGAACCCGCCATCGAACTTGGCGCGCAGCATGGGCTGCCAGATCGACTCGAACAGCCGCCTTCCACCCCAGCGCACCAGCCAATCCTCAACGCTGATCCCCTCCAACCTGTTCCAGTCCCGAATGAACTGTGCCGCCACGACCGTCAGGCCGAGGCGGAACCGATCGACCCAACCTAGCGGCGGGAACTTCAGGAACTCCAGCGTCGAGTTCATGGAGTACACATGCCCGTCATGGAAGAAGCCCATTCGCGTCTGGCGGAACCGAAGCTGATCCTCAATGCCCAGCTCGGAGCACAGTTGGCGGAGGTGCCCGTCGCTCGAAAGGATGGCATGGTAGAAGCGGTCGATCGGTGTGCCGTCGGGGAGGTAGAGAGGCCCCGCCAGCCCGCCCAATGTGGGGGAAGCCTCAAAGATCTCGACCGGGATCCCGCGGCGCGCGAGGAAGTACCCCAGGCTGACGCCCATGATCCCCCCTCCCACAATGGCAACGCTCATTCCATCTCCTGATGCAGTTCGCTGACCAGGCTCCGCTCGCCCATCAGGGTGCGGTCCCTCCGAGCTCCATATGCCACCGCTTCCTGATCGAGGACTTGCGCGATACGCAGGGCTGCCGTTCCGTCACCGTAGACTGGAGGCCGCCAGGCAGGCGGCTGAAACGTGGTCCAAGCCTCCAGGGCCACATCGGGAGTGGTCCCAACCAGCTTGTTCCATCCCGAGGATACGGTGGCCAGCCACTCCGTTTCCTCGCGCAGCGTCAGGCAGGGAACGCCCAGGAAGTAGGCCTCGCGCTGCACGCCGCCCGAGTCGGTGGCGACGAGACGGGCGTTCTCCTCCAGCATCAGCATGTCGAAGTAGCTCACTGGATCGATCGGGCGAATGTGAGTGCCCAAGTTCATGCCCAGGTGTTCGAGCGCCAGGCGCGTGCGCGGGTGCAGTGGCATGATGACCGTTTCCGGCACCCGGTTGAGCATCTCGACGATCCGGCCCAGGCGGATGGGGTCATCGGTATTGGCCGCCCGATGGATGGTCACCAGCGCATATCCGTGGGGCTCGATCGCAAGGCGATCCAGTACTCGGGAGCGCTCGCGTGCCAGAGGCAGGAACGACTGCAGGGTATCCAGCATGACGTCCCCAACCCAGTGAACGCTGTCGCGGATTCCCTCGTCTGCCAAGTGCTGCACCGAGGCACGGCTGGCGCAGAAGTGCATGTCGGCCAATGTGTCGGCCACCATGCGATTGACTTCCTCGGGCATCCGCCGGTCGAAGCTTCGCTCCCCGGCCTCGATGTGAGCCGTCGGAATGTGGTTCTTGGCCGCCACCAGGGCGCCGGCGAGCGTCGAATTGGTGTCACCGCGGACGATGACCAGATCCGGCGACTCCTTGCGCAGGATCTCTTCCAGCCCCTGGAGCATGACGGCGAGCTGCTGACTGTGCGATCCCGAACCGGCTCCCAGATTGTAGGCAGGCCTCGAGATCTCGAGCTCGTCGAAGAACGCCTGGGACATGAGGTAGTCGTAGTGTTGTCCGGTATGGACCAGGATTTCCTGATGATGGGCTTGGAGCGCCCTGCTGACGGGGACGGATTGAACGAACTCCGGCCGTGCGCCGACGATCGACACGATTCTCACTGGCCAGACTCCTCTTGCTAGGGGCGCGGCTTGGATGTCAGCTGCGTGAGATCAATAGGACGCCGAGAAAGACGACGGCCGTGCCGGCTAGACGCAGGAGCGACAGGTTCTCCTTGAAGAGCAGCCACGCCGCGACCAACATGACCACGTAGCTCAAGCTGGCAAAGGGATAGGCGTAGCTGAGGTCCACCCGGGAGAGGGCAGCCAGCCAGAAGACCGTTCCGGTGACGTAGATGGCCAGGCCGGCGAGGACGTATGGGTTGGTCCCCATTCGCCAGAGCACTTCGCCCAGCCGGCTGAAGCTCAGAGTCAGGGGGCCGAGGGTACCCATGCCCTTCTTGAGCAGGATCTGGCCGACAGCACCCCCCGCGACGCTGATCACGATATAGACAACCGCTGTATTCATGGTCCATCTTCCCTTCTGGGCGAACGGCATTCTGATGCTCATTGGGCTCCACCGTGACGGGCGATCCGGGCGGCGACGAGAGGCCGCAAGCCCAGGCGATGCAGGAGGACCTGACCCTGAAAGCGCAGATGGGCCAGTGTCGTTCTGGCCAGCTTGGCCTTGGACGTTCCGGAGATCCTCGAGTGTAAGATCGCGGGGTACTCGGCCGCCGTGTAGCCCAGCAGGACGGCCTTGACCAGCAGCTCGGTCCCCGCCAGGAACCCGGACGATTGGAACGGGACATGGCTGATCACGGATCGCCGGTAGGCGCGGAAGAGCGACGTGTAGGTGTAGAGATGCGCATCGACCAGGATCCGGTAGATGAGCGAAGAGCCGCGGCTCAGGATCAGGCGATACCCAGGCACACCGTCAATCCCGCCGCGGGGATGGTAGGGCGAGGCGGTCACCAGATCCACGACCGGGGTCAGGCGCTCGAGCAGCGCTGGGATCTCGTCGAACGCGTAAGTCCCATCGCTGTCTGTCGTCACTACGACGTCCCCTTGGGCGGCGGCGAAGCCTGTGCGCAGGGCGGCGCCGAGTCCCCGGTTTTGCGTGTGTCGCTCAAAGCGCAGGTCAACGCCCGCCGGAGCATGGACCCCCTGTCGGAAGGCCTCCAGCGAACCATCGGTGCTCCCGTCATCCACCAGGATCAGTTCGACGGACCCGGCCTTGGCTAGCGCGGCAGCCACCGGCACCAGCTCAGCCTGGACTTTGGGGACATTCAGGATTTCGTTGTAGAACGGCACCACAATTGAGAGCTTCATCGCAAGTCCTGGCCGAGCTGGATGGGTAACATCACGGGGCGGAGGTCGCCCGGCTGTGGGCGGCGGTAGCGCGTCACCCCGAGCAGACGCTCATGGGCGGCGGAACGAATGGCCGTGGCGAGGCGCAAGGCCCGCAAGCCGTCGCCGGCCGGGACCAGCGAGGGTTTGTCATCAAGCACGCAGTCAACGAAGTGCTGGAGTTCTGAGAACAGGGGCTCGTTGCTGGGGACATGGATGTTCTCCACGATGCTCTCCTGGTGGTACTTGATCCCACGCTGGTTGGCGGCCTGGTACTCCGCCGTGGTGCGCCGTTGGACGGAGATGCTTTTGTTCAGAAGATCGGCTTCCATGTAGGCATCCAGCGCCGTCACCTCGATCGATCGGATCTTCTCCTCGGTCACCCTGGAGGCGGTCAATGTCACGAGCGGGCCCGAGTCGAACCCGAGGTAGACCACGGCGTGGTCGACAGCGCCGTCATGCGCGCTGATGCCGAACGCACTCACGGAGGTGGGATCCCGTCCCGTAAGGTCCAGGGCCAAATCGATGTCGTGGATCATGAGATCAAAGATCACGTCAACATCGCGATTGCTGCCGCCGTAGGCGCTCAGGCGGCGCATGGCAATGGCCAGGATGGCCCGATCCTCCAGCACGTTCTTCAACTCGGTGTAGGCCGGATTGAAGCGCTCGATGTGTCCGACCTGGACGATCGTCGGCGATCCCTGGATCGCCTGCAGCAGGGCCTCCCCCTGCTCCACCGTCTGGGCAAACGGTTTCTCTAGCAACATGTGGGTCCCACGCCCCACGCACTCCATGGCGATCTCGTAGTGCGACGAGGTGGGCGTCACCACGCTGACCGCGTCGACGCGATCGAGCAGATCTCCAACCTTGGCGTAGAAGGGCACGTCGTAGCGCCGGGTCATCTCCTGACCCGCAGCGGGCAGACTGTCGCACACGCCCACCAGCTGGGCGCGCCTCAACCCGGAGTACACCCGGCAGTGCTGCTGGCCCATCCTACCCAGCCCGATCACACCCACGCGCAGCTGTTCCATTCAACTCCTCCCGCCGGGGATCCTTCTCCCCAGGCCGTAGCGGTCTGAATCTCGCCTAGGCGATCTCGATGCGTTCCACAGCGGTGGCCACTGCCTCCACCACCCGGTCCAGTTCGGCGACGCTCAGCGAAGGATGGACGGGCAAGGACATCACTTCCCGGCAGGCCCGCTCACTCTGCGGAGTGCGACCCGAGAATCCAAGCCTCTGATACGAAGGCTGCTGGGGAATGGGCGTGGGGTAGTAGACGCCGGCGCCCACACCGAGTTCGTTGACGTGCCGAAGGACCTCATCACGATTCTGGACACGAACGGTGTACTGGTGAAAGACATGCTCCCCACCAGGCCGGATCGCAGGCGTGGTCACACCGTCTACTCCGCTGAGCTTCTCCGAGAGGTAGGCGGCATGCTCACGACGCCGCGCGTTCCATGCGTCGAGCTTGGGCAGTTGCGCCAGGCCGAGTGCCGCCTGGAAGTCGGTCATACACAGGTTGTAGCCCAGGATCTCGTGCGAGTAGCGCTGCCGGCTCCCGTGCTCGCGCAACATGCGCGCCCGTTCCGCCACCTCCGGATCATTGGTGACGATCATCCCACCCTCGCCGGTGGTCATGTTCTTCGTAGCGTAGAACGAGTAGCAGGCGGTCCCAAACTCACCAACCCGGCGGCCGTTGAACCTTGCGCCATGCGACTGGCAGGCGTCCTGGATGAGGACCAGATTGTGCGAACGGGCGATCTCAGCAATCGCCTCAAGCTCACACGTCTGGCCGAAAAGGTGGACCGGCAGAATGGCGCGCGTCCGGTCGGTAATCAGATCCTCGATTTGCGAGGGATCGAGTGTGAAGTAGGCAGGCTCGATGTCGCCGAAGACCGGGCGGGCTCCGACGAACAGGGCGCAATCGGCGGAGGCGACGAAGCTGAACGCGGGGGTGATGACCTCGTCCCCCGGGCCGATCCCGTGCGCCATCAACGCCACGTGCAGCGAGCTCGTCCCGGAGGTCAACGCGATCGCGTACTTTGCCCCCACGTGCGCCGCAAATCGCTCCTCGAACTCACGCACGCGCGGCCCGTGTGCCAGCTGCCCGGATTCGAGCACGGCCAGCACCGCCGATCGTTCTTCGTCGCCAATGGATGGGCGGGAGATGGGGATCATGTTCTGTCTCCGGGGTGCAGGTACCAGCCATCCTCAGGGCATCGATAGCCCGCTCCGTCCTGCTCGAGGCGGCGCCCACACGGACACACATAGCCCCGCAGACGGGCGGGGACGCCCATCACCAGTCCGTAGTCGGGGACGTCTTCAGCCACCACGGCACCCGCCGCCACCATGGCGAAGCGACCCACGGTGACATCCGGCAGGACCACTGCCCCGGCCCCGATCGACGCCCCAAACCGCACCAGGATCGGACCAACCGCCCAGTCATCGGCGGACTTCAGCTTTCCGTCTGGCGTGATGGCACGCGGAAAGGTGTCGTTGGTCAGGCAGGCCTGAGGTCCCAGGAAGACCCCGTCCTCAACCGTCGCGCCGTGGTAGACCAAGGCGCTGTTCTGGATCTTTACGTTGCTCCCGATTGTGACGTTGGCGTCGATGTAGACATCTTTGCCTACGATGCAGTCCTTGCCGATGCGGACCCCTTCGCGCACCTGCGCCCGGTGCCAAATGCTGGTGCCGGCGCCAATCTCCGCATCAGGCGACACATCGCTCGTCGGGTGGACTTTCGCACTGGGGTCGATCATCACTATTCCTGTTCCGAGTTCTTCAGAGGTGTGAGCGTGCACCATTCGGTGCACTCGTGCTGCCAGGCCCACCTGACCCTAGCTTCGGGGCACGCGCCTGCCGGAAGCCCGTCGCGCAGCCTGAGGGAAAGGACGGGGAATGGGGGGACGCTGGCAGTTGGACCGCCCTTGGAGAGAGCGGCTTCAGCAGGACGTGCGGCACCTACGCGGGATCCTACGGTTGGAGCCGGGCTGCCATCTGCGAGGCCAGGGC
>Ga0315292_10001367_pt1 | contig 12958 bp, 8 predicted proteins | sample YL17G13_0_MG_FD_204029 | JGI IMG/M metagenome (GOLD analysis project Ga0315292, IMG submission 204029) | Sediment microbial communities from Yellowstone Lake, YNP, Wyoming, USA - YL17G13_0 | ecosystem: Environmental > Aquatic > Freshwater > Lake > Sediment | place: USA: Wyoming | collected... | reverse complement strand
GTCGAAATGAATCCCTTTGCGCCGGCGTACACGACCGCGCCGCCGCCCCCGCCGTGGCGCGCGGCGATCGAGCTCACGTTGATCACGTTACCGCTCTTCTGCCGACGCATGACCGGGATCACCTCGCGCATGAACAGCGCGACATGCGTGATATTGAGCGCAACGACCTTGGCAAGGAACTCGTCCGTGTAATCCTCGATCCGTGTCCGTCCGACCAGCCCGCCGGCGTTATTGATCAGAACGTCGATGCGGCCGTAGGCGGCGAGCGCTTCGGCGGCGATGCGTTTGACGTTCGCGCCTTGGGTGACGTCACCGGCCACCAGCACGGTTTGCGCACCGAGCGCCCTGCAGTCCGAGGCCACCGCCTCGGCTTTGTCCCGGCTCGCGTTGTAGTGGATGACGACCCTGCTGCCAAGCCGCGCGAACGCGCGCGCTGCCGCGGCGCCGATCCCCGTCGATGCGCCGGTGATGAGGACTGCCTTGCCTTTGAGATCCGAAGTCATTGTGTGCTCCTGTAGGGTGAGGAGGTGTCCCGCCAGCGTCGGCGCGATGGCATCCTGGCGCAGCGCTCGGCGCAAGCGCAAGTATACTTGATTATGTCGGACTTTAATGGCACTGTGTCGGACAAATGGTAAACGCCCCCGTGCCCACGCGGATGAAAAAGTCGACCCGCACCGTCGCATCGCTGCGGCGCACGGTGCACGCACCGGACAAGGCGGCACGACCGCGGAAATCGGAGTACGTCATGGATGTGCTGGGGCCCAGGATCGTATCGGGGGCACTGGCACCGGGCGACCTCCTGCCGACCGAGGCCGAACTCGGAGCGACGCTGGGAATCAGCCGGCCGTCGTTGCGGGAGGGCCTGCGCGCTCTGGCGCTCAAGGGACTCGTAGAGGGCCGAACCCGGCGCGGCACCAAGGTCACCCCGCGCTCACACTGGAACGTGCTCGACGAGGACGTTCTGCGCTGGCTGTCGGTGGCGCCGCCCGATCCGGCATTTTTCATGGACCTGCTCGACATCCGCATGATCATCGAGCCCGCCGCGGCGCGCCTGGCCGCCGCGCGCGCGACGCCCGAGCAGATCCTCGCCATGGAGGCAGCGTATCGAGGCATGGTGGCCGCCACGCCCCACGACATGGAGGCATGCTGCGCGCACGACCTCAGGCTCCACGAACTCATCATCACAGCCACCGGCAACCAGATGCTGATCCGCTTTGCTGCGGCGATCCGGACCGCGCTCCTCGCGTGCGTGCGGATTGCAAGCAACGCTCGGGTGAGCTACGAGAATTCGCTCGCCGAACACCAGGCGGTCGCCATCGCGATCCGGCGCCGCGATCCGGCCGGGGCCGACCAGGCCATGCGCAACCTTTTGGCTGGCACCGCGCGTGACTTGGCGCCGGCCTACGACAAGTATCCCCGCGGCTTCCCTCCGCCACCGCCCGCAACCCGGGCGGCCGGCAGGTCGCCGCGCCGGACTTGATAACGGGGCTCGCCCCGCATCCAACCCAAAGGAGGAGTCGCGATGAATTACGGTACCTTGCTGCGCAAGCTGGCCCTGTGCGTCACGTTGACGGCGGCGGCCGCGTTCGCCACCACGGCCGTGGCGCAGACCAAGAAGCAGGTGAAGATCTCGCACGCGACCGCCGCCGACGTCGCGAACGACAACCACATGGTGTCGTGGATCATCGCGAATTACATCAACAGCAACTCCGACACGCTCGAAGCGCGCATCTATCCGGCCAATCAGCTGGGCGAGGAGCGCGCAGTGGTCGAAGGGATGCAGCTGGGCGCGGGCGCGACGATCCATATCGGCGGCACCGCGATTCACAACAACTTCAACAAGCGGATGGGCGTGCTCGACCTGCCGTTCATGTGGCGCAATTACGAGCATGCGCACCATGTGCTGGACGGCAAGGTCGGCGAAACGCTGGCGGTCGAGCACGAGAAGCTCGGCCTCAAGGTGCTGGGCTGGCAGGACAGCTGGGGCTACCGCAACGTCATCACGACCAAGAAGGAAGTGAAGAAGGCCGAGGATCTCAAGGGCCTCAAGATCCGCACGATCCAGACGCCCACGTACGTCGCCGCGCTCAACGCGATGGGCGCCTCCGCCACGCCGATGGCATTCGGCGAGGTGTACACGTCGCTGCAGACGGGCGTGCTCGACGGCTTCGAGCACTCGTCCGCCATCACGTACACCGGCAAGTTTTACGAAGTCGCGAAGTACATCACGCTGACCGAGCACCTGTTCGGCCCGACGGTCACGGTGATCTCGAAGAAGGAATGGGACGGCTACACCGACAAGGAAAAGCAGGTCGTCGCCGCGGCGGCGAAACTCGGGCAGGACGTCAACCGCAGCCTTTCCGTCCAGCGTGACGCCGAGTCGATGGAAAAGCTGAAAGCCAAGGGCATGATCGTCAATCCGATCGACAAGGCGCCGTTCCTCAAGGCGGCGGGTCCGCTGCAGGACCAGTTGGCGAAGACCATCGGGGCCGAAGATCTGCTGAAGACGATCCGCGACACGAAGTAGACAGAGTACCGGCGTGGCGGGCGTGCCCGCCGCCGCCTTCAGAGGCTCCTTAGATGACGGCCAGCGTGTTCCGAGCGGTCGACCGCACGGTCGAGTACTTGTTGTTCCTCATTTTCCTTGCGTTCACGCTGGTGGGCGGCCTGCAGGTATTCAACCGCTTCGTGCTCGGCCTGCCGCTCTCCTGGAGCGAGGAGTTCCAGAAATTCGGGCACATCTGGATGGTGATGCTCGCCATACCCGTCGCCTACCGCCGCGGCGCGCACCTCGGGATGGACATGTTGCTGCGCCTGCTCCCCGCGCGCGCGCAGCGTGCGGTCGGACTGCTGACGGAGGCGCTGTGGCTGGTGCTTGCGGTAGCGATCTTCCGCTACACGCTGGTGATCATGCAGGTAGCCAGGAATCAGGACAGCCCCGGACTGGGCATCCCGATGGACCGCGTCTACGTCGGCCTGGTGATCGGCAGCGCCTATCTCGCGTTCGTCGCGCTCCGCCGGATCGCCACGTACTTCGGCTGGAACGATCCGCCGCCGGAGAGCCTCGGGGGAGACCCCTGATGCTGGTCATCCTGTTCGCGCTTCTCCTGGCGCTGATCACGCTCGGCGTCCCGATCCTGCTCGTGATGGGAGTCGTCGGCCTCGCCGGCATCCTCGAGACGCCGGGCCTCGTGCCCGCGCTGTTTCCGCAGAAGATGTTCGCGATGCTCGACAACTTCAGCCTGCTGGCGTTGCCGTATTTCATCCTTGCCGGCGAGCTGGTGTCCGCCGGCGGGATCTCGAAGCGCCTCGTCGAGTTCGCGGAGACCGTGGTCGGCCATTGGCGCGGCGGACTCGGCCACGCGTCCGTGGTCGCGAGCATGGTGTTCGCCGGCGTTTCCGGTTCGTCGGTCGCCGACACCTCGGCGATCGGATCGATTCTCGTGCCGGCGATGAAAGACCACGGGTACAAACCGGGGTTCGCCGCGGCGCTCGTCGCCTGCGCGGGGACGATCGGCGCCATCATCCCGCCGAGCATGACGATGATCGTCTACGGCTCGATGGCCAACGTGTCGATCGGAGGATTGTTCCTGGGCGGCATCGTGCCCGGCGTCCTGATCGGAATCGGGTTGATGGTCGTGATTCGCATCTATTCGCTCGCCCCGGCGTTTCCGGAACTTCGGCGGACGACCGGCAAGTTCAATTTGCGCCGTGTGGCGCGCGCGACGGTCAGCGTCTGGCCAGCGCTGCTGGCGCCCATCCTGGTCGTCGGTGGCATCCTGACCGGCGCGTTCACCGCCACCGAAGCCGGCGTCGTCGCGTGTTTCTACGGGTTCTTCGTCGGCTTCTTCATCTACCGCCAGCTCAAGTTCCGCGACCTGCCGAAGATCTTCATCCGGGCCGCGGTCACGACGGCCATGGTGTCCGGGATCATCGGCGTCGCCGGCGCGTTGGGCTGGCTGCTGTCGTACCTCAACTTCAACGACCTCGTGCTGTCCGGAATCACGCACATCACCGGCAGCAAACTCGGCGTGATGCTGCTGCTGATGGCGGTCATGCTGGTGCTGACCATGTTCGTCGACTCGATGGCGATCCTGATCATCCTCATCCCGGTCGCGGTCGTCGTCGGCCGCAACTTCGGCATCGACGAGTTCCAGCTTGGCCTGATGATGGTGATGGCAACGCAGATCGGCTCCACGACGCCGCCGGTCGCCGTGCTGCTTTTCGTCGCGACGAGCATCGCCGGTTGCAAGTACAGCGAAACGATCCGCTACTGCTGGGCGTTCATCATCGCCGAGATCGTGGTGCTGCTCGCCGTCGTCTTCTGGGCCGATCTCGCCGCGTTCATACCGCACTATTTTCTAGGCTGAGCGCCGGGCAGACTTGCCTGACCGGATTGCGGCGACCGCGTCGCGGATCGCCTTGATCGCTTCGGGCCTGGGAAAGCTCCGGCGGCAGGCGAGCGCGATGCGCCGGGACGGCGCCGGCCGCGTGAATGGCACCGGCACGACCAGGCGGCTGTGGTACTTCGGCGTCAGCGCGTCGCGCGGAAGGACGGACACGCCGAACCCGGAGGCCACCATGTTGCGCACCGTTTCGAGCGAGCTCGTGCGCGTCACGTGCGCTTCGGCGCCGTTGAGCTCGGGACAGGCATCGAGCACCTGGTCGCGAAAGCAGTGGCCGACGTTGAGCAGGATCGGATGCTCGGCGGCAAGTTCGTCCGGGCGGATCGATTTCCGATTCGCCCACCTGTGGCGCACCGGCACGACCACCTGAAACGGTTCCTCGTACAGGAACTCGGTGACGACGCCGGATGGCGCGAACGGAAGCGCGATGATCGCAGCGTCGATGCGGCCCGATTTCAACGCAACCTCCAGATGCGCGGTGAGATTCTCTTCGAGGTCGAGCGGCATCTGCGGCGCGAGTTCGTTCAACGCCGGGATCAGGTCGGGCAACAGGTACGGGGCAACCGTGAAGATGACGCCGAGCGAGAGAGCGCCGGCCAGCTGATTGCGCCCCGCCCGCGCGATCTCCTTGACCTGCGCCGCCTCCTCCAGCACCTTCTGCGCCTGCTCGACGACGCGCTCGCCGACGGGCGTGACGGCGACCTTGCTCTTGCCGCGTTCGAAGAGCCGGGCGCCCAGTTCTTCCTCGAGCTTCTGGATCGCGACGGACAGCGCCGGTTGACTCACGAAGCAGCGCTGCGCCGCGCGGCCGAAGCTCCGCTCGTTGGCAACGGCGACGATGTAACGGAGCTCGTTCAGCGTCATCGATGGCGTTGCGCGGCGCGCTCGCGCAGGAACGACGCGAAGTCCTCGGCCAGTTCCGGATGCTTGAGCCCGTAGTCGACGGTTGCCTCGAGGTAGCCGAGCTTGCTCCCGCAGTCGTAGCGGCGCCCCTCGAACCTGAAGGCCAGCACGCGCTCCTCGGCAACCAGTCCGGCGATGCCGTCGGTCAGCTGGATCTCGCCGCCCGCGCCCACCGGCATCGTGCGCAGGTGGTGGAAGATCCGCGCCGTCAACACGTAACGGCCGACCACGGCGAGCGTCGACGGAGTGGTGCCCGGCTTCGGCTTCTCGACGATGCGCTCGATCGGCGCCCACCGCCCGCCCATCGCGCCCGTTTCGACGATGCCGTAGCTCCCGGTGTCCGCGGACGCGACGGTCATCACGCCGATGACCGAGCAATCCTCGCGCGCCGCGACTTCCGCCATCTGCGACATCACCGGAACCTTGGCGTCGATCAGGTCGTCGGCGAGCAGCACGGCAAAGGGCTCGTCGCCAACCACCGGCGCGGCGCAGAGCACCGCGTGGCCGAGGCCCAGCGCCTCGGTCTGACGGATGTAAATGCAGTTGATGCCACGCGGCGTCGACGACTGCACCGTCTCGAGCAGCGCGGTCTTGTTGCGGGCTTCGAGCTCCGTCTCGAGCTCGTAGGCCTTGTCGAAATGGTCCTCGATCGAGCGCTTGTTGCGCCCGGTGATGAAGATCATGTCGGTGATCCCGGCGGCGGCGGCCTCCTCGACCGCATACTGGATCAGCGGCTTGTCGACGATGGGCAGCATTTCCTTCGGGCTCGCCTTCGTGGCCGGCAGGAACCGCGTGCCCAGGCCGGCCACCGGAAATACCGCCTTCGTGATTTTCCGCATCGCAGGGTTCCTTTTCAGATTTTCACAGGCTGTTTTCACGCGGCCCATGCGCGTGTGGGGCCGCCTTCACGCGGCTTGCCACCGGTTGCCTTCGCGCATCCGGCTGAAGCCGGACCTACGTCCCGTGGGGCCGCCTTCACGCGGCTTGCCACCGATTGCCTTCGCGCATCCGGCTGAAGCCGGACCTACGTCCCGTGGGGCCGCCTTCAGGCGGCTGATTTTTCATTCGCGTTCGGCCGCGATCAATTGCCGGAGTCCGGCCTCGTCCAGCACCGGCACGCCAAGCTCCTGCGCCTTTGCGAGTTTGCTGCCGGAGTCCGCTCCGGCGATCACGTATTCCGTCTTCTTCGACACGCTCGCCACGACCTTTCCGCCTTCCGCTTCGATCAGGGCCCGGGCGTCCTCGCGCGCGAGCGTCGGCAACGTGCCGGTCAGCACGAACGTCAGGCCCGCCAGCCGGCCCGCGGTTGTCGGCTGCCGCCCGGTTTCGGGCCAGCGCACGCCGGCGGCGCGAAGTTCCGCGATCACGTCGCGGTTATGACGCTCCGCGAGAAACCGGACGATGCTCTCGGCCAGCACGGACCCGACATCGTGCACCTCCAGCAACCGCGCCTCGTCCGCGGCGATCAGCGCTTCAAGGCTGCCGAAGTGACGCCCGAGATCCTTCGCGGTCGCCTCGCCCACGTGGCGGATGCCGAGGCCGTAGATGAAGCGCGCGAGGGTCGTGGCCTTGCTCTTCTCGATCGCGGCGAGGACATTCGCCGCCGATTTTTCGGCCATGCGTTCGAGCCCCGCCAGCTCCGCCATCCCGAGCTTGTAGATGTCGGCAGGCGTCCGCACCAGCCCGGCATCGACCAGCTGGTCGACCAGCTTGTCGCCGAGGCCCTCGATATCCAGCGCGCGCCGGCTCGCGAAGTGCAGGAGCGCCTGCTTGCGCTGCGCCGGACAGAAGAGCCCTCCCGTGCAGCGCGCGATGACCTCGTCGGGAAGCCGGACGACGGCCGAACCGCATTCCGGGCATCGCACGGGCATCGCAAACGCGCTCGCTCCTGGCGGACGCTTTTCCACCTGCACCCGCACGATTTCCGGGATGACGTCGCCGGCCCGGCGAACGATCACCGTGTCGCCGATCTTCACGTCCTTGCGCCGGATCTCGTCCTCGTTGTGCAGCGTCGCGTTGGTCACGGTCACGCCGCCGACGAACACCGGTTTCAGCCGCGCCACGGGCGTGATGGCGCCGGTGCGCCCGACCTGCAGGTCGATGCCGAGGATCTCGGTGGCCATCTCCTCGGCCTGAAACTTGTGCGCGACGGCCCAGCGGGGCTCGCGGGACACGAACCCGAGCTCATCCTGCAGCGCCAGCGAATTGACCTTGTAAACGACACCGTCAATTTCGAACGGCAAGCTCGCGCGGCGCGCGGCGACCCCTTCGTAGAACGCGGTCAACTCGACAGCGCCGCGCGCGACCCGTCGATCGGCGTTCACCGGAATGCCGAACGCTTCGAGCGTATCGAGCAGCGCACTTTGGGTCTCCGGCCGCGCAAAGCCGCGCGTTTCGCCGATCCCGTACGCGAAGAACCGCAACGGGCGCTGCGCCGTCATCGCCGGATCGATCTGCCGCACGGCACCGGCTGCGGTATTGCGCGGATTGATGAAGAGCTTCCCTCCGGCCGCCTGCTGCCGGGCGTTCAATGCGTCGAAGTCGACCCGCGACATGTAGACCTCGCCGCGTACTTCGAGCACGGATGGGGGACACTCGCCGCGCAGCTCGCGTGGAACCGACCGGAGGGTCCTGACATTGGGCGTGACATCCTCGCCCACCTCGCCATCGCCGCGGGTTGCCGCTACCGCGAGCCGGCCGTCTTCATAGCGAATGCTGATCGCGAGGCCGTCGAACTTCAGCTCAGCCATGTACTCCACCGGCGGCGCCAGGGCGGCAATTCCCAGATCGCGGCGCACGCGCGCGTCGAACTTGGCGGCGGCGCCCGCGGTCGTATCGGTTTCCGTGCGGATCGACAGCATGGGAACGACGTGCCGGACCGGCGCGAAATCGGTCAGCGGCGAGCCGCCTACGCGCTGCGTCGGCGAGTCTGGCGTTGAAAGCTCGGGATATTCCGTCTCGAGCGCCTGCAGCTCCCGAAACAGGCTGTCGTATCCGGCGTCGGAGATCGTCGGCGAATCCAGGACGTAATAGCGCCGGTTGTGTTCGTCGATCACCCCCCGCAGAAGCGCGGCCCGCGCGGCAGCGGCCGGCGGTGCACTCCCGCCATCGCGGGATGGCGCGGCAGCGGCCGGCGGTGCACTCGCACCGTCGCGGGATGGCGCGGCAGTCACGATGCGGTTCCCGGCGGCCACGCTTGCGGCGGGTTCACCCACCGAACAGCGCCAGCGCGCGCGGGCTGCCCGGCTCGATGTGGACCTCGCGCAGGGCCGCAGCGGTCTTGCGCACCTGCTCGCGGATGGCGTTGAGCGCCGCGTCGTCGAGCGTGCGCCGATTGTCGTCGACGAGCGTCGCGTCGAGCGTTTGCGCCATGCGTTTCGCCGCGATCTTCATCTGGTCGTACACGCGCACGGGCTCTGTCACGCGCGGGACATCGAGCAGAAACACCGCGCCGGGCGTCGACGTCAGGCGCAGCGTGTCCGCGGTAAAGGGCTCCGACCGGTAATTCTGCAGCGAATACAGCACGGCGCCCGTCTCCTCCTGCACCCAATCGAAACGACCGCCGTCGGCGAGCCTGAATCCCGATGCCTCGGCAATGCCGCGGAGCCGCGTGCCCGGGATCGTCGCCGCGGCCGTCTTGAGCACGGTAAGGCCCACCTGCACGTCGAGGTCCGCGCAGATGCGGTCGAGCGCTTCGGCGCGTGCCGCCTCGGCGGCGGCATCCGGCGCAACGAATGCCGCCGGCAGCGCCGACGCAAGTTCGACGACAACGCGGACGTAGGCTTCAAGCATCGGACGGCTCGCGGCGCCCCCGCGGTTCGCGAGCAACAGACACGCGGCGATTTCCGCAAATTCGCCGACCGTGTCCGACTTGAGCATTTGCCAGGGCAGCCCCGCTCCGCGCCGTCCGAACCAGCGCAGCGGCATGCCCAGCCGGGCGTGCAAACCGGCCGCGAGGGCGCCCGCCGACACCGGCCGCACCGGCTGCAACGTGACGATGCACTCGATGTCCGGATCCGGCTGCGGCGAGGTCCGCTCGGCGACCGACGATCGCGCCACAAGGAGCGCCGGGCTGTCGTCATCGGTCGACGGCGAGCCCGGCGCCAGGCCGTCGGCGGCGAAGTCGGACGCAATCCGCGCGTGGATATCGAGCGGCGGCTCGTAACCGCCGTCTTCCACTGCGTCGCGTGCGCGCGGCGCGTTTTCCGGGACCGCGTTCGGCGTTCGCCCCGATGGAAGCGTCGGTTCGATGCGCCCCGATGCCGCCGCCGAGGAATCCTGCAACGAACCCGGGACGTCAGCCTTGTTCCCGAACGCGTCCTCGATCCGGCGCCGGACGCGGCGCTCCTGCAGCCAGTTGTAGACGATGACCGCGCCCACGAGTAGAGCGCCGGCGGCGAAGAGGCCCAGTTGCAGCGAGGTCATGCGTGATGGCGTGTGGGCGAGAGTGCGCGGTACGCTCCGGGGCGTCGGGCGCCAACGCGGACGCGCATGGTGTCGATTATAACGCGGAGCAGATCGATAGCTAGGAGCCTGCCGCCGCGAGTTCGAGCGCCTCGGCGATGTCCACGGCGACCACGCGCGAGATTCCGGGCTCCGGCATCGTGATGCCGACCAGCTGGCTCGCCATCTCCATCGTGATCTTGTTGTGCGATATGAAGAGGAATTGCGTCTGGCGCGCCATGTCCTGGACCATCCGGCAAAAGCGGTCGGTGTTCGGGTCGTCGAGCGGTGCATCGACCTCGTCCAGCAGGCAGAACGGGGCCGGGTTCAGCTGAAACAACGCAAAGACCAGCGAAATCGCCGTCAGCGCCTTCTCGCCGCCCGACAGCAGGTGGATCGACGTGTTGCGTTTGCCCGGCGGCTGCGCGACGACCTGGACGCCCGAGTCGAGGATCTCCTCGCCGGTCAGGACGAGCTGGGCCTGCCCGCCGCCGAACAGCACCGGGAAAAGCCGCGCGAAGTTCTCGTTGACGGAATCGAAGGTCTGCTGCAACAGCTGCCGCGATTCGCGATCGATCTGGCGGATCGCGTTCTGCAGCGTGGCCATCGCTTCCGTGAGGTCGGCCGCCTGCGCATCCAGATACTGCTTTCGCTCGGTCGCGATTTCGAGTTCGTCGAGCGCGGCGAGGTTGACCGCGCCGAGGCCCGCGATCGCGCCCTGCAAGCGCTCGATTTCGGCCGGCAATCCGGACTTGTTGCCAAACGCCTTCAACTCGGCGGGAAGCACGGCAAGGTCGGCGTTCGCTTCGGCCAGCTGCAGGGCGAACTGCTGCGCCGCGAGCGCCGCCGCCTGCTCCTTCAACCGCATCTCTTCTATCTTTGCGCGCGCGGGATCCTGTTGCTGCAGGGCGACGAGCCGCGATTCCTCCGCCGCGCGCAACGCGGTACCGAGTCCCTCCAGCCGGTCGCGCGCGGTCGCCAGCGCCTGCTCTGTTTCGCCGCGGGCCGCAAGCTGGCGTTGCAGCGCTTCCTCGACGGGCGTCCAGTCGATCGCCGCGCGCTCCGACGTGAGTTGTCCCAGTGCGCTCCGCTGTTGCGCGACCTGCGCCGCCAGCGACTCGCGCCGGCGTTCGAGTTCGGCCAGCCGCTCGCGGCAACTGCGCTCGGCGAACGCCGCTTCCTGCGCCGCGCGCCCGGCCGCGTGGACGCGTTCCCGGCCGCGCGCGAACAGGACCTCGGTCTCGTTATGCGCATGACGGGCCGCGTCGCGCCTGGCTTCGTCGTCGTGGAGCCGCAACTGCGCATCGGCGAGCTCATCCGCGAGCGCCTTTTCCTGCGTTTGCTCGGCGCGCTCCTGCCCGGCGACGTCGGCAAGTTCATCGACGATCTGCATGCGGCGCTTCGCCGCAGCTTCCGCGGCCTGCTTCAGCTGCAGGAGCTCGAGCTCGAGATCGTGGCAGCGCCGCTGTTGCGACGAGAACGCCAGACTTTCGGCGTGATAACGCTGCTGCGCATCGTCCTGCTCCGTTTCGACGGCGGCAAGGGCGGCGCGCGCGGCGAGCGCGGCTTGACGCGCCCCGACGATGGCGTGCTCGAGTTCCGCCAGCTCGCGCTGCCGGGCGAGAACGCCGTAGAGATCGCTGTCGGGCGCGAAAAAGCTGATCGACTGCGCCGTGACGAGGTGGCCCTGCGGCGTGACGAAGGATTCGCCGACCGAGAGATCGGCGCGATCCCCGATCGCGGCACCGACATCGTTTCTGCAACGGACGCCGCGGAGCCAATCGGCCAGGAGGCGCGCGATTTCCGGGCGCACCGAACGCGCCCGGGCGAGCAGCGTGTCGGCAGGATCGTCGCGACCGACCATCCCGGTTTCCGGCGCACGCGCGTAGACGGCTACTCGCGGTGGGCCGCCCTTCGCGCCCGGGCTCGCGTCGAGCCAGGGGAGCGCCGTGTCGAGCCGGTCGATCTCGACGGCGTTCAGCCGCTCACGCAGCACGGCTTCGAGCGCGTCCTCCCATCCCGGCTCGATGTCGAGTCCCTGCCACAGCCGATGTGCATTCGCGAGGCCCTTGTCCTCGAGCCATCGCGTGCTGTCCTTGCCTTGACCGATATTGGCCTGCAGCGCGGCGAGCGCCTCTGACCGCGCCGCGATGTCCGCGAGGCGGCGTCCGGCCTGTTGCGCGGCTTCGCTGGTCCTGCGCTGGCGATCCTGCAGCGCCTGCACGGATTCGCGCAGCGCATTCAACCCGGCCTCTCGCGATGCGAGCTCGGTCGTTTCCTGCCGGTGCTGTTCGTCGATGTCGGCGATCTGCCCGGTGACCGGTGCCGCAAGACCCGCAAGTTCGCTCTCCAGGCGGTCGCGGCGTTGTGCCAGCTGCGCCTGCCCGCGGCCGAGGTTTTCGCGTCTGGTTTCGACGACACGGATCGCCTGCCCGGCAAGCGCGATCTGCTGCTGCACGCCGGCGAACGCCGCCGCCGCCCGCGCGACCGCCTGCTCCTGCTCGGGCAGTGCCGTCGCCGCCGCACGTTCGTCGTCGCCCGTTTTCTCCCGCGCCGTCACCGCCTCCTCGATCGCCTTCTCGAAGACGGCCCGGTCGGCGAGGAGCGCCGACTCCTGCCCGGCGAGCGCGCCGATCTGCTCCGTGAGCTGCGCGACCTGCTGCGTGATCCGCGTGTCGCTGTCACGCGCAAAAGCGAGCTGCTGCTCGAGCCGCGTCACCTCGGCGTTCGCCGCGTAGAAGGCCCCCTGCTTCTCGTGCAGCGCGTCGCCGGCGGCGTAATGTTCGGCGCGCAGAGCCTCCTGCTGCGCCTCGGCGGCGCGCACGTCCGCCTGCACGCTCTCGAACGCGACAGTGAGCGCCGCGATCGCGGTCGCATGCCGTTCGCGGGAATTCGCGGCATCCTGCTGTTTCGAGAACCAGAGCAGGTGTTGCGCCAGCCGGAGGCGCGTTTCGTGGTCGCGGTATTCGGTGGCGACTCTTGCCTGGGCGTCGAGCCGCTCCAGCTGGTGGCCGAGCTCGATCCGGATGTCCGCGACACGGGAGAGATTCTGGCGCGCGTCGGCAAGCCGCGCCTCCGTTTCCTTGCGCCGCTCCTTGTACTTGGAGACGCCGGCGGCTTCCTCGAGGAACACGCGCAATTCCTCGGGCTTCGCTTCGATCACGCGCGAGATCATTCCCTGCTCGATGATCGCGTAGGCGCGGGGC
>Ga0315292_10001364_pt1 | contig 12965 bp, 9 predicted proteins | sample YL17G13_0_MG_FD_204029 | JGI IMG/M metagenome (GOLD analysis project Ga0315292, IMG submission 204029) | Sediment microbial communities from Yellowstone Lake, YNP, Wyoming, USA - YL17G13_0 | ecosystem: Environmental > Aquatic > Freshwater > Lake > Sediment | place: USA: Wyoming | collected... | reverse complement strand
GTGCGCAATCTATGCCTCTTGCCCCGCATTTCCGCAGGAGTAAGCCAGGCGTAACGCATATCGAAGGCGTGGTTGTCTGGTTTCTGTGCGGATTGCCAAACCATCCCATCCAATGACCTTCGACAGATTCCCAAGCATCCAACATCGAACATTTGGCATTTGGCATTCACTGGCAATGCCTGGCATTCTTGGCATTGCCTGGCATTCTTGGCATTGCCTGGCATTCTTGGCATTGCCTGGCATTCGCCGTTTCCCCTCTCCTCGAAGAATGTCCTATTTCGGAAACATTTTAGCGCAGCCTGTTGACATATAGCAACATCATGTCGTATGTTACTCGCACACCTCTTTACCGATAGTCATGCGAAAAGACCTTCAAGCAATGTTGACCGGGGTCCTCGACGCCCTTAGCCAGGCGGCGCTGGTGGTGACCAGGGACGGGGAGATTCTGCTCCGTAACGCCAATGCTGACAGCATGTTACCGCAGGGTGACAGGATCGAGATCGTGCTGGACCTTGGCAGCGGCCAGGAGATCAACTGGACGGTCGAGATGAACGCCCTGGCCGACGGGTCGCCGCGAGTGGTACACCGCAACGTCAGGATTTCCGGCCCGGCCGGCCGGCAACTTGCGGTAGATGTCACGGTCAGGCCCCTGCACTGCGGAATCAAAGCCGGCAAGCTGAGCGATGGGGCCTGCGTGCTGGTGCTGGTCGAGGATGTCTCGTCGCGGATTTCCATGGAGCGTCGCCTGGCCGCCAGCGAGCGCCTGGCGGCGACGGGCTCAGTGGCGGCCAAAGTCGCCCACGAGCTCAACAATCCGCTGGACGGCGTGATGCGATATCTCGGCCTGGCCGAGCGGTGCAGCGGGTCCGAGGTTGCCCGGTACCTCACGGCCGCCCGCGAGGGGCTGATGCGCATGGCCCAGATCATCCGCGGCCTGCTGGACCAGGGGCGCCCGTGGCAGATGGCCGGCGAGCGGACCGGCGTGCAACACCTGCTGGACGAGGCGGTCAGCGTGATGCAGCCGCGGGCCAACTCGCTGGGCGTGACGGTAATCTGCGACTTCGACGACCGAGTTCAGGGCCTCGTCGAGGGCTCGGTCTTCCAGGTTTTCTGCAACATCATAAAAAACGCACTGGACGCGATGCCCACCGGCGGACGGCTCACGATCAGCCTCGCCCCGGCGCGCAAGGGCTGCGAAGTTCTCTTCGCCGACAGCGGCTGCGGCATGTCCGCCGACCAGGCCGAGCGGATATTCGAGCCGTTCTACACGACCAAGCCGCCCGGCGAGGGCAGCGGGCTTGGCCTGACCCTGTGCCGTGAGATACTCCAGCACCTCGGCGGCTCGATCGGCGCCGAGTGCAACCCCGGCGGCGGGGCGATCTTCCGCGTGCAACTGCCGCTGCGACCGACCTGCCCGCCGGCCGGGCCGGACAAGAAAGAGGAATGAGGCTGTGAATGAATTGACCACAGAGGCACAGAGGTGCAGAGGTGAAGAAACGCAGTACTCTATTGCTGCATCTTTTATAATCTCTGTGTCTCTGTGCCTCTGTGGTGATCCTCTTTTTCTTTCACAACCTCAATGAGGAACCAGCCATGAACGACACCGCCCAGGCCAAGGCCAGCATCCTGCTTGTCGACGACGACCAGATCATCCTCGACAGCCTCGGCGGCTTTCTGGAGCTCGATGGCTACAACGTCACCATCGCCTCCACCATCGCCAAGGCAATCAACTGCCTCAAGGCCTCGCAGTTCAACCTGGTCATCACCGACGTCTCGATGCCCGCCAGCGACGGCTTCGAGCTGCTCCGCTACGTCAAGGCCAACCACGAGGAGGTGGTGGTCATCCTCGTGACCGGCTATGGCACGATCGAGTCCGCCATCGAGGCCATCAAGCTCGGCGCGTACGACTACCTTACCAAGCCGATCATCGACGACGACGTTCGCCTGGCCGTCCAGCGGGCGCTCCAGCAGCAGCGCCTCCTGGCCGAGAACCGCCAGCTCCGCCAGGCCCTGTCCGACCGCTACAGCTTCCGCAACATCATCGGGCAGGACTACCGCATGGCCAAGGTCTTCGACCTCATCGACGCCGTCGCCGACAGCCGGAGCACCGTGCTGGTCACCGGCGAGAGCGGCACTGGCAAGAGCATGATCGCCCGTGCGATCCACGCGCACTCGCCGCGCGCGAGCGGCCCGTTCGTCGAGGTCGCCTGCGGCGCCCTGACCGAGACACTGCTGGAGAGCGAGCTTTTCGGCCACGTGCGCGGGGCGTTCACGCACGCGGTAACCGACAAGATGGGCAAGTTTGCCGCGGCGGATACCGGGACGATCTTCCTGGACGAGGTCGCCACCGCCAGCCCGCAGCTCCAGGTCAAGCTGCTGCGCGTGCTCCAGGAACGGCAGTTCGAGCCCGTCGGCTCCAACGCCACGCAGACATCCGACGTGCGGGTCATCCTGGCGACCAACCACGACCTGCGGGCCGAAGTTGCGGCCGGGCGATTCCGCGATGACCTCTACTACCGCATAAACGTGGTGAACATCGACCTGCCGCCGCTTCGCGAGCGGATAGGGGACATCTGCCTGCTGGCCGAGCACTTCCTGGCCAAGTACCTCGACGGCAGCAACCGGCCAATCGAGGGCTTCGCGCCGGAGACGCTCGAACTCATGCAGCGCTACAACTGGCCGGGCAACGTGCGCGAGCTGGAGAACTGCGTCGAACGCGCCGTCGTGCTGTGCCGCAAGAGCATCATCAGCCCCGACGACCTGCCGCCCAACCTGCTCCAGAGCCTCTTGGCCCCAGCCGGGGCGATGTCCGCGCCGCGGGGCGGCACGACTCTCGCCAAGTCCCTGGAAAGCCCGGAAAAGCAGATCATCCTGGCCAGCCTGCAAGCCCACAACGGCAACCGCCAGGCCACCGCCGACGACCTGGGCATCAACCGCACCACGCTGTACAAGAAAATGAAGAAGTACGGGATGCTGTGAACGGCGAGGAGAGAAGAAGAAGTAAGAAGTAGGTAGTAGTTAGGAAGTAGGAAGACGAAGAAGCAGGTCATAGGTCTTAGCTCTTAGGTCATAGGGTGGCAGAGCCGCGATGAAACCACAGGCAAGACGCGAGGTCCTTCGGGCAATGCTGCCGGCGATGACCGGGGCCGTGCTGATGGCAGTTCTGTGGTGGGCGGAGTATCGGGCTCATGAATCTCTTAACTCTCTTATCCGTAGCGGCAGGGACGATTGCATGATCGATTTCATGGCCGGAGCTATAGGGAGTGTGCCGTGGAGGTTCTGGATTTGCGACTACTTGTGGACCGACCGGAACGTGTTTCTTCCTTGGGCGCTGGCGTGTGCATTCTTTGCCGCAGGCCCGCTGGTTGCCTTCATGCTTTCGCGCGGCAAGGCGGCACACATCTTCTCACTGGCTCTGCTGCTTGGCGTAATCACGCATGGCTGTGTGAACGTGGTGTCTGAGTGGGCCCCAGCCATGGGATTCGGCAGGACCCTATTTGCGTTTGTCAAATTGAATCACCCGACTTGGCCTGGCGTCGCATGGATTCTCAGGCTGTCCCTCGGCGGGGCGGCGGTCGGGATTGTCTTGCAGAGGATTGTCCGCGCTGTGGCGAGAAGGGCGGATCGGCGGAAGACGCCAGCGCGGGAATGAAACTGCTGCGGAGTGCCAAAGGGCAAGACGCTGTCGAGACTCACGGAGAAAGACCGCAGCGCGCCGAAAACGCGACAGCCTTTGGAGTGCGGTGGCAGAGTCCCGCAGGGACGGTGACACCGCTTTGGCTGGAACCGTGGCAAGATGTTGCGCACAGGCGCGATCGAAAGCGGCGTCGGCGCCGCTTCGCGGCTCTGCCGCCGCACTCCAAAGGGCAAGCCGCTGCCGAGGCGTTCTCCAGTTTGGCGGAGTGCCGCGAAACGCGACAGCCTTTGGAGTGCGGCGTCAAGCCCCGACGCAGTCGGGGCGCACACGCCGCTTTTGCTTGCCGCCCCCCCCCCGTATCTTCGTTGGCTAAGAACCTCGGCGAAGCCCATCCGCGCCCGATACGTTTGGTGGCGGTTGTAGAGCTTGTTCCGCTGCCGATACTCACTGGGAGGAGCAGCGCGCCGAAAAAGCGAAGCCTATGGAGTGCGGTGGCAGAGTCCCGCAGGGACGGCGACACCGCTTTGGATGGCGGACCACGTGTCCTTGAATGCGTGGCGCCACTCCGCGTCGGCTGGCATGTATACAAGATGTTGCGCACCGGCGCGATCGAAAGCGGCGTCGGCGCCGCTTCGCGGCTCTGCCGCCGCACTCCAAAGGCTGTCGCGTTTCGCGGCGTGCCGCCAAACTGGAGAATGCCTCCGATCCCCACCGGCGGTCCCGTCGCAGCCCCCTAAGACCTAAGAGCTATGAGCTAGGACCTTTTTTTCATCGCTCAATCGCCGCCGAGGTCGAGCAACTGGAACAGGTTGCTGTAGTCGTCGGTGAAGACGATCGGCTTTGCGCCATCCTTGGTCCATTGGGCGGCGCTGGGGAACTGCTTCATCGCGTCCAGCAGTTCGGCGCTGCCGGTGGCCAGCACCCAGGTGGACCTGTCCTGCCTTGGGTCGTTATCGTCGTCGTCGCTGTCGATGAGCATGGACATCTTGCCGGCCTGGTCGGCCAGGCCGCGGACCAGGCCTTCCAGGTCGAGGTAGCGGTTGGAGATGTGAAACGCCAGCACGCCGTCGGGCTTGAGGTGGTAGAGGTACAACTCCACGGCCTGGCTCGTCAGCAGGTGCAGGGGGATGGAATCGCCGCTGAAGGCGTCCAGGACGATCACGTCGAACTGCCCGCTTTCGCCCCGCTCCTTGGCCCGCTCCATTGTGAGCCTCGCATCGCCCAGGACTACTTCCGTCCGGGCGGGCGTATCCTTGCGGTAGGTGAAGTGGGCGTCGGATATGCGGAGCATGTCGGCGTTGATCTCGTAGAACCGGATGAAATCGCCGCGCTGCCCGTAGGCCGCCACAATGCCCGCGCCCAGGCCCACCGCGCCGATCCGCAGGTTTGCCCCGGCTATAGCCGGTGCGCCCGCGGCGCGCGTGGTCGCTGGGGCGCTGGCCGCGGGGGCGGTGGTCACATCGTCGCCCGGCTGGTGCATGAGCGACGGCGTCTGCTCGACGTGACCGCCTCGCTGACGAAGGGCCGCGTCGGCGACTCCGATGCCGCTGGTCGGACCGTAGTAGCTCACGGGCTTCGTGCGGTAGTCATCGCTCGTGTACTGCGCGCCGTGGGTGATCCGCCCGTGCATCAGGTTGATCTTGTCGCCGTCGCCCTCAAAGTCGTGCGACTTCTCGACGCGAAGGACGCCGTAGAAGTTCCGGCTGACTTCCACCGTGCCGCTTGTGCCCTCGCGGGCCAGGCGGACGAAATACACGGTCAGGAAGATCGACAGGCCCAGGCAGGTCGAGGCGGCCCCCAGCCGCAACCAGACCGGGCCCGTCCACCGGAAGAAGCGTATGAACCGCCTGTCCATCACCATCACGACCATCAGCAGCACGCCGCAAGCGATGAGCGAGCCCTGGAACTCCCAGTAGCCCGACCAGACGCCCGAGAAGACCTTCGGGGCGGCCAGCGTGACGAACAGCCCGCCCATTGCCCCGCCGGCGGAGATGAGCAGGTAATAGCCCGTCAGGCGGTTGGGCGCGGGCCTCAGCCGGGCCAACTCGCCGTGGCAGACCATGCAGCAGGTGAACAGCCCGGCCGAGTACAAGATGATCTGTTTCAGCACGGGCATATCCACGCCGGCCTGGACCGCCTCGTAGATGCCCCACAGGCCCAGGCCCATCAGCGGAATCCACAAGGGGCGGAAGTACCACCAGTCGCGGTCGAAGCAGATGATGAACGTCAGCAGGTAAAGCGCCAGCGGAAGGATCCACAGGAACGGCACCACCGGCAGGTCCTGGGTCATCTGGTTGGTTGTCGCCAGCAGCACCACGCACGCACAGGCCGGCAGAAGCAGCGTGAGGGCGCCGCGGACCAGGCCCGGGCGGATCGACGGGCCGGGCTCGACGCGCGCGGCAAGGAACCACGGCAGGAGGCGGGCTGGTTGGGCAGGGGGCAAGGGCGTCTCGCGTAGCATGGGCGTCTCGCCCATGAGTCCCACGGGCATCTTGCCCGTGGTTTCCCCAGCCTCGAAAACGGGGACTGGCTCCGCCTCTGTCTGGCGGTGCCTGTCCCCATTTTCACCGCCCGCATGGAAGGCCCGCCACGCGCAGAGCCCGCACGCGGCCGCGAACAGCACGAAAAGCCCGGACCACGAATACTCCTGCCACCGCAGCGAAAGCCCGGGTTCCAGAAGCACCGGGTAGCTCAGCAGCGCCAGCAGCGATCCGACGTTCGATAGGGCATAGAGCCGGTAGGGCGACGCCTTTGGAAACTCCCGGCTGAACCACGCCTGGAGCAGCGGCCCGTTTGCGGCAAGGATCAGGTACGGCCCGCCGATGGTGACCGCCAGCAGCGCCAGGATTCGCGGAATCTCGGACTGCCCGCCGATTGGTTTCCACGTCTCGGCGGGGATAGCAGGCAGCAGCACAATGCACGCCGCCAGCAGCAGCCCGTGCAGCACGGCCTGCTTTCTGGGCGTCAGCAGGCGGATGCTCAGGTGCGCGTATGCGTACCCGCCGAGCAGGGCCACCTGGAAGAAGACCATGCACGTGGTCCAGACCGCCGGCGTTCCGCCGAACCACGGCAGGATGTGCTTGGCGATTATCGGCTGGACCTGGAACAGCAATAGCGCGCTGAGGAAGATGGGGAAGGCATAGAACCACATGGCCCTGACGGTCCTCCGGGGCCGCGGCGGTCCCGCAAAGCATCCGCGCCGGTCAAAGCGAGAAACGCCCTCGCCGCGCCGGCAGCAGGCACTCTAACCACAGCCCAGCCAATTCCGCAAGAGCTTGCCGCGCAGGGATTGCCTGGGGAAGGCGCGGCCGGGGGGAGCGCCGACCGGCCCATCCGCCTTGGTTTGAGTGAATAGGGACGCTAACCATGGCTTGGCAAGCAAAGTTCGTAAGGTGTCCCAAGATTCCGCCGATTGAGATGGCCGGCTTTTGATAAACGACCTACCGTCGCCTGAATTGATCCTGCAGATACTCCAGCGTCCGTATCGCCCAGATAGAGATGTCAGGCCATGTCTGGGCTTCTCGCTGCCAACATTCTGGATGCGCTTTCTTAGCCTCCCAAGTACCCATTGCAAGGTGAACGTGGTCCACCTTCATTTCACCGATCGTTGGAAAGACTCCCATTGGGGATCCAGTATGCAGCGACTGCACTTCTTGAAGGCTGAGTGTCGAAGCAGCAGGAAGCATGGCGGCGGACACGGCGACCGGCTGGTCGAAATGCCAATGTGGCTGGGCATCCTTGCGACTGGTTTTGGCAGCATGCTGGTCCCAATCGGCGCGGACCAGTTGAGCCTTGTCAGGCTGAGCACGAATGCCACGGTACACGGTCCAACTCGCCGTGAGAAGGTCGAACCCGGACTTGTCATCTCTACGCCACTGTTCGTACCAACTGATCCAGTAGCAGCTTGGGCTGTCGGCCTTTTGCGGATGAAGCGATAGGACGGACACCTTCCGCTTCGTTTTTGTTCGTCCCCGAAATGCATGTTCGCCGTCAGCCCAATTGTCGGGAAACAACTCGAAATCGCATGTATTATTTGCTGGCGTCTTTTCCCACTCTGGTCGTGATACGGGGGCAACATGCACTCTCGTTGGAAGCAGTCGCGAGCATTCCCGTTTCATCGCCCTGTGCAGTTCTTTCAGTTCCCCAGGTCCCACAGGTTATCCCACCTTTAGAGCAGCGGCACGCCCCATGCGGACGTTGCGGCCTTATCCAATCGTTCTCGAACATCCTCCAGCTTGCCAGTATGCACAGCCTGCCCCATGATAAGTAAGTCCTCAACGAGGTCAGTAGGCATGTCACCCGAACTCAAGTCGGGGAACGGAATCCGTGACAGGAACCTTGGCTCCAAGCGCATCTGTCCGCCTTGAAGCGGAACGGAGAACCATGAGAGGATTCGCTCGAAGACCGTGCTGTTCAAGAGTGCCAAATAGGCCCAAGGCAGGCGGGTCCGGACAAAGTCAACACGGCTCGCCTGTGTTCCACGCCAGTCCCAGGCGAAACCGTTGACGACAGCAAAATCGCCGTTAACGTCGAACGCGAAGCTCCCGCTGCCGCCGAAATAGGCCGAGAGAAGCCGCGGACTCTTCTCGAACTGCCAGGTCCGCGGCCGCGTAAGGCCCCACCAGCACTTGATCTTGGCTCTGTTCTGCAGTTGTTGTCGCCTTGGTTCAAGCCACCCCTTATAGTACTTCGGCATTTGCTGCTTGAGTTCGTCCTCCGTTGTTAGTATCGGACCCGCTTCGGCATAGGGGAAGAAGACATACTCGGTTTGCATAAGCCGTCCTCGCCGAATAGTCTCGCCGCCAGCAGCAGGCCTAAAATATCGACGCTCTGCCCCCAACCGCCGATAGGCGTCTGCTGGGATGATAAAGGCTTGATTGTCGCCAGTTCTAATGCCCTGCCGAATTTCGAACAGCGCCTTAACGACTGGCAGTCCACGAGCAAGAAGCTGTTGACGATTCTCGTAAACGCTTCGTCTCAAAGGACGCCAGCTCTGCGCTCTGACCTCCTCCGAGCCGATCGGGAAAACCTCGACCCCTTCCGTAACCCGGCGAGGATCATGTTCCGGCAGGCGCAGCGCCCGGAGTGCGGCATCCTCGTACTCCTCCTGGGCAATAACAACCTGCACGCCTTGACGCCTTGGGGTATGCTCCTCTTTTCGTCGGAGAACCAGGAAACAGGTCTCGACCAAGGAGGTCGGGAAGTACCTGTAGCCCTCAAACCGACCCATTAGGATGATCTCGGCATCTTGCTGGAGTCGCTCTCTCCATTTGAGGCCGCTTTCACCGTATAGGATGGAACCGGGTACAACGCAGCCGAGCACACCGCCCGGGCGAAGGGCCTGCATGCCTTTGAGTACAAAGGCCATCGCGATGTCAACGCGCCCCGTATTTAGGTCTCCGAGTATCGACGCCACATCTCCACTGCTTTCAGGAGGCAAGTCGGTAATCGGTATGAATGGCGGGTTCATCAGAACGAGGTCGGCCTTTGGCCAATCCCGCTGGAGGGAATTCCCTTCTTCGACCTCAACGTCAGCATGGAACCCGTCGAGATCGGATGCAGCATGCTTCAGACAAAATCTCGACATGTAGGCCGAGACCGGCGAGATGTCGTACCCTATCACCCTCGCCGACCCCGTGTAGTTGCTGCTGACAAGTTCCCGGAGGCATTCTTGGAGAAAGATGCCTGAGCCGCAAGCCGGGTCCATCACGACGAGTCGCTTTGGCAGCTTAGGCAGGGCTTGGAGGGCCTGCTGGACTAGTGCCCGCGCCAGATTCGCCGGGGTGAACCTAATGTCCCGACGCAACTGGCCATGTGGTTCCACGACCGACCCCAACCCGGCAAAAGAGAGTTGTTGAGGCCTCCGTTCAAGATCAAGGTGAGCCTCTTGGTAGAGCTTGCTGGAAGCGTGCCGGAATAGCAGGTCAGGGCGGAGATGCAAGCCGGTCCGCGAATCCGCCTGAAGAAAGTAGTGCCCGAGAACATCAAGTTCCTGGTTTAGCACTGAGTTGGGTGGATCATCCACTTCCGCCAGCGAACGTGCCCGCACGCCCAATATTTTCAGTGCGTCACCGACGGTCGAAGCCCGTTCGAACTGGCGGCGATCAATTCTTTCGCGGCGGACAGCATCGGCAGCCAAGAGCAAGCTGTTCAAGATCCGGACTGCCCACACAGGCTCAGAGCAGCCCTTTGTGGCGCGGATGAGGCGGAACGCATACAGAACATGCTGAATGACGTCTGGCACCTGAAGGGGTTCCACGGACTGGAGGACTTGGAGCAAGTCGATTGCCCCCTGCTCTTCCCGAGGCGCATGAAACTGACGAATGACCGTAGGCGCGTCCCACCGCCGGAGATAGACCATCTCTCGTTGCCGATCAGCGATGACGATGTGGCGGACGTGGGCTGACCATGTCCACGCCAGCGGGTCGCTTGTCGTCAGCAAGTCGGTTGAGGAATCCGAGGAGAACCCAAAGCTGGCTTGGTCGCCGTCAAGCAGTACCGCGTGGTCACCGTGGGCCCGCTCGCTTGCGCGCAGGTGAAACATCGGCACGTAGACCAAGCCGAGAAGGGCGGCCCATGACCGGATGCTGAACGGATCCCACTGTCCTGTGATCTTCACCATAAGCATCTGCTATCGCGTATGATCCTGTTAATCAACGCATGGCTAACGAAAGCCCCACTATAGAAACTATCGGCCGCGGCCGTAGAAATACAGCAGTTTTTTGCCGTGGCAGGTGAAAAGACCACAACTGTGTCTTCGGCATCAGCGTGCTCAAGCGGCATCAGCCCATGAGGGACGCCGGGCCATTCGGCCATTTGAGACAGTCACCCGAAGTTATTCACGAACCCGATGTTGGCATGATAGGGCCGCAGGGCAGGGGCGTCAATAGGCGTGAAGGCTGAAAAGTGCGTAATTGGGATGGATTGAGGCGAACCGCACCCTTAGCATCCCTATTTTGCGCAACCCGGCACCCATCGCATGATGAGCGAAAAACACTAGAATTGCTGCTGAAGGCATCGGGAATGAAGAGCAAGCGCGAAAGCAAGGCGATGGCAGGGGCCAGGCAGCGGGAGGCCGGCGAGCCCGCGACCGATCAGCCCGTCGCCGGGCCGGGGCTCGACGCGCCGCGGGCGGAGTTTGTCTGCGAGGAGCTTATTCCGGTAGCAGGCTCGGGCGACGCGGCGATGATGTCCCGCGGCGAGCCGGGGCTGCCCGGACGCTTCACGTGGCGGGGCGAGGCGTACGAGGTGGTGGGGGTCTTCGAGACCTGGAAGACACAGGGGCCTTGCCGCCACGGCAGCGGGGAGATGTATCTCCGCCGGCACTGGTACAGGATCCAGGTCCGGCCACACCGCATCATGACGGTCTACTGCGACCGCCAAGCCAAGAACCGCCGCAAGCCCAAGAGCCGCTGGTGGGTTTACACGGTCCAGCAGTAGGCCGTCGCAAGCGCGCCACGCGGTTGCCGCGGTTTGCGAAACGATCGATGTCGAGGGGAAAAGATGTCAGGGAGAAGACGGGGCTGACCGCTTTTCGTCCATTGCCTCGCGAAGCGCTTCGGGCAGGGTTGGGGAGCGGAACTTGAAGCCCGAGTCAAGGAGTTTGCGCGGGACCACCCGCGCCGAGGCCAGGAGCAGTTCGTCGGCCATCTGGCCAAATGCCAGGCGCAGTGCGAAGGCGGGCGTGGGCAGCAGGGCAGGTCGGCGCAGCGCCCGGCCCAGGGCGGCGGCGAATTGGGCGTTGGTGACGGGGTTCGGCGAGGCGACGTTGACGGGCCCGGCCAGCGCGGCGTGGTCGAGAATCCAGCGGATGGCGGCGACGGCGTCGCCCAGTGCGATCCAACTCATGTACTGCCTGCCGGAGCCGATTCGCCCGCCGAGGCCCATGCCAAACGGCGTGAGCATTTTGCGAAGCGCCCCGCCTCTGGCGCTGAGCACCACGCCGAATCGGGCGTTGGCCACGCGTATGCCGGCCCCGGCGGCCGAGGCGGTGGCGGCCTCCCACTGCCCGCACACGTCGGACAGGAACATCTTGCCGGGCCCGGCGTCTTCGGCCAGCAGATCATCGCCCCGGTCGCCGTAGTAGCCGACGGCCGAGGCGCCGATCAGCACCGCCGGCCGAGCCGCGGCGTCCAGCGCGGCCAGGGCCTTGCAGAGCGTTTGCGTGCCCTGGACCCGGCTGTCGGCGATGCGGTCCTTCCTGGCCCGCGTCCATCGCCCGGAGATGGACTCCCCGGCCAGGTGGACAACCGCGTCAAATCCCACGAGTGCGTCGGCGTCGATGTCGCCCGCGGAGGGGTCCCATCGCACGTTGGCGCCGGTAGCGGCCGAGCCGGGCCGGACGAGGCCGGCTGTCTCATGGCCGGCATCGCGGAGGCTTGCCGCCAAGGCCGAGCCGATCAGTCCCGTCGATCCCGATATGAGCACTCGCATGTTTCGACCGCTCCGTGGCCTCGGCCAGAGCAAAGAGAAGAAAGAGAACTCAACGCAGAGCACGCAGAGCGCGCCGAGAAGATGCAGACAAAGAGTCCTATCCATTATTCTCTGCGGGCTTTGCGTGCTCTGCGTTGAATTTTTCTTTTGGTTGCGGCCAAAGCCCGCGCAACGTCAGTTCATCGGAGCGTTAATCGTGGCTTCTGCCCTGGCCGTCGTCGGCGTCGTAGGCGCCTCCTTCGGCGACCGCGCCGCGGATTTCGATGCGTTCGGCGCTCTCGGCCTTGCCGGTCTGCGGGTTGACCGCGACGAGCATGCCGCAGAGGCGCGGGTCGCCTTCGGCGATGTCGAACCGAGCCGGCATGGAGGTTGTCAGCGCGCTGAGCACGCGGTCTTTTCGCCGGCCCAGGACGCCGTCGTATGGGCCTGTCATGCCAACGTCGGATATGAAGGCGGTTCCGCCGTCCAGCACGCGCGCGTCGGCCGTCGGAATGTGAGTGTGCGTGCCGAAGACGATGCTCACCTTGCCGTTGAGGTACCAGCCTATGGCGATCTTCTCGCTGCTGGCCTCGGCGTGAAAGTCCACGACGCGGATATTGACTTCCGCGGGGATCTCCTCGAGCGTCTTTGCCACGGCCTGCCAGGGTGAGTTCCAGTTGCCCATGTACATCTGGCCAAGGGCGCACATCACGGCGACCTGGCAGCGGCCGTCCTTTGTCGGCACGACGGTCCATCGCCTCCCGGCCGCGCCTGGCAGGAGGTTCACCGGGCGGACGATGCGGTCGGACTGCTCCATGGCCTGGACGATCTCGCGCTTGCGGAAGACGTGGTCGCCGAGCGTGATCGCGTCGACGCCGTAGTGGTGGAGTTTCTTGACGATCTGCGGCGTAAGCCC
>Ga0315292_10001361_pt1 | contig 12980 bp, 12 predicted proteins | sample YL17G13_0_MG_FD_204029 | JGI IMG/M metagenome (GOLD analysis project Ga0315292, IMG submission 204029) | Sediment microbial communities from Yellowstone Lake, YNP, Wyoming, USA - YL17G13_0 | ecosystem: Environmental > Aquatic > Freshwater > Lake > Sediment | place: USA: Wyoming | collected... | reverse complement strand
ACTGGCTGAAGCAGCAGGAGGCGGCGCTCAACAAGCGTTACGAGAAGGAGCTCATGAACCCGAAGGAAGGGCTCGCGCTCGGCTCCATCTCCTCGCTGGTCATGCCCACCGACCTGCGCGAAGTGCTCGCCAAGAACCTCAACTTCATGCTCCGCCACTACAAACCGTCGGCGATGACGGGGCCGCAGCGCGAGTTCCATTAGTTCGAGACCGGAGATCCCCACGATGGCCGTGACCGCCGACCTGTACCGGAACAACCCCCTCGTGCACCGGGACCGCCGCCTGGGCCTGTCGCCCTCGGCCTGGGTGCGCTCCTTTGCCGCCGAGGACCTGAAGCCGCTCATCGTCTGCCGGGGCCCCATCCGCAAGGAGGCCATGGACGTCTTCGAGGAGATGGGGATCGGCCACTACGGCATCCTGCTCTCCGAGAAGGACTCCATCGTCTACCCCAACGCGCTGGCGCCCGAGCTGCGGCAGCTCAGCGACAACCGCCGCGTCCACCGGGTGCCCGACTACACCGGCGCCACCAAGGAGGAGCGCGTCGAGCGCATGCAGCAGATCGTCCAGATCGCGCGCGACAACGGCTACGACTCGGTCTTCGCCGGCTACGGCTTCATGGCCGAGGACGAGGAGTTCGTGGCAACCGTCGAGAAGGCCGGCCTGAAGTTCATCGGCCCGAACTCGGTGACGCAGGCCCGGGCCGGCAAGAAGGACGAGGCCAAGCGTACTGCACTGGAGGTGAAGGTCTCGGTGACCCCGGGCGTGAACGACGTCGCCGCCCGCACGCTGCTGGCCAAGCACCCGACCCGGGAGCAGCTGCTCGCGCTGGCCAAGGCGGAGCAGCTTTCCGTCGACCCCAAGGTGCTCGGCGACGCGAAGAAGCCGCTCGTCGAGCTGGCCGACGCCATCCTCATGGCCTCCTACGCCAGGGGCAAGGACCTCTACACCATCGACGAGCTGGGCGAGCAGGTGCGGTTCGAGGTCGAGGAGATGTTCGCCAGGTATCCGCAGAGCCGGGTGCGCCTCAAGGCCATCGGCGGCGGCGGAGGGAAGGGGCAGCGCATCCTGGGCGGCACGCTCCTCACCATGAAGGACGCAGGTCAGAAGGCCATCACCGATGCCGCCGCCGACGCGCCGGCACTCACGCGCGAGGTCCTGAACGAGGTCAAGGCCAACGGCGTCGGTGACAACAAGAACGTGCTCGTCGAGCTCAACATCGAGCAGACCCGCCACAACGAGATCCAGCTCATCGGCAACGGCAAGTGGTGCGTCTCGCTGGGCGGACGCGATTGCTCGCTGCAGATGCACGAGCAGAAGCTGCTCGAGATCTCGGTGACGCAGGAAGGGCTGGCCGCCGCCATCGAGGCCGCCCGCAAGGCGGGCCGGGACTCCGAGGCGAAGTCGCTCGTCGTCGACCTCGAGATCCTGAAGCGCATGGAGGACGACGCGGCCCGCTTCGGCGCCGCGGTCGGGCTCGATTCGGCCTCGACCTTCGAGTGCATCGTCGACCGCGACCGCTACTACTTCATGGAGGTCAACACCCGCATCCAGGTGGAGCACAGGGTCACCGAGCTCTGCTACAGCCTGAAGTTCGCCAACCCCGACGATCCCAAGGACTTCTTCGTCGTCGAGTCGCTGGTCGAGGCCATGGCGCTGCTGGCCCGCCACAAGCAGCGGCTCCCCAGGCCCTCCCGCGTCGCCCGTTTCGGCGCCTCCGCCGAGGCACGCCTGAACGCCACCGACGCCTCGCTCTCGCCCCACGCCGGCGGCGTGATCCGCTTCTGGTCGAAGCCCATCGAGGGGGAGATCCGCGACGACCAGGGCATCAGCCTGGTCAACCCCGACACCGGCATGTTCATGCGCTACTCGGTGGCCGGCGCCTACGACTCGAACATCGCGCTGCTCCTCACCGAGGGGAAGGACCGGCAGGAGAGCTACGAGCGGCTCTCCAACGTGCTCTCCCGCACCAGCCTGCGCGGCGTGGGGATGGCCACCAACCTCGAGTTCCACTACGGGCTCGTCAACTGGTTCATCGGCCAGAACGTGATGGCCAAGCCCACCACGCGCTTCGTGGTGCCCTATCTGACCCTGGCCGGGCAGCTGAAGGACGAGTCGAACAAGCTCGACGTGGCCTTCGCCTTCGCCGAGATGAAGAAGAGCTACGCCAAGAAGGCGGCCGCCGACTTCCCCGACGATCCGTCGGCGGTGAAGGCGACGAACGAGGTGCTCGACCGCAAGGGCACGCTCCTGACCCGCCCCATGGAGCGGCTCCTCGAGGATCCGCACCTCTTCTCGGGTTGGCTGTCCCTGAACCGCAAGAACTACGAGATCCGCAACGGCAAGCTGGTCTGGATCCGCAACCCGCTCGGCGTCCTCAAGGACACCTACGCCTACCTCAACATGTCCTTCGACCCGAAGGCGCCCGCGGCCGAGGTGATCTGGCTCCACGATCACGAGCTGCTCCAGAAGTCGATCCGCTTCTACCAGGAACTGCGCAAGACCTTCGGCCTGGAGAAGAAGGAGTTCTGGAAGCTCGACGAGATCCTCCAGAACGAGCAGCCGCAGGGCGGCTACGACGCCGACGCCTGGACGCGCATTCGCTCCGCACACCTGGGATACGAGGCCGGCAACGAGCTGCTCGGGCTCCTCTTCATGCTCGCCGAGAAGGTGAAGTTCTTCGACTTCAAGGTCGAGGAGGACCTCGACGTCACCATTCCTGGCTACCTCTCCGACCCAGACCTCCAGGCGAGGATGAAGAAGGTGCTGGTACCGCCGCCGTCCACCAAGGCCGACGAGATCGTCGCCATGTGCGGCGGCATGTACTACGGGCAGGAAGGCCCCGGGAAGCCGACCTTCGTGCACGACGGCATGCACTTCGACAAGGGGCAGCCGCTCTACATCATCGAGGTGATGAAGATGTTCAACACCGTCCGGGCGCCGTTCTCCGGCACGGTGGACAAGATCATCCTCACCGGACCCGACGGGACCATCGTTCAGAAGGGGCAGCCGCTCTTCAAGATCACGCCCGACGAGAAGTTCGTCGCCGTGGACCCGAGGGAGGTCGAGCGGGAGCGGCGCAGCCGCACCGCCGAGTACCTGAAGGCCATCCTCTCGTAGGGGGCCGCGACCACGCCGGAGCTGCCTCGAGGCGGTCCTCGTGAGCCGGGGGAGGGCGAAAGGGTTCGACGGGCGGCAGCCGCCCGATCTACAAGGCAGGATGGTCGAGCAGAATCCTTTCAAGGACGAGATCATCATCTCGTGGGTCGAGCTGCACCGGGACGCCCGATACCTCTCCACGGTCCTGCACGACCTGGGGGACTGGAAGGGCATCATCGCCATCACCCGCGGCGGGCTGGTCCCTGCGGCGCTGGTGGCGCGCGAGCTCGACATCCGCGTCATCGACACCGTCTGCCTGGTCAGCTACGAGGCCACCGACGAGGGCGCCGAGTCCAAGGCCCAGGGGCAATTGAAGTGGCTGAAGACCGTCGAGGGGGACGGCGACGGCTGGCTCCTCATCGACGACCTGGTGGACACCGGCGGAACTGCCCGCGCGGTGCGGGAGCGGTTGCCCAAGGCCCACTTCGCCACCTTGTATGCGAAGCCGCTGGGGCGCCCGGTGGTCGACACCTTCGTGAAGGAGTTCAAGCAGGAGAAGTGGATCTACTTCCCCTGGGACATCGACTACCACTTCGTGTCCCCCATCAAGACCCAGCGGCGCGCCCCCTGATGCCGGGACAGCGCTAGAACCACTCTGGCCGTGCCCGCTCGAAGCTGTCCTCGCCCTCGCGGCAGGCGGCCACGAGCGGCCCGATGCGCGGCAACTCGGATCGCAGCCAGTACCGGGCCGCGGTCAGCTTGCCCTGCAGCATGTCCGGGGCGCCGCGCCCCGCCGCGAGCGCCTCGTTCGCCGCGGCGGCCTGGAGCATCCACATCCAGGCCACGACCAGGGTCGAGAAGAGATCGAGGTAGTCGGCCGAGTGGCGCATCATGCCCTCGGGATCGCCGGCCAGCCCGCGTCCGGCCAGCTCCATCGTCAGCGCGCCCACGTCCGCGGTCGCCTCGCGCAGCCCCGCGATCCACGCTGCGTCGACCCCGGCCCGCCCGGCGCGCGCGCAGGCCGCCTCGACCCCCTCGCCCAGGATCCGCAGCGCGGCGCCGCCGTCGGCGATCACCTTCCGCCCCAGGAGGTCCAGCCCCTGGATGCCGGTGGTGCCCTCGTGGATGGAGTTCAGCTTCTGGTCGCGCAGCCAGGCCTCGGGCAGGTACTCGCACGAGTACCCATACCCACCGTGAACTTGCATCGCCAGCACCGTCGACTCGAACCCTCGTTCGGCCGGGAAGCTCTTCGCCACCGGGGTGAGCAGGTCGAGGAGCCGTTGCGCCCGACGCCGCTCCTCCGCCGTGGCCGCGTGGGTGGCCAGGTCGGCCTGCATCGCGGCCTGGAGCACCAGCGCCAGGCCACCCTCCACGATGGCCTTCTGCCGGAGCAGCATGCGTCGCACGTCGGCGTGCTCGATGATGGGGATCTGCGGCGTCCTGGGATCCCGGCTGGCGAGCGGCCTGCCCTGCGGACGGTCCTTGGCGTAGGCCAGCGACTCGAGGTAGGCCACCGACGCGGTGGCGACGCCGTTTCCGCCGATCATGATGCGGGCCTCGTTCATCATCTGGAACATGTGGGCGAGGCCGCGCCCCGGCTCCCCCAGGAGCCACCCGCGGCAGTCTCCCGCCTCGCCGAACGAGAGCGCCACGCTGGGAAGCCCCTTCCAGCCGATCTTGTGGATGAGCCCGGAAACGTGGACGTCGTTCGGCTCGAATCCCCCGCCCGCGGCCGGCCGCAGCTTGGGCACGAGGAAGAGGCTCACGCCCTTCGTCCCGGGCGCCGCGCCGTCGATCCGCGCGAGCACCAGGTGGACGACGTTCTCGGTCAGATCCTGGTCGCCGCCGGAGATGAAGATCTTGGAGCCGGACACGAGGAAGCGGCCGCCGGACGGCGTGGCCCGGGTGAGCACGTCGGCGAGGCTCGAGCCGGCCTGCGGCTCGGTCAGCGCCATGGTGCCGGCGAAGCGCCCCTCGTGCAGGGGCGGGAGCCAGCGCTCCCGGAGGGACCGGGAGCCGAAGGCCTCGACCAGGTGGGCCGCACCACTCGTGAGCCCCGCGTATCCGTAGGCCGCGCAGTTCCCGGCCATGAGATACAGGTTCGCGGCCAGCGCGATGGTGGCGGGAAGCTGCTGCCCGCCCGCCTCGGCCGGCCGGGCCGCGGCGATGACCCCCAGCTCGCAGAGTCGCGGCCAGATCTCCTTCATCCGGGGGTGAACGAGGACCTGGCCTCCGCGCAGCACCGGTGGCGCCTCGTCCATGGGCCGGTAGGCCGGGTAGAGCACGTCGCGCGCGAAGCGGCGGCAGATGCCGATCCAGGCGTCGAAGGTCTCGCGCCCGTGGTCTGCGAAGTGAGGAAGGCGCGACAGGGAGGCGGCGTCGAGGACGTCGTGGAGGACGAAGTCGAGGCCGCGATCGTCGAGGAGGGGGTTGGGCATGGCGCGGTGCGGCAAAGATACCCCGGACAGGAAGGCTTCGTCCCGCTACTCGATCAGGATGGCGCTTCTGCTCTCCGTGCGGGTGGTCCCCCTGGTCGTCGCCGTGGCCGCGTTCGTCGCGGTTCCCTCCGCCCGGGCCGCCCAGGTCCCCACCGGCAAGGAGGTGATGGTCCTCTCCCATATCCCGGGAAAGCTCGGGCCGGTGCGCTTCACCCACGCCGACCATGCCACGAAGTACAAGCGCCCGGACGGGGCCCCGATCCGCTGCAAGACCTGCCACCACACGCTGGCCGCCGAGGAACCCGGGGAGCCCTTCCCGGACATGCGGTGCACGCTGTGTCACGTCCCCATGGGGCAGCCGGAGAAGGAGTACGGAGGCAAGCCCGCCCGCTCGCTGGCCGGGCTGAAGCCCGACGGGGCCATCGACCTCCGCACGGTCCTGTTTCACGATCAGTGCCGAGGATGCCACCTCAAGATCCCGGCCGAGACCCTGAACCTGGCGACCTGCAAGGTCTGCCACCCGAAGGGCCTCTCGCCCGACGCCATCCACGGCCGGTACGACGCGAAGCCCTGAGCCGAGAAAGGCCAGCGGAGGGGGGCTGGGGGAGGGGGTTCCTGCCCCCGCTCCGCTGACAACTCGCAGGAGAAGACTCCAGCAAGCCACCGAGTACTTTCGCATCCGGAGAGGGAAGATTCCAACATTTCCTTGAAGCAGCTCCGGGATGGCCGTTCGAGAGAAGCACATTAAAGACACCTCATCCATCGACGGACGCGTCCGGCATGATAATCGAAGGATCATGGCCATCCTGGTCGTCGAGGACGAGATCCGGGTCCGCTCCTTCATCGAGCGTGGACTCACCGAGGAGGGGTACGTGGTCCGGGTCGCCGGGGACGCGGCCGAGGCCGACAGGGAACTCGCCGCGGGGGGCATCGAGGCGGTCCTGCTCGACTGGACCCTTCCCGGGACCCCTGGGATCGACCTCCTGGCCGCATGGCGCGCCCGCGAAGACGTCACGCCGGTGGTCATGATCACCGCGCGCGACGCCGTGGACGACCGGGTGGCTGCGCTCAACGCCGGCGCCGACGATTACCTGATCAAGCCCTTCGCCTTCGACGAGCTGGTCGCCCGGCTGCGCGCCGTCCTGCGCCGCGCCGGCGGGCGAGCCAGCCCGACCCTCACCTGTGGCGACCTCATCCTCGACCCGGTGGCCCACCGGGTGACCCGGGCCGCCAAGGTCATCCGCCTCACCGCCCGTGAATTCTCCCTGCTCCAGTTCCTGCTCGAGAGAGCCGGGGAGCCCGTGTCGCGCACCCGCATCGTCGAGGCAGTCTGGGAGCACGACTTCGACACCTTCTCCAACGTCGTCGACGTCTACATCCGCTACCTGCGCAAGAAGATCGACGAGCCGTTCGCCTATCCGCTCATCCAGACGATCCGGGGCGTCGGCTACGCCATGAGGCGCGGTCCGTGATCTGGCTGCGGAGCCTCCGGGCCCGCCTGGCGGTGGCGTTCGCCGCTGCCGTCTTCAGCACCGTGCTCGTGTTCGGCACGGCGACGGCGGTCGCCATCTACGTGCACGACCGGGAAGAGATCAGGTCGGCCACCGACGCGACGGGGTCGTCGTCCCCCTGGGTGGGAGACGACCTCCACGATGCGAAGAAGCTGGGCGTGGCGATGCTCCTCATGTCTCCGTTCGCGGTGGCGGGAGCAGCCCTCCTCGGCCTCCTGCTGGCGGGCCGCGCCCTGACGCCGATCCACGAGGCCGCGGAGCGCGCCCGGAAGGCGCTGCGGGGCGAGGGCGCGCTGGAGATGCCGGTGAGAGGCATCGGCGACGAGTGGGACGAGCTCGCCGAGGTGACGAACGACCTCCTCCGGGCCCAGGCGCTGTCGATCGAGCGGATCCGGGCCTTCAGCGCCAACGCGGCCCATGAGCTCCGGACGCCGCTGACGGCCATGCTCGGCGAGGTGCAGGTGACCCTGCGACGCGAGCGGGCGCCCGGGGAGTACCAGGCGGCGCTGCGAGTGGTGGAGGTGGAAGCCAACCGGCTCACCCGGCTCGTCGAGTTGCTGCTGGCCCTGGCCCGGGCCGACGCCGGAACGCTCGATCCGGCGTCGATCCGGTTCGACCTGGAGCGGGCGGTGCGCCTGGCCCGGGAGCGGGCTGCCGCCTCCCACGCCGGCGCGGACCGGCGCATCACCTTGCGGCTGGCGCCAGCCACCGCGCTGGGCGACCCGCTGCTCACCGGGCGCGTGCTCGACAACCTCATCGACAATGCGCTACGCCACGGCGGGGAGAACGTCGCCGTCCTCGTCGAGGCGGGGGCCGAGGTGGTCCGCGTCTCGGTGACCGACGACGGGTCCGGGGTTCCCAAGGGGATCCGCTCCCGAGTCTTCGAGCGGTTCACCCGGGAAGGCGCCCCGGCCAGCGGCTTCGGCCTCGGCCTCGCCATCGCTCGCGGCCTCGCCGAGGCCCAGAACGGACGGCTCTGGCTCGACGAGGCGTCGGCCGGGGGCCGTTTCGTCCTCGAGCTGCCGTCCGGGTCCTAGGGCCGGACCCTAGACATACTCCCGGTAGACGGGCTGCCACATCGCCACCCGCACCATCCCCAGCACGTCGTCGGGGCGGGGCACGCCGGCCAGCCCATCCCGGAAGGCCACCTCGGCCACCGCCGCGCCGATGTGTGCCGAGACTTCCCGGATCCGGGTGAGGGAAGGGTAGATCCTCCCCAGTTCCAGATCGGACGGAAGCACCAGCGAAGCCAGCGTGCGCGCCGCCGCCGAGAACATCCGGTCTGTGACGAGCCGGGCCTGGCAGGCCACCACCCCGAGCCCCACGCCCGGGAAGATGTACGAGTTGTTCCCCTGGCCGGGAACGAAGGTCTTGCCGTCCAGGTGGCACGGGGGGAAGGGGCTGCCGCTCGCGAAGATGGCCCGGCCCCCCGACCAGCGGTATGCGTCCTCGGCGGTGCACTCCGACTTGGAGGTCGGGTTGGAGAGCGCGAAGACCATGGGTCGCTGGTTCATCGCCGACATCGCCTCGACGACTCGATGGTCGAAGGCGCGCGGCACCGTCGACACCCCGATGATGGCGGTGGGGCGGAGCGCCTCGACCGCCGCGAAGAAATCGGGAGCCGGCGGGGCGTCGTGGGCGAAGCGGAGCTTGTGCTCGGCCAGGCCGGTGCGGCTCTTCACCACCAGTCCATGGCTGTCGACGTACCAGCAGTTTCGCCGGGCCTCCTCGAGCGTGGCCCCCTCGTCCACCATGGCCGAGACCACCAGGTCGCCGATGCCGATGCCGGCCTCCCCGGCGCCCAGGAAGAGCAGCTTCTGCTCCCGCAGGGTCTTTCCGGTGAGCCGGAGCGCCGAGTAGATCCCGGCCAGGGTCACCGCGGCGGTGCCCTGGATGTCGTCGTTGAAGGTGCAGACCCTGTCGCGCCACTGCTCCAGCAGGCGGAAGGCGTTCTGGTTTCCGAAGTCCTCGAACTGCAGGAGCGCCCTCGGGAAGACCCGCCCCACCGCTTCCACGAACTCGGCCACGAAGGCGTCGTACTCCCTTCCGCGGATCCGCTTCTGACGCACGCCCATGTAGAGCGGGTCGCGCAGGTAGCCCTCGTTCTCGGTGCCCACGTCGAGCATCACGGGCAACGTCTGGGCCGGGTCGATCCCGGCGCAGGCGGTGTAGAGCGAGAGCTTCCCCACCGGGATGCCCATGCCGCCCACTCCCTGGTCGCCCAGCCCCAGGATCCGTTCGCCATCCGTCACTACGATGACGCGCACGTTCCTCTGCGGCCAGTTGTGCAGGATGGCCTCGACGCGGCCGCGGTCCGGCCAGGCCACGTAGAGCCCGCGCGGCCTCCGGAACAGGTGCCCCCACTGCTGGCAGGCCTGCCCCACGGTGGGGGTGTAGATGATGGGCATCATCTCCTCGATGTGGTCCACCACCACCCGGTAGAAGAGGGTCTCGTTGCGGTCCTGCAGGCTGACCAGGTGGATGTATCGCTCCAGGTCGGTCGGCTTGTTCCGGTAGTTGTCCATCACCCGCGCCACCTGCTCCTCGAGCCGGTGGACGTGCGGCGGCAGGAGACCCTCGAGCCCCAGCGCGCGACGCTCGGCGTGGGTGAAGGCGGTTCCCTTGTTGAGCAGTGGATCGTGGAGGAGTTCCTCCCCGCGGGGGAGGTTGGCTGCGCCGGGACGGGTCGTGGTTGTCGGGCTCATGGTTCAGAAGGGACACGGTTCGCTAAGGCTGGCAGGGGTCAAACGGGTGCCGGCCCGTGTACCCGAAAGGGGACGGGACTTTTCCCTGCCGTTCTCCGGGATCGTCCCAATATCGAGGAACCCGCGCCCGGGGCACACTGGAACCATGAAAACGACCAGCGGCGGCAGCGCGGTGAAGAGCGGCTACTACCTCTCCAGGGCCAGCTGGGAGATCGTCCCGGTCCGGCACGACGGCGAGCGGCTCCCTGGCGGCGCCGCCGACCACTACGTGAAGTTGCCGCTGGCGGCGGTCTTCACCGTCATGCCCGTCCTGGGCGGCCTGATGGTGGTGTTTCTCCCCTTCCTCGGGCTAGCACTCGTGGCGAAGCAGGTGGCGAAGCCGCTGGCCGGGCTCTTCCACCGTTCGGCGCAGGACCTCGCAGCCACCGTGACACCGGGCTGGGCCCCGGGCGCCGCCCACTTCACCGGCAAGTCCTCGGAGGAAGGTCGCGCCGGCGCGAACGACCGCCTCGACCGGCTCGCCCGGGAGATCGACGAGCGGCGCCAGACCGAGAAGAGGTAGCCCCAAGGCCGGCAAGCGGCCGGCCCGGTCAAGGCCCGGCGCGCGCGCACCGCACCGCCGGCCGTCCCCTTCCGGTGGTGGGCGACGAGGGCATCGGAGACCAGACCCCCGGGGCACATGACGAGGCGTTAGGATGGCACGGTGATCGGCACGCTCGCCACCGCCATCCTGGCGCTCTTCGGCTGGAAGACGGAGATCGTCCCGCCGCCCGGACCGAAGGGGATCATCATCGTCTACCCCCACACCTCGAACTGGGACTTCCCCCTCGGCTTCCTGACCAAGCTGGCGATGCGCCTGCCGGTCACCTGGGTGGGCAAGGACAGCCTCTTTCGCTGGCCGGTGGGCGGTCTGCTGCGGCGTGCGGGTGGCATCCCGGTGAACCGGCGAGAGCGCACCGGGTTCATCGGCCAGCTACAGCGGGAGTTCGAGCGTCGCGACTGGATGTGGCTGGCCATCGCGCCCGAGGGGACCCGCTCCCACGTCACCCACTTGAAATCGGGGTTCTACCGGGTGGCTCTGGCCGCCGGGGTTCCGGTTGGGCTGGCCTTCATCGACTACCGGACCCGCGTGGTGGGGCTCCGGGAGTACCTCACCCTCACCGGCGACCAGGAGGCCGACCTGGCGCGAATCCGCGAGGCCTATGCCGGCAAGGTCGGCAAGCACCCGGAGCTGTCGGGCGAGATCCGGTTGGAGCCCTGATCTGAGGGGCCGGGAACGAGGAAGCGCACCGGGCTCTCGCGCCGGTGCGCCTCGGGTGCGACGAACGGCCATCTTTACTAGAAGTGGAACTCGGGAGAGGCCACCAGCTGCAGGCCGCCGATCCAGTAGCCCGGGTAGCCGCCGCCCTCGAGAACGAGGTCGAGGCCGACGCCGAAGCGGTTGGAGTTCAGGAACGAGGCGCCGCCACCGATTCGGAAGCGTCCGACCGTGTCCTGGGTCGGGGGCCCGAAATTGGCGACGTAGTCAATGGTCGGCTCCCAGATCGTCGCGCTCTTCGAGACGCTCTGGGAGACGAGGCCCGAGTACACGGTGCCCGTGGCGGTACCGAGGAAGACGTTGAAGCCCACGCTGATGTTGTTCCCCCCTGCAGGTTGAAGTCGAGCTGCGGGCCGACCGTGAACGGGATGTAGCTCACGAAGGAGCCCGACCCGCAGCTGTAGGTGGGGTAGTAGCGGGAGTTGGAGACGCTGACGCCCAGATTGGGGCCTTGGAAAGTCGGTCATCTCTTCTACGGATCGGCATGGTTTCAAGCGTCACTTTCGGGCTGCACGAACCCGATGAACGGCGGGGTGCGCCCCGGACCCTGGCCGGCTATACCACGGCGCGAGGAGTTCGCATGGCCAGATATGGAGTGATCGGATCGGGCGATGTCGGCAAGGCGCTCGCCCTGGGGCTGAAGAAGCACGGGCACGATGTCCGCATCGGCAGTCGCGACGGGAAGAAGCTTGCCGACTGGTCGAGGGAGCGGGGCATCGTCGAGGGCACCTTCGCCGAAGTGGCCGAGCACGGGGAGGTCGTCGTGCTGGCCGTCGCCGGCGGCGTCGCCGAGGAGGCGGTGAAGGGCGTGGCGCGCAGCCTGGCCGGGAAGGTGGCCATCGATGCCACCAACCCCATCGGCGGCCCCCCGGTGAACGGCATCCTGTCCCTCTTCACCGGGCCCAACGACTCCCTCATGGAGCGGCTACAGAGGGCCGTGCCCGCCGCGCGCTTCGTGAAGGCCTTCAGCTGCGTGGGCAACGCGCTCATGGTCGACCCCAGGCTCTCCGGGGGGCGCCCCACCATGTTCATCGCCGGGAACGATGCCGCTGCGAAGAAGCAGGTGACGGCGCTGCTCGACCAGTTCGGGTGGGACGCCGAGGACGTGGGCGGAGCGGAGGGCGCCCGCGCCATCGAGCCGCTCTGCCAGCTCTGGTGCGCGCCGGGATTCTTGCGGAACGACTGGGCCCGCGCCTTCCGGGTGCTGCGCCCGTAGGGGAAGTGGGCCGGCGGTCTCGTCTACCGCCGATTCGCCGCCTTCAGTTCGACGTGCACCCGCCCCATTCCGGACTGCACCCGGAACTCGATCCGGACCGTGGACTCCGGCCTGGACCAGGTGTGATCGGCGAGGACCTGGTCGCCCCGCTCGGCGAGGAGCATCTCCGCCACGGGCAGGGGCGCGCCGCCGAAGGCGATGATGAGCAGCGCCGACAGGTGGCGGTAGATGCTCTCGGCCACCATGCGCCCCGGGAGCTGCATGTCGCCGGTGGCCAGGTCGAAGCTGCGAGGGTACTCGACGGCGACGGCGGTGAGCCCCTTGTCGAAGGTGAAGATCAGGACCACCGGGTAGGGGTAACCGAGCAGGCAGTGCTCGACGGCGTAGGAGCGCCCCGGATCGACCCGGCCTCCAGGGAACGCGGTCTGGATCTCGGCCTCGGGGGCGCCCCAGCGCACCTCCGGGAACTGCTCGTCGAGGGCCTGGAGGATGGGGCCGGACATGACGGGGATCCACTATAGGAGATGCGCCGCGATCACTCCACCGTCTCCGCCCGGGATGTCATCCCACGTGATGCTTGCGCAGGAGGCCGCCGGTGGGATATCCGCCCCTCCATGGGACGCATCTTCGAGACCCGCAAGGCCACCATGTTCGCCCGGTGGAACAAGATGGCGAAGGTCTTCACCCGCATCAGCA
>Ga0315292_10001357_pt1 | contig 12989 bp, 15 predicted proteins | sample YL17G13_0_MG_FD_204029 | JGI IMG/M metagenome (GOLD analysis project Ga0315292, IMG submission 204029) | Sediment microbial communities from Yellowstone Lake, YNP, Wyoming, USA - YL17G13_0 | ecosystem: Environmental > Aquatic > Freshwater > Lake > Sediment | place: USA: Wyoming | collected... | reverse complement strand
ACATGGTCTTTGCCCTTTTTCCTTTGCTGAAAGAAAGACGGAAACAGTTAGGCGGCACCCTGAGCGGAGGAGAACAGCAGATGCTTGCAATTGGAAGGGCTTTGATGTCAGCCCCCAAACTGCTTCTCCTTGATGAACCATCCCTTGGCCTTGCGCCGATAATCGTCAGCAAGATTTTCAGGACCATCAAAGAGATAAACAGGGAAGGCGTTACCGTCCTCCTCGTCGAACAAAACGCCCGCGCAGCCTTAAAACTTTCTCACAGAGGGTACGTGCTGGAAAACGGGAAAATCACCCTCAAAGGAAACGGCGAAGACCTGCTGAATAACGAGCTGGTAAAAGCGGCTTATCTCGGAGAGTAAACATCTGCATAATTCAGCATCTGAGGCCATAAGATGCCGAATTATGCTATAATTTTTTATTATGGATAAAGCCAAGGCCCATCTGCATATCGACGGCAGGGTCCAGGGTGTATTTTACAGGGGCTTTGCCCAGGAACTGGCCGAAAGTCTTGGACTTAATGGCTGGGTCAGGAACCTCAGCGACGGCAGGGTTGAGGCTGTTTTTGAAGGTGACAGAGATGTTATTGAGAGCGCTATCAGGAAATGTTATGTCGGTCCGCCCTCTTCACGGGTGGCGAATATTGATATTCAGTGGGAAACGTATACCGGAGAAGAAAAGGATTTCAGTGTAAGACACACCCATTGGTAATCATAACTGACTATGATCATCTTCTCTGCTCCGTCTTAATATGAATGCTAAAAGAACTCAGGATAAAGAATCTTGCCATAATTGACGACCTGAAAGTCGTATTCGAAGAAGGTCTTAATGTGCTGACCGGGGAAACAGGCGCGGGGAAATCCATTATAGTTGATTCCCTGAATCTTGCCTTCGGAAGCAGGGCCCAGTCGGATCTTGTAAGGTCGGGAGAAAAGGAGGCGGTGATACAGGCGTATTTTGAATTGCGGGATATTCAGGATCTTCCGGATATCGGCATAGATGTATCTGACGGCCTGATCATCAGGCGGGTCATCTCCGCAGCCGGCAAAAGCAGGGCTTATATAAATGATACGCAGGTCAGCATCCAGTCCCTTTCAGAAATAGGCAGACGCTTAGTCGATATCCACGGCCAGCATGAACACCAGAGCCTTTTGTCTGTTGAAAAGCATCGGTTCCTTCTTGATTCATTCGGCAAGCTCCATGGAGACAGGGGGGCCGTCGAAGAACTCTATCGGGATGTCACGGAATTAAAAGTTAATTTATATGCTTTGAAGCAGAAGGCGCACGAAAGATCGCAAAGGACCGACTTCCTGGAATTCCAGGTCCGGGAAATAGACACGGCCTCTCTAAAAGCGGGAGAAAAAGAGGCCTTGCTTGAAGAGCGTGCTATTCTGTCAAATCTGAGCAGGCTGAAGGAACTTGCAGAAGCGGCATATGCAATGATTTACGGATCGGATGGTTCATGCATAGAAAGGTTATCATCGATACTGACTAAGGTAAAAGATATATCTTCCATTGACCATGGAGCTGTTGAAATAAAGGACCTGCTTGAATCGGCGCTGCCTTTGATCGGGGACGCCTCCGTTGTTCTCAGGAATTACAAGGACAAATATGACGTCGAGCCTGAGAGGTTAGACAATGTGGAAGAGAGACTCGAATTAATAAAGAAGCTGGAAAAGAAATACGGCGAAGGCATCGGGTCCATAATTCGCTTCAGAAATGATGCGGCCCATGAGTTGGAGACGCTTGAGAATATCAGCGAAAAATCAGGCTCTCTTGAAGCGGAGATAGAAATAAAGGAAGAAAAGCTCCTGCAGGCTGCGGGTTTGCTCTCTGAAAAAAGAAAAAAAGCGGCAACAACAATGGAAGCTCTTATAAAAAATGAACTTAAGGACCTCGCTTTTGGAAATACGGATTTCCTGATAGATCTCAGGCATGAGGCTGTTGCGCCGCACGGGTTTGATGCGGTAGAATTTCTTTTTTCCGCAAATCCCGGCGAACAGCCGAAACCGCTTGTGAAAATCGCCTCGGGCGGCGAGCTTTCAAGGGTAATGCTTGCATTAAAAAGCATCTTTGCAGAGTACGACGCCATCCCTGTCCTGATTTTTGACGAGGTTGACGCAGGGATAGGAGGAAAGACGGCAGAGCGTGTAGGTGAAAAACTGAAGAAGCTCTCTGCAAAGCGCCAGGTGCTATGCGCAACACATCTCCCACAAATAGCGTCTATGGGAGACTTCCATCTCAAGGTTGATAAAAAGCGTAAAAACGGAAGAACATATATTGAAGTAACCGGAATATCAGGCGATGACAGATTGTCCGAAATAGCGAGGATGCTAAGCGGTACGATAACAGAGGTGTCCCTGAAGCATGCAAAGGAATTACTCAGTAACAGCAGGAGACTCAGGAAAGATTCCCGGCCTGGTCCGCATCCGGGCGGATTCGCCGGGGAGAACAAATCATCTGAGCAGGTCAAACAAACCGGAACAACGGAAAAGCATAAAGGTCTTTTTACATGAAAGGCATGATTTTTATAAACAGGGAACTATGCAAAGGGTGCGGCTATTGCATTGACACATGCCCGCTCGGTGTTATTGTTGTAGAGGAGGGCTTCAACAAAAAGGGGGTCTTTCCCGCATTACCCGAATATTTGGAGAAATGCACAGGCTGCTGCATGTGTGCCCGTATGTGTCCGGAGATTGCAATAGAGGTTTACAGGGAAGAAAATGAAGAAGAAATATGCAATAGGGATTGACCTTGGAGGTACAAACCTTAGGTGTGCCCTTGTTTCACGGGAAGGGACGATTGTCAGAAAGATTAAGGAGCCCACATCCAAAGACCTTCTCCACTCGGTCTTAAGGCTCATAGAAAATCTTTTTTCCGACGAAGTGTTCGGCATTGGCATCGGAGTAGCAGGGTTGATAGACAGGAAAAAAAGTCGGGTGCTGATTTCCCCCAACCTGCCGGGCATTGAGCATATTGATTTTATCACCGGGATTCATCAGAGGTTCAACGTTCCCGTGCGTATAGAGAATGATGCGAATGCGGCGGCTTTCGGGGAACTGATGGCCGGTGCAGGAAAAGGCCTGTCAAACTTCGTGCTCTTTACCCTGGGCACGGGCATTGGCGGCGGCGTCATCTGTGATGGAAAGCTTCTTGGAGTGTCCGCAGAGATCGGTCATATGAGTATCGACGCGGACGGCGAAAAATGTCCTTGCGGGAACAGCGGCTGTCTTGAATCCTATGCATCTGCAAGGGCCATCCTCTCAAAGGCGGTCTCCTTTCTTGAAAAAGGCGGAGAGAGCCTTTTAAAGGGTTATTGCGGCGGAAACTTTTACAAACTTACGTCGGAAGATATTTCCCGCGCTGCGCTGGATGGAGATATGCCGGCAAGAGAAATCCTGAAAACCGCGGGACGGTATCTCGGGGTAGGTATGGCAAACATAATAAATATTATGAGTCCCGAGGCCGTGGTCCTCACCGGAGGCCTCGCGGAGGCCTGGGACATTTATGTGAAAGAAGCGATCAAAGAGACGTCGAGAAGGGCTTTCAAAGACCTTTTCGACAGGGTAAAGATAATACCCTCAACCCTGACGGGTGATGCAGGGCTTATCGGTTCGGCAGGGCTTGTGTTTAATGAGTAATACATGTTAATAAAATAATGGATATTCTTTAAGGAGGAATTTTAGTGGAGGATAAAAAGAAATTATTATGGGAGTATATAAAGGCCGTTATGACGGCCCTGGTCCTTGCCCTTATTATAAGGGCTTTTGTAATACAGGCGTTCACCATACCGTCCGGGTCTATGATCCCGACCCTGCTTGTAGGAGACTATATCCTGGTAAACAAATTTCTGCTCGGCTCGCCGGTAGACATCCCTTTTACGAATATAAATCTTTTCAGAATGCCGGGTCTGAGAAGGCCCCATAAGGGCGACGTAATTGTCTTTAAATTTCCGGTTGACCCGTCAAAGGATTTCATCAAAAGGGTCGTTGCCGTGGAGGGAGATAAAATCGAGGCGAGAGATAAAGTAATATACGTTAACGGCTTGCCTGCAAACGAACCGTTTATGAGGCACACTGACAACCTGGTCCTGCCGAACAGGGACAATTTTGGACCGATTGAAATTCCCAAAGACAAATTTTTCTGTATGGGGGACAACCGCGATAATAGCAGGGACAGCCGGGAATGGGGCTTTGTCGACATAAATGACGTCAAGGGGAAGGCCTTGATCATTTATTTCTCAAAGGACACGAGCCATCCTCTTTTGAGAATTGACAAGGTGCGTTTTGAAAGAATAGGGAGGTTAATACAATGAATGTACTAAGGAATGAAAAGGGATTTATCAAAGTCGCTTTTATACTCGCCATTCTTGCCTTATGCATATATGTGGGCATACAGTTAGGGAAGCCTTATTACAGATATTCCGTATTTAAATCCGATGGAACGGAAATCGCAAGGGTCGGACTTGGGGATGTGAAGCGCACACAAACAATGCTTTTTGATAAAGCGAAGGAATTGAAACTGCCGCTCGAAGAAGATGATATTTTGGTTGTTGTAACGGACAAAAGAGTGCTCGTCAAAACCTCGTGGTCCGAAACGGTCGACTTCTTCGGCATATATCAAAAAGAACTCAATTTTTCTATAGATATAGAGGCGTAACGTGTTCACCGGGCTGATACTTGAAATGGGGGAGTTGACCTCCCTTAAAAAGCGTAGCGGCGGCGGCGTCCTTACCCTGAAAGCGGACAGGACAGCACCTGCGGCGGCGCCCGGAGACAGCATCGCTATCAACGGTGTTTGCCTTACTGTTGTATCAAAAAACAATAAGGAGCTATCTTTTGACCTTTCGGATGAAACCCTCGGAGCCACAAACCTCGGCAGGCTCAAGCCCGGCGACCGTATCAACCTTGAATCCTCTCTTACCCCTGATTCAAAGATGGGCGGCCATTTTGTTACAGGCCATGTCGATTCCGCCGGGAAAATCCGCTCAAGAGAAACATTGGGCGACATGCTTAAATTTGAGATCGAGGCCCCGCCAACCGTCCTTCGTTTTCTCGTCAAAAAAGGGTCAGTTGCCGTAGATGGAATAAGCCTTACCGTTGTTGATATACTAAAAGACGGCTTTACGCTTATAATAATCCCCCATACCGCCAGGCTGACTACATTGGGGTTCAAAGGACCCGGAGATACCGTGAATCTGGAGACGGATATTTTGGGCAAGTACGTTGCCAGGTTTATGAACAGAGAAGATGATAAAAACAATAAAGATGCCCGGTTCATGGAGAGCCTTATGAAGGGCGGATATATTTAAAAATAATTTATAATTTATCATCGGGTAATTGTTGATGAACTCGTAAAAAGTCGTCATTCCCGCGAAGGCGGGAATCCATGTGCGCGCAACTTCTTGAAAAGAATGGATTCCCGATTAAGGACTTCGGGAATGACAGCCATGAAAAGGACTTTTTGCGATGTTGTCATTATCAAATTCATATAAATATATTAAGGGAGCTGCGGAATTATGGAAAAATATAAATTGAATACTATTGACGACGCGCTTGAGGATATAGAACGTGGCAGGATGGTCATCCTTGTCGATGATGAAGACAGGGAAAACGAGGGCGACCTCTGCATGGCCGCGGAAAAGGTCACACCCGAGGCGATTAATTTTATGGCAAAATACGGACGCGGGCTTATATGCCTTTCGCTCACGCCCGAACGGATCGAAGAACTGAAGCTTCCCATGATGACGGATGATAATACTTCGGCGTTCGGGACCGCATTTACCGTGTCCATCGAGGCAAAAAAAGGGGTCACAACAGGCATATCCGCCGCCGACAGGGCAAGGACTATACTGACGGCGATTGACCCCAAAATAACTTCCGAGGACCTTGCAAGGCCGGGACATATCTTCCCGTTAAGGGCAAGACGGGGCGGGGTGCTTCAGAGGGCCGGACAGACTGAAGGCTCCGTTGATCTGGCAAAAATGGCGCGGCTCTATCCGGCGGGCGTTATCTGTGAAATAATGAGCGAGGACGGCACCATGGCAAGGGTGCCCGAGCTGATTGAATTTGCAAAAAAACATGACCTGAAAATAGTCACCATAAAGGACCTCATCAAATACAGGATGAGGACGGAATTGTTCGTCAGGAGACTTGCTTCGGTGAAAATGCCGACCATATACGGCGGAGAATTTACCGCTATTGCGTACGGAAATATAGTGGATGACAATGTCCATATAGCGCTTGTTAAGGGAGACATAAAACCGTCGGATGAAGTGTTTGTGAGGGTACACTCACAGTGTTTTACGGGGGATGTTTTCGGTTCAAAACGCTGCGATTGCGGCGATCAGCTCCACAAGGCTATGGAAAGAATTAAAAAAGAGGGTAAAGGCGTTATCCTCTATATGAAACAGGAAGGCCGCGGTATCGGCCTGTTAAATAAATTGAAAGCCTATGAATTACAGGACAAAGGGCTTGACACCGTTGAAGCGAATATCAAGCTCGGGTTCAAGCCCGACCTGAGGGATTACGGTATCGGCGCACAGATACTCGTCGATATCGGCGTAAGGAAGATGAAACTCATGACCAACAACCCCAAGAAGATCATCGGTTTGGAAGGTTATGGTCTGAAGGTTGTCGAAAGGATTGCTATAGAGACAAATCCCAACGAAAAGAACATTGTCTATCTAAAGACGAAAAAGAAGAAACTCGGTCATATGCTGGAAAATGTGTAAATAGCGTCTGTGTATAAACCATAAAACACCCTCCCCAAAACCCCTCCCCTCAAGGGAGAGGGTGGTAAATTCGCCCCTCCCTTGAGGGGAGGGGTTTTGGGGAGGGTGTTAAAATATCAACTTTATACACAGACTCTAAATAAAAGGTTCCAGGGAGGAATTTATGAAGATTTTGGAAGGCGACCTTCAGGCAAAAGGTTTAAAGTTCTGTATAGTCATCAGCAGGTTTAATGAGTTCATCACCGGCAAACTGCTTGACGGGGCAAAGGACGCCCTAATACGGCACGGGGCAAGAGAAGAAGATATAGATATTGTCAAAGTTCCGGGTTCTTTCGAGATACCCCTGATCGCTAAAAAGATGGCTGCGAAAGAGACATATAATGCCGTAGTATGTCTCGGGACCGTAATACGGGGAGCAACACCCCATTTTGACTATATTTCCGCAGAGGTGTCGAAAGGCATCGCCACGGTTTCAATGGAAACCGGGGTCCCCGTAGCCTTCGGCGTTTTAACATGCGATACTATCGAGCAGGCAATTGAAAGGGCAGGCACAAAAAGCGGCAATAAAGGCTGGGACGCCGCGCTCACGGCCATCGAAATGGCCCGGCTCCTGAAAAATCTGTGAGATGAAGCGTCGCAAAGCCCGTGAATATGCGCTCCAGTTGCTGTTCCAGATTGATTTTACCCAAAGAGAGCTTGAAAGAAAAGACCTCGAAGAATTCTGGTCGGATAAAAAAGTATCGAGGGACATCAGGGAATTCACAGAGAAACTGGTAAAAGGCACGCTGGAAAGTCTGGAGGAGATAGACAGTATAATCGAAAAGGCAACTGAAAACTGGTTTTTAAAAAGGATGGCCGCAGTTGACAGGAATATCCTGAGATTTGCAGCTTATGAGATTCTTCACAGGAAGGATATCCCCTATGCCGTGACTATCAATGAGGCCTTGGAGATAGCAAAAAAGTACTCCTCTGCCGAAGCCGCTTCTTTTCTGAACGGAGTTCTTGATAAACTGGCTAAAGAAGCCGGCAAGGTTTGATGAAATACGCCGTCATCTCCGACGTCCATTCAAACCTTGACGCGCTCGAAACCGTTTTGAGTGATATTGAACACAGGGGAATTCAGGATGTCGTATTCATCGGCGACGCAGTAGGATATGGACCGAGCCCCAACGAGTGCATAGAAATACTTTCAGGATGCTGCAAGACCCTTATTGCGGGAAATCATGACTGGGGCGTTATCGGACTGTCCGATATATCCTGTTTTAACGAATATGCGCGTCGTGCCGTTGAATGGACGTCGGAAGTGACCGAAGAGAAAAATAAAGAAATTCTAAGGTCCTTCCCTCTCATAAGTGAAGACAAAAATCAGGATGCGTTCTTCGTGCATGCAACGCCCCAAAGACCGGAGGAATGGCATTATCTGTTATCGCATCGGGACGCCGAGCTGACTTTTTACGGTTTTGATACAAGATTTTGTTTTCTCGGACACAGCCATCAACCCTTTATCATAGAGAGGGTCGCTTCGGGAGAGCTTGTCACTTATAAAGACGGGGCGCAAATCAGGGAAGGCGGCAGATATATTATCAATGCCGGAAGCGTCGGACAACCCAGAGACGGTGATCCGAGGGCGTCCTTTGCAGTCATAGATTCTGAGCGGGTAGAAATTATCAGAATCCCTTATGATATAAAGACGGTCCAGGACAAGATGAGAAAGGAACTTCTTCCATATCCTTTGATTGAAAGACTTGCGTTCGGGAGGTAATAAAACGAAACAATGCAATATGCGAAATGTAAAATGAAAGATGTAAAACTTGCGGAGCCGGGCGGAAAAAGCGGGGCATGGTATTCCATATTCTCTTTACTTTTCGTTCTTTGTTCTTTACTCTTTGTCCTCTGCGTAAATGTTTATGCCGCGGACAACCCCCTCGACAAAATGCGGGACAACACAGCGGCTTTCTTTAAACCCCTGAACGGCAGGATAATAATGGTTGAAGACAAAAAAGTCACCGTGAATATCGGCGCAAAGGATTCCGTTAAACCCGGGATGAGGTTCAACATACTTAGAGAAGAGGCCCCGTTTAAGCACCCCGTCACAAAACAGCCGCTGGGGAATCTGGAGTCGCTGATCGGGCAGGTCGAGATAAAGGAAACCGGCAATGATTCAGCCTCCGGCAGCGTTATTCGTGGCATTGCAAAAGAAGGCGATAAAATAAGGATATCCGAGGTAAAGGTCAACCTGCTCTTCTGTCAGTCAAAGGACATGGACTGGCAGCTTTCCGACTCCTATTACAGAAAACTTAAAGAAACGGAGCGCTTCAATATCATAGATACGAATCTTGAAGCTGATGATCCGTCTAAAGTTTTGGAAGAGGCAAGACGGCTGAAAGCGGATGTTGCGTTGCATCTGTTCTCAAAACAGGGACCGGCCGGAAACGCTTTAATTCAGCGGCTTTACTATGTCTCCGACGGCATACAGTTTTCAGAGATAGAAACGAATGTCAACGCCGACCTTGCCAAAGAACTCAGATTCGGCGACGAGTTCTTCAAGATTAAAAAGAAGGAAGCCTCGCTTCAACTCGATCTTCCCCTTGACGCAAAACTCATGGTAACCGGTGACATTGACGGCGACGGCAAAAAGGAAATCGCCTTAAGCGCCGGCAAGGATGTGCTGTTCTATAATCTGGGCGCCGAGCTTCAGCCCGCATTAGGCGGACTCGGGATAAAAGGCCCTAGGCTTGACGAACACCTTTGGCTTGATACTATTGACATGAACAAAAACGGCAGAGATGAGATAATCATAACGTCGAAGAAAGGGGACGAGGTCAATTCTTATATTTATGAGTTAAAGGATTCCGAATTCGTTCTCCTTTATCAGGACAAGGGGTTTCTGCGTAAACTGGACAAGGGATTGATCGGACAGGCATATTCCCGCGCCGAAGGTTTTGACGGAGCGGTTTTTACAATTTCATGGGATGGAGCGTACAAAAAGGGGGCGGCAATAAAACTGCCGAAAGGGGTGAATATCTACGACTTTGTTTACCTTGACGACCCCCGGAATGGCAGACTGATTGTTGCATATGATGGAGACGGATACCTGAATGTCTATGACGGCAAAGATGCAAGGATATGGAAAAGCAAAACTAAAACCGGAGGGTTTCTCACAACCTTCAGCAAGTCGTCTCCGTCAACAGTCACTGACAGGGGGGAATGGTCCATTAAAGACAGACTGTTCATTAAGGACAATCGGGTCCTGTCGGTCGAAAGGAACCCTTTGCTGAAGATGGTAAAAGGTCTTGGTTTCAGCAGTTCCCGTATAAAAAGCCTTAGGTGGAACGGCCTTTCCATGGAGGAAAACGTACTTATAGACAATATAACGGGCCCTGTTTTTGATTATGAAGCTGCCGGTGATACGGTCATTATTGTTTCAGGACCTTTATTCGGCATCAGACCGGGCAGTATTATGAAGGGCGAAAATCCGGTAAAGACGGAACTCTACATATATTCATTAAAAAGGATGTAGTCAGTCGGATGTTATTAAACGGTCGCATACCAAAACATGTGGGCATTATTATGGATGGAAACGGCAGGTGGGCCGAACAGCGCGGTCTTCCGAGGATAGAAGGCCACAGACGGGGAGTAGAAAGGTCAAAGGAAATTATCGAGGTTGCAACCGAACTCGGGCTCAGGGCTTTGACTATTTATGCTTTCTCTACTGAAAACTGGCGGAGACCCTCTGCCGAAGTTACGACATTGATGAAGCTTCTTGAGTTATACCTGAAAAAGGAGCTTGAAAAGCTCATGAAAAACGGCGTCGTATTTAAATCCATCGGAGATATCCCGAGGCTTCCCGAACACATACAGTCTATTCTGAAAGATGCGGAAGAAAAAACTTCTTCAAACAAAGGCATGGTCCTGACCACAGCCCTCAGCTACAGCGGCAGGAATGAGATCATGAGGGCGATAAGAAAGGTCATGGTTTCCGGAATAAAACCTGACGACCTTACGGAAGAGGTTTTTGAGTCCTATCTTGATACGGCAGGCAATCCTCCTCCGGACCTCATCATAAGGACAAGCGGAGAGATGCGTATCAGTAATTTCCTTCTATGGCAGGCCGCCTATTCGGAGTTCTATTTTACCGACACGCTCTGGCCTGATTTTAACAAAGACGAATTCCTGCTCTCCATTCAGGACTATCAGCGGAGAGACCGCAGGTTCGGCGCCGTGCCGGCGAGGCGCAATGCATTTTAAAAGACTTGCCGTTGCGGCCATCGTCATCCCTCTCCTGTATCTTTATATAATGCGCCTCCCGGCAGTATATTTTTTCTGCCTCATGGCAGTTGTATCCTTCATGGCCCAATGGGAATTCTATTCCATGTACCGCGTATCAGGTCTGTTGAAATATTCCGGTCTTCTTTCGGGAATCGTAATTCTATACTCGTCGTTTTACGCAAAGCACCTTCTCATGACCGTTTTATTCGGCTCAGTCATGATTGTAATGATTATCAGACTTCTGGTTATAAGGACCCCTTTATATGCATTGCACAATCTTGCGGCGCCGTTAACAGGCATCCTGTATGTGCCGGGTCTGGTCCTGTTTCAGGGTCAGGCGAGAACATTCGGCCCCGAATGGATAATCTTTCTTTATACGACGGTATGGGCCTCGGATTCTTTGGCATATTATATCGGCAAGGGCTTCGGGAAGAGCAGGCTCTATAAGGAAGTTAGCCCCAACAAAACCGTCGCAGGCGCCTTTGGCTCGCTCCTCGGAGGGATGATCGGCGCCCTGATTATAAAGGTCTCTATTATACCGGCCTTGAGCCTGATGCAGGCATTATCAACCGGCATAATTATAGGGGCGGTTGCAGTTATAGGCGACCTGATAGAATCCATGTTCAAACGCGATGCAGGCGTAAAGGATTCAAGTATTATAATCCCCGGACACGGAGGCATGCTGGATAAAATAGACGGCTCTCTCTTTGCAGGCCCGGTGCTCTACTGGCTTCTTGCCATAATTAAAATATGAAACGGATAGTTATACTCGGATCGACGGGCTCAATCGGGAGGAGCGCCCTTGAAATCATCTCGTCCAACAGAGATAAATTTAGGGTAGTTGGCCTGACTGCGGGAAAGAATATCGCCCTTCTCGAAAAGCAGATACGGGCCTTTGGACCGGATGTTGTGGCTGTTGCAGATATAACGGCTGCAAAAGAATTAAAAAAGAGATTAAAAAAAGAGTTTTCTTCCCTTGAGATAGTGTCCGGGCAGAAAGGCGTTGCGGAAGTCGCGGCGTATGGGATGTCCGACTTCGTCCTCTCTGCAATTGTCGGTTCCGCAGGACTTATCCCTACATTATCGGCTATTCGGGCGGGAAAAACAATCGGTCTTGCAAACAAAGAAACACTGGTTATGGCAGGCAGGATTGTTTTAAGGGAAGCGAAAAAACACGGTGTAAAGATCCTTCCGGTTGACAGTGAACACAGCGCAATATTTCAATGTATGCAAGGTCACAGAAAATCGGCGATAAGGAGAATAATCCTTACGGCCTCGGGCGGACCCTTTGCAGGAAAGAACATGAAGAATCCTGGCAAAATCACGCCGGCTGATGCGCTCCGTCATCCGAACTGGAATATGGGCAAAAAAATAACGATCGACTCGGCAACCCTTATGAACAAAGGCCTCGAGGTCATAGAGGCCCGGCGCCTGTTTAATCTCTCTCCCCAAAACATCGACGTCCTCATCCACCCGCAGAGCATCGTCCATTCTATGGTGGAGTTTAACGACCGGAGCCTCCTTGCGCAGCTTTCAGTCCCTGATATGAAAGGCCCAATAGCGTACGCCCTGACATATCCGCAAAGGCTGAATAATGTCCTTAATGACCTCTCATTGCATGAGATCGGGACCCTCACGTTTCAGAAACCGGACACGGATAGATTTCCATGTCTCTCTTACGCATATTATGCTCTTGAGGCTGAAGGCACAATGCCTGCCGTTCTAAATGCGGCAAACGAGGTCGCGGTGCACGCATTTCTCAAAGGTTCGATCAGGTTCAATGAAATACCTGTTATAATCAGGAAGACGATGGACAACCATTCTGTAATGCCCGATACGGACATCGAGGTAGTGCTCGAGGCCGACAACTGGGCAAGAAAAAAAGCGGAGGAATTTATTAAAGGATGAGCATTATATCTGCAATATTACTTTTGGGCGTTACTATTTTTATACATGAACTCGGACATTTTCTCTTTGCAAAACTGCT
>Ga0315292_10001353_pt1 | contig 13008 bp, 14 predicted proteins | sample YL17G13_0_MG_FD_204029 | JGI IMG/M metagenome (GOLD analysis project Ga0315292, IMG submission 204029) | Sediment microbial communities from Yellowstone Lake, YNP, Wyoming, USA - YL17G13_0 | ecosystem: Environmental > Aquatic > Freshwater > Lake > Sediment | place: USA: Wyoming | collected... | reverse complement strand
TTATCGGACGTGCATTTGAAACCGATCTTACAGAAGAAGATAAAGCTCATTGAAACCCCTAAAATTTCAGAATATGAACAAAATCACTGCTGTCGGAAGAATCCTGTTTGCCCTCCCGTTTGCCATATTCGGGATCAATCATTTTGTGATGATGAATTACTATATGGGGATGCTGACTTCATTTATACCTCAGACAGCTTTTGTGATGATTCTGACCGGGATATTACTCATCGCGGCCAGTATAAGCATAATGACAAAGAAGCTGGTGAAATTATCAACAATACTCCTGGCTGTTCTGCTTTTTATATTTATTGTAACTATCCATATTCCTCACCTTATACACGGAGTTGATAAGACAGTGTCAATGATTGCACTCTTGAAGGATATCTCCCTGATGGGAGGATCATTAATGATTGCAGGAATCTATTCTGATGAGAAAATTGTTAAATCATAATGTCAAGTACATGAAAAAGTTATTCCTGGTTTTGTTCCTGATAATATTTGCCTTTAACCTGAAAGGGCAGGAAATGGTCAGGTCTGAACTGTTTAAGAAGGAGGTGGAGATCGGGATAGCAGAAAAACTTGGTGACACAGTTCCGATGGATCTCTGGTTTTTGAACGAGAACAGTGATACTGTAACTTTAAGGCAGATCATCAACAAGCCGACAATCCTGTTTTTTGTATATTTCGATTGCCCGAATCTCTGTAGTCCGTTAATGGATGGTGTTGCAGATGTGGAAAGCAAGCTTGATCTGGCTTTAGGAACAGATTATCAGATAATTACTATAAGCTTTAACACAAAAGACACACCTGAAAAAGCCAGGGAAAAAAAGATAAATTTTGTTCAGAAGATAAGTAAGGAAAACCAGAAGTACTGGATTTACCTCACAGGAACTCAGGAGAATATTACAGCAATCACTGAATCAATAGGTTATAAGTATAAAGCTCAGGGTTTGGATTTTGCCCACGCATCAGCAATTTTTATATTAAGCCCACAGGGAAAGATTACGAGGTATCTGTACGGATTATCGTTTCTGCCTTTCGATGTGAAGATGGCAATAATTGAGGCCCAGAAAGGTATTGCAAGGCCAACCATAAACAGAATTCTTGAATATTGCTTTGCATATAACCCCAGCAGCCACACTTACACATTACAGGTCACAAGGATAATTGGAAGCATAATAGTATTTATAGCATTAATTGTTTTCATAAGCCTTTTGGTTATGAAAAGAAAAAAATGATAAATCATTACAAACATGAGTAATTCTGAATCAGGAACTCAATTAAGCTATCTTCAGCACCCGGGAAAATATAAAGGAATATTATCCTGGCTCCTCACTACAGATCATAAAAGAATCGCCCTTCTTTATTTTTACTGCGTTATCGTCTTCTTTTTTATTGCTGCCATTCTTGGCCTTCTGATGCGGGTAGAGCTGTTTGCTCCCGGGCAGACAATAATGGGGCCGCAGACCTATAATGGATTATTCACAATTCACGGAATCATTATGATTTTTGTAATTGTGATTCCTGCACTCCCTGCCATCTTTGGTAACTTTTTCCTGCCTATAATGCTGGGTGCCAGGGATGTCGCTTTTCCAAGACTGAATCTTTTTTCATTTTACCTTTATCTGACAGGTGCCATACTGGGAGTTCTTTCACAGTTTGCAGGTGATGGTCCGCCAGATACAGGATGGACATTTTATGTTCCCTACAGTGCTCAATCATCAACGAATGTTATTTTTGCCCTTACGGCAGCTTTTGTTTTGGGGTTTTCCTCTATCCTTACGGGTCTTAATTTCATAGTCACAATACACCGGCTGAGAGCACCAGGGATGGGTTGGTTTAAAATGCCTCTTTTCCCATGGGCTATCTATGCAACAGGGTGGATACAGGTTTTGGCAACCCCGATAATTGGTATTACTCTTCTTATGGTAATAGCTGAAAGGGTTCTTCATATCGGCTTTTTTGACCCTGCCCTGGGCGGAGATCCGGTCTTGTTCCAACATCTTTTCTGGATATATTCCCACCCTGCCGTTTATATAATGATCCTGCCTGCAATGGGTATCGTGACAGAAATTTTTCCAACCTTCAGTCAGAAACCTGTTTTCGGATATACGGCAATCCTGATTTCGAGCCTTGCAATTGCCTTTGTCGGATATTTTGTCTGGGGGCATCACATGTTTACAGCCGGGATAAGTTATGGATCAAGGTGGTTTTTTTCGTTCCTTACATTCCTTGTGGCTGTTCCAAGTGCAATAAAAGTCTTTAACTGGGTATCAACAATGTATGGAGGATCAATTGATCTGAAGCCTCCTCTACTCTATGCAATCTCATTCATTTTTCTCTTCATGATTGGAGGATTTACAGGCATTACCCTTGGTGCAGTTGCGGCGGACGTTCATGTTCATGACACAGCTTTTGTTGTGGCCCATTTTCATTATATAATCTTCGGAGGAATGGGCTTTGCAACTTTTGCAGGAATACATTACTGGTACCCGAAAATGTTCGGGAAAATGTATAATAACAGAATTGCCAATATTGCCTGGGGTATTAATTTCGCAGGATTCAATCTTCTTTATTTCCCTCAGTTTATTATTGGTATCCAGGGAATGCCCAGAAGGTATTTTGATTATCTGCCTCAGTTCCAGACAGGCCAGATTATTTCGACAATAGGAGGATTCATACTTTTTACAGGACTTGTTCTGATGGTATACAACTTTGTCCGCAGCATCAAACATGGGGCAATTGCTCCATCGAATCCATGGGGCGGGGTTACACTTGAATGGCAGATACCTTCACCTCCGCCTCATGAGAATTTCGATACTATTCCTGAAATAAAGCACCCCCCGTATTTCTTCGGTAATAACTCCAACACTAAAAATGAATAACCTTTTATGACACATCCTGATAATAACAGTGATCATATGGACAGCCAGACCGGGAAACTTGGCATGTGGATATTCCTTTTTACCGAACTCTTTCTTTTTGGCGGTCTATTCCTGGTTTATGCTGTTTTCAGGGCCAATTATTCTGAAGACTTTCATAAAGCTGCCAGAGAACTGAATGCATTTATAGGAACATTGAATACTGTATTCCTGCTCGTGAGCAGTATGACAGTGGCTATGTCATTAACTGCAATCCAGAAGAAACAGAAGAATCTTGCACTTTTTCTTGTCCTGACAACATTATTCCTGGCAGCTCTATTTATGCTGAATAAATATTTTGAATGGTCTCACAAATTCCATTTTAAGCTGTACCCCGGATCAGAAGTCCTTAAGAATCTTCCCCGGGGGGAACTTCTTTTCTTTGGCCTCTATTTTATGATGACCGGCCTGCATGCCCTCCATGTGCTGGTCGGCATGGTTCTTCTTTCAATAAACATCGTGAAGATACAGACCAGGAGGATTACAAGCCAGAATTATCTTCTTCTTGAAAACAGCGCACTTTACTGGCATCTGGTCGATCTGATCTGGATCTTCCTTTTCCCTCTTTTATATCTTATAACCTGATAAAACAGCCCGATGATGGATCATGAAGAAGTACATGTTTCAAGCTATGCATCGCTGGCAAAAGTCCTGGTTGCGTTGCTTATCCTTACAACAATTTCAGTTCTTGCAACCGGCTGGCACCTCGGACCAATTACTGCTGCTGTTGCTCTGGTCATTGCAAGTATTAAGGTTGGTACCGTAATTACTTATTTCATGCATATGAAATTTGAGAGTCTGTTTTTGAAACTGCTTGTGACCGGTGTTTTTTTCATCTTTGCACTGGTCATAATCATTACTTTTATAGATTATTTGTTAAGATAATTCAGGCTAATAAATTCTAGAAATGTTTACAGGCGCATCAAATCTGGCTGAAGGAGTTGACAGAACTTTTATACTGATTTTTACAATTGCTTTTATTTTCATCACCGGGATAACTGCATTTATGATTTATACTGTCATTCACTTCGCCAGGAAAAAAGGGAAAAAACCGATGCAATTTACAGGAAGTACAACACTTGAGATTATCTGGACAATTATTCCGCTTGGGATAGTAATGCTGATATTCTTCTACAGCTGGTCAGGTTTTGCCCTGATGCGTAAAGTGCCTGGCGATGCAATACCTGTTACTGCAATAGGACGCATGTGGGAATGGGAATTCGACTATGGAGACGGGATGAAGTCGAAGGAACTCGTTGTTCCTGTTAATAAAGCAATACGCGTAAACCTTAAATCGGTAGATGTAAACCATAGTCTTTTCATTCCTGCCTTCAGGGTAAAGGAGGATGTAATACCCGGGTATAATAATTACCTCTGGTTTATCCCTACAATAGTTGGTGAATATGAAATCCTTTGTACTGAATACTGCGGACTGCTTCACTCCTCAATGCTGTCCAAAGCAAGGGTCCTCGAGCAGGACCAATATGACAAATGGTTCAGTGAATTTAAAAGTGCAGCAGTATCTCCTGAACCAGATGGTTATCTGTTACTTAGAAATACTGGGTGTATCGCATGCCATTCACTGGATGGATCTAAGCTTGTTGGACCGTCATTCAAAAATCTCTATGGAATAGAAAGATCTGTTAAATCAGGTTCAGTCGAAAAATCGGTAAATGCAAATGAAGAATACATTAAGAATTCAATTTATGATCCTGGTTCTGAAATAGTTGCAGGTTATAATAAAGGACTGATGCAATCTTACAAAAATGTCCTTAAAGAAACTGATATTCAAATAATTATCGATTATCTTAAAACTCTTGTTACAGAGAAATAATCACATCCGGAAGCTTTCTGTTTATTTTAACCTTATAAAATACAAGCTATCTGCAGCTGTAGCGTTTTCTGCTGCAACAGGCTATTTCCTGCACAGGAATGAAATCGGTCCGGGATTTTTCTCTCTTGTAACGGGCATATTCCTGCTTGCCGCAGGCTCGTCAGTCCTTAACCAATATACTGAAAGAGAACAGGATGCACTCATGCCCAGAACAAGGAACAGGCCGTTGGCAGCAAAGAAGTTAAAACCCGGAACTGTTTTTCTTCTTTCCGCTGCTCCTATTATATCAGGAGGATTTCTCCTGTTTCTGAATGGATTTGTTCCACTCGCACTCGGTTGTCTGGCTGTGATTTTATACAATCTGCTGTACACAAAACTGAAGAGAATAACTGTTCTTGCTATAGTTCCGGGCGCTCTTGTCGGAGCCATCCCGCCTCTTATTGGATTCACATCAGCAGGCGGAACAGAACTGAATGATAAAATTATTTTTTTTTCTGCTTTTATGTTCCTTTGGCAAATACCTCATTTCTGGCTCCTTTTAATCAGATACGGAAAAGAATATCAGGCAGCCGGATTCAAGACTATTTCAGATCATCTGAATGAAAGAGAGATAAAATTCCTGGTCTTTTTCTGGATTCTCGCTTCTGCAGGAGGTCTAATATTCTTTTCTGTAATAACCGGAATGTTAAATAAATACCTTTCAATTATTCTCATTGGTCTGAATATCCTTTTTATAATTACCTTTTTAAGGTTCCTTTTCCCTGGCAAAGGAACTCTGAAGCCAGGAAACGTTTTCATAATTTTTAATTCCTACAGCATTATTACGATGCTTTTACTGATTGCAGATTCATTCCTCGGAGGAATGCGAAATTGATAAATTCATCATTAAACAGAGTATTGTTTTTGCATAAATTGTTTTATCAGAAAAGGCAGCTTATCTTTGCTCCCATAATACTTTTTTATGATTTCAATCGTTTATCTTAAACAAAAAAAATAGGGATATGAAAAAGTCTTTATTAGTTACAATTGCGTTTGTTCTTTCAGCATTCCTTATACATAGCTGTAATAAAGACAATGGAAATCCCCCTGTTCTTCCCCCGGCGGCATCCCTGACCATTGATTTCGATAATTTTGAATCAGGGAAGAAAGGTGATGTCCCTGTTTCCGTTCCAAAAGGGACCCAGGTAAGTAACTGGGAATTTGCTGCCGATGCTGCAATAATCTGGAAAACAATTATTTATCCACCTCTTGCCATACCTGTAGCAGCGTTCCAACTGGCCATAAACAATACTCCGGTATATATTGAAAACAAAACCTGGCAATGGAGTTACGACGCCCCTTTTCTCGGTACAACCTATAAGGCAAAACTGACCGGCCAGATTTCCGGATCAAATGTGTTATGGAAGATGTATATAACAAAGGATGGCACAGGTGGTTATTCCGATTTTCTTTGGTTTAAAGGAACTTCTAAAGTTGATGCTACCAGTGGTCAATGGATATTGAGTCATAGTCCTCAGAATCCCGTTGAAATACTTCAGGCTGACTGGACAAAAAGCGGTGAAAATGTTGGAATGGTTAAATATACCTTTATCAAAACAGGTGATCCGTTCAAAGACAGCTATATTGAATACGGCCTTAAAACCGGTACGCTGAATGCATACTATACAATCCATTATTATAATTCACTTTACCAGCAGTTCTATGATCTTAATGTGGAATGGAGCACATCTCTTCACAACGGAAGGGTGAAATGTCCGGGTCATTTCGGAACATCAGACTGGTATTGCTGGGATAGTAATTTCTTAAATGTTACCTGTCAATAAGGGCCAGCCTGCAATACAAGCGAAGTTAGGCTTAAAGTGCTATAGCAATCCCCCCGTTTTGTACGGGGGGTTTTTTATTGATTTTACCTCGCTTATTTTATCGCCATTTTTTATTATTTTGCGCTCCTGAATTTAAAGAAATTTATAATGTCGACAGGAAAGAAAGCCTTTTTGCTGATTATTCTGATCCTTGTGTCTGACCAGGTTCTCAAAATCTGGGTTAAGACACATATGGTTATTGGCCAGGAAATACACTTGCTGGGAAACTGGGGTTTACTTCATTTCATTGAGAATAACGGGATGGCTTTCGGGATGGAAATGGGCGGTCAAACCGGTAAAATCCTGCTGAGTCTTTTCAGAATTGCAGCCATTTCCGGAATCGCATGGTTTCTGACTTCTCTTATAAGAAAAAAATCAAATACAGGATTAATATTTGCTGTTGGTGCAATTCTTGCAGGAGCAATTGGAAATCTTATCGATAGTGCTTTTTATGGAATTATTTTCAGTGAAAGTTACAGCCAGCCTGCTGTCATGTTCCCTCCGGGAGGGGGCTATTCCACTTTCCTGCTGGGAAAAGTAGTTGATATGTTCTATTTTCCTGTTATTAATACCAGCTGGCCCGACTGGTCCCCGTTCAGGCCTGGTGAATCGTTTGTGTTTTTCAGGCCTGTATTTAACATAGCAGATTCTGCAATCACCTGCGGTGTTTTTACAATACTCCTGTTCCAGAAAAAAATGTTCAGGGATATTGAATAGTCTTTGCTTTTTTGTCCTGCCCGTCTGAGTGGTTCTTTCCTTGATGCTCCAAAGGTGACACACTTAAATGAGACATATTTCTTAAAATCCGGCTATGTTACCCGCAACACTCTCCAATACAATTCAGCAAGGTGACTATCTTCTCATGCTTCAGAAAATAAAAGGTATTCTTACCCTCTCTCCTGGAGCCCAATACACCTTTGTCCTTCAGTATTCCAAGATGATGTGATGCCGCCGATTGTTCTATGCCGATCTTATTATGAATATCGGTAACACTCCTGCTTTTCCCGGGTTCGAGATAACTGATTATTGATATCCTCACAGGGTGTGCCATTGCTTTAAGCATTCCTGATGCTTTTTCGAGATTCTCAGGTTCCAGATTTCTGATTTCCATCATTTGCCTTTTCATAGAACAAATATATTACATTTTTCCTGACAGGTATAAGAATCAGATTCTATAATGTGCTGATAAAGATCCTATATTTAAACATATAAAACCTATTTTAGTATATTTGACGAAATATAAGTTCATGTCGGATCTGGGGAGTATAAAAAAGCCTGTTAAGGCAGAGATGGCTCAGTTTGAAGTTTATTTTGGCAATGCCATGCAAAGCAGAATTCCCCTTCTGAAAATTATATTAAACTATATATTTCGTCGTAAAGGTAAACAGATGAGACCTTTGCTTGTCTTCCTCTGCGCGAAACTTAATGGCGACATAGGTGAACCCACTTTTGTTGCTGCAACTCTTATTGAACTCCTGCATACAGCATCGCTTGTGCATGATGATGTTGTGGATGACGCCTCCGAGAGACGCGGTGTTCTTTCCATAAATGCCCTCTGGAATTCAAAGATTGCCGTGCTCGTTGGCGATTACATGCTTTCAAAAGGGCTACTGATCAGTATCGAAAAAGGCCGGACTGACATGCTTGAGATCGTCTCTGAAGCAGTAAAATCGATGACTGAGGGAGAGCTCCTCCAGCTGCATAAATCAAGGAAACTTAATATCAGGGAGGAGGATTATTTCAGGATCATCAGCTGTAAAACGGCGGCGCTGATAGCCGCATGCACTGCCTGCGGAGCAAGATCAGCAACCGGGAACCTCGAATCTATCCAGCTGATGAAAGAGTTTGGAGAATCAATAGGAATTGCTTTTCAGATAAGGGATGATATACTCGACTATGAGGGTAACGGATTAACCGGGAAATTAGCCGGTAATGATATAAAAGAAAAGAAAATCACACTGCCATTGATTCATGCCCTTGAAAAGTCTCCGCTTCATCTTAAAAAACATATTCTGAATATTATAGGAGACAAGAAAAAATCGAGATCCGATGTTGAGGAAGTTGTCCGGTTTGTTTCGGAATACGGTGGAATGGAATATGCGGCACTTAAAATGAACCAGTACCGCGATAAGGCCCTGGCAATCCTTGATACCTATCCTGAATCAGAGGTAAAAAATTCGCTGAGGCAGTTTGTGCATTATACCACCTCCCGCGAGAATTAATATAACTCCTTTCTACTTATGCCGCCTCCAGATTGATTTTTGGCACCTTTTCCATATCCTTTTCATAGTGCCTCGATCCAAGGTAAAAAAGTACAGCACCAATAACAAGGATAAAGGGCAGTATAGACATAGCTGTCTTTATATCAGAAAGATCATATATCCTCCCAACAATTATAGGAGCCAATGATGAACCCAGGAGGTGCTGAACAATTACAGCAATAGCATAGGATGTGGCCCTTAAACCGGGATGAATTACATCCTGCGTTACAGCTGAAGCACCGGCAATGAAAACCATTATGGTTATCCCCATAATAAGCAGGGCAATGTATTGACCGGTACCCTTAAATAAGTACAATGCTGCAAATAACAGGATTGCCGAAATTGATGTTGAGATTGCAGGAAGCAATAACCGTGCATTGATCTGAGTCCTTCTCCATTTGTCGATCAGGATTCCGCCTAACGGGGCTCCAATAAGCGCAAGGACCATTACTGAGCTGGCCATGGTACCTGCTTTGGCCTGTGGCAACTCCCTTACCATCTGAAAATACGTGGAGAGCCATGTTATTAATGATGTGGTTACAAAAACAACGGCAGCAATTCCAAAATAAGTATATATGATAGATGGTTTTGTAAGGAACTCTTTTACCATGTCTTTTCTCTCCATCCTGATTTTCTTATTTGCCTTGTCGACAAATGAAAGATCCACCGTTTTGTAGTCTTTCACAAAAAGAAAAAGGATAGCAACAATCAATCCGGGAAATGCAACAAGACCAAATGCATGCTTCCATCCCAACTTTGTGGCAATAATACCTCCCAGGAGCACTCCGATTGCTGTTCCCAGAGGGATGGAGGCATTCCATATCCCGATCATTTTTGAACGCTTTTCAATAGGATATAAGCCTGAGATCATTGCATTTCCTCCCGGAGCATATCCTGCCTCTCCTACTCCAATTAAAAGACGAGCCATAAACAACTGTACGTAATTCCCTGTTATGGCACATAAAGCCGTTGCAAGACTCCATAATACTGCCATTAATCCGATGGTTTTTGTCCTGCTCCAGCGGTCAACAAGAAGGGAAACAGGGAATGTAAGTATAGCAATGGCCCAGTAAACAGCCGACATAAGCATCCCGCTCTGAGTGTGTGTAATTCCCCAGTCCCTTTCAATGGATGAAAACATAGACGTAACAACTGATCTGTCGATATAGTCGAACATATATAACAGAAACAGAAGCACAAAAATGTAATTGGAATAGCTTTTTGAGAAAAGATATCCTTTTTGTTCGTCAGGTTTTTTCATAACGGTATTAATAGATTAACCTATGAGCAAGTAAATAAAAATTACCTTTTGTTGTAGTTTTTGTTGTATTTTTAAGTCTTTATACTTACTGGATACAAATTCTCACACTTGATTTCATTTACTTTAACCACTTAAAAGATCAACAGATGGCAACCTTAAAACAAATTGAGGAATTTCTCGGGTCCGGGCCGATAGCAATGGCCGGAGTATCGCGCAATCCGAAAAAATTCGGCTTTGCCGCATTCAGGGAGCTAAAAGAGAAAGGAATGAATGTTATTCCTATCAATCCGCATGCTGATGAAATTCACGGATCAAAAGTCTATCGCGATGTGAAAAGCCTGCCTGATAACGTCGGGGGATTGATAATCATGACTAACAAACAACAGACTGCCGGTGTAATCAGAGAAGCTAAGGAAAAGGGGATAAAACATCTCTGGATTCAGCAAATGGCCGAATCCAAAGATGTTTTGAAAGAGCTTGAGGGATCAGGTATTAATTACATTACTAAAGAATGTATTCTAATGCACTATAAACCTCACAGCATTCACAAATTCCATGCTGCAATCAGGAAATTTTTCAGAACCTTCCCCAGCTAATGGGCTGATAAATCGGATATCTGAAAAATATTGGCCAAATTATTCTGCAAACAAGAAATGATTGTACACTTCCGGTAAAAACAGTGAACTGAGAAGGAGTGATCAGTATTTGCTCCCGGTCAGCAAATCCCTTTTAGCTGAAGGGTATGATATTTATCCGTCATTTAAAATTGATGATAACCTGATTTTTACGGGATTCGATTCACTTGCCGACAAAATCAAAGAGTATAATAATATAACTATTGACGGGTTCAATGGCGCCTTTTTTGATATTTTCCAGGAACAGCTTGACAAAATCCTCCGGCAGAAGGGCCTGTCAGTTTCCTGGATAAAGAGTTCAGGGTTTTACAAAACGCCATCTGAGATCCGCAGAATGACCGGTTCCTCACTTGGAGGGGCCGATCCGCTTTTCGGCAAAAGAACCTCCCTGGATCTGAAGGATTTCTTCTTTCAGGAAAAACTACTTTCATTGAATCCTGTCAGCGACTCTGACATTTGCATATTGATTGGTCCCGGTTCTGCCCTTGCAAAGTGGAAAGGCCTCCTGATCTATATAGATGTTCCCAAGAATGAAATTCAATACCGCTCGAGGGCCGGATCTGTTTCAAAGCTAGGATCAGAGGCTCCGTCCGATCCGAAAGAAATGTATAAATGGTTCTACTTTGTTGAATGGGTGGTTTTGAATAAACACAAGAAACAGATCCTGCCATCAGTGGATCTCTTTATCGACGGACAGAGGCCTGAAGTACCTGTCTGGATGATGGGAACAACTTTAAGGGAAACGCTTTCCCTTATGAGCCGTGATGTTTTAAGGACCAGACCATGGTTTGAACCCGGAGCATGGGGCGGAACGTGGATAAAAAACAATATCCCCGGATTAAACAAAGATGTTCCGAACTATGCCTGGTCCTTTGAGCTGATTACCCCTGAAAACGGACTTATTATCGAAAGCTCTTCCCTCCTCTGTGAGGTTTCATTCGATTGCCTTATGTTTCAGCATTCAGAGGCAGTCCTGGGAGATTGCTATCCCAAATTCAGGAACGATTTCCCGATCCGTTTTGATTTCCTCGATTCCTTTGACGGAGGCAACCTTTCATTGCAGTGTCATCCCCATCCCCGGTATATAATTGAAAATTTCGGCGAGGATTTTACTCAGGAGGAAACATATTATATTCTAGACACAAAAGATGAAGCAGATGTCTATCTGGGTTTCTGCGATAATGTCGTTCCCGAAGATTTCAGGAAAGGTCTTGAAGAGAGTTTTGAAGGAAACACAAGATTCGATTCCGACAAATTCATACTGAGGCATCCTGTCAGGAAACACGATCTTCTGCTAATACCCTACGGGACAATACATGGATCGGGAAAAAATAACCTTGTTCTTGAAATAAGCACGACTCCCTATATTTTCACTTTTAAATTGTACGACTGGCTCCGGCCCGACCTCGACGGAAAACCGAGACCTCTGAACATAGAGAGGGGAATGGATAATCTTTTTTTTGACAGAAAAGGATCCGGTGTTTTCGAAAAACTGATCTCTCATCCCATATTGCTGATAAGAGGCCCTGACTGGCAGCTTTATCATCTTCCCACACACGAAACCCATACCTATGATATTCACCGTTATCACTTTCTTACAGCTATTGAAGTCGAAACAAATAATAAGTTTTTTGTGATGAGCCTTGTTGAGGGAAAAACCATTGATATTGAATTAAGTAACGGATCGGTGAAAAGTTTCAGTTATGCTGAGACTTTTGTAATACCTGCAGCTGTCGGGTTCTTCAGGATAATTAACAGGTCGGATAACGAAGCGATACTGGTTAAGGCTTTTATGAAATAATGCAAATAAGAAAAAAACAGAAAAATGAAAAGGATTAGTTTTTTGGTTTTGGTAATATTCAGCTGGTCTGCATGCATTTTAAATGCACAATCGTTTATTGGCCCCGATGATGATCCCGTAAATGGCTATTCAAGGAAGATCTCCGGTTCAGACTTTGATTATCACTCATGCATACCTGGTCTGAGGCAGAGTCTTATAATAAGGGCCGAAAGCGGTAGCGATTATATGGAGTGGGAAACTGATCCTCCTATCCTGAAGAAAAAAAAGATATATACTGCATTCATATGGGTAGCCGCTATCGGTTCTAGTCCCGGAAACGCACGTATGTATCTTAAAACCGACCTGGAGAATGAATTTAGCTTCAATACCGATAGCCGGAAAGAATGGACTATAAATGCTGATGATGGTTCCAGCCTGAGCTTCAGTTCAA
>Ga0315292_10001349_pt1 | contig 13028 bp, 15 predicted proteins | sample YL17G13_0_MG_FD_204029 | JGI IMG/M metagenome (GOLD analysis project Ga0315292, IMG submission 204029) | Sediment microbial communities from Yellowstone Lake, YNP, Wyoming, USA - YL17G13_0 | ecosystem: Environmental > Aquatic > Freshwater > Lake > Sediment | place: USA: Wyoming | collected... | reverse complement strand
ATGTTTGAACGGCTCCACAAAGTGAACAACCTCTGCCGATTGTGAAATATTCGCCGTTCTTACGCCCGCCTCCGGTCGATGTCGAGGCGGAGCGGTGCGGCGGAGCGAAGCGTCGCCGTGCGCGCAGCGGCGGCATGGACTCGCCGTCGGCGTTTACGCCGCGGCGAAGGCGGCGGGCGCAGGAGCCAGTGACGCCGAAGCCTGCAAGGCGTCTCTGGCGACTTACAGTTTTTGACGGTAGAATATGGGTGAAGTTTATCAGCATCATATGCAGCGTACTTTCGTATCAGGAATATGGCAGCTAAAAACAACCAAACTAACGATGACCAGCCTGGGTTAAATGAGTTAATCACGCTCAGCGAAGCAGCCGAGATGAGCGGGTTCACGACCAGGCATTTGCGTTATCTGGCGGAAAATAGCGAGCTGTGGGCTAAGAAGCTGGGCCGCAATTGGTTTACAACGACTCAGGCGGTCGAAGAATACTTAGCCCGCGAACGCCGTCCGGGGCCCAAGTCAAAAAGTTAAAAACGTCTCCAATAGGTTGACAATTACTTCCGATATAGGATATAATATAGGTGCTTCTAGGATCTGCCCAGCAGATCAATTTCCTCTTCTCTACTTCAGACGGCCGTCACTTTTTCACGAAAGGAGTGTGTGGAATGAGCGGCGGAAGCGGTACGTAGGAGCATCAAGTGCGACAGACTCCGCGGGTCTGTCGCTACTTGTTTAACTTCACCATTCCCACTTCACGATGTAATGCTCATTCCACCGAGACCTATCTATATCCCAAGTCATTTTCCAGCGCCCGTCAGGTAATCGACGGCGATTTTCGTTTAGGGTTGGCTTACTCACCTGACGAGATGCCTCCACAAATATTGACCTTAGCGGTGGGCGCTCTTTTGGAAAGATGATTTGCACTTTTACATTCCGAGTCCTGTGGCTGATCTCTGTTTCCCAAGATTCTTGATCCTGTCGAAAACCGTTTTTCATCTCCCATTGAATATTGAACTCATCGATATCACCTCGCTGCTTGATTTCACGTAAAGAGATCAAGATGAGCGTCTTATGACCCAGCTCGTATCGATCAACGGGTTTCCCAGGAGAACAGCGATAGTTCAACAGGATAACCCCATTGCCCCAGGCCTGGTCTTGATAGGCAATGATATTGTTCTGTAGATAACGAACACGCTGGCGTTTGCTAAAACGGGCGCGTTTTCCACTTGTATCCAACAATTCCAAAGTGGACTCATATTCCAGAACTTCATACAATCCGCGCTTTTGCAACCGTTCCCAAGCCAGGTTTACAAGCCTGCCTGCTTGTTTGATTAACTCATTCCAGGGGAGATTACCAGTAATAACCTGAATTGACGGAAGGGGTATTCCGGTCAGCTTGGAAGATAAGTCGGCCATATTGATAAGACTGAGTTGCTTAACCGAGGCCGCCAGCAACCAGTCGGCCAGCAGATGAGCCCCGCCATCCAACCAGTCACCTGCCTGGGGGCAAATCCTGGCAGGTAACACTTCCCTCTTGCCAATCAGGTCTGTGCGTGGCGGCGTTCGGTCTATCTATAATAGAGGTATGAGTCCATTTACTCAAGGCAGACTACTCTTGGATGTATCAACCTTCTTTTCCATTCTTGCCTGAGCATAACCCTCGATTGCGAGGCTGGCTGCTTTCCACTGGGGTAAGACCTTACCGGTTTTCAAGCGATGTTGCTGCTGAATTTCCTGGATCACTTCTAGAGCATCCCAGGTCAGGTCCAATGTGGTATGTACTCGTTTGGCCTGCGGAGGTTTAGATATCTGACCTGGTTCCGGATTTTGCGTTTGAGATAGTTTTTCGCTTTTGGATGATTTTGGGGGTTGGAAAAGGCTCAGCTTACCGCTTAATTCCGGTTCACCTAAACCGATCGGACGTGCAGCATTCATAGTCCCAATTCCTCGATCAATTGAGTATAAGCGAGTGAACCTTTGCTACCCGGAGCAACTTCGAAGATGCTGCGGGCGCGCCCGATGGCTTTCTGCAGGTCATTATTTTTAGGTATGATCGTGTGGAGCACAAGACCCGGGTAAAGCGATTGGAGCCGGTTGAGCGTATCGCGCGTGACAGTGTAGGGATCCGCCTGGGTGAGCAGGATGCCGCGCACTACCGGGAAATCCGCCTGGAGCAGGACCTCTTCCCTCACCAATGCCACGTGTTCATGCATGCGAGCAATCGCATCCAACTCCAATCTGCCGGGTGTTACCATAACGATCACTTCATCGGCAGCGGCCAGGGCGTTGACCGCCAATGGATCCAGCCCTTTTCCTGTGTCGATCAACACCAAATCGAAAGCATCACTGGGCAAATCCTGTAGTAAGCGTCGCAGGCGTGTCGGGCGCCGGTAGATTTTCAGCGCTGCGTCAGCCAGGTCGGCGTTTGCAGGCACGATAAACAGATTTCTATACCGGGGCGTTTCCAGGATCACCTGAGAAAGCGAATAATGTTCTGTAAGCAATGAATAGGCGCTGGGCGGGATGTAGCCCTGGCTGGCTTCCGGCGGTCGTTGGGCCAACAGAGCAAAAGTAGCGTCGGCCTGGGGATCCATGTCCAACACCAGAGTCTTGATACCCTTGGCAGCCAAGCCAACGGCCAGATTAGCAACCGTGGTGGTCTTCCCTACTCCCCCTTTATCGTTTGTAAATACAATCCGGCGCATATGTAGATTTTTATTATGCGATTCTGCATCTATGCAATTATGCAAGGATGCAGTCTTGCTGTCGCTCAGATCTGCGATAGCATAATCGCAGGATCACATGCTTATGCGATTATGGTTTCACGCCGTTATGGAAAAGTCAATCACTGAACAGCTAGCCAATAAAGAGCAATGGGACCAATTCCTTACGATCCTCCCGTTTCCAAATTGGGGCATGGAGAATAGTTTTAGAGGAAAGTTTATCGTAAGTTGTGAAATAGAATAATCCTTTTGTTTTCCGCTCAGCCTGGCTAAGCATATTGCGCAAACGACGTTCAGTGGTTGTGACAATCAACCAACGACCGCTGCGGTGGCCAAAACGGTCTCCATATTCTTCACTATTCAAATAGGCCATTCCAGGAAGGATTTTTTCACGGAAGAACCGAGGGTTATCTTCGGTGCTTCGATCAATCTCAACTAGGTAGCGCAAATAAAGCTTCGGCGTGGCAAGCATGAAATAGCCGTCAGGGCGGATCTGGCGCCAGATTTCTTTGCCTTTGTTGGTATATACGATCGTATCTGGGTTCGCCCAAAACTCACTTTCCGGTACCCAGACCTCAAGCGAAATCTCAGCATCATCATGGCAGGCTTCAATAAGGTCCAGCCGAAAATTATTGACTGCCAGGTCATGCTCGACCTGAAACCAGCGCGGCTCCCGCCGCCATCCCAATTTATTTACGGGGGTGCCCGTTAGGCTCGCGACGATTTCTGCACCAGCTCGGTCCAACCAGTAAACCATCTCCGGCATTCGCATACGTTGCCCACGGTTCGGCCGGTTCAAATAGCCGTTCTGGTAGAGCAATTTAAGACGCTCTTCAGCTTGACTTTTCCCTGTGAAAAACAATCGCCGGATCTGGGAAAACCCCAACATTCCATCAAAGGAATGGATTGCCTCCAGAATATGACGGTCTCGTTCTGTTAGTCGGATAGCAGGAGGTTTGGGAACCCGTCCATATCTCGGTAGACGTTTCTTGTTTGCCATATAGGAATTATAGAAACTTCCCTGCAGGTTGTCAGCAGGGAAGTTAGCCAGGAATTAGATGTAGAAAGATATGGAATAGGTGAAACACTCAACTTTCTTCATCAAATCGATCCTGAAATACCAAGTATGTCGGATCTTCTCCGCGTTTGATCTCTCCCAATGAGCGTCGCTCGATATCCTTTTCCACCTCTTCTTGGGTTAGAGCTTTGCTTTTGGAATTCTCTTTTATGAATTCTCTTCTACGCCTTCTTTCTTCTTTCTGCTCTTCTTCCTCTTTCTCGAGTTCCGCATCAATATCTTCCGTGGTAATCTGAAATTCCTTCAATCGAGGAGCTTTTTTTCTATCGGCGGGTTTATTGATCAACCTGCACAAAGCCTGAAAATCTGGCAAGATCGAAAGCTGATTAGCCCTTTCTGCTTCTACATCATTATACGGTCGCCGTTGAAGCTCAATCTCCTCGTAAAGCTTACCTTCACCGGTATTCAACCGGGTTTCAACCAGGAACTCTTGTCCTTGAAAATCAGTATATCCATACACCGGTTCTACGCGCGTATCAGGAGGTGGAGGTGTATTATCAAACTGGCTAGCAAGGTCATATGAATCCCGACCAGTGACTCGGAAAACGATCAAGTTACCCACATTCAGGGTCGAACCTTTGATCTCTAACTCGAGCTGATCTCGGAATTGGTGCGCAACAACCACATCCACGCCGTACTTTCGGGCTTCACTCTGCAAGATCGAGAAACTCTCAGAAGCAAAATTTTGGAACTCATCCACAATCAAATGGAATTGCTTTCGGTCTTCTTTGGTTTTGTCTCGCCGCTTCAATGCCGCAATCAAGATCAGGTTGACAATTACTGAACCTAATAGAGATGAATTTTCCTCACCCAGATCACCCTTAGACAGATTGACGAATAAGATTTTCCCTTCGTCCATAACCTTTTTAAAATTGATTGTGTTATTTGGTTGCCCAATGATATTACGCATGGTCCGGTCCGTGATAAAAGGTGTAATCTTATTGATCGTAGAGCTTGTCAGATCCATGCGCATTCTGTAATCTTTCCTAGGGAAATCTTCCCAGAAAGTTTTCAAGAGAGGCTCCTTGATGTTCTTGGTCATCTCGTCTCGATACTTCGCATTAGTTAATAGCAGTAACAATTCCAAGAAGGTCGAATCTTTGATATGCATAGCAGTGAGCAAGGTATGGCGAAGAACGTGTTCCAATTGCGGGCCCCATGAGTAAGAGAACAATCTGCGTAGTGTACCCATTACAGTCGATAAAACCCAGCGCACCTCGACCGGGTCTTCACGGTCACAATCCAGAAGATTAAGCCCGTAAGGACGTTCCATGTCCATTGGATTGAAAAAAATCACGTCCTTTTTTCGATCTTCAGGAACCATCAATAACAATTCATCGATCAAATCACCGTGAGGATCCAGCACGCACAGGCCGTGTTTACGATCTTTATCCATATCCTGGTAAACGATGTTCTTTAAGAGGGTAGATTTGCCGGTCCCGGTTGTGCCGATGATATAAGTCCCTTGTTTGCGCTCATCCAGGGTCAGTTCAACAGACTCACCATTTTTCACTTCAAAACCTAAGCGAAGCATCATTTATTCTCCCTAAGCGAATGGATGAATTTATCAAGTTATTGATTTAATTTCGAAATACGAATGAAGTTATGAAATTCTGAAAAAGAAGGATCTATCAGTCTATTTTAATGCTATAATTTGAATCCTCACAGGGATCTCCCAACAGCACCTTAACAATTTGAATCACACCTGCGCGATAGCATATGGAAACAGTCTATAAAGTCGTTTTCCTGCCACTTACCATTGTGTGCTCATTGATTGTAGCTATTTTTAATTGGGTCGTCTGGAACGAACCGCTCCGGACAAGGCGGATACGGGCCAACCGGCTTGAAGGCCCAAACTGCCGCCCATTCATCGACGCCAACGTCTTTCTCCAGCGGAGATTACGGGAGGAAACTTATAAAAACCGTAATCTCCAGGAAGCTTTGGAGAAAGAAAGGCGAAAACGTAAGTAATCGCAAAGAGGGGGGTGAATTCGCCAGATTGTGAGACCAGCTGTTTCGGGAGATCCCGCCCTCTCTTTCCAGTTAGTATAGCAACTCTTTTGGTTTATCTCAACTGTTGTTTGTGTAGTGGTTTTATGATTCCAGTGGGTCACGATATTCAATAAGAAAGTCACGTCCCTAAGAGTTACTCCATAGTCCAAAATCGAAAGTTCAATGAAATGAGGGAAAAATGACTTACCAACAACAGCAACCACCTACATCTTCTCAGCCTAGACAACCCGTACCATCCGTATCTCAACAACCCCAAAGCCCGTCTGTACCAGGATCTCAAACATCCAAACCTGCTCCGCCGCCTAACAGTATCAATGTCAACAATCTCGGCTATTACCTCGACGGCTGGGTGGATATCGTTGAAGGCATGGGAGAAAAGGTCGATATCGTCCGATCTAATTTGCTAAAAGAACTCATTGCACATGAAATGCCACAGGTTCAAGTGAGCGAAAAGACTGGTTACGTCAGCCTGACATCGAATGAACGCAGGCCGTATTTAATCACATCAAAGACGCCTGGAGCGACAACGACTATCTATATAGGAAAGCACGGCAAAGATCTATTTGCATCGTGGAGAACCTTCGTCCATTTAGTGGTCAACCAGACTGTAATTTTAGTCACATTAGGAATATGCGCGATTCTTGGATTGTTTATGGGCGGTATCCGAAGCAACGGATTCGGAGGTGGGCCGTCTTTCTCCTTTGGGGGATGGGTCACTTCAACCATCATCCTCGCGGTCATCGCAGCAGTCATCATGGGGATTGCAGGAAGAATAATCAAGGGCAGTTTCACTGCGTTTTTCTTTATGGAGCGCAATCTATTCGACGCTGAAGACACCGCGGCAATGAGCTTGACCGTCCACAAATCGATCTTTCGAGCGTTAGACGTGACTGGCATTGATATCACCAAACTGCGCCTGAAACGTGATTTCAAGGGCGGGCGACGAGGTGAAGACGTATAGAATTAAAGCAACAACTTAGCCAATTCTCGCACTGCGCTGGTGAAATCACACTTGCGCCACTTCATCCAGAAATCGATCACACTGCCGCCCCCACAACCCGCGAAGCAGGACCAGTAGTTCTTTTCGGCGTTGACTGAGAAACTGCTTCGCTGATCGTCGTGGAAAGGACACAACCCACGCCCGTTGGGAGAGAGTTCAACATATTGGCTGACAAAATCAAGGACAGTGTAACTGTCCTTGATGCGTTTTGAAAGGGTTCCGTTTTGCGTCTCAATGGGCTTCATTTCGGCTTTTTGTGGCTGTTTGGATGCAGTGTTCCGATAATAGGCAATTGCCCCAATGGGGACCGTTTGAGGGTCGCTCAGCAGATGAATTTGTTCAAGAAGGGTTTCGGCTAACGACTTACCATCGGGACGAAGAAATCCATAGCGCTGCCCGGTTTTCCGGTGAATGCCAAAGGGCAGTCTTAGAAGTGAACCGGGACCGGATTTTAACTGGGACTGTTTTGGAAACAGCTCGATGTCCTCCAGACCATACACGATTGCCAGACCCTTGCCAAAATCTCTGGCTTGGCTGCCTGGGATTTGTTTTGAAAAGAACAGCCATAAGTGACCACCCCTTCGGCTGGCTTCCAGGTAAGACGGCACTCCTTCTTTGGTCAATCTCATCGCCATCGAGATCAATCTGGAAAATTCATTTTTGTCGTCTCCATCGAAAACAATGAAGCGCGCCAGGTTGTCTTTGCTCAAGATATAAGTCCCCAAGGTGATCTTCCCTTCCAGGTGAGAAACCAGATGCCAATCTTTCAGCGGTTTGCGGATGCAGACGTAGCTGCCATCCTCCAGCTGGCGGGGGTAGACATCGGATCGCATGATGAACACTTTCGCCAGATTCTTGGCGAGTTGGTAAAGCTCGGTCTGGGGGATTTCAATTTCCTTGGACATAGTTCGCTCCTTCTTCATGGTTTATCTATTAACTTAGCAAATGGAGCGTCTAATGTCGCCGGGTAAGTTAGCCATAAGTAAGCCGATTGGATTTGAATTCTGAGCGTTAATCTGTTAAGCTACTGGGGTTATGTTCATAAAATTGATTGCCATTTTCCTGATTGCCTCGACCAGTTGGACCTACCTTTTTCCCGAACAAGCCCTGGCAACTATCGCACAGCTCAAGCGCCAGATCCGGCTGTGGACCATTCATCGAGCGGGGATGGAAGCTGCAAAGGAAGTGGCTAAAAATCTGCGTCGCTACGCATTCGAGAATGGCATTGAGTGTGATCTGGTTGAAGAAGTGCTTGCAGAACACCAGGACATGATCGTCGAGCGGCTTGGGAAAAAAGCTGCAGACGAAATCCTGGGCGAACCGGATACCACAGAGCGATACTTTTAACCCAAAAAGGGGCCGAGGGTAAATCCCCCGGCCCCGGTTGTCTAGCGTGAATGGCTCTCACGCATCTTCTTCCAAATCCTTCTCAAGAACCTCTTTTCGATCTGATCCAGCCCTGCATGGATGCCACGCTCAAGTACGTTGATCGGAAAACCCCGGTAAGGGTTCCTCTGTGCCGGTTGTCCTTCCAGGGCTTCTACCATATTGTAGAGCTGCTCGATCAATTCCTGCCGTTTGAATTCGGCATACTTCAGTTGCTGGTCCAACTTTCTCTGGATGTGTTTTTGGGAAGACATTCATTTCACCTCCTTTCCTTACAGGCTTCAAGCTAAACTTGCCTGCATCTCAATAGAAACAGCCGGATGCCTTGGAGGGTCAAGGATTGCGCAGCAACTTGCGAGACATTCACCGCAGGTGAATGGCCGTCCTTGACCCGAGAAGGTGGCTGGTACGATGAAAAAGCAGGCAAGCACCCTGTCGCTAGAGTTCGGAAGCAGGAATAGGTAGGATCATGTTACGGTAGGAATAACACGAGCGGTCCGGGGCATCAACCGCGGTAGGTTAAAAAACCAAGGTCGGGGGGTGAAGGCGATAGGAATAACACGAGCGGTCCGGGGTTACAACCACGGTAGGTTAAGAAACCAAGGTCGGGGGAACAACCCGGGTTCGGAAAACCTACCCAACATACAAGCGATCTAAAATAACAGCGCCGAAGGCGCTTCCACTGGAGGGCCGCCGGAGAGGTCCAGGAGAAGCCGGCGGCCCGCACGTGTCGGCGTCGAAGGCGCCGACTGCCAACGCGGTAGCGAGGCTTGTGTGCCGCCCCACGGAGAGCGCTTTCAGCGCATCGGAGGGGGTTCGGCGGCACTCTAGCCGAGCGTAGCGCCGAGCGGCCAGAGGAGCTTGCGACTCTGGCAACGAGGGTACCCTGGATTAATGACCCGCAAGGGTCATAAGACAGGGCGCAGCGTTGGCAGTCGGGGGAGGTCCCGTAGGGAGCGACGCCCGGCACGCTGGCTTTGTGAGCGGGGGGCTGACCGGAGCGGTCTGTTTTAAGCCCATTTAGGGCTAAAAACTGTCCGCGCAGGGCATTGCCTCCCCGAGAAAAGCCAGATCTCCTGGATCGAACCGAGGACTCGATGTCCGAAGGTTCGATAATGTGAGCGCACGCGAACATAACCCCCGGGCAACATAACCGGAGTCTCGCCCGGAGGTTTGCCCGGGGATTGGTTGAGCCAGTAAAGTACTCAATTGGAGTATTGTGATCGGAAACTGGAAATGGGCGGATAGAAAGGATAAAAATCACCATACTTTTTTCTGTTGAATAATATACTCTAACTGTATCTTAGTTGACTGCTTAATATTCACTGCATATTATTAGCATGCCAACCTGGCATTTCCAGGGATGCCAAATTGGCATTTCTAGAAGTGCCAATTTGGCACTTCTGCCTGAGGTAAGTGATAGTAGTTCATGTATCATAAAATGTTCTAACATTTTAGGAGATTTACTTCAGTTTCTTCCAAAATGAAGCTTTGATATGGATGGTATAAAGGTTAGGACGGCCCTGGCCACGGCGCTGGATTGTAATCAAGCCAACCTGCTCTAATTCGGAGATGTAACGTACGACTGAGCGGGGACCACAGCCTGTATCGTTTGCCAATCGTTCTTGGCCGGGGAAACACTCATCTTCTTCACGGGCGTATTTGAGCAACATCGCATAAGTGAGTTTGGCACCCATGGATATTTCCTTGTTTTCCAGGATAAAATTAGGTACACCGGTCCAGCCGCGCTGCGTAGCGATATCTGCACCTGAGAGGCGCAGATTGCGGTCTTTGAAGGCTTGCGAATCACCCAGGCGTTGCATATCGATTTGAGATATATATATTTATCGTAATCGTAACGGTCACGAAGGGACAAAGTCAAGTTCATTTCAAACGCTACCAGGTATCAATATGCCTCACTCATTGACAGCTCGACAACGCGAATATTTGGCTTTTATCAGAGAATACATCCAGAAAAATGAGAGCTCACCAGGCCTGGATGAGATCTCCGTTCACTTCGGAGTGAAATCTCCCACGGCCCACAAAACCCTTGAGGCGCTCCAGAGCAAGGGTTATTTGTTCTTCGGTCGGGACAGTATATCGGGTTATTTTATCCGCCTCATCGAACGAGCGGGGTCCGCTGAAACAGTCATTGAAATACCCATAGCTGGGAAAGTGGACAAGTATGGCGAGCTGTTCGATTTCCCAGAAGAACTCGGACACTTCCCAACCCTATTGTTGGGAGCCGAACCGGGAGAGGTCTATGCGCTTGTTGTAATGGAGGATATTCCTCAAGCGAGTTTGCTATCCCAAGATCTGATCATTTTCGATCAAGGCAAGCGACCGCAGCCGGGGGATATCTGTATCGCTCCAATCGGCCAGCGACTATTCCTGATCCAGATCGGAAGCAAGACTTTTGATAAGGAAATTGATTCTTTGGAAATGGCACAACAATACCCGATCCCGGAAAACCTGACCAACCCCGAGCTCGAACAACGCTTGAATTGGTATCCTTTGGCTTACGACGAACAAAATCACGAATACTTCGCCAAGATCGCTGATGAACAACACTGGCCTTACGCTGCGATTCCCCAAGAATTCATCGCCGCAACGGCATTGCGGCTTACGCGCATCCTAGCTTTCTAGATTTTCCTCCAAATAGCAAACTTACGGCTAACTCAAAGGACGACAACCCAGCCGTCTTCCGCTAGGATTCCGGTAGATAACGCGTCATACCGGCAATACCTATTTGGAAGGCAGTAATGGTCGAAGAAACCGCTTGGAAGCCTGTAATACAAGGGACCGTAACGATTGAAGAAGTCAATCGCCTTTTGGAAATTGGCCGATTACTATTTTCCGTTCTCGCACCTGAGGAAATTGTGTTGTTACACCAGGTTCTGAATAACCAGGAAAATTCCCAGAAATTCGGTTTCACCAAGGAAAATGAAATAGGTAACACTAGCGTCACTTGACGCGCGGGCACACCTGTCTTAGCATTCGTTGAGGTTTTTCAGGAGTATTTCTTGGCTGAGCGATTGAATTCCCCCGGATGGGCCACTTACCTCCGAGTAAGTGATGAAGATAAGCAAACACCTGAGCGCTCGTTTGCCATGCAGCGTCAGCGTATACAGGAGCAGTTGCTTGTATCATCAGAACTGCCTTTCAAGCGAGAGTATTGTGATTTGCTGACCGGTACCAGCCCAAATCGGCCGGATTACCAACAGATGTTGAAGGATGCCGAAGCAGGGCTTTTTTCTCACCTGGGCCTTTATCGTGCAGACCGCTTCGGTCGCAACGTGGTTGAAGGTCTTCAGACGGCCACCAAATTGATCGGCATTGGTATCAAATTGCGAGTGGCGGATATGCCCAGCCTGATGCCTGAAACAGCGGACGGCTTTTTCATGTTCTTAATTCAAATGGGATTTGCACAGCGCGAGGTTACTGTGCTTAGCGAGCGGGCCAGGGGCGGTACGGAAGCTAAGTTGCGCGCCGGTGGTTGGTCAAACCGGGCACCTGAAGGATATGTGAATAAGGAACGGCATCTCAAGAGTGACAAGTACGAACGCTGGGTTGAACTGGATCCGGGACACGCGCCTGCGATCCGGAAAGCCTGGGATATGTTGCTAACAGACCATTTCACCTTGGAACAAATCTGTGAGGAACTCAATAAACAAGGGTGGGTACGATCGAATGGACGCCCTTGGGCCTGGTCGGAATCAAAAACTGGTCAACGATATCTTACTAAGAACCGATTGCAGGAGATATTCCATAATCCGTTTTATTCCGGATGGATCACATCCAAGCGCTTTGGTATTGCCCACGGAGAGTTGCGGGGAAATTGGGAGCCAATTGTCTCAGATGAAGAGTTCGAACGCGGCATCGAAATCCTTAGAAAACATGGTGCACAAAAATCCCGCTTCAAACGGTGTTTCTACCTGCTACGGAACTTGTTATGGGTGCAGGTGGATGGAAAGTGTTATCGCATGTACGGCTCGACTCCGAGTGGGCGTAACCGTAGCTATGCCTATTACATCACGCATACCACCCCAAATGGCAAGAAAATTCACATACCGTGCGAAGTAGTCGATAGGCAAATTGAATATTGGCTGGATGGGATTGCAGTTGCCCCCGAATTGCTTCCGGAAATTCGCCAGATCTACAGGACGCAAATCTCTCAGGCAAAACAAGTTGAAAGAGATGCAAAGCTCGCCAAATTGAAACGCGAAGTCTCCCGATTCAAAGAAGAAGAAGCCCGGCTTGGCCGGTTATTTATCACAGGAAAATTGAGTGAAGATACATATGGTCGTCTGCGATCTGAATGGCAAGAAAAGAAGCACAATGCAGAACGCTATCTGGGAGAGATGGAGAAAGAAACGAGCTTGTGCCTGGATGATTTGGATGTTGCGTTATTTCTCATGACAAAACTAAAGGATTTGTATACCCGTTTGAAGGAGGAAGACCGGACAAAACTCTTGCAGGTTATTGTGAAGCAGGTTATAGTTAGCCCTGAAGGTGAGATTATCGACTACGAGTTGAACTCACCTTTTGTTTACCTCCGAAGTCTTGTGGAAGGTTTACAAAATCAGAGTAATAGTGGTTCGGAACAGGTCCGTTTCCGCCCACCTTTTTACCCCCACCTGTGGGGGTATTTCGTTAGTTTAGGCTAGATATGGGGGTATAGAGCCTTGGCTGTCTAAATGGTATGGAGAGAATAATAGAGGAAATCCTCCAGACCAGAGACAGCCAGGGCCACCACATGCCATATATAGGGGTGGAAAGGCTGACCAAAAAGTAAGGTCAGCTCCGCAAAATTTAAGGCAAGCATGATTCGATG